>OCZT010003010.1_pt1 | contig 17349 bp, 15 predicted proteins | sample 1539031 | NCBI WGS metagenome assembly OCZT01 (sample SAMEA3539308, study PRJEB22396) | soil metagenome | biome: tundra; feature: field; material: soil | place: USA | collected 2010-05 | depth 0.15 m | reverse complement strand
TGGCGTGACTGGAGTTCAGACGTGTGCTCTTCCGATCTAGATACGTGGCAGACGGAGCATCGAATCCCGTCAGCAGCTTGTCAACAACGATCAGCAGCCGCATCTGGCCCGGCTCCTTGATGAACTTCTCCTTGACCTGCTCCTCGAATTCGTCAACCTTGTGCATCGCAGTGTCGGCTGGCTCACCGAAGTAGTCCGCAAGCATTTGGCGGTAGATCTCGTACTGTCGGAGTACCTCGTTTTGGCCCTCGCCGGGGTCCGCGTTAGCAATGTCCCCTGCGTTCGGCTCGTAGCTCGTGATGATGGCTACCCTGCCTTTGAGGCTGGTCTGACTGAACATCTCGTAGAACTTGCAAGCCTGGTAGATACTGCTTCCGACGAGCATGGCGTTTCCGCGACCGCTGGCAAGCCGCTCCCGAAGCGCCATGTCCATGAGGATGTCGTCCACAATCTTCTCGGCACGCGACTTCGATGTGAGGACCTTCTGCATCGTGCCCCACCGCTTCTTGAGCTCAGCGCGAGCTAGATCCGTCAGCCCCTTCGTCTTCGCCTCGAACCATTGGTCTACCTTGGCGGGCGATGTTAGTTCTTGGTCAATATCGCGAGCCTCGTAGCGCAGGTCGAGCACGACCTTGTCTTTGACGGCCTCGTCGAACTTGTAGGTGTGGATGTAACGCCCAAAGGTCTCAATGCTCTTCTGTTTGTCAACCTTGAGCAATGGCGTGCCGGTGAACCCGATAAACATCGCACCCGGGAGCAACTCCTGCATCGCTTCATGCATCTTGCCCGATTGGGTCCGGTGACACTCGTCGACAAATACAAAGATGTTGCCCTTCGCCACAAAGTCCGTCGGTAGGCTCGCCTTGAGCTTGGCGATGTAATCATCGATTGAGTCCGCGGCGGACGACTGACCGAACTTGTGGATCAAGGAGGCTATAAGCGGCTTGTCATTAGTGTTGAGCTGCGCGATCAAATCCGGCCCGCTCTTCGTCCGGTAGATCTGCTCATCGACACCCAGGAAGACCTTCTCGATCTGTTCGTCTAGCTCCTCGCGATCGGTAATAAGCAAGACGCGAGCGTCGGTCTGCTTCTCGCGGAGCCACTTCGCGAGCCAGACCATCGTTAAGCTCTTGCCCGAACCCTGCGTGTGCCAGATGATTCCGCCCTCGCGCTCCACAACCCGGTCCTGGGCAGCCTTGACGCCGAAATACTGGTTGTGGCGGCACGTCTTCTTAGTCCCGGCATCGAACACCATAAAGTCGTGGCAAAGTTCGAGTAGCCGCTCCTTTGAGCACAGTTGTTGGAGCGCTACATTGAGCGCGCCGCCGGACAGTTGAGACTCCTCGCGCCACGAGAGCCAATACTTCTCTGTGGTTTCGATCACGCCGTAACGCAGGCCCTCTACGTCATTTCCCGCCATCAGAACCTGTACGGTCGAGAAGAACGGTTGAATGAACTCAGTCTTCTGGTTGCCGATATTTTGGCGGATCCCCTCAGAAACGCTGACGAAGGACCGCTTCATCTCAAGGATGCCGACCGCGATGCCGTTCACATATAGGACGATGTCGGGTCGCTTCGTATGTTGTCCTACAATCGACACCTCCTCAGCGATCGCGAAATGATTGGCGCCGGGATGCTCCCAGTCGATGAGCTTGACCGTCACGGGGGCTTGGCCGGCCTCGGGACTGACCGGGATCCCGTATCGCAACCGTCCATATACCGCCTTGTTCGCTTCGTAGAGGGTGCGGCCCCCACCGAGGGCCTTGTCCTTTTCGAGAATCGCCAGCGCCTTCGCAATGAGAGCCGGTGGGTAATGCCTCGCGGCCAGATTGGCGGCTAAGTAATCGACCTCTACGTTGCTGTTGCCCTCGCGGTACTCCCAGTTACCGAGGTAGTCGTAGTCCAACGCGTCCTGGAACAGCTTTACAACGCGGTCTTGCGCTTTACGCTCGATCTGTCCGACGTCGCTCATGCGGCCACCTCATGGCGTACCAGTCGGGCCCGACCCGAGAGCAGCTCCTGCAGCATCCCGCGCTTGATGTCCGTGGTCTTTTGAAGTCGTGCAGAGAGAGCGGCGATCTCGGCGTCCATATCGGAGAGTACGGTGGCGATCGCGCGCTGCTCCTCGGGCCCTGGCAGCCGCATCACCACGCTGGACACGTGTCCCCTAGTAGTCGCTAGGACCTTCGTGCCGGCGGCGAGCCGAAGCAGAGCCCTACGAAACTCCGGGCAGAACTGCAAGTAAGCCTTGAAACCATCAACTAGCACCTGCTTATCGAAGCGCGCCGCAATCGTGTGCAATCCAGCGATCACACCGAAGCCCGGCACACCAACGATCTCGACCGACTTTCCGACTCCCACGCTGTCCTCTGAGGCGTCGACAAACACGAGATCGCCGACTCGAAGACGACCTGCCCTAATGCGCTCTGCGTTAAGCCTTGGCATCTCCGCCGAGATGGCATCGAGCTTGACTCCCGTCGCAGTATGAATATCGCCGTAGTGCAGGTACTTGACTCCGGCGTGCATCGACAACTCGGCACGCGAGCTTGTCGCCGTCTTCAGATACGCGACATGATCACCGAGGCGTACAGTGGGCCACTCGCCGAGATAGCCTGGTAGCCGGGTGCGGCCAGTGAGCAGCTGCTGCATCACAGCTTCTTTGATGTCCCGCTTCTTCTCGACTTGCTGCGCAAGCGACGTGATTAGACGCTCGACCGTCGACAGCGACTCCACGATGGCGCGCTGCTCGTCGATCAGCGGCACGACCACCGGTAGCTGGGCGTACTCCTTGCCGTTGATCCCTGGCTGTCCGCTCCGAACCGACGTGACTGCTACCCAGTCCCAATATTGCTTGCTCTGCGCGAAGTAGGCGAGGTAGGACGGGTCTAGCTCGTCTGCATCTGGCGTAATGCGAATCAAGAAACCCGCGAAGACGAGTGGACCGTCCTCGGAGCGATACAGATATGACTTCCCAACACTCGCTCCGGTCCGGGCGAAGACGAGGTCTCCCCGCCTCAACAGATACAACGCGGAGGCTGGATGTCGGACCGACACCTTCGGATGCGGAGCGAAGCGGCCGTCCGGACTGATGTCCGTAATCCGGACGTAGGTAGGCGCGTCGGGCGCGTACTGCGATGCCGCCGCGTTGACTCCGTAGCATGGCGGCCGGCTGAGGAGGCTTCCGAGAGGCCGCACAGTCCACCCCTCTGGGTGACCAGTCACCCCCGTGCCCGTCACGAGACTCTCCCGAGAATCCGTGTAATGCTGGAATGGACGCGACTTTCGAGGTCACGGACCTGTTCCTCGAGCTCGGGAAGTGTCGTGCCGTAGCGGCGCGTCAGTTCCTCGCAGCGCACCGCTAGCCGATGGGCGGCTAGCTGCACGTCTTTGCCGACCGCCGCGCGGATCGCCGTGAGCCACTTGTCATCAATCACCAGCTCCTTGATCTCGTCCTCGGATAGCGTCGCGTAGCGCGCCAGAGTGCGCGTGTCCAGCTGCCGCCGGGCGCCCGAGACCGCTGTCTTCGCGGCAGCATCGGACGCCACCAGCTCTCCAACCTCCTTGGTGGCGGCTAGTTCGTCGCGGCGCTCGGCCGCGCCTCGGAGCGCTTTGAGCTGGGCGGCAACAGCTGCTTTCGTCACCTTGTTCTTCTCGTTGACCACGTCCTCGATGAGCCCGCCCTCGATCCCGTGCTCATCGATGAAGTTCTCGAGGTCCCGGGTAGCCTTGTCGAGCGCGATCTCAGCGCGCTCCAGGGCAGCTTTGTCGGTCGCGAAGTAGCGTGCCGCAACTAGACCTGGCGGGATCAAATCTAGCTTCACCTTTTGCGCGCTCTTGCCGCTACCTATGACCAAGTCAGGGTCTTCAAGGCGCGGCTTGCCGTTCGACTGCTTCCCGACCTCGCGAGGCGCCCGAGGCTTCGCCGCCCCCGTCCAGCCATCCGAGCACACCATGTAGACGTCGTCCTGCATCGTGTCGCCCCAGTAGACCATCAAGCGCTCGTAGACGTCGTAGCGGCTCATGAGGGGGACCTCGGCGAACCGGGTGAGCAGGTCCTCCGACAGCGCGTGGATCAGTGGCTTCGGTGTACTGCCCGCCGAAATCGCGGCTAGCTTCTCTCGGTGGGCGGCCCACCAGCCGGCGAGAACTCCGCTCACGCGTTCCTTGAGGGCCGCGAATTCATCGTGGCTCTCGATGATCCCCGGAACGTCGCCAGGAGACACCTTCGCAGCGCTGTAGCCCGGGCGAGCGGCCTCGAAAAGCTCCCGCCGGAGACTGGGAAGCGCTCCCCAGTACTCGTTCAGCAAATCAAGGTCGTGGTTAGGAATCCCTCCGTCGAGATGAGCCGTGAGGTCTTGAAGATCCTCGGGCTCACTCGAATCGATATAGCGAGAGATGTTGAGATTGAAAGCATTCGCTGCGTCGGAAATCTCACTCAGGGGCACCAATCGCGCGTAACCGTCGACATCTACCTGTTTAGTGAAGACATCGACGATCTTGTGAATGTCCTCGGCCCGAAGCCGATTCTTATTGCCGTCTTTGATAAAACCGCGCGACGCGTCGACAAGAAATACACTGGTCCGGGCCGCCGCCTCCTGCTTGTCGATTACCAGGATGCAGGCCGCGATGCCAGTACCGTAGAACAGGTTGGGCGGCAAGCCGATGACGCCCTTGATCAGGCCGTGCGTAAGCAGCTTCCTACGAATCGTTGCTTCGACGTTGCCTCGGAACAGCACGCCATGCGGAAGAATAATGGCGGCCTTGCCGCTTGACTTCAGAGAACTCACCGCGTGCAGTAGAAACGCATAGTCCCCGTTCTTGGCCGGCGGAACGCCGAACTCAAAGCGTCCAAACACGTCCGCGGCTGGGGTGATGCCGCTACTCCATGACTTCGTGGAAAATGGCGGATTGGCAACCACGAAGTCATGAAGCTTCAATTTGGTCCCGCTCGCAAGGCCCGGAGAGGTGATCGTGTCGCCTTTGACCAGATCAGCCGTTTCGTAGCCGTGCAGAATCATATTCATACGCGCAAGCGCCCACGTGGCGACGTCCTTCTCCTGCCCATAGATCGTGAGGCCGTTAGGAGCCTCATCGGCGGCCTTTAGGAGCAGCGAGCCGGAGCCGCATGTCGGGTCATACACAGTCTGATGTTGCTTGGTCTGTGGTCCGACGCCGACAACCTTGGCGAGAATCCGCGAGACCTCCGCGGGTGTATAGAACTGGCCCTTCGACTTACCGGCCTCGGTCGCAAAGTGACGCATAAGGTACTCGTATGCGTCACCGAGGAGATCATCGCCTTCCGCCCGACTTGCTCGGAAGTCCAGTGCATCGAAGATCGCCACGAGCTTGGAAAGCCGATCGACCATCTCTTTGCCTTTACCGAGCTTCTCGTCATCGTTGAAGAAGGCGACGTCGATTACGCCGCGCAGATCGTTCGCGTCTGCCAGCGTGGCGATGACCGTGTCGATGCCCTCGCCGATGTCCTTCTGGTTCTTCAACGCAACGATGTCCGCAAACGAGCCACCCGCTGGGACCGTCATCAGAGCATCGGGGTCGGCCTCGTGCTTGTCGGACACGTACTTCACGAAGAGCAGCGTCAGGATGTAGTCCTTGTACTGAGATGCATCCATGCCACCTCTTAGCTCGTCGCAGCTGTTCCACAGCGAGCGATAAAGGTCCGACTTCTTGATGGCCACTACTTGGCGACCCCGGTGGCGGACATCGCGTAGCCGACATGCGCAACGACGCCGAGACGTGCGCGGTCAAACGCTCGCCACGGCCCGTCTGAATTGCGATTCCCGATCATGTCCCCAGCTTACGCGCCGCGACTCGGTTGTGGCAAGCCCAAGCGACGCCACACGTTGCCAGCACAGGGGAGCACATGGTGGTGTCTCGGGCGTCCTGACCCACCCTCCGGCCGCGCCGCCAAAGCAGCACCGGATGATCAGATGGAGGCCAGATGAGCCCTGGCGACCTCTCGTCGCTTCCGCCGGATCGCGCAAAGGCCGTGGAGGCCTGGCTGTCGCGACCACTCAGCACCTGCCGATTCTGCGGGCAGGCGGTCTATCCCACAGACCCACGCGCGCGCGATCCCCAGGAGAAGGACGAAGACGCAGCGACACTCCTCCACCTCCCTTGCTTTGAGGCCGTGCGTGCTCTCGAAGAAGAGGAAGAAGCAGAAGCCTCTACCTAGCGTGGGCTGAGACCACCTCAGCCCACGCGGCCGCCTGGGCCCGGTTTGGGCCAGTCGGGGCTTGCGTCATGCCCTACAAGCACGTAGACGGCCAAGCCGACCGAATACTTGGTCGGGAAATAGAGCAGATCGTCCTCATCAACCATCTTCCATTGGGCAACAGCTGCGGTCTCCATTTGGGGGGCCCGTAGCTCGACTGAGATCTGCACGGACTCGCCGGGGTCGGCGTTGGGCACCGGCGCAAAGCGCGCCGATGTGAGCGTCCACGGTCCCGTCGTTGGTCCGATACGGCGCACCCTACGCCCGCGCCAGCGCACGCTGCCGCTGTTGCGGATGATCCAGCACTTTGTGAAGACGGACCCGCACGGGACCGTCACGCCGTCCGGTGGCGTCTCGGACACGAACGTTGCCTCATCGCCCTCGAGCGGGTAGCGCGCCTGGCGAGCGATGAGGAGCGGGCTGTGCCGCTGCCTCCGGTCGTGCATGGACTCTCGGGCAATGTCGACGAGGCCCGCCAGCAGGTCGGGGGCGCCGAACCGCTCGCCGTAGTAGCGGATGATCCGGTTTGAGGCCGAGCGCCGTCCTCGCTCGACCATCGAGATGTAGCTGGCATCGACGCCTATATCTGCCGCAACGGCAGCCTGGGTGACGCCGGCCTGCTCACGCAGGCCATGCATGAGTGCCCCGACGTGTTGGTTGGGATCGTTGCCAACCGGTTCGTCCCAACCGGCCTTTCGCCCTCGGCTCATGACATTTGGTCAAGAAAACGCATGGGCTGCATTCTGGCGGATGCCGCCACTCCGGCGGTCACGAACACCGATCAAAGGAGAAGCAATGAGCAACTCGCTCACGCGGACCGGGGCCCTCTACCCCACGAAACTGGATCGCCAGCTCGGCAAAGCGCTGGACCACATCGAGGCCTCAAACATCGTCGCCAAGCGCCGCGATCTGGCGCGCATAGAACGCATCACCGAGACCAGCGAAGTCGGAATGCTCGCCGTTGGTCGCCTCGGGCTGGTTGAGGCGGCTGTAGCGCAGACCACGCCCCACGTAGCTCCTGGTCTGCGCGTCATCCAATGCGCCGCCGTTCTTGGCATCGCCGGTGTGGTCGACGACGCGGGGCGAGGTTCGTGATGTGGGGCCTGCTGCTGATCGGGCTGCTGATCGGGCTCCTGATCGAGCTCTACGAACTTCTGGTCTCGGTATGGCCGTACCTGGTCGCTGGCGTCGCGATCGTCGCGCTGTGGTGCTGGGTGGTCGTGCCGCTGCTCGAATACCGGGCGCGTGGGGCTCGCGACCGGCTGCGTCACGAGCGTGCGCGGCGGGAAATCAGCGCGATCGAGCGTGCGGCGATCCGGGCCATGTTCGACACCGCCCAGGCCGGCGAGGTCATCGAGGGCACGGCGGTGGAGATTGACCGCACGCCTGGGAGGTTGCCGTGAGCAAGAAGGAGCGACGCGAACCGCGCACCGAGAAGGAGCGTCTTGTCGCAGCCGTGCGGTGGCTGCGCGACCGCAACCAGACCTTGCGGCGCACCAACACCGAGCTACGGCGGATCAATGCTGAGCTGCGGGTCGCACTTGAAGCGAGCGATGTGCTGCTGGGTGCCGCGATGGACGAGGCTCTCGAGAGGCGCACCCCGTGAGCAAGCTCATCCAAGTGTTGCTGGTCGGGATCGCGGGGCTGGTGGTACTCAACGCCACTACCCCCACGCTCAGCCGCCTCATCACGGCGCTGGTGCCCCTGGTGCTTGTCGTCGGCATCGTCGTCGCGGTGTTGCAGCTCGTCCACTACTTGACACGCCGATGATCTCGGTGATCAGCAATCACCTAGTCAGACTGCCAATCAATCGAAACATGAAAACGCTTGAAACTGGAAGACTCGACATAGTTTGTTCGTCTTTTGTTCGAGATAATGGAGGCAATTCAAGGAGGGCGAGCGCATGTAGGAACGGAAAGGAGGGCATTTACTTATGGCACGACGTATCAAGGTAAAGGGAATTAGAAAGAGCGAGATCGACACCGAGCAGCTCGCTCTTGTGTATTGGCTCCAAGCCAAGCGGGTGCTGCGTGAAAAACGTGAGCGCGAAGCGAAAGAGGCCGAGCGCCGGGAGCGGAGTCAGTGAACGGCGAGCTTGTCCCCGCTGTGGTCGCTGCGACGGCTGGTGGTGGCATGCTGGCAACGATCGTCCTGCGCGAGCGGCTGGCTGAGAGCCAGATGCGCCGTAGCCGGGTAAGGCTGTCCCTGCGTTTCCCGATGGCGCTCAATCCAGTTGCTGCCAAGTTGGGCTTGAGCGCGATCTCTGGCGCATCGCCGCGGATGGAGTTGGTCTTTGAGGTTGCCGTTACTTCTGAGGGCATCGCTCACGCCGTCCTGGTGCCCGAGGCGGTGCGCTCCTCGGTGGTCTCCGGTCTGACCGCCGCGATTCCGGCGATGAGGGTGGCCGAGGCTCCTGAGCCGAAGGGAGGAATGAGCCGGGTGGCCCTGCGGCTGTTCGTACCGACCCCTTGTGTGCTTGCAAGCGAGCACCCCGAGGCGACGCTAAGGACACTGGCAGGGCTAACTCTCCGGCCTGGCGAGCGTGTGATTGTCCGCATCGCCATCCGCCCGGATCAGCCCCGTGCATTGCGTAGTCGTGAGCCGATGGACCGGGCGGCCAAAGAGGTCGAGCGGGCCTGGCGGCAGAAGACCACAGTTTCCGCCGGGTTTCGAGTCTCCGGAATCGCTCTCGTGCAAGCGCCAAGCATCGGGCGGGCGGGCGAGCTGGCCGGGCATGTTGCAAGCATATTTCGCAGCCGCCGCGGCGCGGTCGCAGGGTTGCGCCTGACCTCCGAGCGCAGCGGGCGGAGCCTGGGTTCGTTGCCGCGTACTACGAGGGCGAGCGGTTGGGTCAACGCGGTCGAATTGCTTCCCCTGCTCATGTGGGCGATGGGAGAGGACGCGATCCCTGGCGTTGAGGTAGCCGCGCGGGAGCTGGCGGTTCGCGGCGACATTCCACGCCAGGGCCGGCGTCTGTTTATCGGCAGGGATGCTGTCGGCGAGCGCCCGGTGGCTTTGAGTCCCGAGGCCGCGAAGCTCCACATGGTGGTCGCCGGCGCGAGCGGCAGCGGCAAGACCACAATGCTTGCCGCTGCGGCCCTGGCTGATATCGAGCACGGCTTCGCCGGGGCGGTCATCGACCCCAAGGCCGATCTGGTCGAGACGATCCTCAGTCACATCAAGCCCGAGCACGCCAAGCGCATTGTGGTCTTGGACGCTGGAGATGACTCACGGCCGGTGCCCGGTCTTGACGTGCTCGGAGGCGGAGACCCCGATCTGCGCACCGACGTCCTGGTGGGTGCGCTGAAGTCGATCTTCCCCGACTGGGGTATCCGCTCGGAGACCTACGGCCGCCTGGCGATTCGCACCTTGAGCGAGGTGCCCGGCGCGACGCTGGCGGACATGGGCCGCCTGTTCGGCGAGGAGCCCTACCGCCGCACCGCCATCGCCAGTCTGCGTGACCCCTTCCTGATCTCCTCTTGGCAGAACTACCACGGGCTTACCCCCGCGGCCCAGGCTGAGGTAGTGCAGGCCCCGATGGCCCGCGTGATGGCGCTCTTGTCGCGCCCACGAGTTCGAGCCGTGCTGGCCAGCCCGGACCCGAAGTTGGATCTGCCCCGGCTGCTTGCCGAACGAAAGTGGCTGCTCGTCTCACTGGCCCCCGGTGTCCTCGGGGAGGCTGCGGCCGCACTCATCGGTGCGGCGGTCATGTACGCGATCTGGAGCGCAATCGAGGCCAGGGTCGCTCTCCCGCCAGATAGGCGCCACCCGATCTACCTCTACGTGGACGAGCTGGCGACTGTGACCAATGGCCTGCCGTTCGGCTTTGAGCTTCTGGCCGAGCGTGCCCGCGGACTCGGGGCCGGGTTGACTGTCGCGTTGCAGACCTTGGGGCGCATACCCGAGCCGACGAGGTCCGCCCTCCTCGGAAATGCAGCTACGTTCGTTACCTTTAGAGCAGCAGCCGAAGAGGCCCCGCGCTTGGCGCGACAGGTTCCGCCCCTAACTGAGGCTGACCTCGTCGGCCTCCAGGCGTTCCGTGTGGCGGCTCGGATTGGGACGGGCACCGGGAGCGCCGTTGCGGTCGTCACCGGGCGCACCGAGCCGCTGCCTGCGGAGACAGGCCGGGCCAAAGCGATCCGGGACCGCTCAGCACTCGCCTACGGCGCCTCGCCCCAGCCGCAAACCGACGACATCCGTCGCGCCCAGGAGCCGCCCAGTCAGGGCAAGGATGACGACGAAAGCGGCTCGCTGGGCCGGACTCGGAGGGCGCTATGAGCCGACCTGTCGCCCAACCTATCGCGCAGGATTCCGCGCCCGGAATGTCCCGCTCAGGGCCGGGTTTTCCCGAGATAACGGGACGGAAAGACTCCGCTTCCCCTCGTCCTTCTCGTGTCTCTGCCCGCCACCTTGAACGCATCACTTCTGAACTCAGCGACCTGGACCGTGACGTCCTGGTGTTCGTAAGTGCTTACCGGCTGGCAACGGGAAAGCAGCTGGTCCGCCGGTTCTGGGCGGGCGACGCCGATGAGCATGACCTGCGTGCGCGCGTCGGCCGCCGTGCGCTGAAGCGACTCGCGGACTGGCGGGTGCTCGACCCGCTGTCCGGCCGAGCGCGCGGCGGCGTGCGTGGCGGCTCAGACACGCTCATCTACGGCGTTGGGGTTGCTGGCGTGAAGCTGCTCGCCCAGCGCGGGCTAGTGCAGAAGCGACTGCGTGCACCGAGCGACCGCCATATCGCACACACGCTGACGATCTGCGAGGTCGCCGTGCGGCTGTACGAAGCCGACCGGGCCGGCGCTGTCGAATGTATCGGGGTCCAGACCGAGCCGGAGTGCTGGCGAAGCTTCCTCGGGCCGATGGGTGCCCATCTTGTCTTGAAGCCGGATCTGTTCCTGCGCGTTGCCGCACCCGGCAGCGCGTACGAATTTCGGTGGCTCTGCGAGGTGGACATGGCGACCGAGAACAAGGGGACGCTGCTGGCCAAGTGCCGCGGCTACCTCGCGCATTTCCGATCCGGCGCCGAGCAACGCGAACACGGCGTTTACCCGAGGGTGCTGTGGGTGGTTCCCGACGAGCACCGCGCCGCGCAGATCGAGGAGGTCCTGCGACGACTGCCGCTTGAGGCGCGCCGCCTGTTCACCGTCTGCTGCTTCGATGATGCCGCGCAGTTCCTGGCCGTGGAGGCGAGCAAGTGAGCACCGCCCGCAAGCTCTCCCTCTACGAAGACGCCACCGGACGCTGGGGCCTCATCGAAGGGGACGCCCTGGCCCTCCTGGCGAAGCTGCCAGCGTCTAGCGTCGACGCGATCGTCACCGACCCTCCCTACGCGATCGGGTTCCACCACGAAGCCTGGGACGGCGCCGACATCCACCGCGCCGTCGCCGGTGACGAGCGCTTGAGCAACGGGGAGGCGTTCGAACGCTGGACGACCCAGTGGGCGGCCCAGTGCCGGCGGGTGCTCAAGCCAGGGGGTCACATCCTCGCGTTTTCCGCTCCCCGGATGACTCATCGGCTGGTGTCGGGGGTCGAGGACGCGGGTTTAGAGGTACGCGACCAACTGCTCTGGCTCAACGCCCAGGGCGTCCCGAAATCCCGGCGCCTGCCGGGCGGGCTGGGGACGACGCTCAAACCAGCCTATGAGCCGATTCTGCTCGCCAGGGCGCCGCTGGAGGGCAGAGTCGCGGACAACCTAGACGCCTCCGGCACGGGAGCGCTGAACATCGACGCGGCCCGCATCACAAGCCCCGAGACGGCCACCGAGTACTGGCCAGCGAACGTCGTGCTCTCGCACGCGCCGACCTGCTCGGATGCCGCCTGCGTCGCCGACTGCCCGGTACCGCTGCTCGACACGTCAGTAAGCCGACTGTTCTTCTGCGCCAAAGCGACGCGTCGGGAGCGTGAGGCGGGCTGCGAGATGTTGCCAGAGCGGTCGGTGCAGGTCTATACCGGCAAGCACCATCCGCCCCGACTGGTTCGCAACACCCATCCGACCGTCAAGCCTCTTGAGCTGATGAGATGGTTGGTGCGGCTCATCACGCCACCGGGCGGGCTGGTGCTCGACCCGTTCACCGGCAGCGGTACCACTGGCATCGCCGCAGTGCTTGAGGATCGGCTGTTCCTGGGCATCGAGCGGGAACCCCAGTACGTGGACATCGCCTGCGCCCGCATGACGCACTGGGCGCGTGAGACAAGGGAGTCGGTGTGAGGACTGGATCGTCTCTCGGCGCGTGGAAGGGCTCAGGTCCTTCTGCGCGCCGACATGGCCATCCAATCCCAACGCAAGGAGGTAGCAAGCTCATGGCCACCAAGGCCCAGGAGGTCTACGAGGAGATCGAGAAGCGAATCGCCGCGGGCATCGACAAGGCTGATGCCTTCAAGGCATTGGCCGAGGAGACTGGTCGCCCGTTCGACTCGCTCCGCGGTTCGTACTACGGCTGGAAGCGCAAGCTCGAGGGTAGTGACAGCACCGCCAAACCGCCACGGACCCGTCGTCGCGAGACGACACCCGATGACGCGCTGGCGGACGCTCGGGCGGCTCTTGAGCGGGCGGTGGAGTCCATCGACCGGGAGGTCGAGGTCGCCAAGGCACGCGCCCAGGAGGCCGCAGCCGAGTACGAGGCACTCAGAGGGAGCGCCAAGGAGCGCAAGGAGACCATCACCGCACGCTTGGAGGCGCTGCGGTGAGCCATGCGGGTCGATCTGGGCAAACGCCTGGATCGACCCGCCCCCCAATTAACACGTTGCTTAACTCGCGACTTAACGGGAAAATGGTTAACGCCAATCCGAAATTAACCCGAGAGGAGGAACAATTGCCAGTAGCCGCCCCGGATATCAAAAGTGAGACTGCCAGCGAGAGCGAGAGTGCCGCGACCGCTGTCATTTATCTGCGCGTCTCGAGCGATAGCCAGGTCAGCAAGGCGCACGACCCGGAGGGGTACTCAATTCCAACGCAGCGCGAGGCTTGCCAGCGCCACGCCGAGCGGTTAGGGGCGCGTGTCATCGCCGAGTTCGTGGAGCTCGGGCGAACCGGCACGAACCTACAGCGGCCTGCGCTTCAGAACATGCTGGCCGCGCTTACGACGCTCAAACCGACCTACGTCGTCTTTTACGACCTCTCGCGGGTGGCCCGCGAGGAGCAGGACGCATTCTGGCTGTTGGGGGAGATCAAGCGGCACGGCGCCAAGCTCGAGTCCACTCTTGAGCGCATCGACGACAGCCCGACCGGGCTACTGCTCTACGCGATCATGGCCGGGGTCAACGCCTTCCGCTCGCGCGGCGATGGCGAGAAGGTCAAGGGTGGCCTCCAGCGCAAGCACGCCGACGGCGGCAGTATGGGACCGGCGCGCGTCGGCTACCTCAACGACTCCGAAACGATCGAAGGCCGCAAGATCGCGACGATCAGCATCGACCCCGACCGGGTCGACCTCGTCCGGCTGGGCTTCGCCCTCGCGGCCACCGGCGGACACACGATCACCACCATCGCTGAAGTGCTCGAGGAGACCGGCCTGCGGACACGCCCGACGCGCAAGCGACCAAGCAAACCGCTGTCGCGCAGCATGGTCCACCGCATGCTCAGAGACGACTACTACATCGGGATCGTGAGCCTCAAGGGCGCTAAGCGTCCTGGCCGTCACGCCGCCATCATCGACCGCGAGACGTTCGAGCAGGTCCAGCATGTCCTTACCGCCCACCGGGCCAGCGGAGATCGCTCCCACAAGCACAGCCACTACCTAATCGGCTCGCTGAGCTGCGAGATCTGCCGCAAGCGACTCGGCTACAACCGCACCCGAGGTAACGGCGGGGTCTATGAGTATTTCGGCTGTCTCAGTCGCGTCTCAATGCAAGGGCGCTGTACGGCCCCGCACTTTCGGGTTCAGCCCGTCGAACGAGCGGTCGAGCGCAAATACCAGACCTACCTACTCAAGCCGAACGAGCAGGTGGCGGTCCGCCGGGCGCTGCTCGATCACGCCGAGGCCAGCGCCAAAGTCGCTCGGGCCGAAGCCGACCGTCACAAGCGCCGCCTGCGAGAACTCATCAGCCAACAGCAGAAGCTCCTCGAGCTCTACTACGAGGAAGGGGTCTCGAAGGAGGTCCTACAGGCCGAGCAACAGCGCATCAAGACTGAGCAGTCGACCGTTCAGCGGCTATCCGCTGCCGCTGACCACGAGGTTGCCGAGGTAGACAAGGCCCTCGAAGACGCCCTGGCCCTGATCGACGGCCGCACAGCGCCATATCTGGCCGGCAGCCCTACAGAGAGGCGGCTCATCAACCTCGCGATCTATCGGATGCTGTTCGTCTCCAACCCCGACACCGTCGAGGCTGAGCCAACGGACCTGTACGCCCATCTGGTCCCCCTTGCGCGCGCCCTCGCGCGCAAGGACGCCCGGGCGGCCAGCAACACGGGACCGCGGCCCCAAGACGGCCGTAGCCCCGTTTTTCGGGGCCACGGTTTGAAATACGAGCAAATGGCGGAGAGGGAGGGATTCGAACCCTCGAACGAGGTTTCCCCCGTTACGCGATTTCCAGTCGCGCCCGTTCAACCGCTCCGGCACCTCTCCTGGTGTCTGCGCCGATGCTCGATCGACGGCGGCCGGCCCAAGGCTACGACACCGACGCTTCTCGCGTTGCTAGGCTCCCACGATGATCGCTGCCAGCAAAGCCTTCAGCACGACGGTCGGCCTGCTCGCCACGTTCGGCGGGATCGGTGTGGTCGTCAACGGCATCGTGGTCTACATCGCCGTGCAGGTTCGTGGCGAGCGTCGTCAGAACCGCGAATACCTCGCTTCGCGCCGCCCGCCCGGCGCCTGAGCGCCGCGCTAGATGATGTAGACGGGCGTGCCGACCGGCGAATGGCCGTACAGGTCGATCACGTCGGGGATGCGCATCCGCACGCAGCCATGCGAAGCGTTGTGGCCGATCGAGGAGTACTCGCTGGGATCGATGCCGTGGATTCCGGCGCCCCCGTCGAATGACATGAAGCGTGCCTTCAGCGGATCGGCCGGGCCCGGCGGCACGACCGTGCCCGCGAGCGCTCCAGCCCAGGCTTTTTTCGGCACGTACCACGGCGGGTTCACCTGCTCCCACTGGATGTGGTACATCCCGGCGGGCGTTTCGAGCCCTTCCATCCCAACCGCGATTTCGTAGGTTTTCGCGAGTTTGAGGTGTTCGTAGAGGTGCAACCTGAAGCTTGCGCGGTCGACCACGATGAACGACGGATAGCTGGCCGCCAGCTGGGACGTGGTGACCTTCGGCTGCACCGCGTGTGTCGGCACCTCGACCGTGCGGCTCGCGCTCTGGCCGACGAGGGCGCGGTCGATCATCGCTCCGAGCTTCGGGCTGTCGACCGTCAGGCCCACCTGGCTCGCAACCGGCGAGAGCCCGCTCGCGCTCGGCTGGACCGTCGCGTCGCGCGCTGCGCGGTTGACGCCGGCGCGAACTTTGGCGGTGACTTCGCGCACCGCCTGGTGGGAGTAGCTGACGACGAGCGGTATGTCGCGCTTGACGCTCCCCCCGAACAGCCCGCGGGTGGTCCTTGTGATGATCGAGCCCTGCCGGCTCACGCTCACCGCCTGAGCCACCATGTTGCTGACGTCGACGCTCACGTGGGCCTTGCGCGCGTCGAGTGCCCAGCTGTGCGAGCCCGAGCGGACGGTCACGCGTTGGTCGAGCCGACCGAGCAGATCGCGTTCGAGCTTGGTCCGTGCGGCGGCCTCGTGCAGGCCGCCCACAGGAACCCCGGCAACCGTCACGCCGGCGGCGATCACGTCGCGGCGCGAGTGGTCGTAGAGATAGGTGCCCACGCCGAGCACCAGCACGAGCGCCACCACGCCGATCGCCACGATCGGCAGGACACCAAGACCGGCCACCGCACCGCGGCGACCCACCGGAGCTGCGCCCATCAATACCTCACACGAACTCGCCGGGAAACGAATGCCAAGCATTCGATTGTAACCGCCGCCCTAGCCGTGCAAGCCGTATTGCGAGCCCGGCCGCCAGCCGCCGCGCTCTCGCCTGGCACGGACCGTCCAACTGTAAAACTGCTTGACATCAACTGGTGTCGGTGTAAACTGGCTCGGGAGGTAGGACCAACCCCAGGAGGCAGCCGATGTCAGCCGCGCCCACCGTCGCCGAGGCCCGCCCCGTCGCCGCCGAAGAGCAGTCCGTGGAGGCCACCTGGCGCGATCCCAAGCGCTACGCGTGGCTGCTGGGCCTGCTGATCCCCACACTCCCGTTCCTCAGCTGGGGACTCGTCCACGCGACCGGCCTGGCGGTCTTCTGGCTCTACGGGCCGTTCCTCGTGTTCGGCATCTTCCCGCTGCTCGACCTGGCGATCGGGATGGATGCCCGCAACCCGCCCGACAGCGTGATCAAGTGGCTCGAACAGGATCGCTACTACCGCTGGTGCACCTATCTGTATCTGCCGATTCAGTACGCCGGCCTGATCTTCGCGTGCTGGCTGTGGTCAAACGGGCAGCTGTCGGTGCTCGACAGCATCGGTCTCGCGCTGACCGTGGCGATGGTCAGCGGCATCGCCATCAACACCGCGCACGAGCTCGGGCACAAGCGCGCGAGCCTCGAGCGCTGGCTCAGTCGCGTCGCGCTCGCCCAAAGTGGATACGGGCACTTCTTCATCGAGCACAACCGCGGGCACCACGTCCGCGTGGCCACGCCCGAGGACCCCGCCAGCGCGCGCCTCGGCGAGAGCTTCTACCGCTTCCTTCCCCGCACCGTGATCGGCAGCCTGCGCTCCGCGTGGCACCTCGAGCGGGTGAGACTCGCGCGGCTCGAACGCTCGCCTTGGAGCACTCGCAACGACATCCTTGGAGCCTGGGCGATGACGGTCGTCCTGTTCGCCGCCCTGAGCCTCGGCTTCGGCGTGGTGGTGCTCCCCTATCTGCTGCTGCAGGCGGTGATCGGGTTCTCGCTGCTGGAGGTCGTCAACTACCTCGAGCACTACGGCCTGCGGCGACAGAAGCGCGACGACGGGCGCTACGAGCGCACCCGCCCGGAGCACAGCTGGAACAGCAACAGCGCGGCCTCCAACGTGCTGCTCTACCACCTTCAGCGCCACTCCGACCACCACGCCAACCCGATCCGCCGCTATCAGGCGCTGC
>OCZT010003009.1_pt1 | contig 17357 bp, 15 predicted proteins | sample 1539031 | NCBI WGS metagenome assembly OCZT01 (sample SAMEA3539308, study PRJEB22396) | soil metagenome | biome: tundra; feature: field; material: soil | place: USA | collected 2010-05 | depth 0.15 m | reverse complement strand
ATACGGCGACCACCGAGATCTACACTCTTTCCCTACACGACGCTCTTCCGATCTTGGGCGTGGGGAATGTTGAGCCGATGAATGCCCAGTGCCACGGAAATGGATAAGGCGTCTCGTGACTGACGCCCCCCAGCACACTGCTCGAACCCACCACCGCCAGGGCCACGTGAGTAACCGCGCGCGGACCCACTCGTCGAGCCCATTGGTCCGCGCGCCGCATCACGTCGATGAGAAGAACGAAGGGTATCCACACCACCGTGCAGGTGGCCAGCCACAACATCTTGGTGGCGTAGTACGACCACGACACGCCAGCGGGATGCATCGAGTACATCCACGCCACGACCACCGCGAGGACCACGAACTCACCGAGAAGCAACAGTCGCACCAGCCGCTGTTGGAGACCGGGTGCGAACACTACGACCGCCACGACCGCGATGCCGGTCCAGTCGAAGAGTCGCGGATTAGCCGCCACAATGCCGCCGGGCGTCGTCAGTTGGTCAATGAGAGTCGCCCCGTTCAACAAGAGTGCGCCGACGACACCCAGAAAACACAACGCGCAGAACACGAGCGACCACGTCGTCACCTTGACGTCGCGGGACGTGGGTGTCGCTCGCCGCAACTCGCGCAGGCGACGCCCACCGTTGATAAACCCCGCCAGCATTGACAGCGCCGGTACTACGACCAAGAAGGTCCACGAACCCACCACCAAGATGAGCGCCAGGGTAATCATCAACAGGGTGAAATTGTCGTAGTCGCGCACGATGCGCATTCCCAAGACGAGTGACGCCAACGCGAAGACGAGGCAGCCCATCGCCGACAAGAAGCCGCCCGACGAACCCAGCCCCAAGACCAGGGCCCCAATGGCGATGGAACCACACGCGCCCAAGGGAATCACCAGATACAGCGGAAGCTGCCGGACCTTACGTTCTCCTCGGGTGAAAGTTTCGGTGACGGCCGCGATGAAGCACAAGGCGGTTCCCACACAAATCATGACGACGGTGGCGACCATGGCTTGCACGTCACGCACCATCAAGGCCGCCGCGCTGAGATTGCTCCGCCCTCCGGCACCGTCGAAGATCGCGCAAATCGCGTTCAACAGTGCCGGGTACGAGGTCATCTCCTTCAGGGTGATGCCACCGGCGGCGAGTACTTGGCGATTTCCCACCACTTGGTTGCGGGCGTCACCGGTCATGAACCACGTCAGTCCGAAGTCGTGACCGTGCAATTTGATGGCCTCGAACATCGCCTCGACGAATACGACGACCAGGAATGCGAAGACCGGTTCGCCGCTGACCGCCGAATCGCCGCGTCGAGGTCGCCGGCGTTGCGGCGACGCGAGCCACTGGAAGATTGCGCCGGCGAGGGCGACGGGAATCACGAGTACGACCACGTACACCCACTGCGGATGAGAGTGTGGGATCACGAGAGCGAGCAATCCACTCTCCCCCGTCACGAGAACAGACTCCAGGACGATGCCCGCGACCCATGACACCGGACCCGACAAGGCCGTGGCGAATCGATTTACGATCGCGGCGTACGCCCAGGCGCCCGCCAGGAAAAGTGTCGGAGGAATTCCCACTGTGGCGACGCTCAGGCCCACTGTCACAACGGCCATCAACGCACCCACCGACTTCTGGGCGAACAATCGAGTAGTCGAGTGCTCCGCGCGACGACTCATGCTTGGCTCCTCAGTCCCGTGACCACGGCTTCGTTCGACACGGGATGATAACCGAGGCAGGACTTCTTGAGACTGGGAACCAGCGATGAATTGAGGGTGACCACCCGCAGTCGATAGTGCGAGACAATTTCGCACAGGTCCGAGGGTAGACCCGTCTCCTCCGCGGCCCAGTTGACGAAACTGAGCGGACCCTGCTGAGCCTTCTCAGTGCCATTGGCGCGGTAGTCCCAGGTGAGCGCGGACCAGAAGTTGCCCAACTTATCTTCGAAGGGCGTCGAGTAGTCCCAGATGACAAACGGTCCACCCGCATTGGCTTCCTGAGTGACCAATTGAATCTCGAGCGGTGAGGGAATGGTCGAACCAAACCACGCCCACGCCAAGGGAAAGGTAAAAGGTGTCTCGTGACCGGTTCCCCACAACAAGCCACTCGAGCCCGCAACGGACAAGGTGACGTTGGCTACGGCTCGCCACCCGACGTTTCGCACGTATCGATTGGCCCAGCGCATCACGTCGACTAGGAGGATAAAGGGCGCCCAGAGCAACAGGGCCGTCGCGAGCCAGATCATCTTGGTCGCGTAATAGGACCAATCAACCCCCGCGGGGTGGAGAGCCCGAATACGCGACACCGTGAACCACAACAGCCCATACTCGGCGAGGAGCATGAGCCGCGCGGCTCGCTGCTTCGCGCTAGGCGCCAAGACCACGACCGCGGCGATAACGATTCCCAGCCAGGAGAAGAGTCGCGGGTTGGGCCCCACTATCCCGCCGCCCAATTTCATTTGCGCAATCAACGTCGAACGCTCGACCGTGAGAACGCCGATCACTCCCGCCAAGCACGCCACTGAAAACGCCATGACGCCCAGCGTGAGCCGGAACTGGTTGGCCTCTCCGCGCGCGCGGTGAGAGAACAATTCGCGCGTACCGCTCAGGTAGCCCGCGATCATCGCGACCGCCGGCACGACGACCAGAAGTGTCCAAGAACCGACGACGAGAACCAGTGCCAGGGTCAAGAGGATCAACGTCCAATGGTCGTAGCGCTGTACGATACGCAGACCGAGGACTAGGGACGCGAGCGCAAACGCCAAGCAACCCATCGCCGAGAAGAAGCCCCCCGAGGCCGCCAGTGAGAGCACGAACGCGCCCACCGCGATCGACCCACACGCCCCGAGGGGAATCCAGAGATAGAGGGGCAGTCGAATCGCGTAGCGCGCGCCGCGAGGGAACATTTCGGTGAGTGCCGCGATGAAGAGCAACGCGATGCCGGCGCACGACATGACCACCATGGCGGTCAACGCCTGGACGTCTCGGACCAACAAGACCCCGGTCGACACGTTCGATCGCCCGGCCGCACCATCCACGATCGCCGTGATCGCGTTGAAGAATGCCGGATACGTCGACATTTCGTGCAGAGTGATGCCGCCCGCGTTGAGAATTGCCCGATTGGCGAGGACGTGGTTGCGGCCGTCGCCGCCCATGAACCAGGTCAAACCGAAGTCATGGCCGTGAAGTTTGATCGCCTCGAACATGGCGGCGAGCAGTACCACGCTGACCATCACGAGATACGGTTCGGCGCTCACTCGCGGCGACCTTCGCTCGACACGGGGGCTGGCGGCGGACGACAGTTTCCAATACAGGGCGAGCGAGATGATGAGGGGAACGAGCAACATACCCACGTAGACCCATTGCGGATCGTGGTGGGGATAGACGAGGGCGAGTCCACCACTCTCACCGAGCAGAAGCACCGCCTCGACGACCATTCCGGCAGCCCACGACGTCGGTCCGGCAAGTGCACTCACCCAGCGGTTGAACAAGGCCGCGTACGACCACGCCCCGATCAGGAGTAAGAACGGCGGTATTCCGACCGTGGCGATCATCACCGCGGCGAATACCACAATCAGGATGACGAGTGACCACCTCTTCTGGAGCGAGAAAGTGGCGAGAGAAAATCGGAACGATGTCACGACTCGCCGCTCTCCTCCGGTGACGTCCGACCCGCCGCCGAGGAATCTGACATTGCCCCCACGGGAAGTCGCTGAAGGCAGGAGTCGGCTGACGTGGTCCTCAGTGCTCGCTCATGAACTAGAGAGACTTGCGAACGATGCGAGCCCTTCGACGTCAACGACAAGCCGCTTCATCCGACCAGGGTTTGCGTCTCACTTCAATGGTCACTCCGACGTCTCCGCCTCGAGTTTCGCCCGTAACAGGGCCAACTCCTGGACGAGAGTCTTCTGGCGAGCCGAAGCGTGGCTGAAGGCCACCGACAACCTGAAGGTGAAGAAGACCAGGAATGCGAGACCGAATACCAGGACCATATCAGGGGGGTAGGCGATTCCGAAAAAGTGGCTCACTGCGGTGAACGCCCCGAAGGGAAGCAGGGCACTCAAGATCACGGTTCCGACACTGACCATCAACCACATAATCGCCATGACCTCGGTGAGTTGCTTCTTTCTAATGGCTCGGACCGTGATGGTCAAAAAGATCACACTGATGGCTCCCGCGAGCAAATAACCCTTCACTTGACCTCCCCTCCCATGACACCTAGGAGAAGGCCGATGGTGATGCGAACCATGTAGTACAGGGTCCTGAGGCCGCGAATGCTCGAGTGCCCGTGCTCGCGGGGTTTCATTTTCACCGGCACCTCCTTGACTTCAAGTCCGTAGCGACGCGCCAAAACGATGGACTCGACCTCGGGGTAGTCGGTGGGATAGTGCTCGGCGAACAGCGCCAACGCCCGACGATTCGATGCCCGAAAGCCCGACGTGGTGTCGGTGAACGGAGTCCCCGCTCGCCACGAGACGATGGACTGCAAGAACTTCATCCCGAAGCGTCGATTCCGCGAGGCGACGTAGTTTCCCCGTCCCAGCCACCGCGACCCGATCACGATATCGACACCGCCGAGTAACAACTGTTCGATGAGGTGATAAGTCTCGCTGGGATCGTGTTGCCCATCCCCGTCAATCTGCACCGCGTAGGAGTACCCCTGCGCGAGCGCATATTTGTATCCGGTCTGTACGGCACCGCCGATGCCAAGATTGACCGCCAACGACAACACGATGGCACCAGCTGCTCGAGCGCGAACCTCGGTGTCATCGCTAGAACCATCGTTCACCACGACGACGGCCGCGCCGGGCATATGCTCACGAATTGCGAGAACCACTTTCTCAATTGACTGACCCTCGTTGTACGCCGGCACCACGACGCACGTTTTCGCGAAGGCGTCACTGAGTTCTGCCGGCGTCATCCATCAATATTCGCACATACCCGTACGCAAACTCTTTGAAATGACGTTACAAAGACCCCGGCGGACCTGTTGGGCGTCATTCGAAACGCTCCACGGCGCGCGTTTAGAGTGGTGGCAGCCCCGACCAAGGCCGCGGGGCCGCGACGCACAATCGATCTTCCCCCGTCTCCGCCATTGCCGACCGCCCCCGTAAAGGACACCATGCGACAAGTCTCCGTCATTATCCTGGCCTACGGGGATGAACCTCTACTCGTCGAGTGCGTGACGGCGGTTCTGGATTCGCACGACGTCGAGGTCGAGCTCCTGGTGGTCGACAACGGCTCGCCATCGATCTCTCGTGTCGCGCTTGATCCGCGGTTGCGGGTCATCACCCCGGGTGAGAACACCGGCTTCGCGGGCGGCTGCAATCTGGCCGCCGCGCAGGCCGGTTACGACACCTTCGTCTTCGTCAACAGCGACCTCATCGTTCACCCCGACGCCATCGCCGTGCTGACGTCACGTCTTGTTGACGCCCAGGTGGGACTCGTCACGGGCGCCGTCTTGATGCCGGGTGTGCCCCTGACCGTCAACTCCATCGGCAACCCCATCCACTATCTCCTGTTCTCGTGGGCGGGTGACTACGGGGAACCTTTCGCCGACCACGACACCAACGAAGAAGTGACCGGCATCTCGGGGGCGTTCTTCGCGAGTCGACGAGACCACTGGGAGTGGCTGGACGGTTTCGACGAGCAATTCTTCGCCTACGCCGAGGACGCCGATCTCTCGCTTCGCACGTGGCAAACGGGCAAGACAGTGAAATTCGAACCTCGCGCCATCGGCGTCCACCACTACGCGTTCACCAAGAACAACAACAAGTGGTTCCTCCTAGAGAGGAACCGCCTAGTGGCGTTCTTCACCCTTTACGATCGTCGATCAATCTGGTTGCTGCTCCCCGTGGTGATTCCCGTGGAAATGGGTGTCTTCGCGTCGGCTGTGAGCAATGGTTGGGCAAAGGAGAAACTGGCCTCGTGGTGTTGGCTGTGGGGACACCGCGCGTATCTCCAAGAGCGTCGGCGACGTGTCGCTGACCGGCACGTCGCTCCCCTACGCCAGTGGACGGACGTCATGTCGGGAGAAATGCACATACCGGATGAATTCGGCCTGCGCGTGCCCGCACCGGTCAATTGGGTCTTGGGACGCTACTGGGACCTGATCAAACCATTCATCAAGTAGCGGCTGGGGGTCACCGGTCGCGATGCCACGCCACCGCGGGGATCGCGGCGGCCGCCATGGTGAGGATGCTGACGACCAGCATGATGATGGCTACCGACGCCATGGAGCCATGGTCGATGGAAATGGCGATGACGGAGACGACAACGCCGAGCCACGGGGCGAGTGCGGTCAGTGAGCGACGGGCCAAGTGCAGATACACCAAGAGGATGAGAACGCCCACGGCCACGGACGCGAAAGACAACTGCCCGAGAATGGTCGCCGCCTCCGCATACTTCGCTCCGAACAGGAGGCTGATCGTCCATCGGGGCAGCGCCGTCATGAACACCGCGGCCAACAGACCCATCACCACGGAGATGTTGAGGGTCTGGCGAAAGACGTTGCGACTCGTGTCACTCGTGCCTTGTCCGTCGGCCAAGTGGGGGAACGCGACCGTCACGAGCGCGGCCGGCACGAAGAAGGCAATGTGCGCGGCCACCGCCACTGCGGCGTAGTCACCCGCCATCGTCGCAGTGAAGAAATGGTTGGCGAGGAATGTGTCGATATTGATGAGCGTGGTGTACCCCGCGAGAGCGGCCACCGAGAGGACGGAGTCACGAAACTTGGTGCGCACCATGGCGTCATGGTGTTGACCGAACACCTCGTGGCGGGTCGAGTACAGGAGAGAGAACATCGTGAACGTCTGGGCGAAGATGGTCGCGGTGACTGCCCCCGACACTCCGAAACCCGCCTTGACCAGCACCACGCCGAGCACCAATCGGACGACGCCCATGCCGGCGAAGGACGCAAACGCCACGGGCCGAAAACGAAACTCCCCCACCAATGCGCCCTGTACCACTGCGGACACCGTTGCGAGGGGAACCCATAACGCGACCAACAACATTGGCAGCGGCGAATGGATATGGAGGAATGTGTCGACGATGGGGGTCACCGCGGCGATGGCCACCATCGCCAGGCTCCCACCGATTGTCGCCCGTCGCGTGACGCGCGCAATAGAGAAGGTCTCGCCCTTGGTCTCCTCGTCGATGACCGCCTGGGTCACCGCAATTTGCACCGCGGCGATGGGCACGGTCAGCAGACTGATGATGCCGAGCAGGGCACCCATCGTGCCGTAATGCGAAGGGTGAAGGAGACGGCTCACAATGATGTGAAAGAGAAAACTCGAGACGCTGATACCCGCGAAGGCCAGCATGAACGACAAGGCGCCACGCCCGAAGATGCCCGAAGTGAACTGCGTGCGCACGAGGCCGATCAACCCCGAGGACGACGGGTCAGCAGGTTCGCGATCGTTCACCATGAAGAAATCATCGCGCCTCTGACGACCGGGGAGCGCCCGTGAGCCGCTGGTCGCTGGCTTCCATCGCCACCACGACGACAACCCGTGGCCACGTCATGTCGCGCGTCCCCTCGGGGAGCCGATTGGTAAGGAGCCTCGTCTTCATCTCTCTCGCGAGATCCATCCATTCCTCGTCTCACCGTCGACGACTTGCGCGAGCTGAGTCCGCCGGCTTCGACCATAGTTCGAAGGGCGAATGACGCGATCGCGCGTCGACGAACACATCACCCTCGTCCGTCAGAATGCTGACTCTCCCGGCTTCCTACCAACGGCGAAGACCAGGCCCCACAACGTGATCTTCAACCCAGAGACCAGCGGACGACCGAACACCCGCGCCGTCAACGCGTCGCCAAGGTGGGTGGGGAAGAGCCCGGAGATAACGTGCGCGAGAAAGGCGAACCCTAAGCCGGTGTGACCCAGATGCATCTTCCCGGAATAGGCCACTTCGAGTCCAATGTCGTCGTAAATCTGTGAGACCCGCTTCGGCGTTGGTGGATAACCGTGCGACCAGTCGGTGTCCCAAAAGTAATTCTTGTAGTCGATGACGTCGGGACAAACAATTAGCACGTGCCCACCGGGACGCACCAGGCGATTCATCTCCTCGCACCACTCTCGCGCTTCCATTGGATTCATGGCGTGCTCGAGGACATGGGCCGACATCACCAAATCAAACGAATTGTCGGCCAGGCTCTTGAGATGGGGCAGCAACTCCTCGTGAATCGTCGCATCCAAGAGTTCGCGGCAGTACTGGGCCAAGCGATGATTCGGCTCGATGCCGGTAAAAGATTGGAAGCCGAGTGATTTCGAGGCCAGTCCGATGTAGCCACGCCCGCATCCAATCTCGAGCAGATCCACTTTCTTAGGGTCCGACTTGGTGATCCGAAGGAAGTTCTTGAGAATTGAAGTATTCGACCACTGGCTGGAAGCCCTACCCCAGCGACTCAATGGTCGATCGATGAACTCGTCATAGATCGGCATATGCGCCCAAGCATAGTAGCGGTGCTTCGCGACACCGAGTTGATTCGAGAGCGGCTCCCCTCGACGGCTAGGACATGCCACCGACGATGACCCGCTCGCCTTTCACCCGTGGCCGGCGAGCTGGTGTCCCCGAGTTCGGTCGATGACGCGGTTACGTTCTCCCCTTTTGCAAGAACCGGTACTGGCGTCGTCCCATTCGGCCCAACGCGCCGTCGACAATTCCTCGCGCCAACACTAAAGTGCAGTGCACGCTCGACCTGACGCCATTGATCGAGATGAACGCTCCGCTGAAGACCACGACTTGAACGAAGTAGAAACGAATTGGCAGGCGTCGGCGCAGCACGAGATACGTCGAGTTGCGAACGATGTAATACACGCGCTGCGCGTTTTCGTATGGGTGATCTTTGTCGGTGTCGTCGAACCTTTCACCGAGAATATGATCCATCGAGAATCGTTTCTGCTGGATCACCCGCCAGCCGGCGTCGCGCACGGAATAGCAGTAGTCAAAATCCACCTGGTCGATGAACAGTGATTCATTGAAGTGGAGCTGCGCGACGACGTCGGCGCGAATCAGATTGCCGCTGGTGATAACACCGCGGCGCTCCGTGAACAAGTCGAGTTCGCGAATGGTCAAGAGACGATCGGCGTATCGAGTGATCCAGATACTCGATGGTTGCGGGTGTGCGCGCATTGCCAAAATACCCACGCGTCCGCGATAATTTCGCTCCAGCGAATCGTACGAGGCCAGTATCCCTTCTATGGCGCCGTGGTCCACGAGTGTGTCCTGGTCCATGGTCAATACCCAATCTGGTGTCAAGGCCAACGCGCGTTGAGCACCCATGTTGAGGGCCGCGCCTATACCCAGATTCTCGGACAATCCTATGACGTCGACGCCGTCAAGGGACTGCGCTAGGGCGTGGACCTGCGTCCGATTCCCCGACCCGTTGTCGACGATCACCACGCCCCTAGCTTGGGGTGCGAGCGCTGCGAGAGCCCGGGACAGTCGCGAGATATCGGGGTTGAACGTGACCACGACAGCGCAAACGTTGCTCCGCCGAGTGAAAGACATGGTCTCACACTATTGCAGTCAAATTACGCCCCAGGGGTCACCAATGGCCGGCGCCACTAACGAAGAATCGGCGTCGTGACTCAGCGCTCGGACATCGGCACGAAGTCACGCACGTCAGAGCCGATGTAGAGCTGGCGCGGACGAGAAATCTTCATGTCCTGCTCGAGGAGTTCCTTGAAGTGCGCCAGCCATCCGGCGGTGCGCGGAATGGCGAACAGTACGGTGAAGATCTCGACTGGGAAACCCATGGCCTGGTAGATCAAACCCGAGTAGAAATCAACGTTGGGGTAGAGGCGCCGCGAGATGAAGTAGTCGTCCTTGAGGGCGATCTCTTCCAGCTTGAGGGCGATGTCGAGCAGCGGATTGTGCCCGGTGACCGCGAACACCTCGTCGGCGGTCTTCTTGATGATCGTGGCGCGAGGGTCGAAGTTCTTGTAGACGCGATGCCCGAAGCCATCGAGCTTGGTCTTGCCCGCCTTGACCGTCTCGACGTACGCGGGGATATTGTCGATGTGCCCAATCTTGTTCAGCATTTTCAAAACCGCCTCATTGGCGCCCCCGTGGCGGGGACCGTAGAGGGCCGCCGCAGCGCCGGCGGTCGCGACGTAGGGGTCGCCGTGCGAGGAGCCCACCGTACGCATTGCGGTCGTGCCGCAATTCTGCTCGTGGTCGGCGTGCAGGATGAAGAGCACGTCAAGAGCCTTGGCCAGCACCGGGTTGGCCTCGTAGGACGGCTCGGCGACTTTCCACATCATCGAGAGGAAGTTCTCGGTGTAGTTCAGCCTGTTGTCTGGGTAGACGAAGGGCATGCCAACCGAGAAGCGGTGCGCGGCGGCGGCCAGAGTCGGCATCTTGGCGATTAGGCGCACGACCTGCTTGTACAGGATCTCCTTGTCCCCAAGATTCTTCGATTCTTTGTAGAACGTCGAGAGCGCCGCGATCGACGAGATCAGCATGCCCATCGGATGAGCGTCGTAGTGAAAACCTTCGAGGAAGCGCTTGCGCATGTTCTCGTGGATGTACGTGTGGTACTTGATGTCGGTGGACCACACCTCGAGCTGCTCTTGGTTGGGCAGTTCGCCGTTCACCAACAAGTACGCGACCTCGACGAAGGACGACTTCTCGGCTAGTTGTTCAATCGGGTAACCGCGGTAACGCAAAATGCCCGCGTCGCCGTCGAGGTACGTGATGGCTGATTCGGCAGCGGCGGTCGACATGAAACCCGGGTCGTAGAACCAGACGCCGGGAACAACTTTCGAGAACTCCGTGGCCGCAACGCCACCGTTGACGATCGGAATCTCGCGAGTTTCACCGGTCTGGTTGTTGGTCACGGTTATGGACTCGGACACGATTCCTCTTTTCACTGGCGGGGGGTGTCACCATCGTATGCGAACTGGCCAGTAACCCCGCTTGAACTTTGTTCGTCAACCCGCTCCCGTGGGCGAGACGCTCAGCGCATAGGTCCGGCTGTGGCGCAGGCCCGGCGCTGCGGGTAGTCCATTGAGAGTCACGGAAAACGTGCCCTTCTCCCCCGAATGCACCATGAAGGAGTGGCTCACAAAGGCGAAGGAAGTGGAAGGCGCCAGCGTGTGGGTCATGGTCACTTGCTGGACCGCACCCGACGCGGAAGTGAGCACCAAGGAGAGAGACACCGGCTGGGCGATCTCGCGAAGGTTCGAGACCGCAACCTGGACCAGCATCGACGTGGTCGGCGCGAGCAAGAGAGTGAGCGCGGGAGCGGGGAATGGCGCGGGCTGAATCTGAATGGCGGAGATCATGATGGCGCGCGTCGCCGCCAGGTTGGGTGCGCTCGCCAAAGTCGCGACGTCCTGGGGAACATTGAGCTTCCCGCTCACGTTCGTGAGAGCACTCAACGTGACCGATCCCGGAGCACCGGAAAGCTGGTGGCGCTGGGACCCCCACGACGCGGCGGTCGCCGACAACGATAATTGCGCGGCACCCAGGGTCGGGGCTGAATTTGAGGTGGTGGGCCCGCTCAGACTCAGCGCCTGGGCGACGTAGGCGAGCATCGTATCGTAGTCCGTGACGCGAATCACGGTGGCCTGGGACAAGGTGACATTGAGGTTGGGACTCAACACCGGCGTCATCATCAGCCCCGCTACGTTGCGCCACGCGGAGACCTCTTGGGTCAGTTCCGATAATTGCACCGCAAACTGCGGTCGGGTGAGGTGCGAACCAGTGGTCAACAGGGTCGCCAGTTGGGTGTCGAAGGAATTCTCCTGCGTCAGTAAGGTGCCCGCCACCGAGGAAAAGCTGAGGTTCTCGCTCAATCGAGCCGAATTCTCCTGATGGGCTGATCGCGACACCTCGCGGCCGAAGACCAAAATCACCAACGTGACAACGAGCGCGACGACGATGCGAAGTGTTTGGCGCCGACGATGCGCTCGAGTTCGTGCCACGACGTAAGAACTTACTCAGCCCCGGGCGGCTGCTCCTCGTCGTCGGTCTCGTCGAAGGCCTCCAGCTCGATGATCTCGGACTGAACGGCGAGATCAGGGTCGTCTAAGTCGGCGCCCCACTTCGGTGCGTCGAGGAACTTGGCGCTGGAAGTGATCTCGGGAAGGTCGTCAATGGGCTTGGCCCCCGTGGCCCCGTCGAGTTGACGCACTCGGCGCGCGATGGGGATGAGGCGCGACTCCACCGACGCAATGGCATCGTTGTAACTCGACACCGAATCGTTCAGGGATTTGCCGAGTCGTGCGAGAGGGCCCGCCACCGTACGGATACGTCCGTAGAGCTCGGTGGCGGCCTTGAGGATCGCTTGAGCATTCGTAGCAAAAGCGTCGCGTTGCAACACTTCAGCGGCGGACCAGAGCAGCGCCAGCAGGTTAGTGGGGCCCACCAGCAGCACGCGTTTCTCGGTCGCAAAGGCGTGCAGAGTGGCGTCGGCCTCGTAGGCCGCCGCCAATGCCGCGTCGCTCGGCACGAAGCACACGGTGAACTCGGGTGAGAACTCCAGCGCCTGCCAGTACGACTTCGTCGCGAGTGTCTTGATGTGCTCGCGTAGGTCGGCCGCAGACTTGCCTTCGTAGAGGCGCCGCTCACCGGGGCTCTCAGCGCTCAGGGCCTTTTCGAAATTAGCGAACGGAAACTTCGCGTCGATCACGATGCTCGAGTTGTTCGGTAGCTTGACGATGCAGTCAGGTCGTTGGCGCTGCCCCGCTTCGCTGGCTTGAGTGACCTGAAGATCGAAGTCGAGGTTGGGTCGCAAGCCCGACGCCTCCATGACGTTGGCCAATTGAATCTCGCCCCAGCGCCCTCGATCCGCGCTGCGCCCGAGTAATTGATTGAGCCGGTTGGTCTCCTCCTGGGTCTTGAGCTGGGCCGCCAGCAGTTCTCCGGCCCCTCGCTTGATGTCGAAGAGAGCCTCGCGGTGATCTTTATCGAAGCCTTCCAGGCTGATTTTGTACTGGCCAAGTAGTTCCTCGAGTGGTCCCAAACTGTCCTTCAATTTCGAATCGCGCTCGCGCAGGATGCGTTCCTGGGTTTCGTTGAACTGGGTCATGGAATTTGCCAACACCCGACTCGACGTGGCCTCGAAGAGCGTTTCCATGTTGGACACGGCCTCGGCGTGGTCGGCGCGCTCGCGCACTAGGGACTCCAGCGCCGCGCGGTGCAGGGCCTCGGCCACTTGCGCCTGGGACTGGGCCGCGCTCACCCGGGCGCCCAAATCTTGGTTTCTCCTGGCCAGCAGCGCCCATGAGACCAGAGCTCCGACGACCACACCAATGATGACCCACGCAACGACCACAGCGCTCCTTTGACGCTCCCCAACCTAGGGAGCCGTTGTGACACGGGAGTATCCTCTCACTATGTACCGTCTGTTTGGCACCACGAAGTCGCCCCAAGCCGCCGTGGCCGACGACTCGCCCATCACGCCCGAGATGATGCAGAAGATTGTGCACACCTTCGCCCTCGTGGGCGAATCGATCGCCGAGGCGACCCACGCCCTGTTGGCCGGCGACCGCGAACTCGCCAAGCGCGTCGTGGAGCAGGACGCGCTCATCGACAACCTCGTCAACGACCTGGTGTCCCAAGTGGAGCGGCTGCTGGTCGACGGACCGGCGCTGTCGAGTGAGGCCCGCAGCACCCTCTTGACGCTATTGCGAGTGTTGCCCGAGGTGGAGCGCAACGGTGACCTGGCTGAACACATTGCTCGACGCGCCGCGCGCGGCATGGGCGCAGAAATGTCGCCGCGTAGCCGAGGACTCGTCGAGCGCATGGGCGAAGTGGCGTCGATGATCTGGCGCGAAGCCACCGACGTGATCATCGACGGAAAACTCGAAGCCGCCGGGGCGATTGAGGACATCGACGATGAACTCGATGACCTGCACGTATCGCTGACCGCGGAGCTGACGTCGGGTTCAATGTCGGTGCCGGTCGCCGTGGAACTCGCGCTGTTGGCGCGCTTCTATGAACGCTTCGGCGATCACTGCGTCAATCTGGCGCGTCGCCAGATTGGACGCGACGGCGCCGACTAGAGCGTCAGGAGGGCTTCGGCAATCTGCACGGCGTTGAGAGCCGCGCCCTTGCGCAGGTTGTCGTTACTTAAGAACAACGACAAGCCGTTCGTGACGGTCTCGGCCCGGCGGATGCGTCCCACGTAACTCGGGTCTTGCCCGGCCGCCAGACGAGGAGTCGGAATCTCTTCGAGCACCACGCCAGCGGCGTTCTTCAGTATGTCCGTCGCCTCCTCGGGCGAGAGTGCGCGGTCGAATCCCGCAGTGATCGACAGCGAGTGACCAGTGAAGACGGGCACGCGCACGCAAGTCGCGTCGACGAGCAGGTCGGCGATTTCGAGAATCTTGCGACTCTCGTCACGCAACTTCTGCTCCTCCCCCGTCTCGAGGGAGCCGTCGTCGACGAGGGAGCCGGCCATCGGCACCACGTTGTGAGCGATTGACATCGGGAACTTGTTGCCCCTGACGAGTGCGAAGGCGTTGCCGTTGAAGGCGAGCTGGCGCACGTCGCCACGTGCACTCTCCTCGAGCTGTTCGGCGAGTTCATCCACGCCGTCGCGGCCCGCGCCACTCACCGCTTGGTACGTCGAGACCACCATGGAGCGAAGTCCGGCGGCGAGGTGCAGTGGCTTCAAGATTGGCATGGCCGCCATCGTCGTGCAGTTGGGATTGGCCACGATCCCCTTAGGAATGTTGAGAAGGGCGTGGGGGTTCACCTCGGATACCACGAGGGGCACATCGGGGTCCATGCGCCACGCCGACGAGTTGTCCACGACAATGGCACCCGCCGCGGCGATGCGCGGGGCGATCACCTTCGACGAGGTGGCACCCGAGGACATCAGCGCGATGTCGATGCCTGCGAAGTCGGCGGTGTTGGCGTCTTCAACCGTGATGAGACGGCCGTCCCACTCGAGAGCGGAGCCCGCTGAACGGGCCGACCCGAAGAAACGTACGTCGTCAGCGGGGAACTGGCGTTCAGCCAGAATGGTCCGCATCACCGTGCCGACCTGGCCCGTGGCCCCGATAATCGCAATTCGCATGCTGGAAAGTCTAGGGCTACGCCGCGTCGAGGCCAAAAGCAGTGTGCAGCGCGCGCACCGCGTCGGCAACCTTGGCCGCGTCGACGACGCACGAGATACGGATCGAACTGGTCGAGATCATTTCGATGTTGATGCCGTTCGTCGACAGGGTCTCGAACATTAACGCGGTCACGCCGGGGCTGGACTTCATGCCGGCGCCAATCAACGAGACGCGGCCGATCTTTTCCATCGAACTCACCAACGTGGCGCCAATTTCGTCCTTGACCTCCTCGCACGTCGCGCGTGCGGCGTCGAGGTCGGTACGGGCCACGGTGAAGGAGATGGCGGTCAAGCCGTTCGTACCGGTGTTCTGCACGATCATGTCGACATTGATGCCGTGGTCGGAGAGTTTGCGAAAGAGCGTGGCGGCGACGCCGGGACGGTCCGGCACTCCGTCGACCGTGAGCTTCGCTTCCGACGTATCGTCGGTGATGGCTGAGACGATGGCTTCTTCCATAGTGGGGTCCTCCTCCACAATCCAGGTCCCGGGTTCCCAGGTAAAACTTGATCGAACGTGCAGCGGTACCCCGTGTCGGCGGGCGAACTCTACCGAGCGCAGCATCAAGACGCGACCGCCCGTCGCGGCCATTTCCATCATCTCGTCGAAGGAGACCTTGGCGAGTCGCCGCGCCTGGGGTACGACACGCGGGTCAGCCGAGAAGACGCCGGTGACGTCGGTGTAGATCTCGCAGACGTCGGCCTTGAGGGCCGCCGCCAGGGCGACGGCGGTGACGTCAGAGCCCCCGCGGCCCAGCGTGGTGATATCGCGGTCGGTCGACACGCCCTGGAAACCCGCCACGACGGGCACGAGGCCTTGGTCGATTGCTTCACGAATGCGGTCAGGACGCATTTCGAGGATCTTGGCCTTGGTGTGGTCGGTGTCGGTGATGATGCCCGCCTGCGAGCCAGTGAATGACGCCGATTCGACGCCACAATCCGAGAGCGCCATGGAGACCAGTGCCATGGAGATACGCTCGCCGGCGGTGAGCAACATGTCGAGTTCACGTGGTGGTCGAGTAGGAGATACCTGATCAGCGAGGTGAATCAGGTCATCGGTAAACTTACCCATTGCCGAGACCACGACGACGACGTCGTTGCCGGCCGCGCGAGTACGCGCGACGTGATCGGCCACCGCCCGAATGCGGTCCGCGTCACCGACGGAGGTACCACCAAACTTTTGGACGATCAGCGCCATGGTGATCAACTTTAGTTGAGCCGTCAGGGGCCTCCCAGGCGCCCTAGTAACGTCGCACCCATGGCTACCACCAAACGTCAACGTCAAAAAGAAGCACGCCGTCAGAAGATGGAGGCCATGCAGCGTCAGAACAAGCGCCGCCAGAACCTGCGCCGCGGGGTGATTGCGCTGGTCGTCGGCATCCTCGTCATCGGATCTGCTGCTCTCTTCTTCCACAAGTCGAGCCCCCCCACCGTGACCATTCCCACGACGACGACTCCCACGACCACCACCACGATCGGTACGGTCTCCAAGTCCTGCTCCACGTCGACATTCGCGGTCGCCGGATTTACCAGCATTCCTTGCGCGTCGCCCGCCGGCACGTCGAAGAAGGCACCGACCATGGTGATTCCCACGACCACCGCACCCACATCGATTGAGGTCGCCGATCTCATCAAGGGCACCGGCCCGGTCTTGAAGAAGGGCGCCAGTTTCACCGCGCAGTACGTGCTCGCCGACTACGCGAGCCACTCCATCCTGCAGTCCTCGTGGACGTCGGGTCCCTTCACCGCGACACTGAAGACTGGCGCCGGCGGTCTCATCCCGGGATGGGTCACGGGCCTGCCCGGCATGAAGGTGGGGGGACGTCGCGAGCTCATTCTCCCGCCCTCACTGGCCTACGGTGCCAAGGGCCAGTCCGGTATCCCCGGAAACGACACCCTGGTCTTCATCGTCGATCTCCTCAAGATTGGCTAATGACGACCTCGTCGTCACCACCAACCGCCTCTGCACCGGCCCAGTCCAGCCCCGCGGCCGGCTCTGGCCGTCGCTCCGCCACTACGGCCGAACAAGCCCAATGCCATGCCGGGCGTGTCTAATAAGTCAGCGATATGGGTAGGTGCCACGATGGTCACATTCGGGAAGCACAAACCCGTTAAGTCCTGGTGTTGGTTACGCGACTTGGACTGATCCCCCGGGCCCCAGGAACATTAGGGACATGACATGATCGTTCTAGCTATAGTGTGCGGTGTATTCGCTGGCTTCGCGGCCCGCCGGTTTCTCAGCGCCCGTGATGCGTGGGATTTCTGGCGGCTGAGGCGGGCGACATTGCC
>OCZT010003008.1_pt1 | contig 17357 bp, 2 predicted proteins | sample 1539031 | NCBI WGS metagenome assembly OCZT01 (sample SAMEA3539308, study PRJEB22396) | soil metagenome | biome: tundra; feature: field; material: soil | place: USA | collected 2010-05 | depth 0.15 m | reverse complement strand
ATTTACTGTTGACTACGGAAGAAATTCTTTCCCCGCCGATACCTTGACGGAAAAGACTGTCCGAAGAAATATACACGTCCCCAAAAAAACCATTCCCGTAGCTTCTGTACGAAGAATTGATTTTTTGAGGTCCTAGTTCATTGGTAAAATGCGCAGGTTTATAATTTAATGAATTCTGAAAGAATAAATATGAAGTTCTGTTGTCCGTATCTTCTTTCAAATAGGTAAAACATCCGTACGTATCGCTTCCATAAATATTACCTTTTGAAACCAGTTCCCATCTTTCTCCATAATTAAAGCTTCGATACAATCCGTCTCTAAGTACGGCATTTACAACCCATGGATGAATGTCGTCAAAAACCAAATTTATAACTTTAGGATATACTTTGGTTCTAGCATCTGCTTTTGTATTCCAAATACATACCCAATTGTCTCCAGCGTCCAAACTTCTAAAAACTCCAGAGTCAGCAGAAGCAAGCACAATATTATTTCCAGGACAGCACGCGATAGAATTTATGGCATATTTGTTAAACCCATTGTTCTCGTCTTTCTCTTGGACTCCCGCTCCCCAAGTTACCGTCCAAATATCTGTATCGGCGTTAAACTGGATGTAAGCCCCGTTAACCACATGAGGCACATCGATATAGCCAGTAGCGTCTAAAGTGTCTAGGATCGTCCCCAAACGCTTAAAAACAGGCAACGCAGAGGTCTTTTCCCAGATTCCGGAGTTAGTCCCGGCATACAAATTCGTCCCATCTGCGTAAAGATACGAAGTGATTAAAGTCGTCTCTCCAGCGTCACTGTTTTGGCTTGTTGCGGCAGGTAAATTCTCAATAAAACAACTTGCCAAATCAAGTGCCGAATTTTGATAGTCGACAATATACGTATATTTAAAATTACCAAATAATTCATCTATTGTCTTTGTTCCGCTAAAATAATTTTTAACAGAAAACAAAAGAGAGAGAAAGTCAGAAGTTCGTACAGCGTCGAATCCATAAGAAAGCCCAGTGTCTTCTTTTGAAATTATATCTTCTATTGATGTATGGGTATTTACCCCAACATTAGAAATAAATCCACTGACCGTTAATCTTGGGACAACATCAATATTGAACCAAGAATCTGTAGTGAAAACATTTCCAGTCTTAGTCCAATTAGATATTGTATTCCCGCCAATCAAAAGACTGATTCCGGTTGTTCTGGAAGACAAATCAAAATCTTCTACCAATTTAAAATTCTTGTACCTAGAAGCAATCTGTACTTCGCTGTCAACATCGGTTCTGGTACCAAAAAGAATCGACTGCCTATAATAATCAAACGTGTAAGGAAGAATTGTTTCTGATGTATAATTACTGTTCTGTGGGATATTGTCTATTATTGCCAACGGCTCAGTATACCTATAAATGCTCAAATTCTGATTTAAAAACAGAGAATTCATGTCTGGCTGATAACCAGAAAATTCTTCCGTATCCAAATACGCAAGACCGTTTCCAGAATCTATACCAGTACCGATAATTCTAAGCGGGGTATTTTTATATTTGGAAGAAGAATTGGGTTCTGCATATACATAATCGTTGATGGCAACTGTGCTTACGTCAATATCTACGTATATTCTTTTATTGTACTTACCTATAATCTTAAAGGCTTTGTTCTGATTAACGAAACTGTTGGTATTGTTTATAGGATGACCTATGCTCTGAAGCGTATTTCTCCAGCTGACTCCAGCGTCTTCAGATCTAAAAATTCCATACTTGCCGCAAACATATAAAACATCGTCTCTTTCTGCAATTACATTGTTCGTATCCAAATAAATAGAATATGCTGGGAAAAGCATTGTGTTGAGCGACGTTCCGTATCCCGAATTCTGAGAAGCAATAAAAGAGGAGAACGAGCCAGTAAAAGTAGAACGATAGATTCCTGCATCTCCAGCAATAATGACTGCCGTTCCAGAGAAACAGATATCATTAAGTCCGGTAAGTCCGGTCGTTACTTTAGTCCAACTGCCAGCCATGGAATCAAAAACATTTACCGTGGTATAAATATGAACAAAGTATATATTCGAATCAGTCAGAACGAACAAATAATCTTCGTTTGAAACTATTTGCTTAATCTCCGATTCAAACGTGCCAGTTCTTGTAATATCTTCCCAATCTTTTATAGCCACCGTATTATAATGTGACCCAAGCCCCATAAAACCATTTTTCTGAACCGGATCTATATAAAAGTACGACTTGCCTACTTCTTCTCTGGTCACCGTTTTATTTTCTGAGACCATCCCGGAAGCGGAAAGAATCACACTGTCTCCCAAAGCGAATGGGGAATTGTTTGTTGAAAAAGCACCTTTAACTTCAATATCTCCAATAGTAAGCCCAGAAGACAATTTTACGAACGATAAATAATTAACATACAAATGACCGTCTGTAGTTGAAACGAAGAGATAGTCTTTGCCTCCTAATATAGCCTTAAAAATATTGCTGGAGTTTGCCCAAACCGGAGTAGAAGTGATATCAAACAAAGAAGGTTTTTGCGCAACTTCAGAATATTCATAAGCGTACACTTTGTCGTCGGCGAGCAAATAAACAGTATTCTCAAAATTTAAAAAACTAGGTCCAAAGCAAGAACCAGAAATAGAACCAAATGTAACCGGTATCATTTCGATACCAGTTCCGTCTCCAGATAAGTCTATTACTTCGCTAACTATATTCTTCCCGTTCTCATAATATAGAGCATTTACGTATTTGTCACAACAAACAAAATTTCTTGTCTTTTTGGCATAAAAATCGTCTTCTATTTGATATATTCTTAACGGCTTTCCATATTCTGATATTTTGTCTCCAGAAACTGTGGCTCCATTCTGTTCAAGCGGAGTCCAACCATCGTTAAAAAACGCAGTAACATTAGCATTGATCCCGTAAGGATACTCTCCGGTGATATCTTTAGAATAAGAATTGCCTATTCTCGACAAAATAGTTCCAGACGCGCAGGCGTATAAAACGTTTCTTTCGGAATCTTTAAATAAAAAACTGGCATCTCTAGCATTGATCTTGTCTCTGGAAACCGGGAAAAATTCTTTATGATCTTTGTCATCTAAATCAAAGGTCTCCGTCCGCAGAACCCATTCTTCAGTCGAGTTGCATGGCATTAGGGGCTTTTCTACGAGCCCTACATGACTGAGTTTTGGGATTCTATTACCATTCAACTGCCCAGACAAATTAGATGCATCTACATTGATATCTATTTTCTCAATATTTGGATTGTTTTGACTTAACGAAAGGCTATTTTGAACTTGAGTATATTCGTCTCGAACTATTAGCTTTAACTTAATAGTCGAGGTCGATGCAATCGCATTGCTAAAAACAATACTGAGCGTTTTATTGGTATCGTCGTCCGTAATCGTATACGGTTCCAAACAAAAAAGCCCATCAACGTAAGCTTCGGTTCTGTACGTATTGGCGTTAAAATCGAATCCGTACTTTGGCAAATTCTTATTAAAAACAAAAATCTTTCTATTCGCAGAAATAGAAGCGGGATCTATAAGAGAGGTTTCTGTCGTAAGTACAATATTCGATGCTGACACTCCATCGTGGACATGTGCCCTTAGAGCCTTTTCTATAAAACTATCTCCGAACTTTTCATACACAGATAATCGGACAGAATTGTCTATCTTGACAATTCCATTGTCATCCGTCTCTACTGTTGCCAGAATAAAACCATGCTTAGGAGATAATTCTACCGTGGCAAAATCTTTATCGCTAAGAGGATTGTCAAAAACGATCATGTCGTTAGAAGCGACCTGAAAACCCTGAGTCATTTTCATGCCGTTTACAAAAACAGTGTAGGTAGTATTGTCAACGTTGAAATTTATTTTGCCATCTATTTTATATATGTTGATGGGATACGAAGACTGAGGAATTAAATTTCTATAATACCCTTCGGCAGCTGGTCTGCTTGGGTCTGGAGAAACATAAATAACGTAAGTATCGTAATATTTTGCTATCAGATCAAAAGCATCGGCGCGGTTCTTTTCTGTACTAATCGTGACCGAAACACCGGTCGTAATTTCAAAGACCGGACTATTGGAAATGTCTAAATCAGAGAGTGCTTCAAATTTATTAATATAATCCAAATTTAAAGAAATATAAACGTTGGATATTCTGGTTTTGCCAACACTAGGATTTGGCAACTCTACGTATTTGTTGGTTTTAAGAGCAAAATAATGAGGATCTGGAGTATTAACATTGTAGGTTAACGCCCCAGCACTGGTTTGAAATGTTCTGGGGAAAGAAGCGTTGGCATCAATAGGGATAATACCGAAACCAGGTTCTATTGAAATAATAAACTTCTTCGCTGGGTCGATGCTGTCTGCTTTTGACTGGAAAACGTTCCAACCGTTAATTACGCCACCACCAGTGACTTTCATGGCAACGTCAAGGCTATTTTCTATGGCTTGAAGACGAAGAATGTCAGCGGCAACGGAATATCCTTGTCCGGTGCCGAAATACTCCATTCGCAAATATGGCGTTCTGCGGATCATTTTAAACCTTTGCTATTATAGGTCTTTATTTTTGATGAATTGATCGGTATCACTTCCTGGATTCTTTTCCGCTTCCCACATAAGTCCAAACTCATCTACTGTCGGAACATTGTCAGCGCTAGAGATAAATCTGATCCCTACTCTGAATTTGTCATTCTTTTCCAGCCCCACATCCTCTATACTGAAAACTTCATTGATCGGCACAATCTTATAATCGTCGAAATTCGTAGAAACAGTTCCGCTTAACTCTTCTGTTGTTGAAATCCCGAACTGAATGTCTGACAAGGCAACTCCATTAACATCCAGCCCAGTATCGCCATTATACGTTAAAATCGCCCTCAGAATATTAGACTTCAGATCGAAAGTGGTCGTAAAAAAGTTGACCGTATTCTGCTTGGAATACGATATTGTCACATCATTGACGCGAGGCACCTGATTATATGACCTGGATTTGAGAACCATCTTGAACTGCAAAAATCTATTAACTATTGTTTCGCCCAGAGAAGAGGAAATTACACTTGCTTGCTGAGAGAACCTAACTAAATTGTTTCCGGTCGCATTCGTTAATTTCTCCAGAATGATCTCTCCGTCTGCAGCATTACTGCCAATATTGTTCCATTTTCGAACATTGCTGGTTAGTTCTACTTCTGTTGCCGCTGTTCTTATATAAAATTCTACGTCCATCCCCGCTGGATCGGTCTGAGTTGTCGGATTCCAAGAAATAGACTTCCAGAACCTAAAATCCTTTCCGCCGTCAAAAACGTTGGAAACGTATACTCCGACAGCTTCTTCGAAAATTTGTGCAGAATAAACTCGGTCGAATGATTTCTTGGCTAGGTACGACTGTCCGAAAGCGGGATAAGAATCGTTCTTCGTTGCCCAAACCGCATAATTTTTGAACGCTACCGATTGATTCATATCCAGAGCGTCAAAACCAACAATCGCTCTCAAATATTGTCTTTCGTCATTAACCGAATCGCTGTACGCAGAGGGGTATTCAGAACCGTCTTTATTTATTATTCTGCAATGGACAGTCCTAAAACCTTTTTTCATAAAGATTTTATTTTGGTTTCTTGAACCAACAAAAGGAATCCAATTATCACTTTCTACGCCACCAACGTCCCAAACAGGCTTGCGATACATCAGGCAAAGATTTCTGTATCCAGAATTACTTGAAATATACCTTAGTCTTCCAATATGCCAACCTTTTGTCAGGTAAAATTTCTTATAGATGATTTTTGTAATTATACCGCCAACATCTTTCGTCTCGTAAGATTCTGAAATGCCATTATAAAAATATCCAGAAACGTTAGTCCCGGAAATATGCCGCATGTAATCCACGCAAAACTCAACATTGTCGGAGTCGCTTAGAATTTTAAAAGAATAATTACCTTCTCTGTCTACGTAAAAAGATCCGGCAGATTCTATGGCGAATTTCAGATTTTTTGCCGCAATTTCGGTCGGGTCTACGGTCGTTCCAATCGGATCGTTCCCAGAAGGAAGCAGAATCCCGCCAACCGAAGCCCACCAACCAAAATCGTAAAAACTTCCGGTAACTTCGTCTACGGATTGTAGAGGATCAATAGTGACTTTTATGTAATAGTCTCCAGAAACGCTTTCTACAGCGCCCCAACCAGATGCCCAATCTCCTGCTTCAATAGTTGCGTTCAGATCCAAGACAGCGCAAAGTCCATTATCACTTACGTAATTTAGTTTCCCTGACTCTACTACCGTTTCTACGTCTGCAACCACATGAACGATCTCATAACCAAAAGCATCGCTATTGGCAGACGAATTGCTCATAGTCGCATCTAAACGAGAATTTCCCACCAGGACATAAGAAGGCACGGAGACTCCGGAAACTTGGCTGTACTGAATAACAGACATAGTTCCAGGCTCTATAAAAACACATCGTTTGGTTACCCCATCCGAGAATTGCTCTTTCTTATCTATTTTGCATTTAATTAAATATTCTCTGCCAAATACCATTCGGTCGAAAACTTCTATTCCAGCAACGTTGTGATGTTTTAAATTGTCGAAATTAGCTACGTCACTATCATAAATCTTGTAAATCCTAGTGACCCAACCTTCTTGACTTTCAATCGATGACGTTTTATCTGTAAGAATGCTAGGTGCGATATAAACCGTTGACCGGAGTAAATCTAATTCATCTGGAGCGCCAATAATCTCAGGAACAATGCCATCATTAACATTTAACGCCGTATTGATCGCTTCAAGATTTGTAACGCTAACATCGCTTTCTGATTGATAACCAAAAAACTTTGTCTTGTTGCCAAACGAATCTGCGGGATTGGAAAGACTCCAATCAATAAAAGAATTAGAATGATCGGTATCAGAAACATACTGTCTCCATCCAGTCCATTCCTTATAAGAATCGTAATAGGAAGCGGTAATATCCTGATAATATTGAAATTTTCTGCTTAAAATAATAGCAGCAACCCCATCTTCATCTTCGATCACAACCCAAACTTTTCTTGCAGAATCTCCATCAATCGTGCTGGTTGCGCTTCCAGAAATTCTTGCAACCGGCAAAATAGAATCGGACTCAAAAATATGCAGGATTGTGAATTTCTTGGATAAATCCGCTCCAAGAACCACCATTCTTCCTATCAGTTCTTCTCTGTTCTCGTAAATCTTCTTCGCCATGGAATTGGACTTGGCTACTCCAGACTCCTCCATAAGCCCAAGAATAGTAATTGCCGTAGCAGAAGAACATCCTGGATTTTGCTCTGCGGCGATATTAGCAAGAATCTCATCTGCTGTATCCAAAGTATAATGCCTGACATGATTTGGGTCGAAATACCAATCCGGATCGATTTTTCTTAAATCAGTAGAAAATGACTTGCACGGAATATCAAGAGGAACTGTAATATCCCACGGGTTGTAAGAAGTATATGGAGAAAACACATTGTAATTTAATCCGTAATTGTCTGAGAATCCAACCAAGAGATTTCCAGAATCATCATAGTCTTGAAATTTTTCTGCCGAATCAAGATAGGAAACGTTCTTAAGCATGAGTGTTCTTGAACGGTCAGAATCTATTCTTAAATAATTACCGGTGAAAAAATAATCGTTCGTTCCATCATTTTTCGTCAATTTCGTATATTCTAAAGATTCTTTATTGTCGGCAAACAAATTGGCAAAAGCAACAATATTTGAGACCTCTTCTGCTGTTTCTACGTTCACTGCGACAGAACAAATACCGGATTCATTTCCAGCCTTGTCTTTAACCTGGAAATGAATTAATTTATATCCACTACCTTTGACCGGAATCTCGGCAAACAGTCTAGAAATTCCATACCCAGTGCCAGGATCGTTCACGATATCTCGAACATTCTCGGCATCCCGCCACGTACTGGCAACGCTATCGGTCGTTAAATAAGTTGTCACTATATCTACAGGAGATCTATAATTGATCAAATTAGAAGCCTGACCGCTAGAAGCATTGTTCAGAACTTGCATTTTTATTTGGTCCTTGACTCTGGCGACTACATTCTCATCACCGATAAATTCTGAAGAGCCAACGACACCTGTAGTAATGGACTGAACGAAATAACGATACTTGCTGATCCCAGACATAGATTCATTGGTATCGAAGAATACCTTCAGCATCCCTCCCTGCAGATAAACGTTCCCGAAAAGATTCCCCAGAGAAAACTCATCTCCAGTCAAATTGCCTGTTGTAGAATTAGGAAGAGTTACATTATCTGACAAACCGCGCATTACAATTGCAGAAGATCCAGTGTCGCCGTTTTCCCCTATAATTCTAAGCATCTTCTCGTAATGGATCGAAGAATCGTCTGTCCAAGAAATAAAATGCGTTCCGTAGGGATTGTATTTACCGGATGATGCAATCCATCCTCGTTCGCTTACATCGTTCTCCCCAAACATTCCTTTTGCAGAATCATCGTAGGTAAGAACAGCCTGATAATTCGAAGAAGCCAACCGATTATAAATCCACGTCTTGTCTCCGGAATCCAGTACGCTATTGCTCTTCCATCCAAAAGTGTAACCAGCATCGGAAGAAGAAATTCCACTGGTAAATTCATCTGTGCTCAAAAAATCAGAACCGTTATAAACAAAACCGGTCTTTGTTTTAAATAGTATATTAGAGAAGCTTTTTAAATGAATCTTGGAAGTTCCAGATCCATTATCTATCTGAGATACGCCGTAAAGTCCGTTATCTATTTTATTAAAAACTCTACCGTCTCTACTATACCCATCGGCGTACATCGACAAACCCAAGCCAAGTTCATAAGATCCTCTTGCAGCTCCAAATGAATTCATAAACAAATGATCGTTCATAATAAAGGGACCGACAGAAGAATTTAAAGCGTCCCATTTTCTTGTGTTATAAAAATAAGGAGAATATTGGCCAAGAGAAGCTGCGTTACCAAAGAATTTCACATAATCGTTCACCAATAAGAATTCTCTTTTGACTATACCATCAGTTGTTTTTCCTGTAGAATCTTGAATATAAATGGAATCCCATCCTGCCGTATCGCTGCCATTAGCGTATGGAATCGCATCATAAATATTCGGCACCACCGGATCTTTAGCATACCCAGTATCGCTTAAATAAGCAACGGCGTTGGGATGAAAATACGGGATATAATCATACTTGGGCGGAAGTAAAATCTGGAAAGATCCATTGTACTTTCTCGTATCCGCAGTGCTAGAATTGTAAAAATAGCAGTTTAGAAATCCATAAATTTCAGGCAAAACTGGTTCGCTATGCAAAGACAAATAATCGCTATAACTCTTGCCCCATTCATGCGGGAATAAATAAATATAAAAGAACTCTCTGTTGTTTATGGATACATTGTCGATATTAATAATTCTGTACGTCTTAGAAACCAAAGCGCCATTTTCTTCGATATTGCCAATAGATAAAAAGATATTAGCCGTCAATCCTGCTGGCAAAGATCCAGACAACGGAGAAACGTTTTTCTCTAGTGCCAGCACATATCTTGGATCGTTGTAAAGTTCGTTTATCCTTGAAAAAGTTTTCTTGATCTTTAAATAATAAACCACATCTGTCAAAGAAACCAAAATTCCAGAGACATAATCTTCCGGCAAGAAGGCAACCTCGTAAGAAACCACATCTCCAACTAATATTTTTTTGAAATATTTTAATTTTAGTCTATTCGAAAACTGAGTAACCAGAGTCTCATCGTTTTGAAACAACTCAACATATATGTCGTTGCCAGCATACGAATTCCAAACAGAATTACTAGGAACATTGTTGCTTCCATAAACGGTCGTTAATGCGCCGGAGAAGCTAGAAATGTATGTAGAATCGGTAATTTCAAAAGTATAAACTGGTCCGGTAATTCCAGTATCGCTTGCCAGAACACTGATTCCTATTGCAGCATTGATGCTGTCCACTACATTTTCTTGATTATATATATATCTATCGCTCAGCGTCGTATCTTCTGAAAACGTCAAAACCGTTGTTCTATCATTTAAGTCGAAAGATTCGTCATTAACGAAAATTACACTGTTATCAGAAAAATCATTCTCGGCTACTGGGAAAACACTAACACTTTCAATTCCTATTGGGGCTACTGTATTTGAAACAGTATAATTACAAGTCTCTGTCTTTACATCAACCATGAACTTTTTTTCTGAACCAGAATGAAAAATATCCAAATCTCTGGGAGAAATCTTGGCATTGCCAATCATCACGTCATCTAATCTAATTGTAGATTTATAAAGATTTCCGGTGCAAATAGAACAATCTGTTTCCGGATACATATAAAATTCTACAAACCCGAGATGCTCACCGACAAGATTTCTCGACAATGCATTTTCTATATTTTGAGCTATTTTTGGTCTTAAACGAATTTTAATCGCCGTGTCTTTGTTCTCTTCCGGATAAAGATTGAAGAAAATAAATGGAGATACGACTGGAGAAGCGACAGGCTTGTTTGTAGTACCAATAGTTTCCAAGTAAGCCGTCGCTTCCAAACGAGCCTTCATGCTACCGTATGGACAACGAGTGTCGCTTGTGTTGGCAATCGAGAACACACTGTATTTTGAATCCAGATCTGCTTGAACAATATTCGGCTTCGTACCTCTGTTCGCCTCTACATTAAAACCACGATTAAGAATAAAAGCCTCAGAAACGTCTGTTGGATCGTCTGAAATCTTAATCACGTCATCCCAACTGCTATATTGCCCAAACGCAAGAACTTTTTTATTGTTGTCATCGTTCACGTCAAATATAATAAACACGTCCTGATAGGGAGCCGGATATCTTGCTTCAAGTAAAGTTCCGCTGGTTCCGAATTTAACTATAGTATTATCTGGAAATTTGAATTGCTTGTTCGCCGGGACCAAATAAGAATTTATCGGGAAAGCAGCATAAGAAAACGTAGGATCTTTTAAAGTATTTATGAATCCGAAATCTGAAATCGTTCCATAAACGCTATTCCCGCCTTCGGTATAGCCCAGGACTGGAAAACCTTTAAATGACAGATCAAAGGCATTGGCAACAGATCTTGCAGTCACCGAATCTTCTCTGTTGAGCAAAAAATCAGAAACGTTCACTGAGAGTTTCTTATTAGTAAGATTTTCGGAGTAGTTCACCGCTTCCGACATGTCGCTTCTATCGATAGTATAAGAATAAATAGAATCGATCACTTCATGAGGATAGAGAAACTTTGTGGTTTTAGGGTCGTTATAGCCTTTGTAATTTTCTAGTTCTGCAATCATACTGAGCGTATGAAAACTGAGCATCCCGTAGTATCTCTTGGGAGCGTTAGGATCTTCGTAAGATCTTAAAATTAAAGAGTTGTCTCGATAATCATAATAAACGTAGAAACCTTTTTGACTACCTATTCCGAGATTTACTAAATTATCGCCCCTTGTAATCTTCATGTTTGGAACTGATAAATCCGAAATTACGGAGACTGTATTTGCATTCAGGTAAGAAGTAGAGGAAGAGACATTGAGTATCTCCGGAATGCCTTGGTCCACTCTCAGAAGCCCGTCGTTCGCCCAATCGCTCCAATCGCTAGCAATCGAACCCTTGGTCTGAATTCTCCAAAGGTACACGCCGTCTTTGGTGATAAAATCATCTAAGTCGGTAGGTTGATAAGTCTGTGCGTTTCCATGAATAATAATATCTGCATGCTTTGAGCAACCAACTGCTTCAAGTAAAATCTGTGCCGAATTTTCTTCTGCAGTTGCTTTGAACCAAGTCGCATATCCAGTCTCACTACCGCTCCAAGATTCTTTAAGAAGAACCTCTCCGCTTGCCCCAATAAAAATCACATTGTAGGGAATATTAAAAATTTGAATTCTTGCCTGCATCTGAAGATCAGTGCCGTTATAACGCCACGAAAACAACGGATTTGCGTTCGCCGACCATTGTCCGTCAGTTTTGGGACTGAGAACAGTAGGCGTCTGAGCTTTTACAGGAAAGTACTGAACGTTTATTTTTTTAAACAGCATTTATCCGCCTCTTAAGACCCGTAACCGTAGCCATGAGAAATCGTTTTTATCTCGCTCAGAACGAACATAGTGTCCCAGAACAATTGATCGGAAACAGTTTTAATAGTCAAAACAGAATCATTCACGCTTGGCATTTTATCTATTGCTGCGACGATTTCCATATAGCCAAGTGCGAATCGATCTACCAATTCCGGATTGCCACCATTCGTATCTATATTCATTTTAGCAGAAGAATCTATTTCTACAGAAACTACGACCTTGCCGCTTCCATTAGTTACCCCAGAATTGCTACTGAATTTTATTCCAGGACCTCCTGAAAATATCACCGTTACTCCAGATACTGCAGCCCCATTGTTTGAAACCGTTGCTTGGATATTTGCAGAATTGCTCAAATTACCAGAAAGAAGCGGCGAAGTTTCATAACCCCATCCGTAAGAATAAGATCCAATATATGTAGAAGCGGTTCCAGAAATTCCGAATCCGGTATTGAATCCGTCCAGATTTAAAACATTAAAATATTTCAAATCGCTTGGATAGGTTTTGTCGTATGGATCGTCGGAACTAGACAAAATAAACGAAGAAGCGGTAAGTCCGTAGCCATAGCCGTAGACATAGTGAGGCTGCAAAATATCCAGAACAATTTCGAATTCATCGTTTAAATTTGCGTTCGAGATTGTTTTTATTTTCTTTAAAACTTCTTGCATCTTAAATCCTTAAGCAAGAGCAATCGCTCTTAGGTCGATATTCCATTGGGCGCTTGCATTCGGTACCTGAGCAATTCCGTCTCGAGAGACGAATGGCGTGTAAACCTTCAGTCCATTAGCACGAACCGGTTGACCGCTTCCTTCACCAAAACCACTGATCCTAATCTTAATCGCCCTTACGTTTCTAACTGGGAAAGAGATATCCACAACTCGTTCAATAATGCCTGTCTTCCCGATGTCTTCGCTAAAAGGACCGAACGAATCCATCTGGGCATTAAAATTGAGTATCCCGGTATAATCTGTCGAAGTAGAATAAACCTCACTGCCAACAATAGGAATGTTCTTGCCCTTGTTAATATCGGGTCTAAAAACGTAACCGCCAAGTGCATCGCTTGCAAAGAACTGAGAATAATTATCCGTAACCGAAGTGCTGAACCGAGACGCATTGATAGAACCGGCGAAATTATTAGTTCCAATCAAATACGAAAATGGATCTATAGACGGATCAATTACCGTATTCTCATTAATCACAACTGTAGAATCAACGATCTTCGCATAAACCTTATACGATTCTGAATTATTACCGGGAGTCCAATTTACAATCGCATACTCATAGTCCTGAATCGGTTCTCCGGATAGCACCCAGTCAAACGTCTCAAAGGGTTCCCAACCGGTTCCATCGGTGAGTCCAATAGAAATTTTACGATTGCCACCACCGATAATATTTAAAGAAATTCTATTGATCGGGACATTTACTGCGATCTGGGTACCGGAATCGTCTTTAATACTTCCAAGATCGATTAAAACAGCAGAGTCGTCATCCCTGAACGTGGTGAAACTACTGGCGACCCCTCGTTGATTGCCACGAATAAGCCCCTTGAGATCATCCACGATAATCATCTCTGGATTCGTCACCCAGTTTTCAACGGCAAACGGAACATAGGCAGAGTCTACAGTCCCTTCAAAACCAGAATAACCAGAAAATCCAGAGAATCCGGAATACCCGCTAAAACCACTAAATCCAGATACGGAATAATAACCAGACGATATCGAATATCCAGAATAACCAGAATACCCAGAAAAACCATGATATCCAGAAATACCATTATAGCCAGAAGCGGCAAAATAAGTCGGAGTATTGCTGCCAAATGTTTTAATCCCAAAATTTGCTACCGGGACTGGAATATTGGCAAAAGAAACAATGGAAATGGATTGACAAAAAAGAGAAAGATTGTCTACCTTGACGCGAACCTTGTCTCCCTCCAGGGTAACTCCTCCGCTTGCTTGAGCGCTCAAATCGATATCAGAAATCTCAACCCAATCGCTCTTGGTAACAATATCTTCTCCGTAAGTGTTCTTAGCCATTTTCGGCAAATAAGATATCTTAAAAACCACGTTCTCTTCTTGTTCAAGAACTCTGCGGTCTGTGATATCGAAAGATATTTCACTTACGTAAATCTGCGAAGGAAAATCTACGACTATTTCGTTATCTGCCTGGAATACGATCTCTCCATTTACGATGTCACTGGGGCTTTGCTTTGAATCGTTAGACTTAGGAGAAGAATCTAAATTGGTCAATATTCCGTTTATGGAGATTTTCTTACAGTTAGAACTGTCAACTGTATCGAGATTTACGTCTCCTAATTTTAGCCCCTTAATCAGAATCTCTGCATAGGGGACTTTGTTGGTTGAATTGGCAGGATCGTACTGAGCGATGGTAAGCCCTGACTCCGGGACATTCCATGTGTAATCTGCGTCATAAGGGGTCGGAAGATCCAAGCATTCCAAACTGTAAAACAAATAACCAATATCGGTGTTAAATGTATGATGGTAAAAATAAAACTCATCGTCTCCGGTAAGGTCGAACGCCAGAGGAATCTCCATTTCTCCCTTGGGATTGATGAAAATATCATCGTAACTATCGGCATACTTGAGCCGGAAAGTAACAGTTCCTGGAATCTTCAACTTGTCCTTTATGTAATCTGTAATGAGAACGTCGCTTTCTCTATGGCGAGCGGCATCTACTTTGTCACGAAGATAATTATACTTGTAATAGAATGACAACGTCTGTGGTCTTTGCGTTCCGGCCGTGATTCTAAAAATATATCTGTACGGATCTGTGTCCATCTCTGGAATTCCACCAAGATAATCAATCTTAAGACCGGAAATATATGTGATATCATTAGATTGAGAAACAGAAACGGTTGGAGCGATGGTGTAGTTTTCATCTATGTGTTTAAAACAATTTACATGCCAATCGTATAGAAAATCCATGCCGGTAACACGATCTGTTACAGAATTGTTAATGCCCCAATTTTTCATCCCCATCTCGCCGCCGCCGTAAGTTTTATAAGCGTGAAAACCATGGGTAAAATTATTGCAAATTACAAACGGAAGCCCGCCCTGAGCAACCACTATTGGATCTCTGTCGAACTCAATTCCTGCTGCGTTTTTATAGCTACCAGTGAAAAGATAATCAGACCTGATAATCGTGGAGTTCTCGTTCTCAATTCCAAAAACAGACTGGCAATAAAGGGCAACTCTGGGAGTATTCTCCGTCACTATAGATTCCGGATAACTTTCATAAAAATCATTTCCAGGCGAATCTAATTTCACTACGGAAGTTGGCTTATATGTTCCGTAATTCTGAGTTGTCCCATCAGGAGCGTTTGACAGGAATTTAAATGGCCAATATAAACCGCGAACGGTTCCGACAGTTCCGTTTGTTATTCCAGAATAACCACTTAAACCAGTAGAATTTTCACCGTTACCGAGAGTCCCGTCGATGGTAAATGCTGACGCAATTTCAGAATAATCTATCCACGCAGACGAAGCTATTGTTTGGAATCTGAACGGATAAGAATTTGAGTCGATGTCTCCATAATATAAAACAGCACTATTGATTGTGCGAATATCGTAAGAAATCCACTTTGGAGTCCAGATATCTTTCTCGTGAAAATCTGCCGTTCCGGCACCATTATAAATCAAATCTCCAGGATCTCCAACATTAAAACCATTTGGACCCATTCCAACAATATGAATTTTATTTCCACAAATTGTTCCGCCACTGATATGCCGGATATCGGAGCTTAGATAATAAGGATAATTATCGGAAAAGGAATTTCTTTCCCAAATTTCTCCAAAATCCCCAACAACGTCATCTCCTCCGGTAGAATTCATCGGGAATCTTCTAAGTACCATGGTTCTGTTGTGGACTAAATCACATGCAACATGGAACGGAGTCCCTCCATACATACCGCCAACATAATAAGCGAGATAATGATAATTAAAAACTCCGCTATATTCCGCATACCCGTAACCGTACCCATAGGTTGGAAAAGAATGGGTCATGTTATTCCTTTGGAACGTCCAACTGTCGTATCCGTCGATATACGAAGTTAACCACGCATGAAGAACGTTGTCTACCATCGCCATAAATACTACGTTATTGTTTTCGTGTCTTAATGAATAATGTTTTGAATCTGGAGTGTCGATGTCTGAGTCAATCTCTGAAGAGACATCTGAATATCCAATGGTCCACGGTTCTGTCTCAATATTATCGTTAGAATTTAAAATAACTTTATGAGTAAGATTGCCATTTATATAGGTTAAACGATGCACCTGCCCCAAACGGTAATGAACGCCTGCGGCATAGACACATACTCCGTAATATACTTCATTTTCTTTTGTCTGTAGAACACAAGTGATTTCGCTTTCCTGAGACTCTCCAAATCCTCGACTGTATTCATGCTCTGAAACGGCATCGTTACAATAAAGAGTGACATCAACGAGACGAGAACCTATTAGAGCGTCTGGCGCAATAATAGGAGCTTCAACGGTCAAATCTATTTTCCAAAGTCCAAAATTAGTACCAAACTTATAATTTCTACAAGTAAAATAAATAATATTTGGCTCTGGAGAGGGAATGAATTTAGCGCCTTTAACATCGTTGTCCAATGACCATTGTTCAGAAATGAATTTGGCATCTTCTTCTGCTATTCCAGGCAATGTAAAACAATTAATAATTGGAGCATCAAAATCGTCTTCATGCAAATACCCTAAACAAAAATATGCTTTATCGCCCTTGCCGTCCCAATCTGAACCAGTATTGGTAGAAGGTATACATTGGAACAAAATATAAAGTATTTGCTTGCCGCTTGGTAATGTCGCAGAACATGTGTCGTAAACACCAACGAATTTCACCGGCTGGTCTATATTTGGACTATCCGCATCAACAAAAGAAACAGAGGGTATGCCTCCGCAAATTCTAGCGTATTGTAAATTATTCAAACTAAATTTTAAATCCGATACAATTATTGGGAAATTAAAATATCCTGGGGTTGTGGTTATACCGGTCCTGTCGTTATTGGAATGCGGTAAATATTTGGGACCACCATTAATTGTTTGACCAGAGATATACGACAGGTATTTCCCAAAAGAGACATAACTGTCTTTAAAAAATGTTACGTTGGTAAATCCCCTAATCCCTAGGTTGTCTTCTACCGTAGGCAGCAAATATCCGGTCGGAGTCCCCACAATGTTTGCCTGAGTATTGTTCAATTCAATCTTTATAATTTGTTCAACATCGTTTTGTTTCTCCAAAGAAAATACCACCGATGGAGGGTTGGTGCTCAATGCCGGAT
>OCZT010003007.1_pt1 | contig 17360 bp, 15 predicted proteins | sample 1539031 | NCBI WGS metagenome assembly OCZT01 (sample SAMEA3539308, study PRJEB22396) | soil metagenome | biome: tundra; feature: field; material: soil | place: USA | collected 2010-05 | depth 0.15 m | reverse complement strand
GATCGATGGCCGGAGTCGGTGGCGAATCGGGGAGCGGCAAGGCTCCCGAGGATCTCGGCGCTCAAGCGGAGGCTGCCCCTGACCTCACGGCGGCCGCGGTCGACGTCATTCCGCCGGAGATACTCGCGCAGTCGCTGGGCCAGTACTTCCGGGCCTGGTTCACGAGGGTCCGCTCGGGCGATGCCGGCGTCCTGCCCGCCCTGGCGGCGCTGCTCATCGTCGGCATCGTCTTCCAGATCACGGTGCCCAATGGCGTCTACCTGAACAACCTCAACCTGGCCGGCATCTTCGATCAGAGCGCCGTCTTCATCATCCTGGCGATCGGTGAAGGCTTCATCCTGCTGCTGGGCGAGATCGACCTTTCGCTCGGCTACATCGCCGCGATAGGCGGGGTAGTTGCCGCCCTGCTGGTCCAACCACAGGCCACGAATCCCGACATGTTCCACAACTGGCCCTGGTGGGGAGCTATCATCGCCGCGCTGGTGATCTGCGCGGGCATCGGAGCCATCAATGGCTTCATCGTGACGAGGCTTCGCGTCTCGTCCCTCATCGTCACGCTTGCCAGCCAGATGGTCTTGTTCGGGATGATGATCGTCATCCTCGGACAGGCCGGAAGCGTCTCGGTTGGCGGAGGCACCAATCCGGGGGACCAGAAGCAGCTCTACAGCATCGTCTACGGCTACCTCGATGTCTGGCTCGGCTGGGTCGGTCTGGCGCTCGCCGTGCTGGTAATAGGCGGTTCGATGTGGCTGCGCGACTCGAGCCGACGCCGGAGTGGGCTGGTCGCGCCGCCTGTGGGCTTGACCCTGGCCAAGATCGCCATCCTGGCAATCGCCGGCGCGACCGTCGTATATATCTTCAGCCTGGACCGCCGCATCGGCGCGAACTCGAATCCTGTCGTCGGAGTCCCGTGGGTCGTGCCTCTCGTTCTGGCGGTTGTCGTCGGCGCCACCCTCTTGCTCGAGAGAACTCAGTTCGGGCGCCATGTGTACGCGGTCGGCGGGAATCCGGAAGCGGCCCGGCGCGCAGGCGTGGGCGTCACCTCGGTCCGCACCTGGGCCTTCGTGATCGCCGGCGCCGTGTCCGGGCTGGCCGGCGTCGTTGCCGTGTCCTTCCAGGGGGGCATCTCGACCAACTTCAACGGCGGCCAGGAAGTTCTGTTCGCCGTCGCCGCCGCGGTCATCGGTGGCATGAGCCTGTTCGGCGGTCGTGGCCGGGCGATCCACGGCCTGCTGGGAGGTCTGACCATCGGCGCCATCTACAACGGCCTCTTTGCGCTCGGGTATCCCGTCCAGATCCAGTACATCGCAACAGGTCTCGTTCTCCTTGCAGCGGTCTCGGTCGACGCTCTTGCTCGACGGAACGCCACAGCGGGGAGCGTGGCTCGCGCCTGATCGTTCCAACGCCCGTTGCTCGAGACAAGGCCGGCGCCTTCCCGCCGGCCTTGTCCGTTTTCACGCCGCAGGCGATTGGCAAGCGACTGCGGCCTCGGCCGCATCGGGCGGTTCGCACCCACCGGGCCGCGCCGTTGACACTCTCCGGCGCCGACTGCTACCATCGGCTCAGCCTGTTAGCACTCGGATAGTGAGAGTGCTAACCAACCGCCAATCCCGGCCGCACCCACGTGGATCCCGGGCCTGGCGGGCAAAGTCTGGAGCCGAACCATGGCGCGACGTCCTCGCCGCACCATCGGCGCGTTGGACTCGCGCTCGGACGCGATCCTGCGGGCCGTCGTAGATCGATACGTCACTTCCGCGACCCCGGTCAGCTCGGGTGCCCTGGTCGCCGAGTACTCGCTCGGAGTCAGCAGCGCGACCGTGCGGAGCATCCTGGCCGACCTGGAGTCGCTCGGGTTGCTCACTCACCCGCACACGTCGGCCGGCCGCGTGCCCACCGACGCCGGCTACCGCTATTACGTTCAGGCCCTCGCGCAGGAGTGGTCCTTGCCGTCCGTCGACCAGCGCATGATCCGCCACCAGTTCGGTCAGGTCGAGTTCGCCAGCGAGCAGTGGTTCCGGCTCGCGGCCAGCACCCTTGCCTCCAACACAGGGACGGCCGGCCTCGCCACCAGCGCCAAGCCCATCGCGGCCCGCGTCCGGCGAGTGGATCTCGTGTCGGTCCAGGACCGCCTCGCCCTGCTCGTCGTCGTATTCCGGGAGGGGACGACGAAGCAGATCCTTCACAACCTCCACATAGACGCCGACCAGGACCAGCTGAATCGAGTGGCGAACCTGCTGAACGTGCTTGCGGTCAACCGCACGGCGGATCAGATCGACGGCGCTTTGCAGGACCTGCCCGCCGGCGAGGGGACGACGGACGACGTGGAATTGCTCGTCCGCGCTGGGGAACGCCTCCTGCGCACCATGCGGGAGTTCGATGCCTCGGCCATCGACGACCTGTTCAGCGACGGCCTCCTGAACGTCATCGCCGCCCCGGAGTTCGACCGCAGCGAGAAAGTCCGGCGCGTCTTCGAGGCGCTGGAGAACCGGGCCTACCTCGGCTCGCTCGTCGAGAGCGTAGCCCGCGCCGGCACGATCCAGATCTTCATCGGCCACGAGAATCGACCGCTCGAGATGCAGGAGGTCTCGCTCATCCTGGCGCCTTACGGTCGAGTAGGGCGGGCAGTCGGGGTCGTCGGCGTCCTGGGCCCGACGCGGATGCCCTACCCGCAGGCGATCGCCTCGGTCGAGTTCGTCTCGGGACTCATGAACGAGCTTGTGGAGCACCTGTATGCCTGACCGACGGAAAGCTGCCGGGGGAGACGCATCGTGGCCGGACCGTCCGGCAGATGTCGCGTCCTTCGGCGGTTACGCGTCCGACGCGGCCGACGACGTGGAAAAGCTTCGGGCGGAACTCGACAACGCTCAGGCTCAAGCCGCCGAGCACCTCGCCAGCTTGCAGCGGACCGCGGCGGACTTCGCCAACTACCGGCGCCGCACCGCGGAAGACCGCGAGCGCGAACTCGGTCTTGCCAGCGAGCAGCTGCTTCGCAAGCTCCTGTCCGTGGCGGACGATTTCGACCGAGCGCTCGAAGCCATGCCCGTCGACCTGCGCAGCCTCGGCTGGATCGAGGGGATCGTTCTGCTCGACCGCAAGCTACGGCAGCTGCTGGAGAGTGAGGGCGTGACGCCTATCGACGCGCTGGGCCGGCCATTCGACCCCAGAGAGCACGAAGCAATTGCCAGCATTCCGGCGCCCGGAGTCCCCGATGGGCAAGTGGTCGCCGAGATCCAGCGCGGCTACAGGATCCGAGACAGGGTCCTTCGGCCGGCCATGGTTGCAATCGCCACCGGCGGTACGGAAGCACCGGGCGATGGCTCCGCACAGCGTCCCAACTGATATCCCAACCAACTGAAGCCAACGAAACTCAAAACGAGGAGCACCACCGGAATGGGCAAGATCATCGGCATCGACCTGGGCACGACGAACTCCGTCGTCGCAGTGATGGAAGGCGGAGAGCCGACCGTCATCCCGTCTGCTGAAGGCGGTCGGACGGTCCCGTCGGTCGTCGCCTTCACCAAGACCGGCGAGCGTCTCGTCGGCCAGCTAGCCAAGCGCCAGGCCGTCACGAACCCCGGCAACACCGTCTACTCGATCAAGCGCTTCATGGGCCGCCGCTTCGACGATTCCGAAGTGGCGCATTCGCTCGGTCTCGTCCCGTACAAGGTCGAGCGCGACGCCCACAGCGACGGCATCAAGGTCGTGCTCGCGGACGGCAAGACCTACACCCCGCCCGAGATCAGCGCCATGATCCTGCAGAAGCTCAAGGCCGATGCGGAGGCGTACCTGGGCGAGAAGGTCACCGAGGCGGTCATCACCGTCCCGGCCTACTTCGACGACACCCAGCGCCAGGCGACCAAGGACGCGGGCCGTATCGCCGGCCTGGACGTCAAGCGCATCATCAACGAACCGACCGCCTCGGCCTTGGCGTACGGCCTGGACAAGAAGGTCGACGAGAAGATCGCAGTCTACGACCTCGGCGGCGGCACCTTCGACATCTCGATCCTCGAGCTGGGCGAAGGCGTCTTCGAGGTCAAGGCCACCAACGGCGACACCCACCTGGGCGGCGACGATTTCGACCAGCGCGTCATCGAATGGCTGCTGGCCGAGTTCAAGCGCGACCAGGGCATCGATCTGCGGACCGACCCGCAGGCCCTCCAGCGCCTCAAGGAGGCCGCCGAGAAGGCCAAGATCGAGCTGTCGACGACGACCACGACCGAGATCAACCTGCCCTACATCACCGCCGATGCCACGGGCCCCAAGCACCTGGTCATCGCCTTGTCGCGAGCCAAGCTCGAGGACATGACGGCGGACCTGGTCGACCGCACCCGCGGTCCGGTGAGCCAGGCTCTACGCGACTCCGGGCTGAAGGCTTCGGAGATCGACGAAGTCGTGCTCGTCGGCGGCCAGACCCGCATGCCGTCGGTCATCGAGGCCGTCAAGCAGATGTTCGGCGGCAAAGAGCCGCATCGCGGCGTGAACCCCGACGAGGTCGTGGCTATCGGTGCCGCGATCCAGGCGGGCGTGCTCGCCGGCGAAGTCAAGGACGTCCTGCTGCTCGACGTCACGCCGCTGTCCCTCGGCATCGAGACCATGGGCGGCGTCATGACTCGCCTGATCGATCGCAACACCACCATCCCAACCAGCAAGAGCCAGGTCTTCTCCACGGCCTCGGACAACCAGACCCAGGTCGAGGTCCACGTCCTCCAGGGCGAGCGGGACTTCGCGGCCGACAACAAGACCCTCGGCAAGTTCATTCTGGACGGGATCCCGCCCGCGCCGCGCGGCGTGCCCCAGATCGAAGTCACGTTCGACATCGACGCCAACGGCATCCTCGACGTCAAGGCCAAGGACCGTGCCACCAGCCGCGAGCAGCAGGTGCGCATCACCGCCAGCTCGATGCTTTCCAAGAACGACGTGGACCGCATGGTCCGCGAGGCATCAGACCACGCCGACGAGGACCGCAATCGCAAGGAAGAGGTCGAGGCTCGCAACCAGGCCGACACCCTGGCCTATCAGGGCGAGCGGACATTGCGAGATCTCGGCGACAAGGTTTCGGCGGAAGACCGCGCCGAGACGGAACGCCTCATCGAAGCCGTCCGGGTCGCCCTCAAGGGCAGCGACCTGCCTGCGGTAAAGTCGGCCGCCGAATCGCTGGCGGAGCAGCTCCAGAAGGTCAGCACTGCCGCCTACAAGGCGTCGGAAACGCCTCCACCGAGCTCCGACGATGAGGCGGGCGGCTCTTCGGAAGCCCCCTCGGACCAGGCCGGCGAAGAGGTCGTCGAGGGCGAATACAAGGAGGCGTGATCGTCGGGCTGGTCGTACGGGTCGTAGAGCGCCGGCGCCTGCTCGATCGGCACGAAGTTCGGCTGCGGACGGATCGTCCACGGCCGAGCACGGCCGACTCGAACGAGCGTCTGGCGGGTGCGCTGGCGCTGTAACAGGCCGAGCGTGATCGGGATCAGCAGCCCGATCGCCGCCGCGGCGGAGACGAGCAAGCCTCCGACGAGCACGGCGAGGCCCATCTGCGCCGGACCGTATCCGACCGCCTGCCAGACCACGAGATCGGGCTCGTGCGTAAGCGCCGAAGCGGCCGATGCCACGAGCCCCAACAGGGGTACAGCGAAAACCGCGACCGCGAGCGCGTTCGCCACCACGAAACTGGCCGACCAGAGAGTCACGACGAGCGCGCTCGGGGCGCCGTCGATTCCGAGACTCAGGTACAGATCCGAAAGATGACGGGTTGGACGGGCGAGCCAGCCGAAGGGATCGTCGACTCGTCTCTGCGCGATCTCCAGAACCATGATTCCGAGGATCAATCCGGGGATCATGTAGCCCAGCCACACGAGCGCGGCCGGCGCGAGGAGGCCGAAGGCAAGTTGCGCCTGAGTCCAGAAACCCTGGACCCAGCAAACTCCGGCCCGGTATGAGGTGAGGTACGGCGTCTGGGCACCGAGACCGGGAGCGTTGTGGGTCGTGAGCCCCACGAATATCGAGAAGCAAAGCACGGTGACCGACCCGATCGCGACCAGAGCGATCGCCAGGATCTGCAGGGTTCCCTGCTGGCCGGGGTCGAGCTGGTCCCAAGTTGCCTGCGGCGACCCGCTCTGGAGCACATCGAACGCGGTGGAGAGAGAGTTCGTGACCAGTAGCACTCCGTCCAGCAGCACCAGCGAGAGCATTGCGGCGGTGACGTAGCCGAGCGCGGAAACCGACACCGACTGGCGGGTCACCAGAGCCCAGGCAATGCGCTTGCGGATGGGGTCCGTGAGGTGGGGTCGGCTGAAACCGCGGTGAGAGTCGGCTGAGCCGCCGATCGAGCCGTCGGCCCGCGCGGGTGCTCCGAGGGCGGCAGGCCGGGCGAAGGACGGCGGCAGCGGCCCGACGCTCAACTGGCCGGACGGCATGGACATCGGCCCAGGCGCTCCCGAGCTCCGAGTGACCTCCGGAGCGGGCTTCGGCTTGGAGCCGAACTTCTGCCTGCAGTGGTAGCAGCGACCGGTGCCGGCGCGATTCAGCGACCGACAGTGCTGGCAAACCCAGAACTCGTCCACGCCCCGCCTTTCTTGAGAAGAGTGCAGGTGGATCATATGCGCGGCGGGACGGCCGCGAGCCACGGATCGTCAGCCCAGATCAATCCTACGGGCTCGGCGCTACCATCGTGACATGTCCGACTCGCCCCCGATTCCATCTGCCGTCATTCACGCTTCCGGCCTGACCAAGCGCTTCGGGTCGTTCACCGCGGTCGAGGCCATCGACTTCGACGTGGCGCCGGGCGAAGCGTTCGGTTTTCTCGGTCCCAACGGCGCCGGCAAGACTTCCACGATGCGGATGATCGGCACCGTGTCGCCGGTCAGCGCGGGAACGTTGCGTGTCTTCGGGCTCGACCCCGCTCGGGACGGCGCACGCATCCGGGCCCGCATGGGCGTGGTTCCGCAGGCGGACACTCTGGATAGCGAGCTGAGCGTTCTGGAGAACCTGCTGATCTACGGGCGATACTTCGACCTGTCCTGGGCCGAGGCACGCCGGCGCGCCATCGAGCTCCTCGACTTCGTCCAGCTCGCCGAGCGGGCGGGCGACAAGGTCGAGCCCCTTTCCGGCGGTATGAAGCGACGCCTCGTCATCGCCCGCGCCCTCATCAACGAGCCCTCGCTGCTGCTCCTCGACGAGCCCACTACCGGCCTGGACCCGCAGGCCCGCCATCTGGTGTGGGATCGGCTGTACCGGCTCAAAGCCCGCGGCGTCACGCTCGTCCTCACGACCCACTACATGGACGAGGCCGAGCAGCTTTGCGATCGGCTGGTGGTGATGGACAAGGCTCGCATCGTGGCCGAGGGTTCGCCGCGGCAGTTGATCGAGCAGTACGTCAGCCGCGAGGTTCTCGAGCTGCGCTTTCGGGACGTCGAGGGCGAGCGCGACGACGATGCCCGCCTGGACGGTCGCCTCGACGGGCTGGCCGAAAGGATCGAGCAGCTGCCCGACCGGCTGCTCGTCTACACCGCCGATGGAGAAGCGGCCGCCGCGGCTGCCTACGAGCGCGGTCTCCGACCCAGCAGCGTCCTCGTCCGCCGGAGCACGCTCGAGGACGTCTTCCTGCGCCTCACCGGGCGGAGTCTGGTCGAATGACGGCAGTCGTCGCGTCGCGACGGTCGCTTCGCTGGCTCGAGCACGACCTGCTGATCTTTCGGCGGGGCTGGCACAGCTATCTGCTGTCGGGCCTGAGCCAGCCTTTCCTGTACCTCGTCTCCATGGGCATCGGGCTGGGAGTCTACGTGAACAGGAACGGCGGCGTTCCCGGCGGCGTTCCCTACCTCGACTTCGTCGCGCCCGCCTTGCTCGTGACCCAGGCGATGATGGCGGCAGCCGCCGAGTCCGCGTGGCCGATCATGGGCAAGATCATGTGGGACAAGACGTACCTGGCGGCGCTCAACACGCCGATCGGAGCGATCGACCTGCTGCTGGGCGATCTCATGTGGATCGCCTTTCGGGCGACTCTGCTGTCCGTGCTCTTCCTGGCGATCATCGTGCTGCTCGGAGCCGCGGCATCGCCTCTCATCGTTCTGGCCGTTCCGATCGCCGTGCTCACGGCACTCGCCTTCGCGGCTCCGATCATGGCCTTCACGGCCACTCAGCACGGGGACGCGGGCTTCAACGTGCTCTTCCGGTTCGGCATCACGCCGCTCTTTCTCTTTAGCGGAACGTTCTTCCCGATAGAGAAGCTGCCGCTGTTTCTGCAGCCGCTCGCCTGGGTGACGCCGCTCTACCACGGCGTCAGCCTGGCCAGGAGCTTCTCCCTGGGCCAGGTCGAGCCGGTCGGCGCGTCAGTTCACGTCGCCGCGCTCGTGGCGTTTCTGGCGGTCGGGGTCTACGCGGGCCGGATGGCGTTCCGCCGGCGCCTGGAGGTATAGGTGATCGGAGTTCGGAGTGGCTTGCCGATCGCGCTATCGCGGCCCATTCGCGTGGTCGAGCGCAATCTGCTCGTCTACCGACGGTCCTTCATGGTCATATTCTCGGGCTTCTTCGAGCCACTCTTCTACCTCTTCTCGATGGGCTTCGGGGTCGGATCTCTCATCGGCGACGTGCCGCTGGGCGATGGCCGCAACGTCCCTTACGTGGTGTTCGTGGCGCCGGCGCTGCTGGCCTCCGCGGCCATGAACGGCGCCATCTACGAGACCTCGCAGAACTTCTTCTACAAGCTCAAATACGCCCGGATCTACGACGCTGTCATAGCCACCCCCATGTCCCTGCTCGATATCGCTCTGGGCGAAATGACCTGGGCCCTGCTGCGGGGCAGCCTGTATGTCGTCGGCTTCCTGGCGGTCATCGTCCTGATGGGCTTCGGCGGCACGGGGCTCTTGACTTCGCCGCTCGGGCTGCTCGCCTTTCCCGCCTCGATGCTGGTCGCCTTCGCGTTCGCGGGAATGGGCCTGGCCGCGACGACCTTCGTGCGCAAATGGCAGGACTTCGACTTCCTGCAGCTCGCGATCATGCCGATGTTCCTGTTCTCGGGCACTTTCTATCCGATCTCGGCTTACCCGCCGGCGCTGCAGGCCGTGGTCCAGGTCACTCCTCTGTACCGCGGCGTCCACCTGATCAGGGCCCTGACGACCGGCACGCTCGATGCCTCGCTCGCGGTCGACGTCGTCTATCTGCTGGGCACGGGGCTCATCGGGCTGGCGATCGCCTCGCGGCGCCTGTCGCGACTGCTCAGGTCGTAGGGTCCAGCTCGCGGGCTCGGCCCGGCGCCCGGCTCGGCGCCCAGCTCCGGCCGATCCCGCAAAGGCGCGTCCGTCTCGTATCCTTCTCGACCATATGACCACCGAGCGTGAGCGAAGCTATTACGAGATCCTCGGCATCGAGCGGAACGCCGACGACGCCGCGATCAAGCGCGCCTTCCGCAAGCTCGCCCAGCAATGGCACCCCGACGTCAGCAGCGAACCGGCCGCTGTCGAGCGCTTCAAGGAGATCAACGAGGCCTATCAGGTCCTCTCCGACCCCAAGCGGCGCCAGGTCTACGACATGGTCGGCCGGGCCGGGCTGGGCGACATGGGCAGCGCCGGTGCGCCCTTCGGCGAGGGTTTCGGGGGCTTCGGCGATCTCTTCGACGCCTTCTTCGCGGGCATGGGCGGGGCCGGCGGTGGAGCGCGTCGAGGCCGCCGGCCGGCGGGCTCCGATCTCCGTTACGACCTTCGGATCGGTTTTGCCGACGCCGTCCGGGGGATCGAGAAGGAGATCGACTTCGATCTGCTCGATCGCTGCGAGGCCTGCAGTGGAACCGGGGCCAGCCCCGGAAGCGTGCCCTCCACGTGCTCGGCGTGCGGCGGTCGCGGCGAGATTCGGTCCGTCCGGCAGACGATGCTCGGCCAGATGGTGAACGTCACGCCGTGCTCTCGCTGCGGGGGCGAAGGCCGGGTCATCGACTCGCCCTGCACGGCGTGCCGTGGCGACGGCCGCGTCCAGCGCCACAAGAAGGTGCGAGTCACGATTCCAGCCGGCATCGACGAGGGTCACCAGATCAGGCTCTCGAACGAGGGCGAGGCTGGGCCGCGCGGCGGCCCGTCGGGCAGCCTTTACGTCGCGGTGCACGTAACTCCGCACCCGTCTCTGCGCCGCGAAGGGACCGAGCTCTATCATGACCTCGAGGTCTCGATCACGCAGGCGGCACTGGGGACTCGCGTCCACATCCCGACCGTGGAAGGCGAGGACGAGATCGAGCTGCGAGCGGGCATTCAGCCCGGGGCCGAAATCCGGCTTCGGGGCAAGGGTGTGCCGCACTTGCGGCGGCCGGGCTCGCGCGGCGACCTGCATGTCATCGTCCACGTCGCGGTGCCGACGAAGCTGAGTCGGAAGCAGCGCGAGCTGCTCGAGCAACTGGCGGCCGAATCGGGCGAGCCAGTAGTGCCGGGGTCCGGCGGCATAATCGACCGGATGCGCGATGTCCTCGGCTGATCCGGCCGAGGCTGCCGAGGCGCTCGATTTCGACGCGCTGCGGGCCGGCGTCTGGGTCGAGCTTTCGGTCGCCGCCGATATCGAAGCCGTCGAGGCTGTCAGCGAGCTCCTGACCCGATTCGCACCCGGTGGAACGAGCGTGGAACCGGGCTTCGGGCTGAGCGACGAGGGGTTGGGAGCGGTGATCGACCCGACCAAACCGGCGATCGTGCGGGCCTACCTGCCGGGCATCGATGCGGCGGCTGTGAGGACGGCGATCGACGACGCCACGACGGCGCTGGGCCACCTGCAGGCCTTCGGATTGCGACCGATCGGGCCGCTCCGGACTCGGCTCGTGCGCGAGGAGGATTGGGCCGAGGCGTGGAAGAGCCACTTCCCGGTGCTGCGGATCGGGCGGCGCCTGGTGATCCGGCCGACCTGGCGGCGCCATCGCAAGCTGCCCGGTGATGTCGTGCTGTCCCTCGATCCGGGCATGGCCTTCGGCACGGGGCTACACCCCACCACGCGGCTCTGTCTCGCGGCGCTCGAAGCGCTCGCCGACGAGGGGCTGTTGGGGAGCGGCGCGGACAGGGGCCGGGCGGCCCACGCGGGCAGTGGCCCCGGCGCCACGGCCCGCGTCCTGGATGTCGGCTGCGGGTCGGGGATCCTGGCAATCGCCGCCGGCAAGCTCGGGGCGGGGGAGTTGCTGGGCGTCGACACTGACCCGATCGCCGTCGAGTCGACCGAGGCCAACGTCAGGCTCAACGACCTCACGCGATGCGTCCGCGTGCGCCGCGGCAGCGTGCCCACAGGCGAGCGTCCGTTCGACCTGGTCCTCGCCAACCTGATCGCCTCGCTCCTCGTCCAGCTGGCCGAGCCGCTCTGCGACGAGCTGGTCCCCGGCGGCCGGATCCTGGCGTCGGGCATTTTCCGGGACCGCGAAGTCGACGTGCGAGCCGCCTTCGAGGGCGCCGGCCTCACGCTCGGTCGTCGCTGGGCCGAGGACGATTGGGTCGCCCTCGAAGCCATCGCCGCACCGTAGCCGCAGGTCGGCCGGTGACGCCGAAGCCGGCCGTTTCCCGGCGCGAAGCACTGGCACAGTCGGCGTTCTCGTAGCAAAATCGACTCACTCACCAGCGACGTCCGTCCGGGAAGCAGAAGGGAGCGCGCCAATGCCGTCTGATTGCCTGTTCTGCCGCATCGTGGCGGGCGAGCTGCAGTCGTCCCAGGTGTATTCCGACAGTTCGGTCGTGGCGATCCGGGACATCGCCCCGCAGGCTCCGACGCACGTCCTGCTGCTCGCGCGGAAGCACATCACCTCGGTCCGCGAGCTGTCCGGAGCCGATCTTTCGATCGTCGGCGCAATCGTCTCCGCAGCCGCCGAGATCGCGAAGCGCGAAGGTATCGCCGAGGCCGGCTACCGGCTGGTGGTCAATGTGGGACGCAACGGCGGCCAGACCGTCGACCACCTGCACGTCCACTTGCTCGGCGGCCGCGCGATGACGTGGCCTCCCGGCTGATCGTTCGGTGGACAAGAGCGCGGCAAGCGGGCTACACTCCGCCCGCCTGTCCGTGGCCGGTGCTTCCGTGCTCGCAAGAGCGCGACAGAGGCCTCGTGACCGCGGATGGAGCCCCAAGGAGGTGAGTCCCGGATTGGCAGAAGTCCGTGTGGGTGAGAACGAGAGTTTCGAGAGTGCCCTGCGCCGCTTCAACAAGAAGATTCAGCAGAGCGGAATCCTCGCCGAGGCCCGTCGCCGCGAGCACTACGAGAAGCCGAGCGTGAAGCGCAAGCGCAAGGAAGCAAAGCGCAAGAAGGTCGCCCGACAGCAGCCGGTCTGAGCTGCGGCGATATTCGCCGTCGGCCGACCGATAGACCTGATCTGCGGTTCGCGTTTTCCCGCCCCGAGGTGCCACACCGGTGTCCCTCCGCGAACGCCTCAATACCGAACTGACCGCAGCGATGCGGTCTCAAAACGCCGTGCGCCGCGACTCGTTGCGCATGGTGTTGGCGGCTGTCCAGCGGGCGGAGAAGGAAGGGCACCACGAGCTATCGGACGACGAGATGCTCGCCGTGCTGACCCGCGAGCTCAAGGTCCGGAACGAATCGCTCGATGCGTTCCGCGGCGGCAGCCGCGAGGATCTTGCAGTCCACGAAGAGGCCGCCATCGCCGTGATCTCCGAGTTCATGCCCCAGCCTCTCGGCGAAGCCGAGGTGGAGGCTCTCGTGGCTCAGGCGATCGCCGAGACCGGGGCGGCCTCGCCGCGTGAAATGGGCAAGGTGATGAGCTGGCTCGGACCCAAGACCCGAGGTCGGGCCGACGGCAAGGTCGTCGCCGCGCTCGTCTCACAACATCTGGCGGCGCGAGCCGCCGGCTCGTGACGGTGCCGCCGTGTTGAGGGAGCCGCACGAGCGGCCAAGGCCGTTCGGCAGGCGCGATGCGGAGAGGCTGCTGCTGGCCGCCTTTTTCCTCGTCCTGGTCTTCGCGGCAGGACTCGCAGTCGACCTCACGCCGTCCGGTCCCGGCTATACCGCCGGTTCGATTGCCCCCACTGCGATCCGGGCACCGCGTGCCGGGGTGATCCCAAATCCAGTCGAGACCAAGCAGGCCCAGGACGCCGCCGCCAGTCAGGTCAAGCCCGTCTACGACTACACCCCGGATCGCGCTTCGGCCAAAGCCGACCTGCAATCAGCCGAGTTCGCTCTCGACGTGGCGCCCATCGACGACGCCTTCAGTCCCACGAAGGCACCGGAGGCCCGCCAGGTCGAACTGCAGGCGGCTTTTCCGGCGCTGACTCCGGATGCTCGCACGACCCTCAAGGCGCTCGATCCCTCGCGCTGGCCGACCATCAAGCAGGATGCCCAGGCGTTGCTCGTGGCGGCCGAACGCCAGCAGATCCCCGATACCGATCTGGCCAACAAGCGGACTACGTTCATCGCCCAGTACATGCCGACCGGGCTTTCGCCGGCGGAAGAGCGTCTCGTCGCCGCCCTCGCCTCGCCGCTCATCGTGGCTAACTCATCGTATAGCGCCAGCTTGACTCAGCAAGCCAGAGACCAGGCCATCAAGGCCGTGAAACCGGTCCAGGACACCATCCAGGCGGGTCAGGTAATCGTGGATCAGGGCCACGTCATCGGCGCGGCGGAGATGGTCCAAATCGCCTTCTTCGGGCTCGATTCCGCCAAAGTCGACTGGGGCAGACCCGCCGCCTGGATGCTCCTCGGAACGGCCATCATCGCCATGCTTCTTGGGTGGCTGTGGAGATTCCGGCCCGATTACTGGAACCGCGGCCAAACGCTAGTCCTGATCGGTTTGATCTTCGCAGTCGCGGTCCTTGCGGTGAAGCTGCCCGCCGGCCGGGCAACGCTGCCCTACCTGATACCTACCGCGGCGGCAGGAATGCTTCTCACCGTCCTTCTCGATGCCGGAGCGGGAATGGTGATGATGGCCTTGCTGGCAATCGTGGCCGGAACGGTCACCGGGTCGTCGCTCGAGCTCGCCAGCTATGTCTTCCTGGGCGGATTTGCCGGGATGCTGGCTGTGCGCAAGGGTGAGCGTCTCCATTTCTTCGTCCAGGCGGGTGTGGCCATCGCCTTGACCGATCTGGCGGTCGTAGCCGTATTCGCACTGCTCGGACAGCACGACGTGACGGGCATGCTTCAGCTTTGGGCGGCCGCCGTCGGCGCCGCGGCGATCGCGACGGTGGTGACGATCGGCAGCTTCGCCTTGCTGGGCAACATGTTCGGGATCCTGACCGGCTCGCAGCTGATGGAGCTGGCCAACCCATCGCAACCCCTCCTGCGCCGGCTGCTGACCGAGACGCCGGGCACGTACCATCACTCGCTGATGGTCGGCAACCTGGCCGAGCCGGCGGCGACGGCAATCGGCGCGGACCCGCTGCTCACCCGGGTGGCGGCCTATTACCACGACATCGGCAAGCTGGCCAATCCGCTCGTCTTCATCGAGAACCAGACGAACGGCGAGAACATCCACGACGAGCTGAGCCCCGAAGATTCGGCTTCCATCCTGCGCGAGCACGTCGCGGCCGGCATCGACCTTGCCTACAAAGCCAAGCTCCCGAAACCGCTGATCGCCTTCATCCCCCAGCACCACGGGACGGCGCTGCTCAGCTACTTCTACGCGAAGGCCCGCGAAGCGGCGGCGGAGCCGCTCGGTGGGCTCGATACCGCGGCCGGCGCCGCGGCCGCAGACGCCGTGGACCAACGCCGGTTCCGGCATTCCGGCCCGAAACCTCAGACGCGCGAGGCGGCGGTGCTCATGCTCGCCGATGGCGTGGAGGCGTCGGTTCGCTCCCTTTCGAGCCGCGACGAAGCTAGTATCAGGGCGATGGTGAGCCAGATAATCCAGGAGCGCCTGGGTGACGGGCAGTTAAACGAATGTGACATTACGATTCGGGATGTGGAGCAGGTCCGGGAAGCGTTCATCAGTCAGCTGATCGGCATGTACCACCAGCGCATCGCCTACCCACAGAACAAGATCGTCGAACTCGAGACTCGCCGAGAGCGCGGTCTGGGATAGCCGGGAGGGGCAGTGAGGACGAGGGATCGAGTGACCCGACCAGGGGCCCGGAGGATCGGTCTGTGACTCGAGTGGAGGACGCGATGGATTCCGGAGCCGAGGAGGTCTACGTCTCCGACGTCTCCGACGCTGAGGAAGGCATCACGTCGTCCATCTACCTGCCCCCGTTCCGGATCGACGTCACCATCCGGCCCGGTGTCGCGCATGCCGTCTCGCGCCACCGACTGGGCGCCGCGGTCCGGGTCGCTCTCGAAGCCGCCGGAGCGCCGAGCCCGGCTTCGATCGGCATCGTTCTCTCCGGCGACCACGAACTGGGCGAGCTCAACTCCCTCCACATGGGCCATTCGGGCCCGACCGACGTCCTGTCGTTTCCGTTCTTTCCGCCTGAGGCTTACCCGCAGCACAATCGCGGCGTGCCGATGCCACGTGACCCGTGGGTCGCCGCGGCGCTGAAACAAGCGTTCGCCCTGCCGCCCGGTCTGCGGGCCCATCTGGGTGACGTGATCGTCTCCGTCGAGCGCGCTGTCGCTCAGGCCGCGGAAGGGCGGGGAGGGCAGACGGGCGACGTCCAGTGGGGGGCGGCCGACGAGATGCTCTTGCTCGCGATCCACGGCACTTTGCACGTCTGCGGCTGGGACCATGCCGAGCCCGTCGAAGAGGTCGCCATGCGCGCTCTCGAGCAGCAAGTGTTCGCGACGTTGGCCGAACACGCCGCGGAGCACGCTGCGGAGTTGGCTGCCGACCATGAGTCGGGCGGGCACGAGGCCGCGGCCCAAAAGTAGCCGCTCAGGGGCGCCAGGGCTCGCGGCTCGGAGAAACGTCAATCCCGCGCGGCTGGGAATGCAACTTTGCCCGAACCGCCCCATCGCGGACATGACTGCGCGTCGAGAGATACAAGTCGAACGCCGTGGCTTCGCCGGCTGACCCCGTTCGTCGGACATGCTCTCGCTGACGCGCAGTTCCAGCATGTGCCTCCGGCGCCGGTCAAATCTGGTTTCGCTGACGCGCAGCTTCGACGACTTCGGCGACCGAAACCGGGCGGGCACGTCGGACATGCATCTGCGCTCGCGCACGGCAGCCGGCCGCTCGGAACCGCGGCCCTCGAGTTCCCCGAGAGCTGGCTCGATCCATTCCCCTGGTACCATGCGGGCAGGCCCTCCCGAAACGGATCAGGGCTTGATTCGTGTGTCGCGGCGGTGCGCGGCAGAGTATTCGCGGAGATGCGGTGAAGATCGTCGTCGGCCTCGGGAATCCCGGCAGCCAGTACGAGAAGACCCGGCACAACGTCGGCTGGATGGTGCTGGACCGATTGGCGGATCGGGCGGGCTGGTCCGGCCGCGGGCGCAATCGAGACGCGGCCGCGATCGTCCAGGGGCGGTTCAACGGCCTGGACCTGGTGCTCGTCAAGCCGCTCACCTTCATGAACGAGTCCGGCCTGGCGGTGCGCAAAGTCCTGGCTCGCGAGCGAGCGCCGCTGACGGAGATGCTGGTGGTGGTCGACGACTTCTCGCTGCCGTTCGGCAAGCTCCGTTTCCGCGAAGGCGGCAGCGCCGGCGGTCACAACGGCCTCCGCTCCATCATCGAGGAGCTGGGCACCGAGAAGTTCAGCCGGCTGCGCGTCGGAATCGGCGAGCCCAACGCCGACGCCATCGACCACGTGCTGAGCCAGTTCGCGCGGGGCGAGAAGGTGCGCTTGTCGGAGCTGTTCGATGCCTCGGCGGATGCCGTGGAGACGTGGGCGCGCGAGGGCGTGAACAAGGCCGCCAACCACTTCAACGCTTTCGAACTCCGGCCCGACGACGAAGAGCGATCGGCCGCCCCCGGGGAAGTCGAGGGACCGCCCGGACCGGACGGGATCCGTCGGACCAGGACCGGATGGCGCAAGCCCCGCCCTCCGGAGACGACCGAGTGAGCGTTGGGGGAGGCCGTTCCCTCCGGCGCCAGATCGAGGCCGCGCTGAGCGGTGAGGCCGATCCGCTCGGCGAAGACGGCATTGGACGGCCCGATCGCGCTGGCGAGACCGACGAGGGCGCCGACGAGTTCCCGGTATCCGACGAAGCCGCCCCGGAGCCGGTACGGCGCGGCAAGCGCGGCAAAGAACGTCACGTGGACGAGGAAGTCCGCGCAGCGTACCAGGCAGCTCAGGCCGCGAAGGCGGCCACCGGGTCGGCTGGCGCTCCGGGCATCGCGGGGGGCAGCGCCACGGGCGGGCGGCGCCTCCCCGACCTGCACGTGCTGCCGCCACTCCTGCACGGGAGCGGCGCCTTCGCGTCGCTGCGCCAGAGACTCGGGACGGAGAGCGGGCCACTCCCCGGCGGCGGCCGGCACGCGGCGCTGGCGGCCGTGCCGCACGGCGCCAAGACGTTCCTGGCGGCGGCGCTCGCGCTCGATGGG
>OCZT010003006.1_pt1 | contig 17365 bp, 17 predicted proteins | sample 1539031 | NCBI WGS metagenome assembly OCZT01 (sample SAMEA3539308, study PRJEB22396) | soil metagenome | biome: tundra; feature: field; material: soil | place: USA | collected 2010-05 | depth 0.15 m | reverse complement strand
GCCAGGGCGATCACAACGACTGCGGCGATGATGTACGTGGGGCCGTGGAAGCCGTTGACGATTGACTGCCAGTTGGCGCCCACGGCATATCCGGCGTAGGCCAGCGCGGCCGTCCACGGAATGCAGCCGATGGTGGTGTAGATCCCGAATCGCACCGGTTCCATGCCCGCGATCCCGGCCGGCAGTGAGATGAAGGTTCGCACGACCGGCAGCAAGCGGCCGATCAGGACGGCCCTGGCACCGTACCGGGCGAACCAGAGGTTGGCGCGATCGAGGTCGTGCTCGCGTAGCCAGAACCGGCCGCCCCACCGCCGCAGCGCGGGCTGACCGCCGTAACGGCCCACCGCCCACGCGATGTAGCTGCCGACGACGTTGCCCGCCACGCCGGCGATGATCACGGCGATCAGGTTGAGCCTGGTCCCCGGGACAGCGCCGGCGGCGAGCGCGCCGCCGAAAGTCATGATCAGCTCAGAGGGGACCGGTATGCACGCCGATTCCGCCACCATGAGCAGGAAGATGGCGAGGTACCCGTAGGTGGCTATGAAGTGCTGCACGGACTTGCTTTCTTCCTGTAGTGGGATCCCGTGGTGGCTGGGGGCGGGCCGGGCATCACTTCACCAGGCCGAGGTAGGCGACACTGGCCAGGCCTGCGATGAGGCAGTAGACCCCGAACGGGGTGAGGGTCCGGGTGCGCAGGTAGCGGAGCAGGAAGCGGACTGACAGGTAGGCGCCGACGCCGGACAGCACGCTGCCCAGCAGGATCTGGCCGTGGATCCCGGCGCCGAGCGGGCCGAGCAGGTCCGGGATCTTCAGCGCGCCGGCCGCCAGGATGACGGGAGTGGCGAGCAGGAACGCGAACCTGGCGGCGTCCTCGCGGGACAGCCCGCGCGTCATGCCGGCGACCATGGTGACTCCGTCCCGGCTGATTCCGGCCAGCAGCGCCAGGATCTGCGCGGACCCGACGGTTACCGCCTGCGGGTAACTCATCGCGGCCAGCCGCCGGTCAGCCTGGACCGTCCCGGCCTGCTCGCGCTGGCGCTGGTAACGGCCGTCGGCCGAGTGCCTGGGCCCCCCCACCAGCTCAGCGGGCTCCCGTGCTTCGGCGATCGCGGAGTCGGCCGCTAGCGACACGCGGGTCCGGTAACGTTCCCCGGCCAGAAGGATGAGGCCGTTCACGGCGAGGAAGATCCCGGCGATCACCGGCTTGCCGAAGATGACCCGGAAGGCGTGCTCGAATGCCAGGCCGACGATCCCGACCGGGATGGTCGCCAGGATGATCATCCAGGCCAGTTTCTGGTCGGCGGTGTCAACCTCGCGATCTCGTATCGAAGAGAAGAAGCCGCCGACGATCCTGACCCAGTCCCGCCAGAAGTAGATAATGAGCGCGATCGCGGTGGCGACGTGCAGCCCGACGATGAACGCGAGATAGGGCGACTCGGTCGTGGCGACGTTGAGGTCGCGGGCCCAGCTGCCACCGACGATGGCGGGTATCAGCACACTATGGCCCAGGCTGGAGACCGGGAACATCTCGGAGACGCCCTGGACGAGGCCGACGACGGCCGCCTCCAGGTAGGTCAGGTGGGTCATGCCGGGCCCCTTCACTGAGGATCAATGGTGTCGCGCGCGTCCCCGGCCACCGGGCAATCCGCGAAGGGGCGCGCCCGGCGGGAAGCCGCAATGGCATACTCGAACCCGTCGGGTTCTACAGCAACTGTAGAGCATCTACAGGATTCGTAGATGATAACTGGGACAGGAGGCGTCCGGCGTGCTTGATCACAGCCCCCAGGATGCCTCCGGAAGCTCGGCTGGCGCGGCGCGGCGTGCCGCAGGAGCGCTGGAATCCGAGATCCTCGGGATACTTCGCCAGGCGAGCGGGCCGCTCAGCCCCGGCGAGGTCCGCCAGCAGCTCGCGGCAGCGCAGCAGGGAGAAGCGCAGCAGGGAGAACTGTCGTACAGCACGGTCGTCACCATCGTTTCCCGGCTGCACGCGAAGGGCCTGCTGACGCGCCAGCGGGTCGGGCGCGGGTTCACCTACACGCCAGTCGATGAGGCCAGCCTCGCGGCCAGCCGGATGAGGCATGCGCTGGGCACCGGTACCGACCGCGGTGCAGTGCTGAGCCGGTTCGTGTCCGGGCTCTCCGGGCGTGATGCCCGGCTGCTGAGCCGCCTGCTGGCCGGCGACGGGGACCCGCCGGCCGCGGATCGTGACCGGGCTGAAGGGCGGGAGTAGGCGCATGTGGCATCTGTACCTGCCACTGATCATCCCGGCACTGATCATCCCGGCACTGGCCGGGGCAGCCGCCCGCCCGCTGGCGGCCCGGCTGGAGCCGCGCCAGGCGACCTGGCTGCTCACATCCGCCACGGTGGCACTGGCCGGGTGCAGCACGGCCGCGCTGGCGCTGCTGGCCGCGTTCGCCGCAGCCAGGACGCCGGTACTGGCAGCGGTGGGGGAATACTCGCAGGCAGTCATGCGGCGCGGTGATCCCATCTCCGCGCCCGCCGGGGCGGCTGCCGCGCTGGCGCTGGCCGGTGCGGCGGTGGCAGTCGCGGTCATGTTCCGCAACCGGGCACGTGCCCTGGCTGAGTCATACCGGCGCGCCGCCGGGCTCGAAGCCGACGACGGCATCGTTGTCGTGCCCGGCCCGTTCATCGAGGCTTACGCGCTGCCCGGCTGGCCCGGTCGCATCGTGGTCTCGGGTCACCTGCTCGACAGCCTGGACAGCCGGCGAAGGGCTGCGCTGATCGCCCACGAGCAGGCGCATCTGGCCGGCCGGCACCATCTCTTCGCCGCCGTGGCCCGCTTGGCGGCTGCGGCCAACCCGCTACTGCTGCCGATTTCCCGCTCGGTGGAATACACCGTGGAGCGCTGGGCTGACGAGCACGCTGCCGCTGTCACCGGCGACCGCAGGCTGGTGGCGGAGACCATCGGCCAGGTGGCATTGCTCGCCCGCCCCCGTCGCCGGCGGGCGGCCGGAATCGCGCTGGGCATCGTCAGGCCGCGGCCCGGGCGCGTATCAGTGGCCTGGGCCGGCCCGGTGCCCCGGCGCGTCGCCGCCCGGCTGCCTGCGCCACCGCGGCGGCGGACCATCCTGCTCGCCGCCTCGGCTGCGATCGTCGTGCTCGCCGGGGTAGCCGCGCTGGAAGCGGCCAGTGACCTGCACGCCCTGCTTGAACTCGCCCAAGCGGCCCGGTAGGTGTGGGGGCTACGCGGCGCTGCCCGGGCGGTGGCGTGCCTGGCGGCCGGCAATCAGGTGGCGGGCCAGCGCAGCGGCCTGGTCCCGGATCTCCGGGATGGCGGTCGTCTCGTACCAGTGCCCCCGCAGGGGCGGGCCGAGCGTGAAAATGGTGCTGCTGGACCGGCCGGCCGCGTCGAGCACCGCGCCGCTGGAGTCGGCGTCGATCCCGAGCCGCAGCGGGTCCGGCCGGGCGAGCCCGCTACTGAGGAGGTCCTGCAGCAGCGGGTCGGCGGTGGCAGCTATGTCCGAAGCGGGACCGGTGCCGTTGACCAGCCAGCCGGCGGTGAGCTCGGCGCTGGTTCCGGCACGGTCGATGCGGACGCGCAGGCCTGCGCGGTCCCCGGCAACCGCGGTGATACGGCCCTGGAGCACGGACAGCCTGCCGGTGCACCGGAGTTCGGTAATCCGGCGGGCGGTCGCGGGAGGCATGCGATGGCGGTGGACCTCCCAGTAGCGCGCGACGTGGCGGAGAAACAGGCGCTTGTCCCGGATCGGCAGCCGCTGCCAGAGACCGGGCACATGCGGCCGTAGCCCGTCGATCACGTCCGGCCAGGAGTCGGGGCGGTCCGCGACGGCGGCACGGACTTGCCACATGAGATCCGTGAGCCCTACCGGGCCTGCGGCCCCGGCGGTAGTGGCGGGCAGCCAGCCAGTGCGGCCCGCCGCGGGCTGGCCTCGGTGCACGCGCGGGAGCAGGCCGTGCCGCGATACGGCATGCACGCGGGTGGCCCGGTTGCCGTCTGTCACGGCGATGGCCACGTCCAGCATGGTGAGCCCGGTGCCCAGGACGATCACCGGACTGCCGTCTCCGGCGCCGTCCAGCGCGCCGGGCGCCCACGGGTCGGCGATGTACCGGGGGCTCTGCGGGACCGGGCACGGCGGCGCGGCCGGCAGGTTACCGATGGCCAGGACGGCCGTGTCGGCGTCGATGCAGCCATCGGCCAGGCGCAGTCGCAGCGCCGGGCCCTGGGCGTTGCGCCTGACCGCCACGACGTGCGAGGTGAGATGGCTGACCCGCGCCGTCGGCTGCGCGCTGCGCTCCGCGTCCGACAGCGTCTCGCGCAGGTAGCGGCCGTAGGCGTGCCGGGCCAGGAACCCGTCGTGGGTGATGCCGGCCGCGTCGGCCCAGCGCATCAGATGCCCCGGGTCACCGGCCAGGGCGCTCATCTGGCCGGCGGCCGTATTCAGCAGGTGAGCCGGATGCGCCGTGGAGTACGCCTGGCCCAGTCCGTGACGGCCGTGACGGTCGATCAGGACGACCCGCAGCGGGCACTGAGAGGCTGCCGCGGAACGGAGCAGGTGAATCACGGCCAGCGTGCCGCTGGCGCCCCCGCCGACGACCGCGATGACAGGGCCGCGGCCCTCCAGCGGATCCAAGCTGTACATGCTTCCGACCATAGCCGATTATATCGATAGGATAAATAGGTAAAAACAAAGCAGCAGGATGATCCCCAGAGCGAATTGACACACCACCACTGGCTGGGGTCTGCTTGACCGCGTGCTCGAACGCCGCCGCTGGAACATGGTGGCCCTCGCCGGTGACCACCACGCCATAGCTAGCGGTGAGCGCGGTGACACGTGCGCAGCGGCCCGGCAACTGCGGTGTGACGATGTCGAGGGTCTCCCCCATCGTGAGCCACTCGCCGCGGGCCGGACTGGCCGCCGGGGAGGGCACCGGTGATCGGCCTGATCGCGGTTACCGCGGCGGGCCGGACCGCTGCCGCCCGGCTGGCGGACGCCTGGCCGGGTCAGACATACAGCTATGACGGTCCGGCCCGGCAGGCGCTGCCGCAGGCCTGGGCGCAGTGTGACGGGCTGGTGTGCTTCCTCGCCGTCGGCGCGACGGTCCGGCTTATCGCGCCGTTGCTGGACAGCAAGTGGACCGATCCCGCCGTGGTGTGCGTCGACGAGTCGGCGCGTTATGCGGTGGCGGTGGTGGGCGGCCATGCCGCGGGCGCGAACGCGCTCGCGGCCAGGGTGGCCAGGGTTTTCGGCGCGGCCGCGGTGATTACCACGGCCACCGACGCGGTCAGCCTGCCCGGGCTGGACACGCTGGGCTGGCAGACCGAGGGCGCGGTCGGCACGGTCAGCCGGGCCCTGCTCGACGGCGAGCCGGTGCGGCTGGAAGCGGACGCTACGTGGCCGCTGCCGCCCCTCCCGGCCACTGTGGGGAATGTCGGCGAGTACCGGATTCGCATCACCGACCGGGTTGTGCCCGTGGGTGCCCAGACTGTGCTCCTGCGGCCGCCGTCGCTGATCGTCGGCGTGGACGCGGGCAGCAGCGTCGCGGCGGATGAGGTGCTGGGGTTGCTAGACTCCGCCCTGGGCGAGGCCGGGCTCTCGCGCGCCTGCGTGACCGCCATGGCGACGGTAGACGCCAAGGCCGGGGTGGCGGGGATCGCGGAGGCCGCCCGGGCGCGCGGGTGGGCGCTGGTCACTTACTCGGCCAGCCGGCTGGCGGCCGTCAAGGTGCCGCAGGTGAGCCAGTCCGTACTGGCCCGGGCCGACCCGCCCGGCGTAGCCGAAGCAGCGGCTCTAGCCGGGGCTCACGAGCTGGTCGTTCCGGGGCGCAGGTCCGCGAGCGCCACGGTGGCGGTGGCCCGGGTCCGGCCCCGCGGCCGGCTGGCCCTGGTCGACATCGGCCTCGGCGTACGGGATCTGCTGACTCCGCGCGCCGTTGCCGAACTACGCCGTGCCTCGGTCGTGGCTGGCCTCGGCCAGTCCCTGGACCGGATCGGCGACCTGCTCCGGCCCAGCACGCGGGTGCTCGTCAGCGGGCCTGGCGAGGAGGAGGGTTGCGCCCGGGCCGCGGTGCGGGAGGCCCGGCGAGGGCACGCGGTCGCACTCGTTGGCTCCGGCGACGGCGGTGCGCGCGCGCTGGCCGGCCCCGCTGCCGAGGTCGCGGGCGAAGACATCGACGTGGTGGGGGTGCCTGGCGTCACCGCCAGCACGGCCGTGGCGGCGCTCCTCGGAGCGCCGCTCGGGGATGGCAGAGCGGTGATCTCGGTGTCTGGCCTGACACCGTGGGAGGTGACTCAGCGCCGGGTACGGGCCGTCGCCGAAGCCGACTTCGTGATCATCCTCAGCACGCTGCCCAGCCCCAGTTCCAGCGCAGGCCGGCAGCTCGGTGCGGCGCTGGCCATCCTCGGCGAGTACCGGCCAGCGGATACCCCGGTCGCGATCGTCCGCGACGCGGAACGCCCGGGGCAGCAGGTCCAGCTCGTCACCCTCGGCAGGCTTGATCCGCAAGCCGTGGACATAGCGACCATTGTCATCGTCGGATCGAGCAGGACCCAGGTGGTCGGCGGCCGCATGGTGACACCGAGGGGACGGCCCGACTAGGCGCTCTAGTCAGCTACGGTCACCTGGATGGTCCTACTGCTGCCCATCATGTTCGCTCTCGAAGACCTCGGGAAATGGTCCTTCCTCGACGGCGTCCGGGCCATCCCGCACGCCACCGGTGTCTTCCACTACACCAGGCTGAAGTTCCTGGGCCTTGACTTCACATACACGTTCGCCGATGGCAGGAACATCGCGCCTGGCTGGTCGCTGACCGTGACTTCTGTCGAGCTGGCTTACATGCTCGCGGCGTTCCTGATCGGCGCGAGGACGTGGCGGCTGCTGGCACCCTGGCGCCGGTGGCGCCTGCGGCGCGCGGACGCCATCAGCGATCAGTAACAGCCAGCCCGGCGGGCCACCGGGAGCGTTGCCGGGTGGCCCATGACGGGTGATCCTGCTCAGCGGAGGGAGACCGCGACCTGCTCGAGGTGGTCCATCGCTTCTTGCATCCCGTCTTCCATGCCGGAGTTGATGTGCATGTCCCGGTGCTCCTGGCTCGCGTGCTGGACCAGGATGGTCAGGGTCGTCCGGCCGCCGGATTCGGTGAGCGTGATCGTGTTCACCGCTTCCGCGTCGGGCATCCCCTCGTAGATCTCGGTCGTCACGATCCGCTCGCCCGGGACGATCTCGCGGTACTCGCCGTGGAAGCCGACCTCGAATCCGCCGCTGGCCACCATCACGTAGCGCCAGGTGCCGCCGACCCGCAGATCGACTTCGGCGATCGTGACCTCGCCCCGGTCTCCGCTCCACCAGCGCTTGATGAGCTCGGGTGTGGTCCACGCCTTGTAGACCAGGTGCCTGGGTGCGCTGAACTCCCGCGTGATCAGGACCTGCGTGTCCGCCGGGAGCACCACCACTGCCGTGCCGCTACTCGCCACCGCTGCCATCTCCGTCCTCCATGTCCTTGAGTTCCTCCAGCACGGCATCCAGCCGCCCGAAACGCTCCGACCACGTCCGCTCGTAGCTCTTCACCCAGTCGTAGATGGGCTTGAGCGCCTGGCCGTTGAGCCGGTACATCCGCTGGCGTCCTTGATCACGCACCTCCACCAGCCCTACTTCCCGCAGCACCCGCAAGTGCTTGGACACCAGCGGCTGCGCCAGGCCGACCAGCTCGACGAGATCGTTCACCGGCCGTTCCCCGCCGGCGAGGACGTCCAGGATCTGCCGCCGCCGGGGCTCGGCCACGGCGTTGAACGCATCTGCCGTCGTCGCTGCTCGCGCCACGGCAGAATTATATTCCCATATGAGAATATGTCAACTGGGCCGTGCGCGGGGGAGGTCAGGCTCCGAGAGAGCGATCCAGAGCCAGGCCAGGCGTCGAGTCCCAGCCGAGAATCCGCAGTACCTTCTCCAGTTCCGGCGCCACCTGATGGAGCACGATGCGTCTCAGGACGCCGCCGCCGTCACGGCCAGCACCGCCGTCACGGCCACGACCAGTGAGGCTGATGATGGCGCGCAGTCCCGCTAGATCGCAGTAGTCGACGCCGGCCACGTCAGGTGTCGTCTGCAGCGAGAATTGTGCGCTGCGCCGAAAGCGGTCATGGCGTGCTGGCGCGCATCTCGACGGTGGTGCCCATCTCGTCCGCCGTGATGGTGACGTCTCGCATTGTGGCGCGGATCAGCTTCAGGCCGTAGCCGCGGTCAGGAATTTGACGAGGTGGGCGCCATCCGCCGCGGTCGGAGACGGTGACGCGGAGGCCGGCACCGCTGACTTCGAGCCGGACGCGGACAATTCCCTCCCGGGAGCCCCGATACCCGTGCTCGATGGCGTTGGCACAGGCCTCGCAGGCGGCGATCAGGACATCCTGGGCCACGACCGTGTCCAGGCTCAGCTGGCCGAGCCAGCCGCGGAGCTGCCGCCGGACTGCCGCAAGCTCGTCCGGATCAGCGTGGAAGGCGAGGTTCAGCGGTTCGAGCCGGCTCAGTGACTCCCTCCCGTCCGACAACCTCGCGCGCCTACCCCATAGCCCGGCGTCCAGGTGGCGCCAGCGAGATCGTCCCGCGCTTGCGCCGCCCGGCCTGGATAAGATACTCACTGACGCCAATCGTTGCTGTAAAGTACCTGGCTCACCGGCCACGCTGAGCCGGCTTTCAATCTCGCTCAGGCGGGTGGTAGATCGTGCAGTCAGGGCATTTGCCTGTGCAGTGGCACGGGCAACTGGCAGTCGTCACTATGCCTGAGGAAATTGACATGTCCAACGGCGCCGCGATCCAGGAAGACCTGCTCTCGGCGCTCGGCCAGCGGCCTGCGGCACTGGTCGTCGACATGACTTCGACTACGTTCTGCGACTCGGCGGGCGTGAGAGCCGTCATGATCACCGGCAGGCAAGCCGCCGCCGCCGGATGCGGACTGCGGCTTGTCATCGGATCGCCAGGGGTCATGAGGGTATTCTCCATCACCGGCGCCGATCAGGTTGTCGAGGTCCACGACCACCTCGCTAGCGCGCTTGACCCTGCCCCGGAAGAGTCCGCGTAACGCCCGCCTGAACACAGGCCCGGCGACGTCGGGACCATCGTCCCTACGCAGCGGGCAATTGCACGCCGTAACGTCGCGCTCATGGCCCATCCGCACCGGCTCAAGCCGCTAGCGAATCGGTGTTTCGCCGTGCCGATGACTGGGCTTTGCGTCCGGCGAATGTTCGACGAGCGCTGTAAGGCTCGCTAACGCGCCGGGGCGCCAGGCCACCCGCGCACCGCCTGATCGGACTCTCCCGCCGCCGCCATCGCCCCGCGGCCCCGCGGGCCGCCACCATCGCACGTTCTAGCAGGGAGACACCCCTATGACTCAGCATGCCCCCGAACCTGGTGCCGACTGGTCGTTCGAGACCAAGCAGGTGCACGCGGGAGCCGTGCCCGACCCGACGACCGGGTCGCGGGCGGTGCCCATCTACCAGACGACGTCTTATGTGTTCCGGGATACGGCGCACGCCGCGAACCTGTTCAGCCTGGCCGAGCCGGGCAACATCTACACGCGCATCATGAACCCGACCAGCGACGTCGTCGAGAAGCGCCTTGTCGCGCTCGAAGGGGGCGTCGCGGCCGTGGCGCTCGCCTCCGGACAGGCCGCGGAAACACTGACCGTGCTTACCCTGGCCGGCGCCGGCGACCACCTGGTCTCGAGCGCATCGCTGTACGGCGGGACGTACAACCTGTTCCACTACACGCTGCCCAAGATCGGGATCGAGGTCACCTTCGTCGAGGACCCGGACAACCTCGACGAATGGCGGGCCGCCGCGCGGCCGAACACCAAGCTGTTCTTCGCCGAGACCATCGGCAACCCGCGCAGCAACGTCCTGGACATCGAGGCGGTCGCGGGCGTCGCCCATGAGACCGGGGTGCCGCTCGTCGTGGACAACACGGTGCCCACGCCGTACCTCTCCAGGCCCGTGGAGCACGGCGCGGACATCGTCGTGCATTCGGCGACGAAGTTCATCGGGGGTCATGGCACAGTCATCGCGGGCGTCGTGGTGGACGGAGGCAGCTTCGACTTCGGGGCCCACGCGGGCCGCTTCCCCGACTTCGTCGAACCGGACCCGAGTTACGGTGGCCTCCGGTACTGGCCCGCACTTGGCCCGGGGGCATTCGCCGCGAAGCTGCGCGTGCAGTTGCTGAGGGACACCGGCCCGGCGATCTCCCCGTTCAGTAGCTTCCTGCTCCTGCAGGGCCTGGAGACGCTGTCGCTGCGGATCGAGCGGCACACCACGAACGCGCAAGCCCTGGCCGAGTGGCTGGAGACACGGGACGAGGTGGACACCGTCCACTATGCGGGCCTGCCGTCCAGCCGGTGGCACGCGGCTCAGCAGAAGTACCTGCCCCGCGGCGCTGGCGCGGTGCTCGCCTTCGAGCTGCGGGGCGGCGTGGCGGCTGGCCGGCGTTTCGTCGACTCGGTGCAGCTGTTCAGCCATCTGGCCAACATCGGCGACGTGCGGAGCTTGATCGTTCATCCCGCGAGCACCACGCATGCCCAGCTGACACCACAGGAGCAGCTCAGCACCGGGGTAACCCCCGGGCTGGTGCGGCTCTCGGTCGGCATCGAGGGGATTGAGGACCTCAAGGGCGACCTGGAGGCCGGGTTCCGCGCTGTCAAGTCCGTGAGCTGAGCGTGCGCCAGCAGGCGGGTCCCCCTCCCGCCACGGGCGCGTGGCGGGAGGGGGACCCGCCGGGCCATCGCCGGTGGATGACCCTGCGCGGCCCGTTCCGGCTGGAAGCGGGCGGCTCGCTGCCGAACGTGCGGCTGGCCTACGAGACATGGGGCACGCTGGCGGACGACCGGTCGAACGCGGTGCTCGTGCTGCACGCCCTCACCGGCGACAGCCATGTCACCGGACCGGCCGGACCCGGGCATCCCAGCCCAGGATGGTGGCGCGACCTAGTCGGCCCCGGCCGGGTCCTTGACCCGGCTATCTGGTACGTGGTGGCGCCGAACGCGCTGGGTGGTTGCCAGGGCAGCACCGGGCCGTCCTCCGCCGCCCCGGACGGGCGGCCATGGGGGAGCAGGTTCCCCTTCCTGACCATCCGTGACCAGGCCGCGGCCGAGGTGGAGCTGGCCGACAGTCTCGGCATCACGAGCTGGGCGGCGGTGATCGGCGGCTCCATGGGAGGCATGCGCGCGCTGGAATGGGCCGTCGGCTACCCGGAGCGTGTCGCTGCCCTGCTGCTGCTCTCCTGCGCGGCTGCCTCGTCGGCGGAGCAGATCGCCTGGACCGCACCGCAGCTGCATGCCATCCGGGCCGACCCTGGCTGGCGCGGCGGCGACTACCATGACGCCGCGGCCGGTGACGGCCCGCATCGTGGTCTCGGCGTGGCCCGCCGGATCGCTCACGTCACCTACCGCAGTGAGCCGGAACTTGCCGCCCGCTTCGGCCGCCGCCACCAGGACGACGAGCACCCCTGGGCCGGGGGGCGCTATGCCGTCGAGTCCTACCTCGACCACCAGGCCGGCCAGCTTGCCTGGCGCTTCGACGCCGGCAGCTATGTCACCCTGACCGAGGCGATGAACAGCCACGACGTCGGCCGTGGCCGCGGCGGGACGGCCGCGGCCCTGGGCCGGGTACGTGCCCGCACCCTCGTCGCGGGCATCGACAGCGATCGCCTCTACCCGCTCAGCCAGCAGGAACGCCTCGCGGCCGGCATCCCGGGGGCTGGCCGCGCGCGCGTCATCACCTCACGGCGTGGTCACGATGCGTTTCTCGCCGAGACCGCGCACGTCGCGGCGTGCCTCACCGAGGTCCTGGCCCGCGGCCGGGTCCCAGACCTCGGTCGCAGTCCTTGACCTGGGCGGCTACAGGGCCCCGTTGGCCGTCGTTGATGAGGCCGGGACCACTGCCTTGTCGGTGGAGTGGCCGTTGTGGGGTGCCGCGCCGCCGATGACTTTGAGGTGGTTCGCGATGAAGTGATCGGCGTACACCTCCGCCTGGGCGCCGGTGGTCAGCTGCTGGCCGCCGTACTGGCGCATAGCGGCGAACTCCGGGGCGGCCACCGCCTTGCTGTTCGCCGGGGGAAGAAGATCTGCTGGGCGGCCGCGCGGCGGTGGAACTCCGACCGCCGCGCCCGCGTGGCCCAGGCCGAGACGGACCTGCTCGCGGCCGCGCGCAGGCTCACGATCCCGGCCCGCTGAATGGCTGTGCCCGCTCAGCCCCGCACGAACTGGTGTCGCAGCCGACGTTGGTCGCGGTGAGGCCGGCCACGTCGCGCAGGAAATGCACGAGCAGGGTACGGTCCACCACCTCGGCCGCGACCTGCCTGCCGTTGACCGTCACGGTGACTTTCACCTGCTCGTCCTTGCTTCGCTGATCGCGGTCCAGACCCGCACCGGTGTGGTTGGCATGTCGATGTGCCGGACGCCGAGGTGGCTGAGCGCGTCGATGACGGCACTCTGCATGGCTGGGGTGGCGCCGATCGTCCCGGCTTCGCCGATCCCCTTGGCCCCCAGCGGGTTGGTGGTGGCCGGTGTCTCGCTCACCAGCAGTTCGAAGCTCGGCAGCTCGGCGGCCGTGATGGTGGCGTAGTCCACCAGCGTGCCCGTCAGTGGGTTGCCGTCGGCGTCGTACACCATCTCCTCCAGCAGTGCCTGCGCCACTCCCTGGGCGATGCCGCCGTGCCGCTGGCCCTCGGTCAGCACCGGGTTGAGTACCGTGCCCGCGTCGTCCACGGTCACGTGCCGGACCAGGGTGACCTTGCCGGTCTCGGTGTCGACCTCGGCCACCGCGACGTGGGAGCCGAACGGGAAGGTGGGCGTCCCATCGGTGTAGTTGACGAATGCCGTCAGGCCCTCGGCCCCGGCGTGGCTGGCCACGTCGGCCCAGGTCCGGCCGGATTCCGGGTCACCGCGGACCTGCCAGAGCCCGGTGTCGGTGTCGAGTTCCAGGTCGGCCTCGCTGGCCTCCATCAGCTCCGCCGCCAGCTTGCGGCCCTGCTCCTTGACCTCCAAGGCTGCCCTGTGCACGGCGACCCCGCCGAGTTGCAGCGACCGCGACGCGTAGGTGCCGGTGGCCAGGGGGATGACATCGGTGTCGCCGTGGATCACGGTGACTTTGTCCATGGTGATGCCGAGGTCGGCCTCGACGAGCATGGCCCACGCCGTGTGGTGGCCCTGCCCGTGTGCGGAACTGCCCGTGTAGACCGTGGCCGTGCCGTCATCGTGAACCACGAGCCGGGCGGTCTCGCCGTTGTCCGCGTCCCCCGCGGTGATCTCCACGTAGCTGGACACCCCGATGCCGAGCTGGACCACGTCCCCGCGCTCCCGCCGCCGGGCCTGCTCGGCCCGCAGGTCGGCGTAGCCCGCGCCGGCCAGCACCTTGTCCAGCCCGCCGACGTAGTCCCCGGTGTCGTAGACCGCCCCGCAGGGGGTGTGGTACGGGAATTTGTCCGACGGCACCAGGTTCTTGCGCCGCACGTCGGCCGGGTCCATGCCGATCTCGCGCGCGAACAGGTCCATGGCCCGCTCGACCGCGGCCGTCGCCTCTGGCCGCCCGGCGCCGCGGTAGGCGGAGATCGGCGTGGTGTTGGTCACCACTACCCGGTACCCGGCCTCGGCATGAGCGATGTCGTAGGGCCCGACCGCCATCAGGTTGGTGAGGGTGGGCAGGAAGCCGCCCATCCGCGGGTAGGCCCCGGTGTCCTGCACCACATCGAGCCGGTAGGCGAGCACCCGTCCGTCCCTGGTCCCGCCGATCTTGACGTTGTGCCGCTGGGCGCGCCCGTGCGTCATCCCGGTCAGGTTCTCACTGCGCGTCTCCACCCAGCGCAGCGCCCGGCCGGTGTGCCTGGCCGCCCAGGCGACGATGATGGCGTCCCGGTCAACGGCGATCTTGGCACCGAACCCGCCGCCCACATCCGGGGCGACCACGCGGATGGCGCCGGGGTCGAGCCCGAACGCGCCGGCTAGCACGAAGCGGCCGATCTGCGCGTTCTGGGTGCTCACCCAGACCGTCAGCTTGCCGTCCACCCAGCAGGCGGCGGCGGCCCGGCCCTCCATGGGCACCGGCGCGACCCGCTGGTTCACGATCTCCTGTTCGACCACGACGTCACAACCGTCGAACGCCAGGTCACCCGCGGGATGGGCCACGGGGATGTTCGAGCCCGCGTCGGGGAACAGCAGCGTCCCGCCCGCCAGTGCCTCGCCGATGCCCACCACCGCGGGCAGGGGCTCATAGTCCACGGTGACCAGTTCTGCGGCGTCCTCGCCCTGGTAGCTGTCGTCGGTGAGCACGATGGCCACCGACTCCCCCACGAACCGCACCTTGTCCACCGCCAGCAGTGGCTCCTGCCACGGCCCGCCGAGCGGCAGGGGAGCGGCTTCGCTGCCCGGGGGCGGGCCGCCCTCCGGCGGTGGTGGCGGGGGCGGTATGTCGTTGATGTCCTGGTAGGTCAGCACGGCGACCACGCCCGGCGCCGCGCGCGCCGCCGAGGCGTCGATGCCAGTAATGAGAGCGTGCGCCATCGGACTGCGCACGAACGTGACCCGCGCGGCCCCGGCCAGTTCCGGCACCCGCAGGTCGTCGACATAGGTGCCGCCGACGGTCAGCAACCGCGGGTCCTCGGTGCGCACCACCCGGGTGCCCAGGATGCTCATATGGCCTCCGTAGCCTTGGCTGCTCTGACGTCATTAGACCGCATGCGCCCGCAGTGGGCCAGCAGTGTGCCGAGTGCGGGCGCATCGCCGCGCGCTCCCGTCAGCACCACGCCACTGACCAGCGGGCGCCCTCCCGCAGCAGGCCCCGTCGTCAGAAACCGGGATTTCGGCGGCGATCTCGATGATCGGCCCGGCGTCCAGTTCCGCGGTGACATAGTGGGCGGTCGCGCCGATCAGCTTGACACCATGGAACGCTGAGGAGGACCCGTGCACCGCCATGCTGGCCAGCGCATCCGCGGGCCCAGGAGCGCACCGGTCATGACCAGCCACCGCTGAACTTCCCCGGCGCCACAGCCCGGACCACAGACGGATCAGGAAAGGATCTTCATGCGACGATCGCGCACGGCAATGACGCTGATAGCGGCCCCCCTGCTGGCCACGGCGGCGTTCGCGGGCATGGCGGCCGCCTCCACCGCCACGACCAACGTGGCGGCGCATGTGGCCGCGGCCACGGCCACAAGTTTCCCCGCCCACTACGCCGCGCCCTACCTGCAGATCAGCGGCAGCGATGCGGGCGACATGGCCGCTGACCTCAGCGCCACCGGCGACAAGTACTACACGCTGGCCTTCCTGATCCCCCAGTCCGGCTGTACCCAGCAATGGGAATACGGCGGCGACCCGGTAGGGGCGTTTAGCACGCAGATCAACTCGCTCAAATCCGCAGGCGGCAACGCCATCATCTCGTTCGGCGGGGAGAGCGGCGGCGAGGTCGCCCAGACCTGCACCTCGGTCTCCTCGCTGACCGCCGCTTATGCCAATGTCGTCAACACCTACGGCGTGACCCGGCTGGACTTCGATATCGAGGGTTCCACGCTGGGCGACACGGCAGCGAACAACCGGCGCAATCAGGCTCTGGCCGCGTTGCAGGCCCAGAACCCTGCGGTGCAGGTTGACTACACGCTCGCGGTGGCCCCGAACGGACTGCCCGCCCAGGAACTCGGCGTGCTGCAGAGCGCCCAGAGCTACGGCGTGAAGGTCAGTGTCGTCAACATCATGACGATGGATTTCGGCAACGGCCAGAACGCGCTGAACGACGCGCTTTCGGCGGCGCAGGCCACCGCAGGTCAGTTGGCCAGCCTTTACGGCATCTCGACCACGCAGGCCTACGCCAGGCTCGGCCTGACCCCCATCGCCGGGCAGAACGATGACAACGAGTACTTCTCGCAGGCCAACGCCTCCACCCTGGAGAGCTTCGCCGCCTCCAACGGTGTCCAGGAGTTGTCTTTCTGGGAAGTTGACGGTTACGACAAGGCCACTGGCTACGCGTATTCGAGGATTTTCAACGCGATTAGCGGCGGTGGTGGCGGCGGCAGCACCGCAACCGGGCCGATCACCGGCTACGGCAGCCTGTGCGTCGACGTACGGGGCGCCAGCGCGGCGAACTTGACCCCTGTGCAGGTCTACACGTGCAACGGGACCGCCGCCCAGCAGTGGACGGTCGCCGCGGGGAATACCCTCCAGGCCCTCGGCAAGTGCCTGGATATCAACGGCGGCGGCACTAGCAACGGCACCACCGTCGACCTCTATGACTGCAACGGCACCGGCGCCCAGGTCTGGCAGCCGCAAAGCGGCGGCGCCCTCTACAACCCGCAATCCGGCAAATGCCTCGACGACACAGGCTGGTCCACCACCCCGGGCACCCAGCTGCAGATCTGGTCCTGCACGGGCAGCGCCAACCAGAACTGGGCCATCCCCTGACCGCCCGGACCAGGGCGCCTGACGACAGGAGCCGATGATCCACCCAGGTCCATGCCATTCTTGACACGAGTGCCGGGCTGGCGGAAGCCATCCTCCAGCCCCGCTCTCGCGAACAGAGAGGCGGACATGCCCGAGGCAGCGCCCGCGGTGGGTGACGGGCGGGAGGGTCAGTTGGACCCGGCACCCCCGGCGGACCAGGCCGTGGAGATCTTCACCGACGGTGCGTGCCTGGGTAACCCAGGGCCCGGCGGATGGGGCGCCATCTTGCGGTGCGGCTCCCATGAGAAGGAGCTGCACGGCGGTGAGCCCGACACAACGAACAACCGCATGGAAATCATGGCCGCCATCCAGGGCCTGGAGAGCCTGACCCGGCCATCGCAGGTACGCGTTTACACCGACAGCGTGTACCTGCGGAAAGGCATCACCGAATGGGTGCCCGCATGGAAACGCAATGGCTGGATGACCAGTGCGAAGAAGCCGGTCAAGAACGTCGACCTGTGGACGCGGCTGGAAGCGGCGACCCTCAAGCACGATGTGCAGTGGTTCTGGGTCAAGGGGCACGCAGGGCACCCTGAGAACGAGCGCGCTGACCGGCTGGCGTGCCGGGGCGCCGAAGAAGCCGCCGCTCAGTCCGTCGACAGCTAATCCGAGCGAATCCTGCTGATCGTCCGTGGCGTGGCGTGGCGTGGGTGGCGTGGGTGGCGTGGGTGGCGTGGGTGGCGTCGCGTGGCGTGGCGTGGGCGCTCAGCCTCGGGCCGGGCCGCCCCAGCAGGGCAAAGGATTTCTCTGACCGCTCCCCACCTGCGGGGGTCCCCATGGCGCGCTGAAACTGGATGAAAGGGTTGACTCTCTCATCCGCTGCGCTCTACAGTCCGGGGGAAAACCTATTCCTTAGCGCCTGCGCTCCGTCCGAGAGCGAGATAGCCGATGAGAAAACATCTGGCCAGTGCGGCGGCGG
>OCZT010003005.1_pt1 | contig 17366 bp, 11 predicted proteins | sample 1539031 | NCBI WGS metagenome assembly OCZT01 (sample SAMEA3539308, study PRJEB22396) | soil metagenome | biome: tundra; feature: field; material: soil | place: USA | collected 2010-05 | depth 0.15 m | reverse complement strand
TACGGCCTCCACACGCTGGCGCCGCGCCGATTCTGGATTCTGGCTTTGAGCCGGGAAATCACGCCGTGCACCAGCGGCGCCAGCAAAACCAACAGCAATACCTGGACCGCATTCATCGCGAGGGTCATGCCCACCTCATGAACATCAGCAATGCGATCAGGGCGGCGAAGATATAGAGCAGGTAGATCTGAATATTGCCGGTCTGGAGCTGTCTCAAACGGAGCGCCACCGTGACGATGGCGTCCACGCTGGGCCGATATAAAAACTTTTCAAAAGAGGTAGTGCGAACCGAGCGGTACGAGATCGATGCCGGAAAATATGGCGGGTCGCCGGGAACCACTTCGAGGGTTCGGTCCGCCTTATACACCTGGGAGAATACTTTTCGCAGCGGCTTGGAGAAGGCGGTGGAGGTGTACTGCATCCGGTCGTCCAGGCCGGGAAGTCCGCAGGCCCAGGTCGCCGTCAGACTTTTCGCTCGCTTGAATGCGGCAATGCCGGCTACCAGCACCAGAACGAACAGCGCGATCCAGGGAAGCACGCTGGAGAGTGATGTTGCCGCTGGCGGCAACAGAGCGCCGGGAAGAAGTTCCTCGGTTAGTGTACCCAAGCTGCGCAACACCAAGCCGGGGAAAATCCCGATCACGATGCACGCTGTCGCCAGCGCTCCCATGCCGGCCTGCATGGGCAGAGAAACTTCATTCGCACTTCCCGCCTCGCGACTCCGGGGACGCCCCAGGAAGGCAACCCCGTATATCTTGGCAAAACACGCGGCTGCCAATCCGCCGATCAGCGCCAGTACGCCCGCCGCCAAGGGCAGAACGATGGCTGCGGAGAGATTTGTCATTTCTGAAGCCGCCAGAAAGCTGCGGAAGGTGAGCCATTCGCTCACGAAACCGTTGAACAACGGCAACCCAACAATGGAACAACAGGCAATCAGGAACATGGTGCTGGTCAGAGGCATCCGTTTCTGCAAGCCACCGAGTTCTTCCAGGTCGAGCGTGTGAGCCGCATCAGAAATTGCGCCGGCCCCGAGAAACAGGAGGCTCTTGAAAATCGCGTGGTTCAAGCAGTGGAGCAGGGCTGCGGTGAGAGCGAGCGCTGCCCAGACCGGGGCATGGTTGGCCGTAAACACGAGCGCCGCCCCCAGGCCGAGATAGATGATGCCAATATTCTCGACGCTGTGGTAGGCGAGCAAGCGTTTCAGATCATGTTCGCCGATCGCGTACAGCACACCCAGCAGGCCGGACACGCCGCCTGCCAATAGCACCAGATATCCCCACCAACTGGGGCCACCGCCGAGAAAATCGAAAGCGAAGCGGACAAGACCGTAAACCGCAGTTTTGAGCATGACGCCTGACATCAAGGCGGACACTGGACTGGGCGCAATCGGATGCGCTCTGGGCAGCCACAAATGCAGCGGAACAATTCCGGCCTTCGTTCCGAAACCTGCAAACGCCAGCAAGAAGACCGCCGTGCGCAGAGGTGGCGGCATCAAGGTTGCGCTAGCCCGCATCTGTGCGAAGTTGCTGGCGTGCGGCAGGAATAACAGGAAAGCGCCGATTACCGCTGCCGCGCCGGCATGCATCATGAGGAGATAGATAAAAATGTTGTGGCGCCGCTGTTCTGAGTCGCCGTCAATCAGGATGAGGCCGGCGGAGAACAGGGTCATCAGTTCCCATCCGAACAGAAACGCAAACGGCGTGGAAGCGGTTACCACCAGAACCATCGACAGCAGGAACAGAGGCAAGAGCACCCACAGCCAATGCCGGCGCGCTCCGGCATAGTGGCGCGGGATGTAGGAGCTCGAAAACAAGATGACGGGCAGTGAGACGGAGCAAATGAGCAACAGAAAGAACGCGCTGAGCCGGTCCACGCTAAGTGCGAAAGAGAACGATGCCACTTGGGCAACATCAACCGTGAACCTTTGTCCACGCCAGAACCCCGCCGCTGCAACTGCGGTCCCAACCCCTAACGATCCCATAAGCAGTACAGCAGGGAGGGCGCGCGCCTTCGTCCACTGGCGGGATATCAGAGTCACGACTGGGACCGCGAGCATTACCACAAGGAAGGAATTGAAGGCCATTTGCGTCATTGGGGCGTCTGTCCGTCCGCCTGACGACTAGATCGGCACAGGGCAACGGGGAATTCGAAACGCGGGGACATAGCGTGGTCCCCAACGTCGAATGTGCCGCTCACTTTGGCTCCGCTGGACCGAGTTGAGAAAGCAGGTCCCTTATATCTACCAGGTGGTTGTTGAAGACCTGCCGGGCGTCGTCGAGCAGGCGAAAGACTGCTTGGTCTGGCACAGAGTAGTAGACGTTTTGGCCTTCCTTGCGGCCGACTACGATGCTGCTCTTTGCAAGACTGCAAGTTGTTGAGAAAGCGTACTTTGCTCAACTTTAAGACGAATACTGAGATGGTTTACGCCGACTTCCCCGAAGCGCAGAGTGTCTAGTATTCTGACCCGCATCGGATGCGCCAAGGCCTTGAAAAACTCGGCTGTGAATTCTGATAACTCAGGCATATTTCTATGTTGCTATATTTGCATATTAGTGGATATAAATCAACATTAGTTGCATCACTGCCCGTTCGTTGGAAACGTCGGGCAGGCGTCGGGGCCGTTCCAGGTTCTGTGCGGTACATTTTCAAAGCCACAAGGAACCGCGCACTTCAATTGCCTTCAACCAGAGGCAAGCAACAGCTTCAATATCAATCAATTACAAACCTCAATTTTCCATAAGTTTCAGTAAGGCACTGGAATCTGGTTCGGGAAGCCAGGCTCCCGGCCCTAAAGTGCCACCAGTACATCCTTTAATTTCAGCTATTTAGCAATCGGGAGAGACGGAGACCTGTTGAACTCAGTGGATTTTTACGCTACAGAAAATGACCGTAGTGACTGCCAAAGCGTTCTGCAGGACGGCTTCCGGTCGGTCGCCCACCAAGCATTTACAGAACCAACTCCAAGCAGTTCTTGTAGCGTTTATCTTGGTCGGGTCGAGACTGACCTTTACCGGCGGGGGCAGAGTTTGGCGGCAGAAGCCCCATTCTGACTGAGGGAATTCTACTCGAAGGGTTAGTCTAGAGTGGCCAAGAGCCTCAACAAGCTGGCCTTGCTCCTTTGCGCAAGGGGCCGGAATCGTTCGGCAGCCTGCGGGACAGGTTCGGCGGTCACCCTCTCCTGTGAGGACGATCACTGTTCAACGAGACCAGGTTATTGGAACATGGAAGGTTGGATTTCTATTAAGAACTTGAGGAGAAGATCATGCCGGAGAGCGCAGTGAGTGAGTCGGTCGACGTCGGTAGGGACGTACGCCAATCGGCACCCGGACAGCCGCCGAAGAAGGCTAAGGCATTCAATTCGTTCCAGATCGCACAGACGCAGTTCGACAAAGTAGCCGAATATCTGGGGTTAGACCCGGCCACCCGGGAACTTCTACGCTACCCCTTGCGGGAGTTCCATTTCGCCATCCCGGTGCGAATGGACGACGGCTCAGTGAAGGTTTTCCGCGGTTTCCGCGTGCAGCACAACGACGCGCGCGGGCCGGGGAAGGGTGGCATCCGGTTCCATCCGCAGGAGACCATTGACACGGTCCGTGCACTGTCGATGTGGATGACGTGGAAGTGCGCTGTGGTGGATATTCCGTTGGGCGGAGCTAAAGGTGGCGTCATTTGCGATCCTCACAACCTCAGTTTGCGTGAGCAGGAACAGATTTGCCGCGGCTGGGTACGCCAAGTGGCACGGAATGTCGGACCGCTTACCGATGTGCCGGCGCCGGATGTCATGACCAATTCGCAGCACATGCTCTGGATACTCGACGAGTTCGAACAGATCCATGGCGGCCGTTATCCGGGCTTCATAACTGGAAAGCCCGTGGGCATGGGCGGGTCACTCGGACGAACCGAGGCGACAGGTTACGGCGTCGTCTTTACCCTGCGAGAAGCTCTCAAGGAGTTGGGTATGCGGCCGGAGAACACCACGGCCAGCGTCCAGGGATTTGGCAACGTGGCCCACTACGCGATCGAACTTTACCAACGGCTGGGAGGACGAGTGATCGCCGTGTCGTGTTGGGACCAGGAGGACCAATGCTCCTACACCTACCGCAAGCTTGATGGAATTGATCTCAACCAGGTTTTGTCGGTCACCGACCGTTTTGGTGGAATCAATAAGCAGAAGGCGAAGGACTTGGGATACGAACTGTTGCCCGGAGAGGCATGGCTTGAGCAAAATGTCGAGATCCTGATTCCGGCGGCCATGGAAAACCAGATTACCGGCGATAACGTTGCCAAAGTCAGCCCCCGAGTTCGGATCATCGTGGAGGGGGCCAACGGTCCGACAACCCCGGAGGCCGACGTTCAGATCAAGGAACGCGGCATTCTGCTGATTCCCGACTTCCTGGCCAATGCGGGTGGCGTGACTTGCAGCTATTTCGAGCAGGTCCAGAGCAACATGAACTACTTCTGGGAGAAGGACGAGGTACTGGGAAAACTTGACCTCAAAATGACCTCGGCATACTTCGCGGTTTCGGAACTCTCCCGCCGTGAGAAGTTGTCCATGCGGGATGCGGCCTACGCGATTGCCATCGGTCGAGTGGCCAAAGCCTGCCACGACCGCGGCTGGGTGTAGCGCTTCGGCCGTCGCGGCTGTGCCCTTTCGATGATGCGGCGCGCCGCGTCGGCTATGATGGCGGCCGGAGGGAGCAATGACCGACCTTAAAACCGTGGTTGCGGACCTTCCCGCGTTCGATCGGCATTTCTGGGATGGCACCTTTCGCTTCACGCGGATCGGAACGGGCGCGTTGGGCGGAAAGGCAAGCGGATTGGCCTTCGCCAAGGACCTGCTGGCAGAAACGATTGAGGCCTCCGGCTTCTCGGATATTGACGTCAACATCCCCACCATGGCCGTCATCGCCACGGACTGCTTCGACGAATTCATTGCGCGGAACCGCCTCGGGGAATTGCGCGTCGAGGAGTTGCCGGACGACCACATCGCACATGCCTTTCAGCATGCCGATCTTCCTGTGGAGCTGTTGGGCGATCTCCGCGCACTGATCGAGCAAGTCAAAACTCCTTTGGCGATTCGATCGTCCAGCCTGCTGGAAGATGCGCTCAATCGGCCGTTCGCCGGCGTTTACGGGACCAAGATGATCCCGAACAACCAGTTTGATTCCGACACCCGTTTCCGGCGACTGACTGAAGCCATCAAGTTTGTTTACGCTTCCACGTACTTCCGGGAAGCACGAGACTACATCAAGACAACCGGTCGCGATCCCAGCGAAGAGAAGATGGCCGTCATCATCCAGGAAGTGGTCGGCAGGCGGCATGGAGATCGCTTTTATCCCGATTTGTCCGGGGTGGCGCGCTCCTACAACTTTTATCCGACCGGACCTGCCCTTCCTGAGGAAGGTGTGGCCAGCCTAGCCTTGGGTCTCGGCAAGACAATCGTTGACGGCGGGGTGTCGTGGACATTTTCGCCCGCCTACCCGAAAAAGCCGCCACCGTTTGGCTCGGTACAGGAAATGCTCCGCGGTACGCAGACGGAGTTCTGGGCGGTCAACATGGGCAAGCCGCCCGCGTACGATCCCGTCAGCGAGACTGAGTACCTGGTGACCGCGGGCTTGAAGGAGGCCGAGGCTGACGATGTGCTCCGCTTTCTGGCTTCGACCTTTGACCCGGCGCGCGATCGCGTAGTTCCCGGCTTAGGCGCGAGCGGTCCGCGCATTCTCGACTTCGCTCCCCTGCTGGTGTTGGAGCAGTTGCCGATCAACCATCTGATCAAAGCGCTGCTCAAAGCGGCGGAGAACGCACTCGGCGCCAACGTCGAGATTGAATTCGCCGTGACCATTCAGGAAAGTCGAGATCAACCAACCCGGGCGCGACTGGGATTTCTTCAGGTCCGTCCCATGGTCGTATCGGAGCAGATCGTGAACGTTAGTGTCGCGGACCTCTCCGATCCGCATGCGATCCTTGCGTCCGACACGGTGATGGGCAACGGCATTACCGACGATATTCATGACATCGTATTTGTGCGGCCGGAACACTTCTCCCCACTGCAAACCCCCGTGATCGCCCAGGATTTGGATCTGATCAACCGGCAGCTCTCGGATGAGCACCGGCCATTCCTGCTGATTGGTTTTGGCCGCTGGGGCAGCTCACATCCCTCACTGGGTATTCCGGTGGTCTGGAGCCAGATATCGGGAGCGCGGGCGATTGTTGAGGCTACACTACCCGACATGAACGTGGAACTCAGTCAAGGTTCGCATTTCTTTCATAATTTATCGAGCTTTCGCACTAGCTACTTCATGGTGCGGCACGACGGAGGCTTTGCCATCGATTGGGACTGGCTGAACCGCCAGCCGATCGTGCAAGAAACCAAGCTGGTTCGCCACGTGCGCCCTGCAGGTGCGCTGACGGTTTGTGTTGATGGCCGCTCCAGGCGCGGCGTTGTGCTGTCAGCAGAGCGAACGCAAGCGGCTGAGAAGAAAAAATGACCCGAGACGAAACCCAAGTCGGGGTAATCCTTCGCGAGTTGCAGGAGCGCGCCAAGGAATTGAACTGTCTCTACAAAGTGGATGAGCTCCTCAATCGGCCGGAACTTTCGCTGGAGGAAATCTTCCGCGGGATGATCGATGTTCTACCGCCGGGTTGGCAGTACCCGCACGACTGCCAGGCGCGAATCATCTTCGAAGATCGGGTAATCCAGCCCCCGGATTTTGTCCCCACGCCGTCGGTGCAGAGCGCAAACATCGTGGTACAGGGCGAGACAGTCGGCAGCGTGGAAGTCTCATACCGGGCGCATGTGCCCAAGTCGGACGAGGGTCCCTTTCTCAAGGAAGAGCGGAAGCTGATCGAGACCATCGCCGACCGCATTGCTAGCCATGTAATGCAGCGACGATTGAAGACAGCGTTTGAGGGGCTGTCAGCGGCAGCGAGCGATCTGGCGAGCGACAAGGGTGAGTGGCGGGTTGTCCTCGAGTTCCTACGCGACACCGACCCGGTCCTACTGCGACGAATTTCGCGCAAGCTGATCAACCACTTGAGCTGGGGTGGAGTGCAGGAAGCCAAGGAACTATTGCAGCGTGACGGCAGCCCGACCCTGACCGATGCTACCAATCCCGGCGACGAAAATCGGCCTTTGCGCCGTGACGTTCCGGCCGTTGTCGACCTCACTACGGAAGCGTTTCGCATCGCCAGTCAGCACCTGAGCGAAAGCGAGATCCTGAGCTGCGTCACGACGTGGATCAAGGAGGAGAAGTCCAGCTTCCTGGTTCGGGCCCTGGAGAACCTGGCCACGTCCCTGGGAGAAGTCATAGAAGCGATCGAACGCTACCAACACGTCGCGATCGAGGAGAGTGAGCTTTCGCTTTCGACCCAAAAAGGCCTGCGCGTGTCGCTCATTCGCCGGTTTTTCTCCGAGAACCTGGAATTCATCAACATCGCCAAGAACTTCATCGAGGTCAAAGACTTTTACGATCTACTGGGAAAGATCATCTTTCCCCCTGGCTGTCACGGGAAGCTTGGAGGCAAAAGCGCCGGTCTGTTCCTGGCCAAGAAGATCATCGAGAAAGCTCCGGAGGCCAGTGGAGAGCTGCGTCGGGTGAAGGTGCCCCGAACCTGGTACATCACCTCCGACTGGATTCTCAACTTCGTTCATCACAATGAGTTGGAGGATGTACTGAATTGGAAGTACATGGAGATTGACCAAGTGCGGCAAGAGTACCCGCATTTGGTCGCACTTTTTAAGAGTTCGTCATTTCCCTCGGAACTGGCCAAGGGACTTTCGCTGGCTCTCGATGAGTTGGGCGAGCGTCCTCTGATCGTTCGCAGTTCGAGTCTTCTCGAAGACCGCGCTGGATCGGCGTTTTCGGGGAAATACAAAAGTCTCTTTCTCGGCAATCAGGGAGGCAAGGAGGAGCGGCTGACTGCGCTGATGGACGCCGTCGCCGAAGTGTACGCGTCGATCTTTGGACCCGACCCCACGGAGTATCGGGCGGAGCGCGGTCTTCTGGATGTTCATGAAGAGATGGGCCTCATGATCCAGGAAGTCGTGGGCCAGAAGGTCGGCAAGTACTTCCTTCCGGCTTGCTCGGGCGTTGCCTTCAGTAACAACGAGTTCCGTTGGTCTGCCCGAATTAGTCGCGGAGACGGATTAGTGCGCCTCGTGCCGGGATTGGGAACCCGCGCGGTCGACCGCGTGATGGATGACTACCCGGTACTGATCGCACCGGGACAACCCAACCTCCGAGTCAACGTTACTGTGGAAGAGGTGCTCAAGTACTCGCCTAAGCGCGTCGATGTGATCAACCTGGAGACCAATGCGTTTGAGACGGTGGATTCGGTGCAACTGCTTCGCTACTGCGGCGCCAGCTATCCGCAGATTCGCCATTTTGTTTCGGTCATCGAGCATGATCGCATTGAGCAGCTAGTCGGGCCAATCCCGGACTTTAGCACGCGTGACGTGGTTTTCAGCTTCGAAGGTCTGATCCGGAAGACGCCGTTCGTGGCGCGGATCCGCGAGCTGCTGACCCTTCTGCAAGCCAAGCTGGGCACACCGGTGGACATCGAGTTCGCCTACGACGGTGAGGACTTTTATCTCCTGCAGTGCCGGCCACAAAGCTACAGTGGCGACGCGGTCCCGGTTGCGATACCGCAGAATCTGCCGGCCGACAAGGTGATCTTCTCCGCTAACCGCTTCGTCTCGAATGGCAAGGTACCGGAGATCACGCACGTTGTTTATGTGGACCTGGAGGGCTACAGCCAGCTTTCCGACCAGACCACAATGCGCGATATAGGACGCGCGGTAAGCCGATTGAACAAGTTGCTGCCCAAGCGGCAGTTTATCTTGATCGGTCCTGGACGCTGGGGAAGCCGTGGGGACATCAAGCTCGGCGTTCCGGTCACCTACTCCGACATCAACAACACGGCGATGCTGATCGAAGTCGCGCGGCAACGAGGAAATTATCTGCCGGACCTCTCCTTCGGCACCCATTTTTTTCAGGACTTGGTAGAAGCTTCGATTCGCTACCTGCCTCTCTATCCCGACGATCCGCAGACTGTATTCAAGGAAGCGTTTCTGCGCCGCTCGCGCAGCGTGCTTGAGGAACTTCTTCCCGAATTCGCGCACCTGTCGGATACCCTCCGTGTTATCGATGTGCCGAAAGAAACCGACGGCCTGATCTTGCGAGTGCTGATGAATGCAGAACTGGATCAGGCCGTAGCGTTTCTCTCACCTCCACGGCAACGAGACGGACAGCCTGAATCGGACGTCGAGGTGGTTGATCGCACCGGCGAAGAACACTGGCGCTGGCGCTTCCGGATGGCACAGAGGATCGCGGCACAGCTCGATCCCCAGATGTTCGGGGTCAAGGCCTTTTACCTGATTGGCAGCACGAAGAATGCAACCGCAGGCCCGGCCAGCGATATCGATCTGCTGCTTCATTTCCAGGGCACCGAAGAACAGGAGAGCGGATTGATGCACTGGCTGGAGGGCTGGAGCCGTTGCCTCAGTGAAATTAACTTCCTGCGAACCGGCTATCGTACGGAAGGCCTGCTCGATGTTCACCTGATCACCGATGAGGACATCGCACAGCGCTCGAGCTATGCCGTTAAGATTGACGCAATCACGGATCCCGCAAGGAAGCTGCCGATGAAGGAAGCGTAGTTCGCGCTATGGGGACTCTGATTAAGTCTGGTTCTTTGAAGGGGACGGCCTTCAGGCCGTCCGCAGATACCTGATATCAGTCCGGGCTTTAGCCCCTGAGGGACTTCCGACTGACTTTAATCAGAGTTTCCCTAAAGCAACTGGCGCGAAGCATCGGCAGGCGATTCTGGATCGAACCGCACAAGGGCTAACTCGGGCCCGTCGTGAGCGCCATTGATGCATACTGTGCGACCCAGCCTGGTTTTCCATTCGCCGGTCAGACGAGCAGCTTCATGTACATGCCCGTGCAATGTGAGCAGCGGCTGGCGCCGCTCGATGAACCGCCTCACCGCGATGCTCCCGACGTGCACGTCCAATGCCACGTGCTCATACATCTTTCCGTCAAGGGCGGCACGATCCAGCGGGGTATCGTACGGCGGAGTGTGAAACAGGAAAATGGTACGGTGCATGGAATCGTCATTAACGAACATGTCGAGATCCTTCGCGATCGTTCCCCACTTAACGTCATTACCTTCGGTGGCTACGCTCCGCCGTCCTTCTTCGGGAGAGATACAGCCCGGATCGACGTAACGGGACACGTCGTAACGCTCCCAATCCTTCAGCAAGAACGGAGTTGGCGGGACACAAGCGTAGCCATAGACATTGAAGCCCGCGAACACGGCCTTCTGCCCATGCATGTAGCTCCATAATCCGTTCTTTGCGGCCTTGAGGATTTCAGGCTCCTCATAGCGCGGATCGTCATTCCCCAGGATCACGAAGAGCGAAGGATACTCTGTGTCCAATGCATCGCGGAGCTTCATGAAACTCGGGACCAGGTAGTCGTTCACGAAGTCAGCATACTCGGCGCCACCTCCCATCAAGCGCGACGATCCGTTAGGCAGTAAGTCGCCACCAAGGAACACCGCATCGGGGCGCTCGGTGACGATGGAAGCGAATAGCTTTGCGTACCGATCCGCGTGACCGTGAAGATCCGTGACGAAGAAACAGAGAGGCAATCCTAAACCTTCCGACCTGGGATGACGGTCTTGATCGTACACCGTTGTCCGATACTGCGACTTATCGGGTTTCTCGCAGCCTACCATCCCGGCAGCGTTCGCAGCGGAGCCAGGCAATTTGGCCTTTGAACTCTTGCCGAGGGGCGGAAGAAGGCTTGGCAGGGCTGCGTGACGGCGATCCAAGGGCCGATCCGGAGCGGCAGAAGGCGCATAAAAAACTTGGACGATAATGAGCGGAAAGAGGGTCAGCCTGCGTCTAAGCAAGTAGACACTCTCGTAAGGTGAGACTGCCAAAGGGAAACCGCATGAAGAGGACACTCGGCACAGTCGCAGTTCTGCTGATTGCACTGAATTGTCTTGCCTGGCAAGTAACACTGCCCATAGGGGGATCGGGATCGTCCTCTTCGGACGGGCGCAAGGCCACTCGCGTCACCTCACGTACACTTACCGGCGTAGTTCTCGACAAGAGCGATGCTCCCGTGAGCAACGCCGTGGTCTATCTCAAGAACATGAAGTCACTGGCGGTTAAGACCGTCATCGCCGCGAATGACGGCACCTATCGCTTCCCCGAACTCTCGCCCAATGTGGATTATCAGATCTATGCGCAGCGCGAAGGCAAGAAGAGTGACACGAAAACCTTGAGCCAGTTCGACGATCGCCAGGCGGCCAACATCGTTTTGCGGATCAAGTAGGGAGAAGCTGTCAGCTGCCGGTGAACTTCGCGATTCGCTTTTCGCTCTTCGCTTTCGCTTTCGCTTTTCGCCCTTCGCTTAACGATGAACTGAATTTCACCTGTCATCCCGAGTGTTACATGGGCCTCGGCCCACCCATAGGAATGAAGATTAACCACGGGGATCACGGCGAAAACCAGAACTCATCTCATTAATCGTTCTGAGGCGTATCAGGGCCCCACTTTCAGTCGTGCCGAACGAAGCGCAGTGAAGATCAGGGCTTTAGAGCGGGTGTGAGAACGTCTGCCGTCCCTACGGGACTCGGATCGATTTTCCCCTTTTACCCAGCACTTCGCCTGCGGCTGCGTGCTGGGCTAAACTGAGCCGCGCCTACAGCGCTGGATTTTCTGTTCCGCGTACGCGCAAGTGGCGAACATCACAATTGGTGATCCCTCAGATGGCGATCACACAGACGCGAAAGCGCTGGGCTAAACCCAGCACTTCGCATAACAGTGTTCTCGATCAGGCTAGTTGTTTTCGTTGCTGGCGCGCTTCCACGACATGAACTCGCCAATCGTCGAGCCAGTGCCGGAAGAGGCGGCAGCGGGCGCCTTGTAGGACTCGACATCGTGGCGCGTGGCTTCTTCGCCACCCACGGCACGAATGCTGAGTCCCACTTTCTTTTCGGCGGGGTTCATCTTAATGACCTTGAACTCGAACTCCTGGCCGCTCTCCAGCTTGATGGGAGCGCCGTGAGCATCTGCCGCTTCGGAGTTGTGGCATAGGCCTTCGACCCCTTCGGCAATCTCGACGAACGCGCCGAAGCTCGCCAGGCGTAGCACCTTGCCGTGAATGACATCACCCACGCGGTGCTGGTCGAAGAAGGTATCCCAGACATCGGGCTGCAGCTGCTTCACGCCCAGTGACAGGCGGCGCTGGTCCGGCTCAATTGCCAATACGATGGCCTTCACCTTGTCGCCCTTCTTCAGCACCTCGGAAGGATGCTTCACGCGCTTGGTCCAGCTCAGGTTGCTGACGTGGACCAGTCCGTCGATTCCGTCTTCGATTTCGATGAACGCGCCGAAGTCGGTCAAGTTGCGTACTTTGCCTTCCACCACTGCGCCCACCGGGAACTTCTCGTGCAGACTCTCCCAGGGATTCAATTCCAGTTGCTTCAGGCCCAGGCTGATGCGACGCTCCTGCGGATTTACGTTCAGCACCACGGCCTCGACCTGGTCGCTAACATTGACCAGCTTGGAGGGGTGCTTCATCCGCTTGGACCAAGTCATCTCGCTGACATGTACCAGCCCTTCGATGCCCTGCTCCAGTTCGACGAACGCGCCGTAGTCGGTCACGCTAATGATACGGCCATGGACATGCGCACCGATGGGATAACGCTCGGCTGCGTCCAGCCAGGGATCCGGCGTGAGCTGCTTGAAGCCCAGCGACACGCGCTGCTTTTCGCGGTCGAACTTCAGCACCTTCACCTGGATCTGGTCGCCCACCTGCACCAGGTCGCGCGGGTGGGTCAGGCGGCCCCAGGACATGTCGGTGATGTGCAGCAGTCCGTCAATGCCTCCCAGATCGACGAAGGCGCCGTAGTCGGTCAGGTTCTTGACCGTGCCGGTTAGAATTCCGTCTTCGTGCAACTGTTCCAGGGTCTTGGTCCGCTTCTCGGACTGCTCTTCTTCGAGCAGTTGCTTACGGGAGGCGACGATGTTGCCGCGCTTCTTGTTCAGCTTGATGATGCGGACTTCGATTTCATGGCCCTTCAAGCCGTCGAGGTTACGCACCGGCCGAAGATCAACCTGCGAACCAGGCAGGAAGGCGCGAGCCCCCAGAATGTCAACCGTCAGGCCTCCCTTGATGCGATCGATGACGCGTGCCTTGACTGAAGCTTTGTCGTTATACGCCTTCTCAATCTCGTCCCACACATGCAAACGCTGTGCCTTCTCGTGCGACAGATGGATGTAGCCTTCTTCGGTGTGGCCGGGCTCGCGCATGACCGCGATCTCGTCGCCGCGTTTAACGGTAACGTTGCCTTCGTGGTCGGTAAACTCCGCGACTTGAACCACGCCCTCGGATTTGTAGCCAATGTCCACGACCACGTACTGCGCCGTGACCTTCAGCACCGTGCCGGTAACGATCTGTTCTTCGTTCAGCGCGGCTTCGGTCTGAGCTTGTTCCTGCTCGAAGGTCTCGAGAGCGCTGGCAAAATCTTCCATGGTCGGTTCTTTTTCAGGCCGGGGAGCTTCGGGCCGAGGAGCGGCCGTCTCGGCAGGTTGAGAACCGGGCTCAGAGGCTTGCTCGATGCGAGGCTGAGAAGGAGTGCTGGTCTCAGAGACTTGCTCGACGTGAGGCGGAGTAGGAGTGCTGGTCTCGGAGACTTGCTCGACGTGAAGCTGCTCGGAAGGAGTGCTGGTCTCAGAGACTTGCTCAACGTGAGGCGGCTCGGAAGGAGTACTGGTCTCGGATGCCTGCTGGGTTTGCGGCTGCTCGGAAGCGCCGGAGTCTTGGGTCTGGGTGGTCGGAGCGTTTAAGGTTTCTTCAAAAGACATGTGGTTGCGTTTGTACACTCGCGCGCTTTGAAAACGCGCAGAGAGCCTTATAAAACGGACTGCTGGTTTGAATCTTCAGGTGTGATTACCCGCCTACAAGGCGGGTTTGGACAACCCAGCGGCCGGATCCTATGGAGCGAACTCCGCTTCCATGGAACTTCTTCGAATATAACAACCGTGCTGGAGCAGTGTCAAACCTGTAAGTTCAATAATCGCACTGAATTTACAAGCTCTTCATGATTTTTAACTCTCCTGTCAAGTCCGTTGGACACCGGGCACTGTGATGGCGATGCGCGGACCGTTGGGAACGTTAAGACGGTTTGGTACTCTGCTCATGATATGGATTATCTGTGGACCCCGTGGCGTTACACATACATCACTACCGGCGAGGTGCCGGCTTGCATCTTCTGCGAACTGTTACGCTCCGGCGACGACGAGAAGTCGCTGATTGTGTACCGTGGCGAGCATAACTTCGTCATCCTGAATGCCTTTCCGTACACCTCGGGACACTCCATGATCGTGCCCTACGAGCATCTCAATCGTCTGCATAAGCTCCCGTCCCCGGCTGCAACCGAGATGATGGCCCTGTCGCAGCGTCTGGAAACAGCCCTCATCGAGCTCTATCGCCCTGATGGAGTGAATGTCGGAATGAATATTGGCAAAGCTGCCGGCGCCGGCATCGCGGACCATATTCACATGCACGTTCTGCCCCGCTGGGTGGCCGATGCGAACTTTATGACCGTGGTGGGCGAGACGCGTATGTTGCCTGAGCTCTTGGAAACCACGTATCGACGACTGAAGGCGAAGTTCTGATCGGCTGTCAACTCTCGGCTCTCAGCTCTCAGCATTGTTCTCATCCGCTGTCGGCAGCGCGGATCGGAGGATGAGGGCCTTAGGGTTGCAGTCCTCCTGGAACTGCGCGGAAGGCTGGCCGATTTCTTCTTGCTGTGAAGTCGGATCGGCGGCTTGGCAAAACACGCAAATCTGCGGTCCAGGAGTTTGAGCCAGCACACTACCGCAATTCTGTACAATTCTGGAACCTCGTTGGACAAGCGGACGTACTACCTCGTGATTCCTGGAGGACATCCTGCGCAAGAAATGGAAAGCCGTGGGCCTTGGCCTGCTGAACCTGCTCGCCGTCGCTCTGGTCATAGCTCTCGTCCAGCCGGTACTGCGGAAGCACATGGGCTCGGCGGGAGCAGCCGTGCTGGCCGTGCTCTGTCTCGCCACCTACATCGCGGCGGCGCGACTGATCGAGCGGCGCATTCCCACGGAGTTGGCCGCCAATCGCGCTTTGCCCGAAGGGCTGGCCGGAGTCGCTATCGGCTTTTTGCTGTTCGCCGGGGTGATGGCGGTCCTGCTGGCCGCAGGCGTCTATCATCCCGCGGGATGGGGCGCGACCAGCGGGCTCGCCAACGGATTCTTCTTCGCGGCGATGGCAGGCGTGATGGAAGAGATCCTGTTTCGCGGACTACTGTTCCGCTTGAGTGCCAAGATCGTCGGGACCTGGGGCGCCTTGATCTTTACGTCGGCACTGTTCGGCCTGGCGCACCTGGCCAATCGCGGAGCGACCGTGAGCAGTTCGGTTGCAATTGCGCTGGAAGCGGGCGTACTGCTGGGCGCGGCTTACGCCGCGACGCAACGGCTGTGGCTGCCGATCGGCCTGCACGTCGGCTGGAATTTTACCGAAGGCTCGCTGTTTGGCATGACGCTCTCCGGCAACACCATGAGCGAGGGCCTGCTGCGCGGATCGCTCAGCGGACCGCGAGTTCTGACGGGCGGCGAATTCGGCCCGGAAGCCTCGGTTGTGGCCGTCGCGGTCTGCCTGGTCGCGGCGCTCTTCTTCCTGTGGAGGATCGTGAAGTTACATCGCGCCGAGCCCGCGATGTGGAGCAAGCCGGCGGCGCAGGGGAGTTAAGGGCGAATAAAGTGGCGATTTTGGTGTAGCATGACGTGCGTCAGCGAGGAGGTTGAAATGGCTCACTGTACCAAATGCGGCACCGAAGTTCCCGCCACTGCGCAGTTCTGTCCCAACTGCGGTCAAACCCAACCCGCGGCTCCGATTCACCCAACGACGCCGTGGCAACCTCCGGCAACCACCGCGGGCGCTGGCATGTCGGAAAACACGGCCGCAACCTTGAGCTATGTGCTCGGCTGGCTAACGGGTATCATCTTTTTCCTGATCGACAAGCGGCCCTATGTGCGCTTCCACGCCGCGCAGTCCATCGTGACGTTCGGCGGGCTGCACATTATTCGTGTGGTGCTGGCCATGATTTTTGGCGTCGGCTTTTTCTTCGGGCATGGCTACAGGCACTGGGGATACGGGACTCTGGGTGGATTCGGACTGGGCCTGGCGCTGCTGAGCCTGCTGGGGATCGTCACTTTCATTCTGTGGATCGTCTGCATGATCAAGGCAGCGCAAGGTTCGCGTTTCATGGTGCCGATCGCGGGAGAGATCGCACAGAACCTGGCTGGGCGGTGAAAAGCGTTGACCATCGATCTCATGAATCGTGACGGATGCTTCAAAACCGGGATCCAAGAGGGTGTTAAACGGGACGTTCAGGTCGTGCGGACCTTCCCCTGCATTATTCGGGACGATCTCATGCTTTGAAAGGGCACGGCTTCAGAGGCTGCTGTCTTCAGCTACCGAAACAGATTTTTCGGAGTTTTCCAGCCGCCTGTAAATCTGGCTCAGCGCCGCTCTACCCAAGGTACAGCCAATCTGGACTGCTCTAGCTGAGCAGCGCGCTGGGATTCTTGCGGGCGACGTGCAACAGCTTGAGCGTGGCCTGACGCGGCTGGCGGATACCCTGCTCCCAGCTCTCGACCGCATTGGAACTGACGTTCAATAGCCGCGCGAACAGCGCCTGGCTGGCGTTCATGGCCGCACGCATGGCCTGGATTTCGACCGGCTTCAGCGGCTTGGGACGAGGCGGTATCTCGACCGAGCGCAGGTCCAGGCTAGTCGATACGTTTTCAGGCAGTACCGCAACTTTCTTGTGCTTGTTTTTCTTGTCTTTCTTCTTGTTCTTCTTGCTCATGGCCCCCCTTAAGTACGACAATGTGATACATCGGACAATGTAGGATATTAGCGGATGCACTGTAAATAGCTCTTAGGTGTAGGCACGCCCCGCTAAGCTGTGCCGCCCGCAGGATTGGTGCCACTATAGGGATCCTTCGACTCCGTACGCGTCCGCCACGGCGGACTCGTGCTGCGCTCAGGATGACAACCGGGGACTCGACAGACGGATGAGTGCTGAATGCTTGGAGCTCGGAAAGCGCGCCCGTTGCCAGCAAATTCATGGCTTTGGAGGATCGACCGAAACCGGCTTTTTCCCCACTGGCTTGGCTACGGGCCGTCCCTTCTCGCCGATTTCCAGGTAGGCCCATGGGGTCTCATGGTCGTGGGTAAAAACCACCAGCCACTGTTCCGGAATGGCTACCTCATAGAAGCGGTGCTTGTTGGCGATACTGTCCAGCGGAT
>OCZT010003003.1_pt1 | contig 17372 bp, 9 predicted proteins | sample 1539031 | NCBI WGS metagenome assembly OCZT01 (sample SAMEA3539308, study PRJEB22396) | soil metagenome | biome: tundra; feature: field; material: soil | place: USA | collected 2010-05 | depth 0.15 m | reverse complement strand
CCCCGCCCAGTGCTGAGACCGCGGCCGCCATCGTGAGGAATAGTCTGCGCGTCATTGTGTGCTCCCAGTTGTGAAGGGTCGTGTGCGCGGCGGAAGGAGTCAGGGGCTCGTGACCCCGCGGACGCCGCTTCGTTCTATCCGATCACACTTGCGATGTGTGCGTTCGTCTGCTTCGGCGGGCGACAGAACCCGCGGAGCCGACGAGCCCGCGGGTTCTGCGTTTTAGGCGGATGGGCGGCGAACAAAGTCGAGATGACAATGCGGACACTGATCGACGGTTAGCGCAACACCAAGTCGTTCACCACATCGCGGACAACGCCACACGCCGGCGGCGACACCAACCATTCCAACCAAGGCGACCGCGGCCCAATCGCTCGAGATCACATGTGACTTGAGCGCAATAAACATGGCAATCAGGGCACCGATCGCGCCTAGAGTCGCAGCGCGACGCAGCCGAAACCTCGATTGAAAACGAACCACGTCGTCCCTCGTCGACATCATCGTCGTTCCCTCCGTTTTGTTTCGTCCGTTGCCAACCTAGCGCGGGTCGCCGCCCTCCGCTCCCATGAAGGACATGACCGCGGTGCCTGCTACTGCTGCCGCGTGCTGAGCCATCTCGCACGAAACGTCAGCTGTTGCTCGCTCGGCGTGAGGCCCGCGTCTTCGAACGTGACCACCTGTACTGCGGGATTCTCGGCGACCGTCATGAGCGCCTCCCTGCGACCGGCGCGGCCCTCGAACGCGATGTTCACCTTGTCGCCCGGCTTATGCGCCGCGACGGCCGCGCGAAACTCGGCCTCCGAGCCCATGTCCTTGCCGTCGAGGGCGATGATCCGGTCGCCGCGGTCGAGGCCTGCATCGTAGAGCGGCGAACCGGCCAGCACGCTCGAACCGATCGTGAGCGGCGCGCCCGGCTGGTTCGGCTGCGCCGGCCGGATCTGATAGTCGCCGATCCACGCAGCGCCGGCCTGGGCTTTGCGAACGAGGATGCCGGCGTTCGCGAGCAGCGTCGGATAGTCGGGCAGCTCGTCCCCCGCGATATAGCGCTTCCAGAAGTCCCACGCCCACGCGGAATCGCCGGACGCGGTCGCGAGCGCTCGCCTTGCGTCGTCCAGCGAGTACGGAATCTCCGGCTTGCCGTGGTTCTTCCACATCACGCGCATGAAGTCGTCCAGCGTCCTGTCGCCGCGCGATCGCAGCGAGAGGTCGATCGCAAGCGCGATCCCGGCGCCGTAGGTGTAGTACGAGATGAAGGTGTTCGCGCGATTCTGCGGGTCGATCGACACGGCCGCATCCGTGAACGGGGCCTGCTGGCTCATCCCGATGGGCCCGAAGTAGCGGCGCCCCGGCGCGTTCGTCATGGTGTTCACCGTTCCGCCGAGGCTGCGGACGAACGCGCTGCTCTGCGTGACGCCGGCGCGCGCCTCGAGCAGCGGGCCGTAGTACTGCGTGAATCCCTCCGCGATCCACAGCTCGCCGGAAATGTTCGCGCGATCGTAGTCGAACGGCTCGAGGGTAGCCGGCCGGATCCGCTTGACGTTCCACGCATGGAAGAACTCGTGCGCCACGGTGCCAAGCTCGCGCAGCGCGCTCGTGCCCATGCTCGCGCCGCCGGTCACGCTCGTGGAGTTGCGGTGCTCCATGCCGTCGCCGTTGCAGCTCGGGCGGTAACACGCGACGAACGTGTACGTGCCGAAGTCGAACGCCGGGAATTCGCCATACACGGCGGCAGCCTCGCGCGCGATCTTCTTCGCGCCCTCGGCGTACTCATCGATGGTCGCGGCGGGCGCCGGATCATCGACCGCGGCCCGGAACGTCAGCGTGTGGCCGACCCTCGTTTCCGTCCACTCGCGCCATTGGATCCGTCCGACGTGCGTGGGACTGTCGAACAGGTATTGCATGCCCGGCCCGGTGAACGTCTCCGGATCGGACGTCGGCACGAGCTGCGTTGCGATCGTCCACGCAGGATCGGGCCGGTGAATGGTGACGCGCACGGGACGCTGCTCGAGGCCGCGGGCGTACAGGAACGTTCCCTGAGGCTGGATGTGCGCTTGCACCGCGTCGAACCCGGGGTACGTGCCGTCCGCCCGGTCGGCGAACAGCGTGTACGTAACTTTGACGGTGCCGTCGTGCCCGGCGATGTCCCACCCGTATGGATCCGGTCTCGTCACCACGAGCGCGTGCCCCTTGGCGTCCGCCGCCTTCAGGGAATAGACGTTCTTTGCGAACTCATGAAGTGCATAGCGGCCGGTCGAGCTGCGTGCCATTCGCGCGTGCAGCGGGCCGGCCGGGACCGACGTGAACAGCGCCGTCACCTCGGCTTCGTGGTGCACGATGTTCGGAAAGGAGATCTCGTATGAGATCACCGGTCCCTTGTTTCCCTGTTCGATGGGGTGGAGCTGCGCGCGCGCCGGACGTCCCGCCGCGGCGGCGGCGAGCGTGACGATGACGAGCGTGGCGATGGTCCTGGGCGATGGCATCTTGATGGTCGGCAGAGGGCGGACAGCACACTTCAGGAGGCGGCGAGCGGAAGGCAAGCGGCAAGGCGTGATCACGGCGCGGGACGTCTCGCGACTCGATAGAGCGGCACGGCAAGCAGGAGCACGTACATGGCGACGGCGACGAGCGTGTTCTCCGTGACCGACGTCACTCCGGCGCCCATCCAGTGCGTGATGTTGATGAACTCGTCCTTGCGGATCGCCTGCAAGCCGGCGACGCCGACGCCGATGATCGCGCCCCCGGCGATGAGTCCCGACGAGAAGAGCACGCCCGGCCCCGAGTCGCTGGTGTCGGCCGGCCGGTCGGACGATGCCGAGCGGCGCTCCACGAGCCATCGCACGATCCCGCCCATGAAGATCGTCGCCGAGGTCGAGATGGGGAGGTACGTTCCCACGGCTATGGCGAGCGAGGGCAGGCCAAGGAGCTCCATCACGACGGCGATGAACGCGCCGATGAGGATCAGGCCCCACGGCAGTTTTTGCGTGAGGATGCCGTCGACGACGAGCGCCATGATCTGCGCCTTGGGTGAGTCCAGCTTCTCGACGTGGCGGCCGCTGACGTCCGTGTCCTCGCGCCCGCCAATGCCGGGATCGACCAGGTAGGCGATCCGGCCGGCGTCGCTCACGAGGTAGCGACCCGCGGGCGCGTCGCCCGTGCGCTCGAACAGATGGCCCACCTTGTACGAGGTGCCGGCCACCGTCATCGGCGCGCTCTCGAAGTTGGCGACCGGCACGCCCGGATAGTCGCGCGCGACAATCGTGGTCTTTGCGTTGTTGAGGAAGGAGATCATGCCGCCGATCATGATCGCGGACGTCGTGACGCCGAAGAGCAGGGCGACCTGCTGGCGCATCGGCGTCGCGCCAACGAGATAGCCGGTCTTGAGGTCCTGGGACGTGGCCGCGCCCACCGCCGCCGCGATGCACACCACGCCGCCGATGGACAGCGCGAGCACGCGATGCTCGATTCCGGTCCAGCCGACGGCGAGAAAGATCAGCGACGTCATCAGGACGGCCGCGACCGTCATGCCCGAAATGGGGTTGGACGATGCGCCGATCTGGCCGCAGATGCGACTCGACACCGACACGAACAGGAAAGCGAAGATCACCGCGAGGACCGCGCCGGGGAGGTTGATGCCGATCTGCGGCAGGGTCACCATCGCGATGACGAGCGCGACGATGCCGGCCACCACCCACACCATCGGTATTTCGCGCTCGGTCCTTCTTATGGACGCAACGCTCGCGGCTCCGCGGATGTCGCCAAAGCCCGCGACCATCGCCTGGCCGATCATCGGCAGCGCGCGGGCGAGCGAGATGAGCCCCGCCGCCGTGACGGCGCCCGCGCCGATATAGAAGACGTAGTTGGCCCGGACCTGCATGGGCGACATCGCGCTGATCAGCGTCGTCGCGGGGAAGATCGGCGCGGTGAGCCCTGCGCCGAACATCTTGATCGCCGGAATGAGCACGAAGAACGAGAGCACTCCGCCCGCGAACAGGTAGCCGCCCACGCGCGGTCCGATGATGTATCCGACGCCCGTGAGCTCGGGGCTGATCTCCGCGCGGATCTCACCGATCAGCTCCGTCTTCCCGGCCGGCAGCACCCGCTGCAGGATCTTCGCCGGAACCTCGCTCCAGAGATGCACTCCCCCGTTGAGGAACTTGTAGAGCGCCCCGAGCCCGAAGCCCAGGAACACCGTGCGCGCCTGCACGCCTCGTTCCTCGCCGACGATGAGCACCTCGGCGCACGCGGTGCCCTCCGGATACTTCAGCGTGTCGTGCTCCTTCACGATGAGCGACCGCCGCAACGGGATCATGAGCAGCACGCCGAGCAGCCCGCCGACGATGGCGATCGCCGCGACCTTGGACCAGGGGAGCGCGTAGCCGAGCAGAAGGAGCGCCGGAAGCGTGAAGACGACGCCGGCGGCCACCGATTCGCCTGCCGAGCCGGTCGTCTGCACGATGTTGTTGCGCAGGATCTGCGGCTCGGTGTTGCCCATCGCGCGCGTGATCGCGCGGAGGATGGTGATGGAGAGCACCGCGATCGGGATCGAGGCGCTGACGGTGAGCCCGACCTTCAGCGCGAGGTACACGCTCGACGCCGCGAAGACCAGCCCGAGGACGCACCCGAGCACGACCGCGCCGACGGTGATCTCGGTGAGAGATTTCTCGGCGGCGACGTAGGGTTGGTGGGGGGAATTCATGGCCTGAATATGCGAACTGGGCGGACGCGTGGTTAGTTAATTGGACCGAAGAAGGAAGACCGAAGATGGAAGACCGAAGATGGAAGACCGAAGACATCCGATAACCGATAACTGACGACTGATGACAGTGAACCACGCCAGGTCGCCGATGACCAGCGTTCGCGCCGCTCTCGCGTCGCTCGCGATCCTCGTTGTCCCTCTCGTCGCGAGCGCACAGTCGCGCGCCGCTCTCCAGCGCTCGGGCGCGATCTCCGACGTCCACTACTCCGTCACGTTCAAGGCCCTTCAGGGCATCGAACGCGGTGTTGACGTTTCGATGTCGTTCGTCGCGACGGGGAGGGAGCCGGTCGTCCTCTCACTCCCGATCTGGACGCCCGGCGACTACGAAGTGAGCTGGTTTGCCCGCAACGTGTCGCAGTTCTCGGCGACCTCGCGAGGAAAAGCGCTCACGTGGGACAAGCTAGGTCCGAACACCTGGCGGGTCGTCACGAACAGCGACGGGCCGGTCACCGTGGGATTTCAATACAAGGCCGACTCGCTCGACAACGCGCAGAGCTGGGCGCGCGAGGATTTCCTGCTCTTCAACGGGACGAACCTCTTTCTGTATCCGGAAGGGCGCGCGCTCGACTTTCCCGCGACCGTGACGGTGCAGACGGAAGATGCCTGGCGCGTGATCACCGGCATGACGCAAACCGGCCCGCGCGCGTGGAGCGCGCCGAACTACCATGAACTCGTGGATCATCCGTTCTTCATCGGGAGGTTCGACATCGACAGCGCGCTGGTTGCCGGCGCGTGGATGCGCTTCTCCTCCTATCCTTCGGGGTCGGTGAAGCCCGCGCAGCGCACCAAACTGCTCGGGCAGATGGCGCGCGCCGTGCCGGCCGAAGCGGCCGTGTTCGCCGACCGTCCCTGGTCGCGATACGACATCATGCAGATCGCGGATTCGTCTTCTGCGGGGATGAGCGCGCTCGAACACGAGAACTCGAACGTCGGCGTGGTCGGCAGCAGCTACGTCAATGAGGATTTCGTGCCCTCGGTGTACGCGCATGAGATCTTCCACGCATGGAACGTGAAGCGCCTGCGGCCGCTCGACATGTGGCCCTACCGCTATGAGATGATGCAGCCGACCCCCTGGCTCTGGATGAGCGAGGGCGTCACGGACTATTACGCCGATCTCGCGCTCGTGCGGGGTGGTGTGATCACCGCGACCGGATTCCTGGAGAAGACCGGGGCCAAGATCGAACACGTCGACAAGACGGTGCCCGTCGCGCTCACCGACGCGTCGCTCCAGACGTGGATCCACATGACGGACGGCACGCAAGACATCTACTACGACAAGGGATCGCTGGCCGGTCTCGCGCTCGACATCATGATCCGCGACGCAACCGACAACGCCGCGAGCCTCGACGGTGTCATGCGCTCGCTCTACGCCGCTGATTACCGGAAGGGCAGGGGCTTCTCGCCGGCCGATTGGTGGGGCGCCGTTTCACGCGCGGCCAAGGGGATGAACACCAGGGAGTTCGACGAGAAGTACGTGGATGGACGCGAGCACTATCCATGGGACGTGTGGCTCCCGAAGGCCGGCTGGCGCGTTCACGTCGACTCGCTGCACCAGCCACGCCTGGGCGTAAGCCTGCAGCGGGACTCGACCGGACTGCTCGTCGTGATCGTCGATCCGGGCAGCATGGCGGCGGCCGCCGGGATCAGGCCGGGCGACGTCATCACGTCGATCGACGGCGTCCCGATCACGAATCCGGCGTGGGAAGGGTGGCGCACGAAGTTCGCGCGGCGTGAGGGCGCGCCGATCCAGATCAGGCTCGTTCGTGACGGCGCCGCGTTGACGCTCAACCCACCCGTCAAGTTCGCAACGCTGATTGACAGTAAACTCGAGCCCGATCCCGCTGCCTCGGAGAAGGCGAAGCGGATCAGGGACGGGATACTGAAGGGCACGACTGCCGCGGCGAGGCCATGACTGCACGCTCTCACGGCCTGATCTTCTTGTATGCCTCCACCATCGTCGAATCCCGCCCGGCCGGCGTCACATGCCGTGCCATCTCCCGCTCGATCTCGTCCATCTCCCGCGGCGCTCCCGCAGTGATGCGCTCGACGCCCGCCGCCGTGACGATGTAGTCATCCTCGATCCGTACGCCGATGTTGGCGTACTTCCTCACCGCCGACGCGATCGTCGCCAGGAGCTGGGCGTTGCGCGCCGTGTGCGGGATGAGGTCGAGCGTGTTCTCGCGCACGTAGATCCCCGGCTCGATCGTGAATGCGCTTCCCGCCTCGTAGCGCCCCGATCGGCCCCACTGGTCCACGTCGTGCACTTCGAGCCCGATAGGATGGCTCAGCGCGTGCATGTAATAGAGGCGGTACTGAAAACAGCCGGCTCCCTCGCCGCAGCCGTCGATCTTCGCGTCGGGCGATTCGATCAGCCCGAGCCGCGTGAGACCAGCGGTGATCACTGCCGTCGCTGAATCGCTCGACGCCTTCACGGACCCTCCAGCCTTGACCTGCCGCTCGCCGGCCTGCTGTGCGTCGAAGACGATCTGATAGATGTCGCGCTGTTCCGGCGAATATCTGCCGTTCACAGGCACGGTACGCGTGAGGTCGGCTGCATAGCCGCCATAGCTCGCGGCCATGTCCATGTTCACGACTTCGCCGGACTGCATGAAGCGATCGTTCGCGTTGTAGTGCAGGGTCGTCGAGTTCGGGCCCGAACCCACGATAGAGCCGTACGCCGGACCGTCCGCGCCGTTGCGGCGGAACGTGTATTCCGCGAACGCCTGGACTTCGAATTCGGCAATTCCCGGCGCGACGGCGTGCAGCACTTCCCTGTGCGCCGTCGCGCTGATCTTCGCCGCCATGCTCAGCAACTCCAGCTCGGCGGAGGACTTGGTCCCGCGCAGCCGTTCCACCGCCGCCGTCGCATCGAGAACCTTCAGGCCGCCGTTCGCCGATTTCAGTGAATCGATGACCTTGTGGAGCGTCGTCGCGTCGCGTCCCTCGAGGTCGAGCCGGTCCCGCACGCCGGTCGCGCCGAGCCGGGCACCCGTCCAGACCTCCTGCGCGGGATCCTTCGGCTGCACGAACAGCATCGTGCGGTCGCGTCCGCCTTTGTGCACGATCACCAGCCCCGCGTCCGGCTCCAAGAATCCGGTCAGGTAGAGGAAGGTGCGGTCCTGCGTGAATGGATCGTAGTCGTGCTTCGGCTCGGAAGCGCCCATCACGACGACCAGGCCGTCGCCGGGGAGTTCCCTTGAGAGCGCGGCACGGCGCGCGGCGTACTCGGCCTGCGTAACCTGCGCGAGCGCGGTCGCGGCGACGAACGGGAACAACGCGAGAAGACGAAGAGATTTCACAAAAACCTCGGTGCTGGTTCATGCGAAGGCGCGGCGATGACGGCCGGCGCCTGCCATCAACGGTCACCTCACCGCGCGCGTAGCACAATATCCTCATGCAGCAGTTCTTCCGGGTTCAGTCGCTTCTTCGACAGCGCTCCACGGAGTCCCCCACATGCGCAACAGTCTCACCCGCCGGCCGGCCCTCGCCATCACCCTGGCGCTGCTGTTTACCGCGTTCGCCTTCACGCCCGCCAGCGCCCAGGTCACGACGCCGAAGGAATTCTTCGGCCACAACATCGGCGACGACTACTGGCTCCCGAATTACACGCAATTCCTCGCCTATTGGCAGAAGATCGTCAAACAGTCGCCGCGCGCGCACCTCGACACCATCGGCCTCACCGCCGAGGGACGTCCGCAGCTGAGCATGGTCGTCTCCAGCCCGGAGAACATCAGGAATCTCGCGCATTTCAAGGAGATCGCGAAGAAGCTCGCGTACGCGGAGATCAGCGACGCCGAGGCGCACGCGCTCGCCAGGGAAGGCAAGGCGGTGATGTGGATCGACGGCGGTCTCCACGCCACGGAGGTGCTCGGCGCGAACCAGCTCATCGAGACGAACTACCAGTTCCTCACGATGAACGACGAGGAGACGCTCCGGATCCTGAAGGACGTGATGATCGTGTTCGTCCACGCCAACCCGGACGGCATGGAGCTCGTCGCGAATTGGTACAACAAGGAGCCCGACCCGAAGAAGAAGAACATGAGCATTCCGGTGCTCTACCAGCATTACATAGGGCACGACGACAATCGCGACTTCTACATGTCGAACCAGAACGAGACGACCAACATGAACCAGCGGATGTATCTGGAGTGGTACCCGCAGGTCGTCTACAATCACCACCAGACGGGTCCCGCGGGCGCGGTGATGTTCGCGCCGCCGTTCCGCGATCCCGCGAACTACTTCTTCCACGCCGGGATGATCACGGGGCTCGACATGGTGGGCGCGGCGCTGCACGGTCGCATGGTGCTCGAGAACAAGCCGGGCGTCGTGAACCGCTCGCTGTCGTCCTACTCGACCTGGTGGAACGGCGGACTCCGCACCGAGGCGTACTTCCACAATATGGTGGGCATCCTCACGGAGACGATCGGCAATCCGACGCCGATGACGATTCCGTTCGTGCCGCAACGCATGCTGCGCTTCGCGGACGAAGTGCTCCCGCTCGCGCCGCTGCAGGAGTGGCATTTCAGGCAGTCGATCGACTACTCGGTGACCGCGAACCGCGCGATCCTGGACAACATGCAGCGGTACAAGGAATTCTGGCTGTACAACATCTATAAGATGGGGCACGACGAGATTCAGTGGGGCGGCGAGGACAACTGGATCGTCACGCCGAAGGTGCTTGCCGACGTCGAGGCCAAGGCTGCTGCGGCCGGCGGTGCCGCCGGCGCCGGTGGGCGTGGAGGACGCGGCGGCGCACCGGCCGGCGCACCGGGCGATGTGAACCCCGACCTGGCGGCGCAGTTCGGCGGCGGCGGCGCTCCGGCCGCGTTGTACGCCGAGTTCAAGAAGCCGGAGATGCGCATGCCGCGCGGCTACATCATTCCGTCGAACCAGCCGGACTTCCTCACCGCCGAGAAGTTCCTCGTGGCGCTGCAGAAAGTCGGCATCATCGTGCACCGCGCGAGCGCGGCGTTCACGGTGAACGGCAAGAGCTATCCGGCGGGATCGTACGTGGTGAAATCGGCGCAGGCCTTCCGTCCGGACGTGCTCGACATGTTCGAACCGCAGGACCACCCGAACGACTTCAAGTACCCGGGCGCGCCGCCGACGCGTCCGTACGACAACGCGGGATGGACGCTCGCCATGCAGATGGGCGTGAAGTTCGACCGCGTGCTCGATGCATTCGATGGTCCGTTCACGCGCCTCGATCCGCTGAAGGATCGCATCAAGCCCACGCCGACGACCGTCGCGACGACCGGCGCGGGGTGGACGCTCTCACCGAAGGTGAACGACACATACCACGCGCTGAGCCGGCTGTGGGCGGCCGGCGCCGACGTTTATCGCCTGCAACACTCGGCGACCGTCGGCGGCAAGCCGTATCCCGCGGGCACGATCTACGTTCCGGCCAACGCCAAGAGCACGCCGGTCGCGCTGAAGTCCGCGAAGGACCTCGGCGTGACGTTCGAGTCGGCCGGCGACCTCGCGTCCGCCGGTGAGAAGTTGCCGGCGCTGCGCATCGGACTGTGGGACCGTTTCGGCGGCTCGATGCCGAGCGGCCAGATGCGCTGGCTGATGGAGCAGTACGAGCTGCCGTTCCGAGTCGTGTATCCGCAGGAACTCGACGCGGGCAACCTTCGCGCCAACTTCGACGTGCTGATCTTCCCCGAGAGCTCGATTCCGGGAACCGGCGGCGGTCGTGGCGGTCGTGGCGGCGGCGGTGGCGGCCGTGGCGGACAGGATACGACGTCGATTCCCTCGGAGTTCCGCTCGTGGACCGGCAACGTCTCAGTGGATCGCACACTCCCGAAGCTGAAGGAGTTCCTGCAGCAGGGCGGTCGCATCGTCGCGATCGGGCCGTCGTCCATCAACATCGCGCAGCAGCTCGGGCTGCCGGTCACTAATCACCTGGTGGAGCGCACGCCGACGGGCACCGCGGGTTCGCCGCTTCCCGCGGAGAAGTACTACGTGCCCGGCTCGCTGCTCGAGGTGGCGTACGACACCACGCTCGACGCGACCCGCGGACAGGATGCGCACGGCATAGTGTTCTTCGACAACAGCCCGGTGATGCGGCTCGGGCCCGACGCCGAGCTGAAGGGCGTGAAACCCATCGCATGGTTCGAGAACGGAACGCCGCTGCGCAGCGGGTGGGCGTGGGGGCAGAACTATCTCGACGGCGGGGTGGCGATGGCGGAGGCCAAATATGGTCAGGGGACCGTATACCTCTTCGGTCCGGAGATCACGTTCCGGGCGCAGCCGGCGGGGACGTTCAAACTGCTCTTCAACGCGATAGTGGGCGGGAGCAAGGTGGACAATCGGATCGTTCCGTAACAGGGAGCGCGACGGACAGATCGCAACGGCGAGTTAATCCGTTCTTTGTTGGTTGGTTAACCGAGGTGTGATAATTGGCCCGGGTATCGAGACGCGCAGCGGCGCTCAATGCCCGGGCTAATTCCCTTACTTCCGTTAACCAACCAACAAAAAACGGGTTAACTCGTCGTTAGATGTTTGCTCCTTTCGCGGCCCAGTACGGCGCGCGCATCTCCCGCTTCAGCGTCTTCCCTGCCGAGCTCCTCGGGAAATCCGCGAGAATCAGCACTTCACACAACTGCTGGTACCTCGCCGCCACCCGCGCGTTCGCCCACACCCGCAAGTCCTCGGCGCCAATCGAGAATCCTTCGCGGAGTATCACCGCCCCGACCGGGGCTTCGCCCCACTTGTCGTGCGGCACGCCGAATACCGCGACTTCGCGCACCGCGGGATGCTGTACGAGCACCTCCTCGATGTCCTTCGGGTACACGTTCACGCCGCCGGAGATGATCAGGTCCTTCTTGCGGTCAACCAGGTGCAGGAATCCGTTCTCGTCGGCGTAGCCAAGGTCGCCCGTGTGCAGCCAGCCGTCCACGATCGCCTGCGCGGTGAGATCGGGCCGGCCGTGATACCCCGGCATGAGCATCGGTCCCCTGCCGACGATCTCTCCCACTTCGCCCGCGGGAAGGTCGTGCCCGTCGGCGCCGACGATGCGCATCTCGTTCATGTACGTCGGGCATCCGACCGAATCGAGCTTGCGATCGTAGTCCTCGCGATCGAGGATCGTGATGAACCCCTCGGTCAATCCGTAGAGTTCGTAGAGGGCGCCGCCGGCGACGGCGCGCAGCCGCTCCTTGTGTTCGCGGTGGAGCGGCGCGCCGACCGAGCAGAGCATCTCGAGCGAGGAAAGCGCCTCCTTCGTGCAGGCCGGCTCGTCGAGTATCGCGGCGATCTGCGACGGCACCGTCATGATGTGCGTCACGCGCTCGCGGCGGATCGTCTCGATGAACGCGGCCGCGTCGAACCGCTTCATCAGCACGTATCTCGTGCCGAGGAAGAACGCGGGGAAGAACGTCACCAGCGCGCCGTTGAAGATCAGCGAGCCGGCGTGCATCACCACGCTCTCGGGCCGCATGCGGAAGGCGGCCGCGAAGGTGGTGCAGTACGCCGCGCGGATCGCGTGCGTGTGGATGATCCCCTTGGGCAGCCCCGTGGTGCCGCTGCTGTAGATGATGTTGTAGACATCGTCGCGGCCGAGTTCCGCGGGGTGCGCGTCGTCGTTCGCGCCGGCTGTGAGAGCAGCGTAGCTGGCGTATCCCGCGTGCGCGGCGTCCTGCGCTCCGCAGGTGAGGATCCAGCGGCTGGCGCGTATTCCAGGCAGTTGCGGGCGGATCTCGTCGAGCACCGGAGCCATGTCCGCCGAAGCCACCACTGCCGCCGCTCCGGAGTCGCGCAGCAGCGAAAAGAGTCCGCTGCCGCGAAGCAACGGACTCAGCGGCACCACCACGATGCCGGTGGTGGCCGCGGCCCAGTAGAGCTCGATGAGCTCGAGGCAGTTGGGGACGACCAGGGCCACGGCGTCGCCCTTGCGAAGCCCCAGGGACCGCAGCGCGTTTGCGGAGCGGTTCACGCGCAGCGCGAATTCGCTCCAGGTGAACCGCTGGTCCTCGAATACGACGGCCTCGTGACCCGCGCGATAGCGCGCGTGGTGCCCGACGATCGTGCCGAGATGCATGGCCTACGCCCCCACGCCGGCGCGATGCCTGCCGAGAAACTCGACGAGCAGCGGGTTGAGTTTCTCGGGCGCTTCGATCGGCAACGCATGGTGGGCATCGGCTACGACCTTCACCTGCGCGTTCTTCATGAGGCGCGCCCATGATTCTTTCACGGCGACCGGCACGTAGTCCTGGTCTGACGCGACGACCAGCGTCGGCGCCTCGATGGCGCCGATCCGGTCGAGCACGCTCCATCCGAATATCGCCTCCTGAGAGGCGATGTACGCGCGCCTGTCGTTCTTCGCCATGCGCTCGCGGAAGACCTTCCGCTTCTCCTCCTGCTCGGGCTTCGGGAAGAGACGTTTCGCGAGCATCCGGCCCATCCCTTTCGGGCCGAACACACGCGAGATGAGCCGGCGCAGGCGGAACGCGCGAAGTTCATCGGGCGTGCGCGGGACCAATGCCGGTCCGCTGTTCACGATCGTGAGCGTCCGGACCATCTTGGGCGAATCGACCGCGAGTTGGAATGCGATCATCCCGCCCATCGAGAGCCCGACGAGGTGCGCGGGCGCGGCACCAAGGTGGTCGAGGAGCGCAGCGGTGTCCGCGGCGAACTGCGCGACGCTGAACGGTCCGCCCGGTTTCAGCAGGTCGCGCGACCGACCGCTGCCGCGCACGTCGAGCGCGATAACGCGATATGAACCTCTGAGGGCCTCGATCTGCGGCGCCCAGTCGAGCGTGCTGGATCCCAGCCCATGGAGCAGCAGCACCGGTTCGCCGGTGCCGGTTTCCTCGTAGTACAGCTCGGCGTCGTTCGCTCGCAAGGTCGGCATCGATTCGATCCAGTGTATCCGTAGCGGCTTCGCGGCGCACCAGCGACATGCTGTGGGTGAAGGCGCTGCGCCAGTGCACCCTTGACAACAAAATGCTAATACCTATTATCACACAGCCAATGCGTATAGGCAACAGTCGTGTCACTGCCACCGAGGTGGCGAGGCGGGCCGGGGTGTCACAACCCACGGTCTCGCTCGTGCTCTCGCGCAACCCCAAGGCGCGGGTCGCAGCCGAGACACGGGCACGCGTCATCAAAGTCGCGCAGGAGCTCGGATACCGACCCAACCGCCTCGCCCAGGGCCTCGTTCGCCGACGCTCGTACGCACTCGGCGTAATTGTGCCCGGCTTCGACAATCCCGTCTACACCGCCGTGATCTCCGGTGCGGAAACGGTCGCGGCCCAGGCCGGATACGCAGTGCTGCTCTGCGAGGCCAGGGGACCGGAGGCCGTCCAGCACCTCGAGGCGCTGCGCGACCGGCAGATAGACGGAGTGATCATCGCCGGCATCGCGGCGTCCACGATTCCCTCGGTCGCGCTCGACGGACTGAATGTCGTGCTCGTCAACCAGCCGTCGGAGAGATTCTCGACCGTCGGCGACGACTCGCAAAAGGCCGGCGGGCTCGCCGCCGAGTACCTGCTCTCGCTCGGTCATCGGCACCTCGCCTTCCTGGGACCGGCGGACGCGATTCCCGCATTCAGGCTGCGCGAGCGCGGCTTCGTCCAGGTGCTGCGCAGCGCCGGCGTCTCGCTCTCGTCCGAACTCATCCATCGCGCCGCGCCAACCGTGGCCGGCGGACTCGCCGGCATGCGCGCATTGCTTGCGCTTTCCGTGCGGCCCACGGCCGTCTTCTGCGCGAACGATCTCATGGCGCTCGGCGCGCACAAGGCGTGCTCCGTCGCCGGTGTCGAACTACCGAAGGATCTCTCGTTGCTCGGATGCGACGACATCGAGATGGCGCAACTCGTCACGCCCGAACTCTCGACGATCGTCGTGCCGACGCGTGAGCTTGGCGCGCGCGCCGTTCGCCTCTTGCTCAAGCAAATCGACGCGAGCGGGATACTTCCGCCCGCCTCACAGTTGCTCGCGGTGAAGCTCGTCGCCCGCGGAACGACCGGTCCCCAGTTTCCCGCCCACACCCGATAGTCCCCGAGAACAGACCCTCAGGAGGAGGAGCTCGATGATGTTCCGCACGATCCTTTCTCACGCGATTCGCGCCGCAGCGATCGTTGCTGCGATCCCGGCGCTCGCGCTGGCGCAAACCGGGCGCATTTCCGGCGCGGTGACGGATGCCTCGAAGAATCCCGTGTCTGGCGCGCAGGTCATCGTTACCGGGGTCGGACTCTCCGCCGAGTCGGGCGCCGATGGCAAGTACACCGTGACGGGCGTGCCGGCCGGGACCTACGCGGTCCAGGTGTATCGGCTCGGCTTCAAGTCCAGGACGATGACCGGCGTGACCGTCACGGCGGGGCAGAGCGCGAACCTCGCGATCTCGCTCGAGGCCGCGGCCGTCCAGCTCGGCGGCGTCGTCGTCTCGGCGTCACGGCGCGTCGAGAAGGTCACCGACGCACCGGCCGCCGTCACGACCATCGACGCGAAGGCGCTCGAGGGAACTGTCGGCAATTCGTTCGCACCAGCGCTCAAGGGCGTTCCCGGCCTCGACTTCGTCCAGGTCGGAGTCACCGCCGCTGCAGTGAACGCGCGCGGGTTCAACTCGTCGTTCAACACCCGAATGCTCCAGACCGAGGACGGCCGCATCGCGACGCTCGTCGAGTCTGGACTTCCGGCCGGCGTGTTGACGACGATCCCCAAGGTCGATATCGCCAGTGTCGAAGTGCTGACCGGTCCGGGTTCGGCGCTCTACGGGCCCGACGCGTCGAACGGCGTCATCACGCTCGCCACGAAAGATCCGAAGGCGTTTCCGGGCTACACGGTCGAACTCTCCGGCGGTACGCGCAGCTTCTACGACGCGCAGGGCCGCTTTGCCGGCGTGACGTCGAACGGGAAGTGGGGCTACAAGCTCGACGCGGAGAAACAGTCGGCGAGCGACTACAGCTACTCGCCCTCGTATCCCAATCCGCTCAGCACGACCGCCAACCCCCTGGCACCGGTCGTCGAGAAGGGCACGGACTTCAATACGAATGTCACTCGCGGCAACGGCCTGCTCGCGTACTACTTCGACAACGGCGGCCGTCTCTCGGTGGACGCCGGCGCCAGCGCGACCTATGGAATTGGCCAGACGAATGTGGGCCGCAACCAGCTCGTGAACTACGGCTACAAGCACCTCCAGCTCAAGTACGCGGGCGCTCGTTGGTTCGCGCAGGTCTATGAGAACTCGTCGACGGGGGGCGGCACGTTCCAGCTCAATGCCTACACCACGAACTCGACCAGCCATCCGACGATCTCGAGCGATTCCGCGAAAACGCTCTCGTCATTCCCGGGCGAAGGCCGCCTGATGGCCGCGGAAGTGCAGAACAACTTCTCGATCGGCATGCTCGGTGCGACGGGAGTGAAGGCGCTGGACGAAACTCACATCACTTGGGGCGCGCAGTACCGGCGCGATCGCGTCAGTTCGTACATGCACTGGCTCACCGATCGTGCGACCGGCACCGCGATCCTCGTGGAGCAGAAAGGCGCGTATGCGCAGATAGAGACACCGTGGTCGGACATGTTCCGCAGCGTGATCGCGGCGCGCTACGACCAGCCGGACAAGTACGGCTCGCAGTTCTCGCCCAAGGCGGCGATCTTGTTCTCGCCGACGAGCGACCAGACGTTCCGCGTGACGTACAGCAAGGCATTCAAGTCGCCGACGATCCTGATGACCGACTTCTATTATCCGAACTTCGCGCCGTTCGTCGGCGTGTTCGGGAACACGACGGGCTACGACGTGAAGAATGCGGCGGGCACGATCCTCGCTTCGTACGGCGCAATCCAGCCCGAGAAGAACGACACGTGGGAAGTCGGTTACAAGGGTGAAATCAGCAACAAGCTCTTCATCGACATCACCGCATACCAGACCAAGTACCAGAATTTCCAGAGCCCGCTGAGCATCATCGCGAATCCATTCGGCAATCCGAGCACGAACGCATACAACCACGTGACCGGGGCGAAGGTGACGGACCAGAATGGCGGCCCGCAGATCGTCCTCATCTACTACAACCTCGGCGAGGCGACCATCGACGGTATCGACGCAGGCCTCAAGTACTATTTCACCGACAACGTCTCGGCGATGGGAAACGTCAGTCTGCTCAAGGTCGACACGATCAAGACGACGAATGCCGAAGCGACCGCCATCAATAGCACGTCCGCCAAGGTCAACGCGGGAATCGACTGGGCGAACGTCCTGCCGAACACGAACGCCGGCTTCTCGATGAGGTATGTGAACCGCTACAGTTTTCAGTCCGGCGTGAACCGGGGAATCATCCCTTCGTTCGGGACGCTCGATTTTTCCGCGAGCTACTTGATTCGGAGCGGCACCCGCGTCACGCTGCAGGCGCAGAACCTGTTCAGCTGCGTCGGCGGTACGTCCACGCCGCCCTCGACGGGCATCTCGTCGGGCGCGGTCGCGACTTACACGGTCAGCCACTCATGCGGCTTCGGCCAGACGCACCAGGAAATGCTGAACATGCCGGCCATCGGTCCGCTGGTGTTCCTCGGCGTCCGGTGGGACGGGCGCTGACACCGGCGCAGGGAGACGAGTTCATCGCCGGCGTCTTCAGGGACGGCGCCGGCGAGCGGCGATACAAGCTGTTCCGGCCGTCGG
>OCZT010003002.1_pt1 | contig 17374 bp, 9 predicted proteins | sample 1539031 | NCBI WGS metagenome assembly OCZT01 (sample SAMEA3539308, study PRJEB22396) | soil metagenome | biome: tundra; feature: field; material: soil | place: USA | collected 2010-05 | depth 0.15 m | reverse complement strand
GCATGCCGGTGACGAAGGCGACGCCCATGCGCGCGGTGAGGAACGGATCTTCGCCGTAGGTCTCCTGTCCGCGGCCCCAGCGCGGGTCGCGAAAGATGTTCAGATTCGGAGCCCAGAAGTCGAGACCGCCCTGGATACCGACGTGATTCTCGCGGACGCTTTGGACGTGCTTGACGCGCCCCTCAATTCCGATGTAGCCACCCATGACGTGGACGTTGGGCGTATCGAAGGTCGCGGCGAGTCCAATCGGCTCGGGAAACTCGGTCACGCCCTGATTGATCACTCCGTGAAGGGCCTCGCTCCACCAGTTGTACGCAGGAACGTTCAGTCGCGGAATCGCGCGTGCGCCGTTCACCAGCTGCGAAGCCTTCTCTTCCAGAGTCATGCGGTGAACAAGGTCGATGGCCCGCTCTTGCGGGGAAAGCGCAGGCTTCAGATAAGCAGGTTGATCGGCACTCTGGCTCCGCATCGGGCTCGTCATCGCCAGCGCGGCAATCATTGCAACAAACATCCGCACATTTCTTATTCGCATAAATCTCCTGTGAAACTAATTCTCTCGACCAGGTAAGCCTTAGCTATTGAATGCATGAGGAACCAATCGATTCGTGCGCCACCGAGATCTTCCAGATCTTCGGGGTTTACCTTTTTCCTGCGATAGCCCTTGATCAAAACCTCGATAAAGCTAACGCACACCTATGCTCTTTTGAGGAGCTGTTTGGACTCGATTATTTCCCGTGTTGAACGCTTCGTGCCCGAGACTCGAGAACTCCAATTTGTAAGTCTTCCTCTTTGCAAGCTGCAGGTCCACCGTGCCCGAATCATCTTCATGCACCCATAGCCCATGGCCCTCAGCAGTTACAGACTTGAGGTGCTGGCCCTCCGGCAGATGCACCCGGAACAACTGGTCCTGCTTCGGCTTCCAAGTGGCATCGACAAGGTGATTGCCGGACCACTGCATCGCAACCTCTGCATCGCCCCGGACATGCACGCCCGTGACCGAACCCTCGGCCCACTCCTGAGGAAGCGCAGGCAGCAGGTCCACCTCGACGCGATCGGGATACCAGCGCGACTGGATGAGCGCCTCAAGCATGCCATTGGCTGCCCCCAGGTTGCCATCGATCTGGAAGAGCCCGGGAGGATGCGTGTCCATCAGGTTCGGAAATGTGGATTGGCGAAACATCACCTGCATGCTCTCGTAAGCCTGCTTACTGTCATGCAAATGATCCCAGTAATTGATAACCCAGGCGCGCGACCATCCGGTCTGGCCGCCGCCGTGGGCCAGCCGCCGCTCGAGCGTAGCGCGTGCCGCAGCCGCAATGTCCGGCGTCTTGTCCAGCGAGATCTGCGTGCCGGGGAACAGCGCCCAAAGATGCGAGATATGGCGATGGCCGGGCTCGCTCTCCTCGTAGTCGTACTGCCACTCCTGCAACTGGCCCAGCTTGCCGACCTTGAACGGCGGCAGCTTACTCAGCGCATCCGCGACCTGCTTCTGGAATGCCGGGTCTTCGCCGAGAATCCTGCCCGCATCCAACGTGCGGCTGAACAGCTCGCGCGTGATCTCGATATCCATGGTCGGGCCCATCGCGAGCGAGTGGCGGGTGCCATCGGGAAGGCGGTAGGTGTTCTCCGGTGAGAGCGATGGCCCGGTCACCAGATGCCCTGAACCATCGTCCACCAGATAGTCCAGAAAGAACAGCGAAGCATCGTGCAAAATCGGCCATGCGCGGTCCTTGAGAAATTGCTTATCGCCGGTGTATGCGTAGTGATCCCACGCATAAAGCGAAAGCCATGCACCGCCCATCGGCCAGATACCCGAGCCGATGATGTCGATCGGATCGGCGTCTCCCCAGAGATCGGTGTTGTGGTGAATCACAAAACCACGTGCCTTGTAGTAGGTCTGCGCTACCTGCATGCCTGTGCCGCTCGTGGGCGTGCGCACCATGTCGATCAGGTTGATCAGGGGCAGCATAGTCTCGCTCAGGCCAGCCGGCTCTGCAAGCCAATAATTCATCTCCGCATTTACATTGATGGTCCACTTCGATCCCCACGGATTGCTGATGCCGGACGCCCAGATACCCTGCAGGTTCGCCGGCAGTCCATCTGGACGCGAAGAGCTGATGAGCAGGTAGCGCGCGAACTGGAAGTAGAGCTGCTGCAGCCCGAGATCATCGCCGCCCGCCGAGACGCGCTGGATACGCTCGTCGGTCGGAAGATCGTAGTTGGTGTCCTGCAGCCCGCCAAGATGCAGGCTCATGCGCCGAAAGATTGGCTGGTACACCGCCTCATGGCGCTCCAAGATCTGGCTCGGTGACCGAGTCCGCGCCTTCGTCAGCGCCGCCTCGCACTGTTTCTCCGGATCGCCGCCCTGGAACGGCCCGCCTTTGAAGTCCGTCGCCGCGGCGATCAGAATGGTCACCGAGTCCGCGCCATCGACCACGAGCTCCGAGCCATCCGCGCGGACCGTGCCGCCCGCCGGCAGAACCAGCGTCTCTCCCGCGAACCGGATCTGGTCCTTGTGGTCCGGTCCCTCCCGCAGCACCAGGGTGTTTCCGCCACTGGTTCGCACGGCAAAGTCCGCCGGCCGGTCCATGCTCACACGGAAGCTCAATGCGCTCTTGCGGTCCGCCGTGAGATGTGCCACGATCACCTGATCCAGCACGGAGGCGAAGATCTCGCGCGTGTAGTTGACGTCGTTCATCGTGTACGTCTCGCGCACCACGCCGGTATCGAGATCGAGCTGCCGCCGGTAGTCCGTGACGGGCGACTTGTTCGTCGCGCGCAGGTATAGGTCCCCGAGTGTGCTGTAGCTTGGCATGCCGGGAGGCCGCCCGATCATGCAATCTTTGGCCAGCTTCTCCGCCGCCGAAATCTTCGTGCCGTCAACTCCCTTCGAGTCCAGCAGCAGCTGCCGTATCTGCGGTACCGCATCCGAAGCGCACGGATTCAGGCGGTTCGCGCGGCTGCCCTGCCAGATCGAGGACTCATTCAACTGCAGGTGCTCGTCCGCCGCGGAAGTCTGCAAGCCGTCCATGAGCGGGCTGTTCTGGCGCTTGTCTTGCAAGTCTCCATTGTTGGCGCCGGTGTTGGCTCCTCCAAACACCATCGCCCCCAGCCGGCCATTCCCGACTGGAAGAGCATTGTCCCAAATTGGAGCGGGTGTGCGGTACCAGAGCACCTCCGAACTCTTCGGAGCAGCCGGCTGCGCGCGTAACCCATCCCGGCCTGGAGCAATCGACAGAGCGATAACTGCAATAGCCCTCGTCATCCGACCTACTCTTGCGTTCATCAACTTACCCTCTCCGTTCTTTCCACCCGCACACCGCAGATGCCCAAGTGACACGACAATGGGGGATGACTATTCCTGTACATCGTTTCAGAGCGATCCCTTCACATATGGTGTGGCGTCTACGGGCTGTCCGCCGCCGACACTGACCTCCAGCGTGGCCTGCGGGATGTCCTCGCGCGGGAGCGTAAATCGCACCTCGCGACTCTCCCCGGCCCGAAGGTGAACGCGCTGGAACCCGCGCAGGCTGCGTATCTCCTCTCCCAGGCCGGCGCTGACATAGAGCTGGACCACTTCATCGCCGTCGCGGGAAGAGGTGTTCTTCACCGTCGCGCGGATCTCCGCGCCGCTTGCGGTGCGCCTCGCCTTCAGGCCGGAATACGCAAAGGTCGAATAGCTCAGCCCGTAGCCAAACCGGTACAGCGGCTCACCGCTGAAATAGCGGTAGGTGCGGCCCTTCATGGAGTAATCGGTAAATGCGGGCAGCTGGTCCAGACTCTTGTAGAAGGTCACCGGCAGACGGCCTGCAGGGTTATTAACCCCCGCCAGCGTCTCCGCGATCGCCGTGCCCGTCTCCTCACCGCCGTACCAAGCCGAAAGCAAAGCCGTCGCGTCCGCAGCCTCCGAATTCGCCGCGATCGCGCTGCCGCCGGTCAGCACCACAACCACCGGCTTGTCGGTGGCGATCATCGCCTTTACCAGGTTCTCCTGCGGCTCCGGCAGGTCGATGGTGCTGCGGTCGTGGCCCTCCCCTTCAAGCGAGGAATTCAGGCCGGCAAAGACCAGCACCGCATCAGCGTTCTTTGCCGTCTTCTCCGCCTGCTCCAGCAGCACGCCGGCGGGCGGAATCCAGCTCAGCTCCGCCCCTCCTCCGGGTCCGTTCTGCTCATATTCCACCCGGATGGAATAGTTGTGCCCGCCATCCAGGTGAATAGGCGGCGGCCCGGCGCGACGCATTCCCTGCCCCTGCCCCGGTCCCAGCACTGTGGGACGAGGTCCGCCAGGTCCGCCGGAAGTCATCTCTTTGCCGTCAAGGAACAGCCGAACTTTGCCGTCGCGGTTCCACTGCCCCGTCCGCGCCGCCAGGATATAGTCCCCCGTACCCGGCGGAGTCAGCGTGCCGGTCCAGCGCACAGAATACTTGTTGCCGTTGATCGAGGCCATCACGGCAGGCTCTTCCATGCTCGCGTTGTAATAGAGGCGAGACTCCGTGCGGCGCAGCTTCGGCTCTCCCTGGAAGTCGGGATTGTCGTAGTACTCCGCCAGCAAGCCGTGTCCGCTTCCATCCGGAGGAGTGAGCACGTCCGAAGACACCAGCGCAGCCGTGGAAGCTGTGTACGTCGCGCCCAAGGCGAACTCCACCTTGTCGGCGGAGAATTGCTTGACGATCCCTTCGAGCGGAGTCACCTGCTTCGAGGAGATGCCGTTGTAGTTCCCCAGAAGTCCGGTCGGATCATCCGCCGAAGGCCCGATCACCGCGATCGTATGCACCGACCGCTGCAGCGGCAGGAACCCGCCCTGGTTCTTCAGCAGCACAATGGCCTCACGCTGCGCGGTCAGCGCCAGTTGGCGGTGCTCGGCGGAGTCGTTCTCCGAATACGGAATCTTCGAATACGGCACCCGCTCCGGCGAATCGAACATGCCCAGCCGGAAGCGCGCCGTGAACAGTCGCTCCGCCGAGCGGGTGATCTCCGCCTCCGTGATGTGGCCGGCCGTCACCTCCTCAACCAGGCTGCGATACTCACCTCCGCAGGTCAGGTCCGTCCCCGCCTTCACCGCCGCTACCGCCGCATCGCCCTCGGTGGCCACGTACTTGTGGTTGCGGTAGATGTCGCTCACTGCGCCGCAGTCGCTTACCACATAGCCCTTGAACCCCCACTGCTCGCGCAGCCGCTTCTCGAGCAGGTCGTCGTTGGCACAACCCGGGGCCCCGTTCACCGAGTTGTAGACGCACATGATGGAGTCGGCCTTGCCCTCCGTGATGGCCGCGCGGAAGGCCGGCAGATAGGTGTGCTGCAGGTCGTACTCGCTCGCTTTGGCGTCAAAGACGTGCCGGAGCGGTTCCGGACCGCTGTGCACGGCATAGTGCTTCGGCGTGGCGACCACCTTCAGATAATGCGGATCGCTGCCCTGCATGCCGGTCACAAAGGCCACGCCCATGCGGCTGGTGAGATACGGGTCTTCGCCGTAGGTCTCCTGTCCGCGGCCCCAGCGCGGGTCGCGAAAGATGTTGATATTCGGTGACCAGTATGTCAGCCCCGCAGTGCGGCCCGGAGCTGCCCCGGGCGCAACCTCCTGGACCGGCGGCTGCCGCTGAGCCTGGTTGTACTTGGCCCGCGCTTCGGTCGAGATCGCGTCCGCCACCCGACGCACCAGGTCAACGTCCCATGTCGATCCCAGAGCAATCGCCTGCGGAAAGACGGTAGCGCGGCCCGACGCCACGCCATGCAACGCCTCGTTCCACCAGTTATAAACCGGCACACCAAGGCGCGGGATCGCGGGAGCGCTGTTCTGCATCTGCAGCACCTTCTCCTCGAGGGTCATGCGGCCCACCAAGTCCGCCGCGCGTTTCTCCGGCGGCAGGTTGGGGTCCATGTAAGGCGCGTTCGTCGGGCCCTGGCCAAAAGACACTGAACCAAGCAGCACAACCATTGCGATGATCAACCAGCGTCGCTTCAATGTTGAATCTCCTGGGTGAAACAAGAAGACACAATAGCCCTCGCGCCAATCAGGGAAATTGCAGAACGGCTAATAGACACTGACGACGAATTCCAGCCATTGAAATGCATCGACCGACTTACACGAATCTGGCCCCTCGGTACGCTGATGCTACTTTTCGAAGTGGACGCTCAGTGAGCGCCCATTGTACGTAACATCCTTTTCCGACCATTGCTGGCTTCGCAGGAGGCGCACATGCAGTTGACGCTGTGAGGGCATGTTCTGATATGTCCCTTGACGGGCACCGAGTGTGAGCGTCCCTGTCTTGTCGTTCCATGCCATGTTGACCTTGGAGCGTTGCCCTTGCTCGTAGCGATAAGTCAATCCGTCGTCATCGTACAGCGTGAAGTGCCCGTCAGCCCCGGGATAGATTCGCAGTTCGAGAGGCGAATCCTCTTTTTCTCCCACATATTGCTGGACAGGAGCAAGCGGCACGACACTGCCTGCCCGGACCAGCAGAGGAATCTTGCCAATGGGCGCATCCAGCACCACTTCCGCTCCCGGTGCAACGGGCTGCCCGGTCCACCAGCTAAACCAGCCGCCCTTGGATACCGGCGCGTAGACGTGGGCCCGGGTTACACCGGCGTCCAGAACTGGAGCAACGAGGAACGCCGGCCCGAACATATACTCATACTTCTGATCTAACGCGCGTGGATCGTCCGAGAAATCCATGACCAGAGGACGCATGATGGTTCCTCCGGAGAAGGTGACGTCCGCTGCCTGCGAGTAAATGTATGGAAGGAGCTGATAACGCAGGTCTATGAGGTTTTTTTCCTGTTCCACTATCTCCGGGCCGTAGTTCCATGGCTCGGTGTTGGTCATGTAGCCGTGCACACGCATTAATGGAGAGAAGGTCGAAAACTCCAGCCAGCGGACAAACCGCTCTTTGTAAGCCGGATCGGTAAATTGAGTTCGGCCGGGACGGAAGAAGCCGCCTGTGTCGGTAGTCCAGTACGGAAGCCCCGAAGCGGCATAGTCCAGGCCGGCGGTAACCTGACGACGAAGTGTCTCCCAGTCATTTCCAATGTCTCCGGACCACGTCGATACGGAATAGCGCTGCTCCCCGAGGAATGCACTTCTGGAGAGAATCATCACGCGCTTTTCGGGTGCGTCCTTGCGCGAACCCTCGTAGACGGTCTTGGTCACATAAAGGGGATACGCCAACCGGTATTCATCCCCCGAACCTGCGTAGACCGTCCGATTATGGAGGTCGTCATTTTCGGGCTCGGTTGCGTCCAGCCACCAAGCATCGATGCCCAGGGACTGCATTCTGTTCGAGAAATTCTGCCAATACAGACTTGCGGCCGCAGGATTGAAGAAGTCCACCCACGTAGTTCCCGGAATGAAGTAATTTTTCTCAGCGAACAGCTTGCCAACCTCGGAAGCTGGATCGAATCGGGACCAGACTGAGACCATCAGGCGGGCATGAAGGTCATGAACCTGCTTCACCAGGGCGGCAGGATCCGGATAGTTCGCTTCATCGAAGCGCATCGCATTCCATCCGTATTTCCCCCAGTATTGCCAGTCTTGCACGATCAGATCGAGGGGTAACTGGTCCTTTCGGAACTGTTGGACTGTATCGATGATCTCGCTTGACGAGTGATAGCGTTCACGGCATTGGATAAAGCCAAACGCCCATTCGGGAAACATGGGGGCCTCTCCCGTTAGACGCCGATAGGAGCCTATGACTTGATCGGCATTTCCGGCAAACACGGTATAGTCCACCTGCCGCGCGTCAGGAGACCGGAGAATCGTTTTGTTCTCAGCCAATCCCCAATCCAACGATGGGTGGTCGTCGGCATTGGCCTCAACCGTCACATGGTGGGTTCCTGCAGCTAAATGCGCGATGCCGCTGGTTGAGCCTGGAAGCCACTGGTTCGTAAGCTCGAAGATTACCTTCCCGTCAATCCGCAGGTGGTATCTGTCGGTCATCGTGCGGCCGGAGTCCAGCACGATCCCGTAGTCACCCTCCGCTGGTATTTCAAGATCACCGGTAAACTGTTTGGCTCTGCGTATCTGCCGTTGGGTCCCCGAACTGGTTGTCACATCCACGGACTGGCCTGTTCCTGCCGCCGCCTCTGTGAGAACAAGGCGATTGCCTGGGGGATTCAGCTCTGTCATTCCATAGTTGTGCCAGAGGATTCCGTATCCCCTGTTCGACAAGAGGAATGGAATAGATATCTGCGTATTGAGTTGGACGAGTTTTCGCGGCAGTCTGGCGATATCGAGATAACCGTCTTGAAATTGTCCGGAACCGTAAATATGCTCTCCAGGCTGGAGTGCATACTGGACTTCCGCAGTCTGTACTGGCTTTTCGGAACCACTGGGGCGGCTAAGTTGACGGGTCCCTGAAACTTCCTGGGTGAGAACCTTCCCCTTGGCATCCAGGAATTGGACATCTCCCGAACGCTTATCAACGACAGCCTTGATCTGAGATGTTTGCAGCCACGACGAGCGAGCATTGGAGCCTACGGAAGCCCTAACATTTGGGGCTGACGTCGTAAAGACAAGCTCAGGCAGTTGAGGACTGGCTGGATTCCCGCAGCGCACCCGGATTGCGTTTTCAGCTTGAACGCTTAGGCGCAACTCGCCACAAGCCGTCGAAATCCTCAACTCCTTGGCAGCATGCTGTGACTGCGTTAGGACAACCTGAGGTGCAAAACAGAGCGACACAATTAGGAGGGCGAGGCTTCTAGTTGACCACAAGGACTTACTCCTGCTTTCCACCCGATATTTAGCAATAGAATTTGGCATTCTAAAAGAGAACCTCGGAATCTGAGGTAAGGGATGCACCAAACCAGGATTCTTGGCTAAGCAGCAGAGGGAAATCATAGGTATGACTTTGGCTGCGGCAGTTGCTCCTAGAAGTCTGCAAGAATCTCGTCGCTGCACAGTTTGTCTCCAGAAATATTACGAAGCGACGAAGCGGGCCAAGCTTCGTTTGAACCTCAGGCAATTCAGATCATTGCGTACTGAATAGGTCATGCAGATCGGAGCTGGCCGCGGGTGGACCCCGATACGACAGATTCGGACGCTACAGTTATCGCTTTCTGAATCGAATAATATTTAGTTGACCGATTCCACGATTGTCAAGAAAAAAATGGGTAACCGGCGTGCCGATTGTCCGCTTTCCTTCTTGTTTACTGTATCGTTGTCTGGCTGTATACTAACCGAATTCAAAAATTCTTTTCTTTGAGAGAACCCAATGCCACAATCGATCCCGCTCATCAGCCAATCAAGCAATTCCGCCGCATTCAGGGGATACCGGAGGCTTGGCAGCACCGACCTTCAGGTCTCCGTTATAGGGTTTGGAGCATCCCCCTTGGGCGATGTATTTGGTATCGCCAATCCCGAAGAAGGAATGAGGACAGTTCACCTCGCGATTGATGAGGGAATCAACTTCTTCGATGTCTCCCCCTATTACGGGCTGACCCTGGCCGAGGAGCGCCTAGGAAAGGCACTCGAGGGCAGGCGCAGGGAGATCGTCCTCTCAACTAAATGCGGACGCTACGGCGCCGAGGAATTCGACTTTTCCGCTCAAAGGGTTCGCCACAGCATCGAGCAGTCCCTTCGAAGACTGCGCACAGACTTCATTGATCTTTTCAACGTTCATGATGTCGAGTTTGGCAACCTTGAGCAGATCATAGGTGAAACCATTCCAACCATGCGTCGCCTGCAAGAGGAGGGGAAAACCCGTTACATCGGAATCTCTGGGTATCCAATTGGTGTTCTCATGCGAATAGCCAAGGCCGTCCCGGTCGATACGATAATGAGCTATTGCCATTACAACCTGCTGGTTGACGACATCGGCCAAGCACTCATACCTTTCGCTAAAGCCCGCGGAATCGGTGTTATAAATGCTTCGCCTTTACACATGGGTATGCTGACCGAACAGGGCGCACCTGAGTGGCATCCGGCACCTTCCCAGGTTCACTATGCAGCTAGGCAGGCGGCGGAGTTTTGCAAGAGCCACGGAGCAAATTTGTCCGATGTCGCCCTTCGATTCTGTGTTGAATATTCGCGTGTCGCAACAACCCTGGTGGGTATGTCCACAACCCAGCAGTTGTATCAAAACCTTGGCACACTGAGAGGCTCCATTGAGCCTGAAATCTTGCAGCAGGTAAGAGCGATATTAGCACCAGTTCACAATACCCTTTGGCCCTCCGGGTCTCAGGAAAATTACTGTATCGATGGAAATTCGGAACTGCTTCAGCGCAATAGTGAATAGGTGCGGCTGGCGCACGGGTTCTGTTCGCGCCGTCTCAGTGGACCGCACCACGCAGAAAGACTGCGTCATGCGGGCCTCGCTCTTCGTCTCAAGCTATTACGGAGCAATAAGTCACCTTCGTCGCACCTAGAATGGGCAAGCTAATGATCGCGGACGGCTCACCGGTGGCGAGTTGGAAGTCTTCGAGTCGGTGGAGTTCAACGACGCCTGAACGGCGTCACGCCTCAGTGCTTCTTCTGACTGGAAGCGCGGATAACTAGAGTAGGCTCGAGAATGATGCTTCGCAACTGTGGCCGCTTCTTGGATTCCAATATTCCCAGAAGGATCTCCGCACATTTCTCGCCAATGGCCTGGTTGTTCTGGTCTACGCTTGAAAGCGGAACTCGGAGAAGGGAGTCGTAATGCAGATTACCGCAACCGACCACCGCAATGTCCTCGGGAATGCGAAGGCCTGCCTCGAAGATCGCCTCAACAGCCCCAAACGCAAGCGGATCGTTGTGTGCAAAGACGCCATCGGGAATGGGCCGTTGTTTGAGTAGCTGGCGCATGGCTTCTGCTCCCATGCGTTCGCTGTTGATATCAACCTTGGATCGAGCGATCACTAAGGACTCCAAATACGGAATGCCGGCTGTTTTGAGGGCACGACGATACCCCTCAAGCCGTTTCATACCCGTGCTGTTTTCCCGGCCACAGATGTGTGCAATCGTCTTGCAGCCCTGCTCGATCAAGTGTTCGGTTGCAATTCTGCCAGCCGTTTCATCGTTGATGCCCACAAAGTTCGCGGTAAGCCCCGGCAGTTCACGATCGACCAGGATATAAGGCATACTATGACGGTCAAGGCGAAGAAAGGGCTCAGGATCAGTACCAGCGGAAGCGATAACCAGGGCGTCTAGACGTCGGCCCGTGAGTTGCCGGATCTCCCGGCCCTCCAACTCCGGATCCTCTTCCGATGACGAAATAATAGTGGAGTAGCCATGATTCCCGATTGCCGCCGAAAGCGACTTGGCCATCTCAGCAAAGAATGGATGTAGCAGATCCGGAACGACCAAACCTACCAAGTAGCTGCGCCCCGTAACGAGACTCCGAGCCATGATGTTTGGCTCGTAATCGAGTTCCTTGATTCGTTTCAGTACACGTTCTCGGGTGTCGTCTGCGATATCCGGATGGTTCCGTAGCACCTTGGAAATGGTGACGACCGAGAGACCCAAGTCCCCAGCAATATCTTTCATGCGAACTGCCATATAGGGACTATACAACAGACAAAGTCTTCGACTGAAAACTGCAATTCAAGGCTCCGACGCCAAATAAATGTTTCCTGTATCGTTGTCTGCAACGTATAATGTGCTCAGAACAAATCAACGCTTGGAATTCGAACTTTATGAGAGCACTTCTCTTGCGCAGCCCCGGAAGCGCTGCGATTGCGGAAATCCCTGTTCCCGCTCGTAACCCCGGCGAAGCATTGTTGCGGGTGGAATACGTTGGGCTGTGCGGTACGGACCTCAATTCCTATCGTGGCCGCAACCCGCTTGTCTCCTATCCTCGGATTCCCGGCCATGAGATATCTGCCACAATTGTAGAGATCGATGAAGGTCAGGAAGGACTTACCGTAGGGTCGACGGTGACTCTCTCGCCTTATACCAATTGCGGAGTATGCGCATCCTGCCGCAACAACAGAAGCAATGCCTGCCAGTTCAATCAAACGCTCGGAGTTCAGCGCGACGGTGCGCTAACGGAATATATTTCTGTGCCCGTACAGAAGCTCTACCGCGCCAGTCTGAGTCTGAAGGAGCTTTGCCTTGTGGAGCCGCTCACGGTTGGATGCCACGCCATTGCGCGGGCTCGTGTCGCCCTTGCCGACGTCGTTGCGATCTTCGGCTGCGGCGGGGTGGGGTTGGGCGCCGTAGCCGCATCAGCATTCCGAGGAGCCAAGACGATCGCCATTGATGTGGATGATGCAAAGCTCGAAATTGCAAAAAAGACGGGGGCCGACCACGCAATCAACTCCAAACGCGACGATCTCGGAGCAGCTATCAAGGAACTCACGGAGGGCTTCGGCCCTCAGGTCGTAGTCGAGGCCGTAGGGCATCCAGAAACCTTTCGAACTGCAGTTGATCTCGTCGCCTTCACCGGTCGGGTTGTTTATATCGGCTATGCAAAAGAGCCCGTGGCTTATGAGACCAGATTCTTTGTTCAGAAGGAACTCGATATCATGGGTTCACGAAATGCGCTTCCTTGTGATTTCGAAGAAGTCATTTCTATGCTGGAGCAAGGCCGGTTTCCCGTGGAAGCCGTTGTCAGCACCATTGTGGAGCTAGATGCGGCTCCGGCTATTCTCGCCGCCTGGGATGCCGATCCTCAGCGGTACACAAAGATCTTGATCTCACTGCAATGAATCCCAGCTTTATTGACATCCCAAGCCAACGATTGCTTGAGCGACGGCGGTTAACCTCCTTGCATGAGAGCACCTTCCCAGGCTAACTTGATTGCACCTTCAAGCTCCAGGCATGCTCACTCGGCCGATTTGCATCTTGTTGAAGCCTCTGAGGCAGACGGATGCCAGTTCCCTTCGCGGCGTCGAAGCTCCACTCTAGATTGCCGGAAGCACCCAACATGGTGATCTTCGAGCCATCCTTCGGCCGAATCGAGCTCAGAGTGAGTTCCTGTCCTGGCCATTCGGTCACGATGACGTATATCCAACGATTATCCTTGCTGCGCGTGAAGCGAATGTGGTCCCCTTCTGCATAGAGGACCCCGTCGCGGGCTCTTGTCGTATAAATCGCTTCTCCGTTAACGCTGAGCCACTTCCCGCTTTCCTTCATCTGGCGCCCAACGACAGCGCGCCTCAATCGCGCTGATTTACGCCGATTCGAAGATCACGTTGGAATATGGTGTTGTGTCGGCCGTACGTATTATTCCGATCGCGTGAATAACACGTCGTTTGAATTCTGGGTGAGGTTCAAATATGACCTCCGTGCCTTCCATACGGTCTTCCCACTGATCAATCACGTCTTGAGGGTTCATCTGCCGGAATTCCTCTGCCATCACGAACCGACCAATGTTGAAGTTTCCCTGGACCGCGCGCAGCACATCAAGAACCCCTGGCATATCATCTACCAGAGAGATGTCAATAGTCTCGACCGTCGGCCAGAAAGGAAAGCCGCGGTCCGCGATAACGACCGTGTTTGTATGCCGCACACGGCTAAGAAGTGAGTTGATCTGCGGGTTCAATATACCCGTCTTTAGCATGACATTTCTCCATTTGGAGATGGAGCCGTGGCTTCATGTATCGCGGCCTTACAAACGTGCTAAGCCATCTCATCACACAAAGACCAGCTTTCCGTCTCCCAAATTGAAGGTCCGGGCAATGCCGGCCCTTCCCATATCCCTTCCACCTGAATCTGAAAACCTTACTTCTTCCTGTCATCGCGGCGTGTCAATATTCATGACTTGACCGGGTCAATGGACGACCAGGGCATCCACAGCCACCGGTCCGGGGCCTCTGTTGATAATGGCGATGGAATGTTTTCCGGAAGTCAGATCCGTCACTTCGCAAATTCTTTGCTGAGCCTGGCGCGCGCCCGTCGTTGACAGGTCCGCCGTGGCGCGGGTTTGGCCGTCAATCTGGACCTCGATCCTTCCCGCTCCCGCTTCTTTCGGAGCGATGACCGAAACGCTGCTGCCAGTGAAGGAAGAAGTCCAAACATCGCCAGAGGTGTCGCTGGTGGTCAAGTCGTTATTGTAGTCACCGGTTCCCAGGTTGCAGCGGCGCAGCCATCCGTGAGACACCACGTCGAGATCATCATCGTTGATCCAGCGCTTATCGTGGGTGATCCTTAGCACTCGGCAGCCAGATGCCAGCGATTGGTTGCTGATTCCCGGCTGTGGTTGCGCGGCTGCGCCAGGGGTGACCGTCAACCCCTGATCATCTTGAACAAAAGTCAGCGGAATGTCGGAGCCAAGCAGTTCGACTTTGGAGACTTTACCCAAGGTGGCTCCGCCAGCGTGGAGAGCCTTGAGAGTGATTGGGGCGTCTCTCCAATCGAGCAGTGTTGCATATACATTGCCCTTGTTACGTGTGTAGCAAAGCCCAGTTTCGCCATAAACCTCGAACGGACGGGAGCTATAAACCGCTTCGCCGTTCACCTTCAACCACGCGCCGACGTCTTTGGCCGTGCGCACCACTTCAGCGTCAAGATCGCCGCGACCGTGCTGGGTGAGGTTGAGCAGCATGGTCCCGTTCCGGCAAACGTTTTGCATTAACGAAGTGACGAGGGCCTGGGCATCCATGTATTTTTGCCCGGTTTTGTAGTGCCAATCCGAGATACTGGTTTCGGTCTGGAACGGATATGCCATGATTTCTGGTTCGATGACCGCTTCAGTGCTCTTGACCAGGGCGCGGTCCACGTCGGGAAGCAGGTCAGGATGGTCCTGGAAACTGTTGTATCGTCCGCCTACGCCCTTGAGGTTGACAACCGCCTCCATTTTCCCATGGTTCCATTGCAGGGATTTGTTGTAATAGTTCGCGATCAGTTGAGGAGCGAGAAAACCCAGCCCCATATGTACGCCCAAATCCACTTGTGAATCGCCCGCATGTTCGTCGAAATAGATCACGTCCGGATGGTACTTGGTAATGGCGTCATCCACGCGCAACATAAATTGGTTTGCGAACGGCGAATGCAATGGGTCCTGGGCAGTATGCCCCGGGCCATAAAGGTTCACCGGGTCCATACCCTCCCACCATTTTCCTTTCCCATCGCGAACCGTTTGAAGGGCGTCGTAGGGCACCCCTTTCATTGGCCCCGTCTTATCGCTGGCGTAACGCACCGGCATGAACTGGCCCCATGTACGTGGTGGAGTGTCATGAAACCCAATGCCGAAGCGCATCCCACGCCGCCGCGCCACCTTCTCCCATGTGCCGACAATGTCCACCTTGGGGCCGACATGCACCGAATTCCACGGCTGATATTTTGAATCGAAGCAGTCGAAGTTGTCGTGATGGCAGCCCATTGCCATGAAGTAACGAGCGCCCATTTCAACATACAGATTCATTAACTCTTCAGGCTTCCACCGATCAACCACCCAGTTATGGCAGACGTCCTTGTAGCCATATTCGGAAGGATGGCCAAAGTGTTTGAGGTGGAACTCGTATTGCGGTCGGCCCTCCTGATACATCCCACGTGCATACCAATCGCCCTGCTCGGGCATGGATTGCGGATCCCAGTGCGCCCATGCGCCAAACTTAGCCTCGCGCCACCACGCTGGCGCAGCATAGGCCCGGCCGAGAGCTTTCCAGTCAGGGGCATAAGGACCGGGCGCAATCGCTAACGGCGACAGATTCCAGATGTCCGGCGGCAAACCCAGGTCTCCCTCGCCCACAATAATCCGGTCGATGTTCACACCGACGTCGTTGGGGGCCAGACTGATGGTCACCGTGGCGTTGGTAGGAACTGTCAGGTCCACTATGGCATTGAGATAGGAACTGGTGAGTGCTCCCGAAGAATGAACATTCACCCTTACAGCCGGCGCGTCATTGACCGCTACGCTGATAGTGCCCACCGACATCGACGCGTAGCGAATCGCCAATTTGCTGCCAGCGCGCATGTGAGTGAACCTGACGCCTTGGCCAGGTTGAGTCAGGCTTACCAGATAGCCTGCGGAAGCATCTTGATCGGCTAGCTTTGAAGCTCCGCCAATGAGTTCGGCAGCTTCAGCCTCAGAGGCTTGTGGTTCAATTGCATTTCCCATCCGCGATAACGCAATCGTAGATATACCACTGGCCAGAAAATCCCTGCGGTTCATTCAATTCTCCATGATGTGGACGTACATGCTTCGAAACGTTCAGACAGGCTGTTTATCCCTGAAATGAAAAAAGTCTGGGTCGGCTAGGCCGACCCAGACAAGTTTAGGAGGTTAGAAGGTTATTTTGGCAGAAAGCTGCAGCTGTCGCGGGCTATTTGCCTGGGACGTTATCTTCCCAAAGGTTGTAGTGTTGTTCACAGTACTTCCCGGGATACCCCAAATAGGATGGTTCAGCACATTGAATGCGTCGAGCCGGAACATAAGGGTATCCTTTTCGTGAAAGAATGGGAAAATGCGGAATAATGATGCATCGAATTGCTTATTACCATCCTGCCGCATAGAATTCCGCCCAACATTGCCAAGCGTATACTGCGCCGGCGTTACGAAAGCCGCAGTGTTGAACCATTGAGCGCGAGTTCGCTGATTCAAGTTAGGATTTCCTACTTGATTGGGGCGCTCATAGGTTCCGGTGTTTCCCGTATTACCGATGTCTCCGCTCGCTGAGAGATTGTATGGCAGGCCAGTGGCGAACGACGTGATTCCATTCAGTTTCCAGTTTCCAAGAGCATAGTCGAGCCCTTTCATACCGGTTGTGAATGTTACTGCCACTCCCGACAGGTATCGTCCATGTCCATCCAGCGGTGAAGACGTTCCGCAAATCAAAACCCGAATTGGAGCGATCCAATCGCAGGTCGTACGGATGCTCGATACTGCCGGTCCCGGAGCCATACCAGTCATCCGCCCCGATGTCGAGCGAATGAGACCATGTGTAAGAAATGATGTAACTCAGGCCCGTTTTCTTGTCCCTTCCCTGGAAGCTAGTTTGAAGTGCATTGTAATCTGACTGGTTTAGCGGAACGTCCCAGTGGCTTTGACCCATGTATGGGAAGGGAGTCCGGGGAGCAATAGCTCCGGGTCCGGGCAGTGCGGTATTTGCAACCATCCCGAGATCGATGTTGCGCCCCCGATTTCCAACGTAATTGAGGGTCCAGACCCCTTGCGCGCCAAATTTTTGCTGAAAACCGACAGTCCACTGGTCCGAATGAGGAGCCGTGAATTGGGGTGGAGTATTGAAGCTGCCGGCCACGCCAGTGAACGGCGTTGCCGACGGGTAGTTGCCTACAAAGCCTACCAGCGGATTCTCGGCCGTTGTCTGAGTTGCCGGGCTTGTTACCGTACCCGGCTGATTCAGGTTAGCCACCGAAACAATCGATTTTACGAGCCAGCCATCTACGTTTTGCGCCGTCTGATCCACGGCGGAGCCGTAAAAACCCCACCATCCTTCCGGCGCCCCGTTGTTCCCTCTGCCGCCGCCGGTATAGCTGTCCGCAGTGTTGCGCAGCCGA
>OCZT010003000.1_pt1 | contig 17383 bp, 16 predicted proteins | sample 1539031 | NCBI WGS metagenome assembly OCZT01 (sample SAMEA3539308, study PRJEB22396) | soil metagenome | biome: tundra; feature: field; material: soil | place: USA | collected 2010-05 | depth 0.15 m | reverse complement strand
AGATATTGGCGTGACTGGAGTTCAGACGTGTGCTCTTCCGATCTGCAGCAGCAGATCCGCTCGAGATGAAAGAGGCAGCGGGCGAAGCAGTGGCGGCAGCGGTAGCAGCCTCAGAGGAAGATCCTCTTGAGCTGGCAGGGACCGCGGCAGGGGCAGCAGAAGAAGAAGACCCGCAGTCGCAACCGGTCGAGTGTGAGTTAGATGAACCTATCTGGGCTGTTGTCTCGTTTGAACAGGTGGAAGTCGGCGGCTTGACCTATCACCAGGCGGTTGAAATGTTGAAGGAATTTGATTCGGCGGGTATCAACGGCCTTTGCATCGTCAGTCACGACGCAGCCGCCCGGTTGGGCCCTCAGAACTCGAGGACTACCTTTCCAAAGCTATCGTTGGACGCCAGATAGCTATAAGCTTCCCGCATTTCTTCCGCCGGAAAAACACGGTCAACAGTTGGCTTGACGCTTCCGTTTCGGAGCAGTGGCAGAACGTCGTAGACAAACTTACGCGTCGCGTCCTCTTTCTCGTCGATGGTACGGCCCCGGAGCATGGTTCCGATTATCTTAAGCCGCTTTCGAAGTGCAACGCCCAGATCGAACTCGACCTTTGATCCGGACGTAAGCCCGACAAGCAATAATCGCCCCTTCGGCACAAGACTCTCGAGATTTTGCTTAAAGTAGGCCGCACCTACCAGATCGAGCACAAGATCGACGCCGCGCCCGGCTGTGGCCTCGACGACGTCCTTTGCGAAATCGGGCTCCCCCTCAGTCGCAACAGCCACATCGAGCCCAAATGCGGCGCATCGTTCGAGTTTGTCCGCGGTCCGGGATGTTCCGATCACAGTCGCTCCCCTGGCCTTTGCGAGTTGAAGCGCGGCAAGACCGACGCCGGATCCGACCGCATGAACAAGCAGCGTCTCACCGCTTTTGAGATCTCCCTGGGTAATGATCGCATCGTGCGCGGTAATAAAGGCCTCGGGTACGGCGGCGGCTTCGGCAAAGGATAGGTTAACGGGCACTGGCACGATGAGTCGGCTATCGGTGATCAGATACTCGGCTTGTGCTTCGCCCGACGTAATTCCGAAAACACAATCGCCGATGTTCCACGAACGGGCACCGCCGCCGACCGCCGCGATCTCGCCCGCGAATTCCAGACCTGGAATGTTTGGCGAGTAACCTTCGGGCGGCGGATAGTTTCCGCGGACCTGCAACAAGTCGGCGCGGTTCAGACCGGCTGCTTTAACGCGCACCAGGACCTGCGTGTCTTGCGGCGGCGGCGGATCGGGAGTTTCACAAAACTCCAGATCGTCAAACCCGCCAAATCGAGTGATGTAAACCGCTCTCATTTATTTAGCTTCACCTGAACATCATTGGCCTCGAGTGAATTGCCGGTCGATCGCTGCAGTTCCGCGATCGCTTTATTTAGTTCGGTCCGCGCTCGTAATTCGTTGCTGCGTGCTGCCGATAACGCCGTTTGCCGATCGAGGACCCGATAGACGTCCGATTGTCCGTTATCCAGCTTTCGCTGTTCCGACTCGTACTGTTTAGCCGTGTTCTCTCGGACGATAGCAGCCGCTCGCAGTCGTGCCTCGGCTGTACGGATCGACTGGATAGCGTTTCGCACGTCCACCTGTATATTCTGCTCTATCTGCTCCCGTTGGACCTCGAGCCGCTCACTCTCGACGAGCGCATGTCCAAGGTTTGCCGAAGCCGTCTTATCGCCAAAGAGCGGAATATTAAAGTTTACGCCGACCCTAACGACAGGGTATCGATTTGCAAAAACACCTCCCAACGGATTGCCGGTAAGCAGGGCGAGATTTGCCTGCTGCGACTGACAAGCAGGCGATGTCGGATCGGTCGTACAGGGAAGCGGAAACGGACTGTGAAAGGCCGGGTTCTCGCTGCCGCCTATTCCCGAGGATGTATAACTTGCCGTAAAGTCGATCTGCGGTTTCTTCTGATCGCGATAGAGCCGCTGGTCGATCAGGTTTATGTCCTTCTGATACTTATTGATCGCTAGCTCGGGCCGCTTATCGATAGCCGCGGTCATTGCATCGGTCACGGTCGGGTCGGGCACCGGGACATCAACCGGTTCGACCGGCGTTATGGACTCAGCCCAAATGGCATTCGTGCGATCGGGCGAGATCAGATTCTTAAGAGCATTTTCGGCCTGGCTGACGGTATTTAAAGCATCGTAGACCGCCTGCTCAAAATTTGCGACCTGCGTTTCCGCCGCGACGACATCGATCGGGGCAAGCTGCCCTTCCTGAACAAGCCGCCGATTGTGCTCGAGTTGGTCACGCGCGTCGCGAACCGCGTCGCGCTGCACCTGCAGGTTTCGAAGTGCGAATGTCAGATCCCAATAACCACGTTGCACTGCGGCGACCGTTTCGATCGCACGTTGGCGAAATTGCGTATCGCTAATGTCGATATTGCGCTTTGCGATCTCAATGGCGCGGCGCGGCTGGTCAAACGTTCGTCCCCGAAACAACGGCTGTACAGCCGCAAAGCCGAGGCTCGTGTTCAGCTGCGGGCTAAGGATCGATATCGGGTTGTCGGTTGTCACTCGCTGGTTGTTGAATGACCCGGTAAAGACGGTCCCCTGGTTCGGCACATAGGCCTGGAGTGCCGCATTGCCGAGCAATGTCCCCTGTGTCGTTTTTGGATTTGAGCTAAAAATACTGATGTTCGGAGCTGTCGTATTATCGTAATACGACTGACCCGTCAGCCGCGGCTGATAAAAGCCACGTGCCGCGCGAAGATCGAACTCAGCCATGTGTTCGGTCTTTCGCGACACCTCGATATCACGATTATTATCCAGAGCCAGTTCGATCGCCTCGTGAAGCGTCAGCGTTCGTTGATTTGCGATATCGACACCCGCCAGCCCGATCTCCGGCAGTGTCCGGTCCTCGGAACGATAGTTCGGTGCAATTTCCGGAACGGCGTTCAAGTTGGCTGGTGTCGGTGTTGGTGTCGGCGTCGACGTCGGAGTCGCGCGTCCCGATTGAGCCCGCGCCGATACGCCAGCCAAGGCGATCAGCGCAATGATAATTATGTATATGTACCCCTTCATGTATTAAATAAAGACCGATTATTGTTTGGAAAATATTGAACTGGTCGCACCGGCTAATCTCCTCTTGACCCCGCCAAATAGCCATTCCGCAGCCCGATTTACATATTTGAAAAGCCGTAGCTCGGCCAGATCGTCAAAGACCGAATAGAAGACCGGCACGGCCAGCAGCGTTAACAGCAAACAAAGCGTTTGTCCGCCAACGACAAGCACGCCGATGGAACGGTTCGTTCCCGAACCCGCACCGCTCGAGGCAACGAGCGGAAGCATTCCCGCGACAAGCGCGATCGTTGTCATCAGGATCGGTCGCAGGCGATCGCGATTTGCCTGCACTATCGCGTCATAACGATTCATTCCGCCGGAACGAAGATTGTTCGTGTGGTTTATCTGGAGAATGGCGTTCTTTTTCACGACGCCAAACAACAGCAGCAGCCCGAGACCCGAAAAGACGTTCACCGTCTGACCCATGATCAAGAGACTTAAGATGCCGAACGGGATCGATAGCGGCAGCGTCAGTAGGATCGTCACCGGGTGGATGAATGACTCAAACAGCGCGGCCAGCACGATGTACATAAAGATGAACGACAACATGAACGCGAGCAGAAAATAGAACGCCGCCTTGCCCATTTCTTTTGACTGGCCGACGTAGCCGGTTTTGTATTCAGGCGGTAGTTTCATCGTGCTTACGAAATCGTTGATCGTTGACGTGATGTTAGCTGCCGACCCGCCGGGCTTTGTGTTTGCAAGAAGCGTTACCTGCCGCTGCCTATTTGTCCTGTCGACTGAGCTCGGGCCGGTTGCCGCAGTAGTTTTCACAACACGATCAAGCGTAACCCAACCCAGCTTTGCCGAAGGAACGATCATTCTCTTTAGGCCTTCGATACTCGTACGGAACGGATTTATTGCCCGCACATGTACCTCGAATTGATCAATGCCCTGACTGAATGTCGTGGCTTCCTGTCCCGCGACGAGCGTGTTGAGAGCCTGTGACACATCGCCGACCCGCACACCAAGATCAGCTGCCGTATCACGATCGACCTGCAGCTGCAGCTCCGGTTTTCCGCTGATGAGCGTCGAATCGACATCAACAGCATCCGGAATGGTCTTCATCTTTTCGAGTATCTTCGACGAATATTCTTCGAGTCTTTTGAGGTCGGGCCCGGCAACCATGTACTGCACACTCGCGCTGCGAAACCCTCCAACTGAGAATGCCGCGACCGGCTGAACCGCAGTCCGGTATTCCGGCGGAAAGTTTGTCAGTAGCTCGCGGGCGTCGCTCATCATATCCTCCTGCGATTTTGCACGCTGGTCTATGTCGGTCAGCTTAACGTAAATGGTGCCCGCGTTAACTACTTGCTGCTGACCGCCGCCAACGGTTGCGAGAGTGTCCGTTACGCCCGGCATTTTTCTGACTTCAGATGCTATCCGTTCGAAGATCTGCGATGTTGCACCCAAGCTTGTTCCTTCCGGGGTGCGGATCGAGAGCTCGAATTGCGATTGGTCGTCGACCGGCAAAAAATTCTTTCCGACAAACACGAATAGCGGATAGATACTCAGGAATACGATGACGACCAGCGTGAGGATCACCCACCGATGCCCAATCGAAAACCGCAGGAGCCATGCGTAGGCGAGGTCCACATGTTTGAACCATCCGTGGTAATTACTATCTGATGCGGCATGATCAATTTCATCGGTTTCCTCCACTTCAACTACGGGACCTTTCTTGTTCTTCTTTATCAACCGCGCGGCAAGCATCGGCGTCAGCGTGAACGACACGATCAGCGAAACGGCGACAGCAAACGAGGCAGTAAGACCAAAGCTCGACATAAATCTGCCGACGATCCCCTGCATAAAGCCGATCGGAATAAATACAGCCATCAATGAGAGCGTCGTCGCCATAACGGCCGGGCCGATCTCGCGTGTCGCCTCGATCGCCGCCTGGAAAGGATCCATTCCCTTTTCATCGACAAATCGATAGATGTTCTCCAGGACAACTATCGCGTCGTCGATCACGATGCCGACCATCAGCGTTAGCGCAAGCATCGTGATCTGGTTGAGTGTGTAGCCCATGGCGTAGACAAGTGCGAACGTCGAAATGATCGACGTCGGTATTGCCATCGCCGCAATAAATGTTGAGCGGAAACTCCAAAGGAATAAAAAGACGACGGTAGATGCAAATATTGAGCCGAGGATCAAGTGCTCTTCGATCGCACGCAGCGAGTTTTCGATGAACAACGAATTATCGCCTATGATCCGCATTTGATAGCCCTTTGGCAGCGTCGGCTCGATCTCCTTTAGACGCGATTTGATCTCGCGGGCGACTGCAACGGTGTTTTGGCCAGACTGTTTGGAAACGATCAAGGTAACGGCGGGCTGGCCGTTTAGCCTGGCTTCCGAGCTGAGTTCCTCTCCGCCATCTTCGGTGTAGCCAAGGTCTTTGACTTTTACCTGATACCCGCCGCGGGTTGCGACGACTACGTCGTCAAACTCTTGTGGTTTTTGTATCTTGCCAACCGTCCGAACAGCGGTTTGCGTTTGGCCCTCATCCAGGCGGCCGCTGGGAAATTCCATGTTCTGGATCTTTAGCGCACCCGAAACCTCGGCCGGTGTCACATTGTATGAACGCAGTTTGTCGGGATCGACCCAAACGTTGATCTGCCGCTCCTGTCCGCCGATGATCGTGATCTGACCAACGCCGTTCACCGATTCGATACGGTCCTTTATCGTGTGCTTAGCGGTCTCAGTAACTTCGCGGAGCGAGGCGGGCGCCGAAATTGAAATGCGCAAAATCGGCGCGACATCCGTATCGAGCTTTTGAACCGTCGGCTGTTTGGCTGTTTCAGGCAGATTGGGAATGACGGTTTGAACACGATTTTCGACCTCTTGAGCCGCAACATTGACGTCTTTTTCAAGCACGAACTGAACAAAGACCTGTGAGATGCCCTCGATCGACGACGACCGTAGCTCGTCGATTCCGCTGATCGTATTAACCGCTTCCTCGACCTTATCGGTGATCTCGGTTTCGATCTCCTGCGGGGATGATCCCGGATTAACGACTGTGACCGTGATCGTCGGAAAGTCGATCTTCGGAAAAAGGTCGACACCGATACTCATAAATGAAAAGGCCCCGACAACAACCAGCGACATCACCAGCATCGTCGCGAATACCGGACGCTTTACACATATTTCAGCCAGCCATTGCATAACTTTCTAGTTCCACGTTCCAAGTTAAAAGTTCAAAGTTATTTGAATTTGCTTCCACGTTCCGAAGAGTTGCGCAGGTACTTCATGAATCCTGAGATCACCCTTGAAGTCTCAATGAGTACTAAGACAAGTTCGTCAAAAGTTCTTTGATCCAGATAATTTTGGTCAAGTGCAATATAGAGTTGAGATCTAACCTCGCCACAAGATCCCTTCGCGACCGAAAGGAACTGCAAGAACTCTTTGTTACCGTCGCGTTCAAATCCCTCGGCAATGTTTGACATTACGGAAATGCAAGCGCGTCTGATCTGATTCACCAATGCGAAGTCCCGGCCAAATTCTCCCGACGAACTAACTTCATAAACCCGCCGTGTCGCCTTGCGTGCCAACTTCCAAGCCTCAATGTCTTCGAATCTTTCTATGATTGACATTTATCTTCATCCTCCATGAACATCGAACTTGGAACATCGAACTTTGTTCTACTCTGCTATTACCAGCACGCCGTCAAAAAGTGAATTGAGATTGCTTGTTGCTACGACGTCGCCCTCGACAATGCCTTGCTTTACTTGGATCATGTTGTCCTCGAGCAGACCGATCTGAACAAGTTGTTCGCGTACGGCACCGTCCTTCACGATATAGATCTTGTTCGTATCGCCCTCGGTTTTGATCGCCGACGTTGGCACCATCACAGCATTCTCAGGCTTCGCCTGAGTGAGACGAACCGTCGCAAACTGCCCCGGCTTTAATAATCCGTCGGTGTTAGGAACTTCAGCCTCGACCGTGAGTGTTCGCGCCGTCACATTTAGGTTGGGCAGAATTCGAACGACGGTGCCTGCAAAGTTACGATCGGGATATGCGCTGGTCTGCAGCGAAATAGCCTGGCCGACGGCAACCTTACCTATCGATTGTTCCGGGACATCGATCCTTAAACGCAAAGGTGATGTCCTGACGATGGTCGCAATCTTGGCGTTTGGCGCGCTGGGGCTTATGTACTCGCCCGGGTCTGCCACACGCTCGGACACATAACCGCTGATCGGCGAAAGGACGACAGTGTCGTTGACTGCTTTTTGCGCCTGTTCGACTTGTGTCTGTGCTGTTGCCACGGCAGTTCTTGCCGCTGCGACCTGGGCCCCGGCGATATTGATCGCTTTGACCGCAACGGCCGCCATCTGCCGCGCGTCCTCGAGTTGACCGACAAGCGCGTCACGCTGCGCCCGGCGCTGGTCGACCGTCGAGCGCGACACATCCCCGCTTTCAAGTAAACGCTCTGACCGCGCGAGTTCCTTTTCAGCTAACTCGAGGTTTGCCTTTATGGTTTTGACCTGTGGAAAATTCTCTATGTTAAAAGCCTCGCCATCCTTTAGTCCCAGTCGAGCCTGGGCCTGCCTGAGATTTGCGATCGCCTGGTCAACGGCCTTCTTTTGCTGCTCGACTTGATCGCGAGCCTGCTCGAGACGTATCTGTGCATCGCGGGCATCAAGCCGGACGAGTACGCTTCCTTTTTGGACATAGCTTCCGACATCAAAATTCACTTCGGCGATCTTTCCGGCGACAGCCGGCGCGACGTCGGTTTGCTCATCGCTGGCAAGATTACCCGTGGCCTCAAAATAGGTCGGGATCTGTTTTACGACAGCCTGGGTGGTTGTCACATCGATGATCTGGGGCTGGTTATTAGAGTTGGTGTTGGCAGAGTCCCTGGAACCGCATGCGGCGGACACGAGGCTTACAGCACTAAGCGCGATAAAGAAAAAAAGGACCTTCCAATCTTTCATAATGAATTTCATGCTTTAATGCCCGCAAGCAATATTTCGGCAAAGTTCTTTGCTGCCTCTTCGTTCGTGATCTTTAGGATCGATTGCTTTTTGTCCCACAGGATATTATTCAGTGACTGATGGATCAGCATTCCTAAGAATGCGCGAACCGCAATACGCGGATTTAACTTCCTGAATGCCCCGTCTCGCTGTCGCGTCTCGATATAACCGGCGATAAACTCGTAGACTAGTTCGACAAAATCATTAAAGAACCGCTCAGCCAGTTCGTGTTCCTCAAGGGCCGAGTAAAACAGCAGCCGCATGAAACCCTCATCCGCCTGGTGTTTGTTCATTGCATCGAGGGCGATATTGTAAAATACGGCGAAATCCTGTTTTTGTTCTATTGCCTGCCGAAGAGTAGAATTTGACTCCCACGGGAAGCGACGGACGCCCTCCTGGCAACCCTTTGTATCGAGGATGGCTCCATACAGGACTTCCTTGTTCTCGAAATGACGGAAAACCATCGCCTCGGACACACCGGCCGCACGGGCAATTTCTTTCGTCGTTGTGCCTTTAAAGCCGCGTTGTGAAAACAGATTGACGGCCGTCTGTAGTATCTGTAGGCGGCGTTCATCACCCGTCATGCGGCCCACATGGTCGGGAATTTCTAGATCATTTGCCAACACATTCTCCTATTGCAAAGTAAGTGCTTACTTACCGTTTCCAAAAGATTCGCATTTCGGCAATATCGTTGTCAAGCGTACCTCTCGAAACAAGTGAAAAAATGAAAAAGAAAAGAGTGAAATAGGAAAAAAGAGAAAGTGGAAAGGCCGAAATCGAGGATGAAGATATGGCATTGAAAAATAGAACAATTTCCCGGCGTTTTCGTTCATACTACTAACGGCGGCAGTAGTTGCGGCCTTTAAGGAGCATTTCTTTCAAGGATGGAGGTTTTACAATATGTCGGAATTTGAAGCGGAAGTTAAAAAGGCTGAGCAGGAATTGGAGCGGGGTCTGGTACCGGTTGGTGAAGAGCCGTTTGGCGGCAAGGTGACGGACGACGAGTTTCTCGGCGATCTGAAGGCGCATGCGCAGGAATTCGGCGAAAAGCTGCAGGAAGCCGCGGGGCAGGTGAAAGACTTTGCAAACGAAAAGATCTCGCAGGCAAGTGAGAAGTTCAAGGAGCTGCAGAACAAGGACCCGCGCGAGTTTATCGAGGATGCAAAGGAATTTGCACGTCAAAAACCAGGCCAGACCATTCTCATATCGGCGGCCGTCGGGTTAGTGCTCGGCCTTATCTTAAGGGGCGGGCGTAGATAACGATCTATCCAAGCCATAGATGAAAGAAGCGGCACCTGGGAGAAAGGTGCCGCTCTTTGGTTTTAGGAATAAGGTTGCTTTAGTTTTGTGCGTGGATCATACGCCGCGTGCGATCGGCAAACAGCACATCGATCTTCTGCGGTTCGATAACAGCCGTTACCTCGCCGCGTCCGAAAACGTGGTGCGTCATTGCCTGGCCTTTGCGATACTTGCGCGTCCGATCATAGGGAGAGGCATTCTTTCCGGTTCCTACATTTACCGAGGTCTTTACACCGCGGTTAAACGTGCTGCTGGTTTCACATGCCTCGCAAGCAGCTTTGGTGATCTTACCCTGCTTGGTAACGGCTTCGATCCTGTGGTTTTGCTCCACATCGCATGCCGAGCACATCATTTCTATAGTTCCACCTATGGCAAAAACTTCCGTTTTCATAATTCTCCTTTATCGGCCGCGCCGCGGTCCAAATGATCTGACCGATTTGCGAGCCGGTACTGCAAATCGCTTAACGCTAGTGTTCGCGAAATCATGACCCCCAAAATCCGGCAGCAGAATACGCTCAACTTGTTGGCCCGTCAGACGCTCGATCGCCCGCATCGAATGCTCCTCGGCGACGGTAAATAGTGTGATCGCACGCCCCTTGTTTCCCGCACGGCCCGTCCGGCCGATACGATGCACATAATCCTCGGGCGCCTCGGGTATATCATAGTTTATCACGTGTGATACCGAATCGATGTCTATACCGCGTGCGGCGACATCGGTGGCTACCAGGACGTTGGTTTTCCCCGATTTAAAAGCTCGAAGAGCTGCCTCGCGCTGCGATTGCGATCGGTCGCCATGAATGCGGTTTGACTTGTGGTCCCACTTTTCCAGAATGTGTGCCACTCGATCGGCGCCGCGTTTGGTGCGCGTAAATACAAGCACTCGGTCGAAATCCTCTTTGGCGAGGAGATCAAGAAGCAGCGGTATCTTCGATTGTTGTGCCACCGGGTAGGCGGTTTGCTCTATCATTCCCGCTGCCTGACCGTATCTGCTGACCGATATGTATTCGGGGTCTTTAAGAAAGGCTTGCGCGATGCGGTCGATCTCGGGCGACATAGTCGCCGAGAAGAGCAAAGTCTGACGCCTGACGGGAACTGCTCTTACAATTCTACGGATCGAGGGCATGAAACCCATATCGAGCATGCGGTCGGCTTCGTCCAGGACGAGCGTGGTCACACCCGAAAGGTTAACTAACCCCTGCTCCATAAAATCCATAAGGCGGCCGGGTGTCGCTATGATGATCTCAGGACGGCGGCGAAGTGCATCCGCCTGCGACTTATAACCCGACCCGCCAATGATCGATGTACAGCGAATGTTTCTGGGCGCAAGGTCGCGGCAAGCCGCATCCGTCTGGTTTGCAAGCTCGCGTGTCGGCGAAAGAATAAGGACCGAGGTTCCCGGTCTCTTCGTCATTTGGACCTTTTGCAAGATCGGTAAAAGGAACGCGGCAGTTTTGCCGGTTCCGGTTTCGGCGGTTCCGATAACGTCACCGCCCTCTAAAATAATTGGGATGGCCTGGTTTTGAATGGGTGTAGGCTCGATAAACCCAAGTGACTCGCACCTGTCCGTTAAAAAGGACTGCAAGCCAAGATCTCTAAATGTCATTAAAATTTATCTATTTTCCTTCAACTGAAGTTCCTGTTCGGAGTTCCTGCTTTTGCAGGCCTTTTCGCGCATTACTCACGAGTTCGTGGTTAGCGCATGGCGCCATAGGACGATACTGACAGGTCTATTCAGGATGTAATAAGAAGTATCTAACGGAAGGTTGCTTCAGTGTAACGGTGGCAGCGAAGGCTTCTGGTTCGAAGGTCCTAAATCATAGGACCGCTTCTACGATTGTTAACGTACCAACTCTCGAACTATCCGCTTGCGCTTTACTCACCGATGAGGAGCGACTTTACCGTCGACGAAGAGAGAAGGAAACTCAAGTTATTGAGACTACTATATTTACGGAAAAGTTGCAATGTTTATTCGACGAGTTTACCAGACGGCACATTCGTTACCAGTGACCGCCTTCGGAATATCCCTGTAGAAGGTACACTTCTCCGCGCCGAATATGCAACGAAATAAGAAGATAGAGAGCGCGGATAGTTTTAGAAGACTTTCGATGTTGATGTAGAATGACTTGGCCAAATCGAAGTCCATGCAAAGAATCGGTTTTATCGAAATCAAAGTGGTCGGCAAAAAGGATAATCTCGAGCTGACGCCTGATAATTACGATATTAAGGACATTATTAGCGTTCTTGAGAACGCCGAGAATCTTCTTTTTCCAATCAACAAGAAAGAAAGACCGACGATTAGTTACGATATCAAAGAAGGATCGGTCATACATATTCTCAAGACTTCTCTGCAGGCGATTATCGGTTTCAACGCGCTTCTGCTTCAGATCAGCCATAACAACTACTCAATAGATTTTTTGGAATCGCCGACTGCCAAGGCGTTTGAGTATTTTCAAGATTCCGCAAAAAAACAAGACGTTTCATTTGAAATATCAACGTCCGTTCCTGACTCCGGCAGGCTAACGGTTAATCAGGAAACCGAGTTCATTCGTTCGGAAGACATCTGGGTCGACGCTGAGTTTTATTTCTACGGGATCGTTACAGACTTCGGCGGCAAAGAAAAGGCAAATATACATCTAGACACGAAGGAGTACGGCCTCCTGAAGGTCGATTCGGAAGAAGCAATCCTCCGCGATTATGAGTCGAATCCTCTCTACAAGCCGTATGGGATACGGGCGACCGGCAAGCAGAACATCCATACAGGAGAACTAGACAAGTCTACTCTTAGCCTCGTTGAGATCATCGATTACGACCGAAACTGTAGAGAGGACTATATTGACGGGGTTATACAAAGAGCCTCGGCCAGTTGGGAAGAAGTCGGTGACGTCGATGAATGGCTGAGACAAATGCGGTAAGACGGTATGGATGATAAGTTGGATCTCGAAATCTTAAATATTCGAGAGCCCTTCAACTCAGTCCTGGGTATTTTACCGCTTCAGGAGTGAGAGATTCTTGCTCCAGCCGGGCGATTCGTTAGCCACCACCGCACCGCTGCCAGCATATATGCTTAAGTTTAAGTAGAAGTCTTTTCGCCCGCCGCTATAAATCTGTCGCTTTTTTAAGGATCGTTGCCGACTTATAGTTGTCAACTCCCGGGCCCATATCTTCACCCGCACGCCCACCACCGCGCATGACGTTCGCTATCCCCGGTGCGACAAGCTGCTGGAACATCTTTCCCATTTCAGCCGGCGTGTAGGGCATTCCCCGGTCAAGCCACCATTTGAGAAAACCGAATATCTGGAGCGCAATGTAATGACCACATACAGACGGCGGCACCCAAAGGTTCTCCGCACTGCGTCCGGAGGCTACGATCTTTTCTTCGATCAATTCAGCGAGAAATTCGGTCCCCAGGTTAAAAAGACGTTCGGTCTTGCCTGATCTTACGAGCGCCCGGTAAAAGGCGTAATAATCCTTGAGATGCATCATAAGCCCCTCGATCGGGGCTTTTCGTCCATTCGGAGCGGCTTCGAGATCTATATGCGTGGCAATGAGCCCAAGAAACCTTTTCCAATCGGTGATCAGTATGTCCTCTTTGTCTCTGAAATGACTGTAGAACGTCGAGCGGCCAACATTCGCACGATCGATAATGTCCTGCACCGTTATCGCGTCGTAGTGTTTTTCGATTATCAGCTCGATCAGTGCACCGCGGAGGGCCGCGACCGTACGATTCTTTCTTCTATCCGGGGTTTCTGTTTGATGGGGCATATCACTTTCTGAACAATATCATAGGATTTGTTCATTTATGAACAATAACTTGAGCACTGTCTGTTGACGTGTCTTTTATAGCTGGCTAGACTTCTTGCTACTTCAAAGGAGAATTTGAAAATGCTGAAGAATATCTTTGTACCAGGTGTTGTTTTGTTCCTTGTTTCGTTCGCCGCACTTGCTGCCGCACCCGCGGCTGGAGATTCGATAAACGGGACCTGGGATGTCACCTTTACGATCGCGGGGCAGACGGCCACCGGCACGTTTATGTTTGATCTCAAAGGATCTGCTGTTACAGGTACCGTCTATTCTGAACACACCGGGCCGGGTATGATAACCTAGGGCAAATACGATGGCCACAAACTGACCTGCACCTTGAAATTTGAAAAGCACGAGTCGATTGCTTTGATGGGCGAGTTCAAGGACGGAAACCTTGCAGGCACTTTCGATACGGAAGGCATGACCGGAAAATGGACGGCCTCGAGAAAGAAATAAAGCGGAAGGTCATAAGTTTCGTTGACGAAGCCATTCGGCGGCGACATCGCGCGGGCTGCGTTTGTTGCCGTCAACCTCATAATTCATTCGCCGCATTTCGTCCGTCGAGATCGCGTTCTTTAGTTTCTCGCAGGTGTCGCTGAGAGTATCTCCGACTTCCTGGCGGGCGATGAACACGGCCTGGTATGGCGGGAAATAGTGTCGATCGTCCTCTAACTGGACGAGGTCGAGGGCCGAGATCAAGCCATCGGTCGAGTTGCCGGCGATGATATCAAGCTCGCCGGCGGCGAGAGCGCGGTAGGTGAGCGAAAGATCCATTTCGCGCGGCTGTTTGGCGAATCGTAGACCGTAAGCTTTAGTAAATCCAGGATAGCCGTCCGAGCGCGACATGAAATCCTGGCCAAATCCGGCCTGCCAATCTCGCGCTAAAGGAACGGCATCGGAGACAGTTTTCAACTTATTCTTTCGCGCAACATCGCCTCGCAGCAGGATGGCAAAGTCGTTCGAGAAACCGAGCGGCGGGCTTAACACGAGACCAAACTTATCCGCATATTCCCTCTTTGTTTGGTCGTAAACAGCCTGGGGGTCGGTGATCGGCGGGTGTTTGAGGATCGCCGTATAGGCGGTCCCGGTGTATTCCGGATAGACGTCGATCTGTTTCGACAGCAGGCTGTCGTGGGCGAGATTGCCGCCGAGCTCAAATTGCCGTTGGACGCGGATGCCGCGCTTTTCGAGCATTTGCGCCAAGATCTCGGCGAGTATCACCGATTCGGTAAAGTCCTTTGACCCGACTACGATCTTTTTCAAATCGGTAATTTCATTCTTGTCGGCTGTATTCTCCGCTTTCAGATCTCCGTCGTTTGATCTGAAATTTGAAATTCCAGATCTGAAATTCGGAATGTATACAGATCCGAGGACAGCCAGCAAAAGGGCCGCCGCTGAAAACGCCATGATCCGCCGTCGTCCGGCAAAGAGGCGCTTCCCTATCTCGAAAGACGCCTGGAACTGCCCAAGTCCAAAATCGCACACGAGCGCTAACATTGCCGAAGCAAGCGCCCCGGCCAGGAGTAAGTTGTTGTCGTTTTGGCGAAGCCCGCGAAAGATATAGGTTCCCAATCCGCCTGCACCGACCGCTGCCGCAACCGTGGCAACGCCAACCGATATCACAACGGCGACACGTATTCCCGTGAGAACGACAGGCATTGCAAGCGGAAGCTCGACCATCCTAAGGATCTGCCAATCCGTCATACCCATCGCAACGGCTGCTTCGCGTGTCTTTTGATCGATCCCCAGAATGCCAGTCACCGTATTCCTGATCACGGGCAAAAGAGCGTATAAAGACAGTGCGATTATCGCCGTCCGGGCGCCGATGCCGCCAATAAAAGGTATCGGTATCAGCAAACCGAAGAGTGCTAACGACGGAACGGTCTGCATTATGTTCGCAAATCCCAGGACCGGCGTCTGCAGCGATTTGATCCTGGTGAGCAGTATGCCGAGCGGCACACCTAAAGCAATCGCAAGACCTGTAGAGATGAGGACCAGAAAGATGTGCTCGCGCGTTAAAGCGAGAAGCTCAAGCCAGTTTTGCCGCAGAAAGTCGAAAAAGGACATTGGCCGAATCACCTGCTATCACAGGCGCATCAAGGAGAATATTGGGATGGACCGAATCATTTCAAGGTGCGTCCGATGATCTCGAGATCTGATTCGACCATTTCGCTTACCAACGCTTGAAAAGTGTGTTTCGGACGCCAATTTAATACCGACCTGGCTTTTGAAGAGTCACCGGTAAGCACATAGCTTTCGGAAGGTCGATATAACTTTTCATCGATGACCAGATAGTCTCTATAGTCCAGACCGACACATGCAAACGCCATTTCACAGAATTCTTTGACCGAATGGGTTTCCCCGGTGGCGATCACATAATCATCTGGTTCCGGCTGTTGGAGCATTGCATACATCCCTTCGACGTAATCCGCCGCATGGCCCCAGTCGCGCCTGCTTTCAACATTTCCGAGACGGAGCTCAGTAGCTAAACCGAGCTTTATCCGGGCTACCGCGATCGAGATCTTTCGTGTTACAAACTCACGCCCGCGTCGTGGCCCTTCGTGGTTAAAAAGTATGCCGCTCGAGCAGAACATGCCATGCGTTTCGCGGAAATTCCTTGTTAGATGGAATCCGGCAACCTTGCTAATCCCGTAAGGACTTCGCGGGCGGAACGGCGTGTTCTCGTTTTGGGGCGATTCTAAAGCGTTGCCGAACATTTCACTGGATCCGGCAAAGTAAAACCGGCAGTGCGGCTGCAGTTCGCACAAGGCAGCTAAAATATAATGGGTGCCGTTGATATTGACGCTCATCGTGGAAAATCCATCAAGGAAACTTTCAGCGACAAAGCTTCGGGCGGCGAGGTGATAGCATTCGTCGAACTGGTACTGTCCGATCAGTCGGTAAATACTCGGATAGCTTTCGATGCTGGCGGAGTGCAGCGAAATGTCATTTATCAGATGCGCAATTCGCCCCGTCGCTGCCGCTGACTCCGCGGCAACAGGGCGCACGGTTCCATGGATCTCGTACCCCAAACCAAGAAGGTGTTCGGCCAGGTGGCTCCCATCCTGACCCGTTATTCCTGTAATGAGGGCCCTTTTCGTCATCAATAGGTAAAGTTCGGCGCCGCTAAATAGTGAGGCGTTTCTTGTGCAAGACGATTCCCGTCCGGGATTGACTTGCGAATGAGCCGAGAGCTTGTCGCTATCAAGGGATCATGTTTCGCTGGGCTCACTATTTCTTAGGAAAGGTCGGCAAGAACTGGGGTATTACTCGCCCTTTTGTCTTTTGCTCGAACGCATAGGCATATTTGATCAGAAGAGGTTCGCTCCATGCGGTACCAAAAAAGAACATTCCCGTTGCTTGGATCGATGGTGGGATTGCAGGCCTATTTCCCGCTGCGGGAGCGCCAGGCAGGTCGCGAAGTCCGAGCGGCACCGTAATAGATGGGTAGCCGGCGACCGCCGCTATTCCCCATGCGGCACCGCTCGTCGGGCCGACGAGCGCGTCGAGCTTGTCCTTTGCGAGAAGGGCATCGATCCCTTCGTCGCGGGTCTGCTTTCGAACTTTGGCGAAAGCATCCAGGTATCCCTTGTCGTTAAGGTCGCTTTTCTTTTGCGAGTCGATAAACAGCTCCTGGCCGAACTTTGGCAACTCGAGCTCCTTGTTCTCTTCGTTGAACTTGATCAGCTGCTCGAGCGTAGTGTATTTGCCGCCGCGTCCCGCCAGATACTTATTCAGGTCTGCCTTAAACTCGTATTCCAGCACCGCTGTTCGGTCGGCACCCGCTGTCTGGCCGAAATCCGGAAATTTCACCTCGACGAGCGTTGCACCCGATTCACGAAGCTTGGCGAGAAAGGGTTGATAGTAAGCCTTCCAGGCATCGAGATTTAGTTGCGGGGGAAAGGTTACCAGCCCGAGCCGAGCACCCTTGAGACCGTTCGGATCGAGGAATTTCGTGTAGTCCTTTGCCCGACGCTTGTCGGCATCGGCCGTGGCCGGATCTGCTCTGTCAGTTCCCGCCATTGCGGTGAGCATGATCGCTGCATCCGTGACCGTGCGGGTAATCGGGCCTGCTGTATCCTGCGAATGTGAGATCGGAATGATTCCGCTGCGAGCGACTAGCCCGACGGTAGGCTTGAGGCCTACAACACCGTTAGTCACGGACGGAGAGATGATCGACCCGTTGGTCTCGCTGCCCACCGCTGCGG
>OCZT010002999.1_pt1 | contig 17385 bp, 15 predicted proteins | sample 1539031 | NCBI WGS metagenome assembly OCZT01 (sample SAMEA3539308, study PRJEB22396) | soil metagenome | biome: tundra; feature: field; material: soil | place: USA | collected 2010-05 | depth 0.15 m | reverse complement strand
GCGACGACCGACACGAACGCGCTCATGCACGGCCGGCCCGGCTGCGCGAGCGCGTATGTCCCAACTCGACGGCAAGCGCACGCCGAGTCGTCCGAAGACCCGCTCGCATGAAATCGGGCCACATCGTGTTGTCGAGAAACTGCCGGTAGAGGCCGACCCCGCGAACCGCCTCATAGGGCACGGGGTTGATCAGCCTGACGACCGGCACCTCGCGGCGCAGGCGAGCCAGGTTCTCACGCGCCAGCTCGATGTGCTGGATCTCTCGCACCTGTGACGCCGCATAGAGAATGGACCCGGGCTTCTCGAGCCACCCGGTGATGTCCTCCCCGTCGAATTCTTTCGGATAGAACCCGTTGATCGCGATCACGACGTCCGGCGGCGTTTCGATGTCGAGCAAGGGACGCACCGGCAGAATGTCAGCCGTGCCTCCGTCCCAGTAGTGATGGCCGCGGTACTTCACCGCCTCGACGAACAGTGGAAGAGCGATAGCCATGCGCACCGCGCGAGCAACTGCGAGTCGCGGATGCGTGCGCGGTCCGATGTACTCGACTTGGTTCCGTTCCACGTCCCACACCGGCGCGTAGGCGGGGATCGGCAGCTCCGCAAGCGTCATGTCGCCGAGCCACTCCCGGTACCAGGCCTCGATGCGATCGCCGCGCAGGAGTCCATTGAAGCCCCGGCCCCGGCTGGGGATCAATCTGAGCAGTGCGCGCCAGTCGACGTCGACCAGGTCCGATGCAGTCAACCCGAGGGTGACCTCCGCCACCTCGTCCGCGCGCCGTCCTGCCGCGATCGGAAACCCGAACAGCGCCGCCCCCGAGCAGACAGAGATCACCGCGGGACGGACGTCCGCTTCCTCGAATGCCCGGGCCGCGCCCACAAGGGAGGCGAGCGCCCCACTCCCACCCGTGGTCAGGAGGGCCACGCGACGTGATCGCAGATGCCGTAGCTGCGTCTTTCTGACCCGGGGGAAAGGATGGCGGTCGATCGCGGGAGACCTCTCGTGCGGCAACGTCAGCAGTGCTCGCCGTGCCACCCGGAGGAACGACGCGTCGCTGCGTATCCCTCCGGCGAGCTCACGGGCCATGGTGACGGCGTTGAAGTACTGCCGGATGCGAAAGGCGTCGAGCGCGCGGTCGAGCGGAGTCTGGTTCATAGATCGCTTCAGCACGACATGGTCGCAGACCGTTGATCCATTCGATTCAGCCCTCACCTTAGAAACGCGAAGTCCCCATCAACATGGGCCGAAGGTCATGAACCGCCGCGCCGTCGGTCACCAAACCCCCTCTGGTCCACGCCACGCTCCCCGGCAGTCTGAACCGACCTCGGTCAGGTCCTCGGGGCGCACCGATCGTGACCAAGGTCCCGGCTCACTGAGTACGTACGCCGCTGGCGTTCCATCGCGCTGCGCATCACTATCGAGGCTGGTGGTGATCGCCGCGGCGAGAATGCGCGGCGCGGGCAGCGATACAAAAGGGCCAAGCGATGACGCCGGCGATCGTCCTTCATACGGAGGGCCTGACCAAACACTATGGGTCGGTCGTGGGGTTGGAATCGCTCAATCTCGACGTTCACCAGGGGGAGGTGCTCGGGTACCTCGGTCCCAATGGGGCAGGCAAGACCACAACCATCAGGACGATCCTGGGACTGATCAGGCCGACCGCCGGAAGCGCTGAGATATTCGGCATCAACACGCAGACGGACACGGTCGAGTCGCACAAGCGGGTCGCCTACGTTCCCGGCGAGGCGACATTCTGGCCGAGCCTGACCGGCATGGAGACACTGCATCTGCTCGCCCGCGTGCACGGGTCGGTCGATGTTGCATTCCGAGATGAGCTCATCAAGCGCTTCGACTTCGACCCGTCACGAAAAGTGCGGACGTATTCCAAGGGGAACCGCCAGAAGATCAACCTGATCGCGGCGCTCGCGACGCGTGCGGACTTCCTGGTGATGGACGAGCCCACATCGGGGCTCGATCCCATCATGGAGCAGGCGTTTCGCCACAGCATCGTTGAGGCGAAGGGGCGCGGCCAGACGGTCTTCCTCTCGTCACACATCCTCGAGGAACTCGAGGCACTCTGTGACCGCATCGGGATCCTGCGTGCGGGAAAGCTGGTGGAGCTGGGAACGCTAACCGAGATGCGCCATCTTTCGGCGCTGACCGTCGAAGCGACCTTCGGTGGGCCTCCCCCGGCACTGGAGCACGTTGCGGGTGTGAGCAACCTGCATGTGGAAGGAGGCCACGTCACATTCAATGTGCGCGGAGCCGTCGATCCTGTGCTCCGGGTGGTTGCCGATCACCATCCGATCACCTTCCTCAGTCGCCAGCCATCCCTCGAAGAGCTCTTCCTGTCGCTGTATGGCGCGTCCGACGGCGTTCCAGCAGACTCGCCGCAGTGACCACGATCGCCGCGGTTCGCCCGTCCGGATCGGCGCTCACCCCGTTCCGCTCCCCGGGGACGGTCATTGGCCGGCTGGTCTTTCGCCGCACTTGGCGATCCGCCGCCATCTGGGCGGTGATCTTCGGCGGATACACCGTTGCCAAGGCGCTCGGCATCGTCGACATCTACCCCAACGCTGGTGCACTCCACACCGCGGCGGTCCAGCTCGCGAGCGATCCAGGCCTCAATGCACTGGTCGGCGCACCCCGATACCTGGATTCCCTGGCGGGAATGCTGCAGTGGAACATCGCGTCGATCATGGTGACGCTGGGCGCGATCTGGGCCCTGCTCACCTCCACCAAGCATCTGCGCGGAGAGGAGGACGCCGGCCGCTGGGAAATCCTCCTGACCGGACAGACCACGGCACGAGGCGCGGCGGTGAACGTCCTCGCCGGACTGTTTGCCAGCACGCTGCTGCTGTTCGCCATCGATGGCGTCTTCTTTGTGGCGACGGGATCGGTCAAGACCGTGCACATCGATCCGGGGCCGGCGGTGCTTCTCGCCCTGGATGTCGCGCTCGGCTGCGGCATGTTCGCCGCCATCGGCGCTCTGATGAGCCAGCTGCTCCCGTCCCGCGGACGGGCGGCCGGATTGACCGCGGGAGTCCTGGGGGTTTCGTTCGCCCTGCGTTCCATGGGAGACATCACGTCGGCAAGCTGGCTGCTGAACGTCACGCCGCTCGGCTGGCTGGAGCAGTTCTCTCCGCTGACGCACACATCGTCCTTCTGGATCCTCCCGCCGCTGGCCCTGATCCTGGCGTGCGGCAGTCTGAGCGTGTTCCTGGCGGGCCGGCGGGACCTGGGTTCCGGCGTGATCACGGTGAGCGACTCGTCGCGGCCGCACACCCGGCTGCTCAACAGCCCACTCGCGGCGGCCGTCCGTCTGACCAGGACGTCAACTGTGGTCTGGCTCGCGGCGTTCACCGTCGTCGGCGGGCTCTATGCATCGTTCACAAACGCGGCGGTCTCCTCGCTGGCTGGGTCGGCAAGTGCGCAGCAGATCTTTCAACACCTGGTGCACACCAGCACCGCGGTATTCGCCGGGGCCTACCTGGGTCTCGCCTTCTTCATTCTCCTCACGCTGATCTGCGTCTACGCCGCCAACGCTGTTGGCGCGATCAGGGATGAGGAGGCATCCGGTCGAGTGGACAACTTCCTGGTCCAGCCGGTAAGCCGTCTCCGATGGCTGGCGGGCAGAGGCGCGCTCGTGGTGCTCGTCATCGTCGTCAGCGGTCTCCTCGGAGCGATCGGATCGTGGGTCGGTCTAGGCAGCCAGGGCAACGGGATCTCATTCACCATGCTGCTGCAGGCCGGTGTCAACGCAACGCCGCCCGCACTCTTCATCTTCGCGGTGGGCATCTTCGCGCTCGGGTTCTGGCCGCGCCGGACCATCATCGCCGCATACGCGGTGCTTGGATGGTCGTTCCTCGTGGTGATGCTGAGCAGCGGTATCAGCATCCCAACGTGGATTCAGGACACGTCGTTGCTGCACCACATCGTGTTCGCTCCGGCAGCGCCACCCGATTGGGGGGCCAACGCGGTCATCATCGGCATTGCGGTGGTCCTCTGCGCAGCTGGAGCCGTGCGCTTCAATCGCCGCGACCTCCAGGGAGAGTAGCGGCCACGTCGACCGGGCCTGGCATGCGTGTGCCAAATGACCACTGGATGCCGTCCATTCGGCCCTTGTTCCACGGCCACACGGCGACGCACGGTTGACATTGGATAAGCCGCGAGTCCATGCAGTGGAGCGTGCCTGACCGGCGGAACGGCTCGGCACCCGGACACTGAGGAGGTTGGTGGAGATGTCAGAGACGATCAGCGTTCCGGCCGAGCCGGTGGCAGCAAAGAGCGGGGGCGCGGGCCACGGCGGCGCGGTGGCGTCCGAGCTGGCCCATCTCTATGGCGACGGAGGTCGCTGGCTTGCCGCGGCAGATGCGCCGCAACCGGTCAGGAACCTCCTGAGCATCGCGCGATTGGGCCGTGCCAACCTCCTCACGCTGCTCGACATCGCCGGGGGCTTCAAGCGCGACCCACACGAAACCCCCGTTCTCCTCCGCGGTCACACGGTGGTGCTGTACTTCAACAAGCCGTCCACCCGGACGCGTATCTCGTTCGAGACGGCGGTTGCACAACTGGGTGGAACGCCACTGGCGGTGGGGCCCCACGAATTGCAGCTGGATCGCGGCGAGACGATCGAGGATACCGCGCAGGTCATCAGCAGCTACGCCAAGGCTTTCGTTATTCGAACGTTCAGTGATGAGGACGTGCGCCGTTTCGCTGCGGCCGCAACCATCCCCGTCGTCAACGCTCTCACCGACATGCACCACCCGTGTCAGGTCATCGGTGATCTGCTCACCATGCGCGAGCTCTGGGGAGAGTTCGCGGGGCGGCGAGTCGCCTTCATCGGCGATGGCGACAACGTTGCGCACAGCCTGATCGAGGGTTGCGCCCTGCTGGGCATCGACGTCGCCGTTGCGTGCCCGCCCGGGTACGAGCCCGATGCCGGCATCGTGGAGGCGGCACAGCGTGTGGCAGCGGCTGCGGGAAGCACCGTGCTGATCACACACGACCCCCTCGAAGCGGTTGCCGAAGCCGATGCCGTGTACACGGATGTGTGGCTTTCCATGGGGGTTCCAGAACTCGAGCGAGCGGCTCGGGTCAACGCCTTCCGTGACTACCAGGTCAATGCAGCCCTGATGGGTCATGCCAAGCCGGATGCCGTCTTCCTGCACTGCCTGCCCGCCCATCGCGGCGAGGAGGTGGCGGCAGACGTCTTCGACGGCCCGCGCTCGCGCGTCTTCCAACAGGCGGCAAATCGACTTCCCACCGAGCAGGCGATCCTGTTCGCACTGCTCACCGGGAGGCTGCGCGATGTATCCACGAACGTGCCGATCGCAAAGGAGCTGTCATGAAGCGAGTCATCATCATGGGTGCGGGTGGCCGCGATTTCCACAACTTCAACGTCGCATATCGCGAGGATGCTTCTACCGAGGTGGTGGCCTTCACAGCCACCCAGATTCCAGGGATCGCGGATCGCACCTATCCGCCGAGCCTGGCCGGTCCGCGCTATCCAAAGGGGATTCCGATCAGGCCTGAGGAGGAGCTGACCGCGTTGATCCGCCGGTACGACGTCGACGAAGTTGTCTTCTCCTACTCGGATATGCCGCACGTCGAAGTCATGCACCGCGCGTCAATCGTGCTGGCCGCCGGAGCGAGCTTCGTGCTGCTCGGGCCGCATGCGACCATGCTGCAGAGCACCAAGCCGGTGGTGAGCGTGTGCGCCGTGCGCACCGGATCGGGCAAGAGCCAGACCAGCCGGCGTGTCGGCCGAATCCTGATGGACGCGGGGCTGCGCGTGGCGCTGGTTCGCCATCCGATGCCGTATGGCGACCTCGATGCGATGCGCGTTCAGCGATTCGCGACCCTTGCGGACATCGATGCGTCGCATCCCACGATCGAAGAGCGCGAAGAGTACGAGCGCCCCGTCGAGCTGGGCATGCTCATGTACTCCGGTGTCGACTATGCCGAAATCCTTGCGCAGGCGCAGGCGGAGGCTGATGTCATCGTCTGGGACGGGGGCAACAACGACTTCTCGTTCTACGCTCCGACGCTCCAGATAGTGGTCGTGGATCCGCTTCGCGCCGGCGACGAACTCGCCTATCACCCAGGTGAGACCAACCTGCGCATGGCCGACGTCGTGGTGATCAACAAGATCGACAGCGCAGGCCTGGAGAAGACCGAGCGGGTGCTCACAGATGTGGCCGCCGTGAACCCTGCTGCGACCGTCATCCGCGCCGCCTCGCCGACCATGCTGCAGGACGGGCCGCCCCTGATGGGGAGGCGGGTCCTCGTCATCGAGGACGGCCCCACGCTCACCCACGGGGGTATGAGCTTCGGCGCCGGTCTGGTGGCGGCGCAACTCGGCGGCGCGGGCGAGGTGGTCGATCCACGGCCGTTCGCGGTCGGATCCATCGCGGAAACCTTCCGGCGCTTCCCACAGGTTGGTCCAGTGCTCCCCGCCATGGGGTATTCGGACACACAGCTGGGTGAGTTGGAGCAGACCATCAACGCGGCGGATTGCGATGTCGTGCTCACCGGAACGCCCATGGATCTCGGCAGGCTCATCCATTCGCGGCATCCGATCCGGCACGTCACCTACGAATTGCAGGAGATCGGTGAGCCCACGCTGGACGACGTGCTCCGACCGATGATTCAGAACGCCAGGCGCGATCTGGCGGTTGCCACGGTGTGAACGGAGCCGCGCATCGAGTGCGGCCGCTCGTGGTAGCCGCACTCGGCGGGAACGCCCTGCTGCACCGAGGCGAGCCGCTGAGCGCCGATGTGCAGCAGCGCAACGTTGCCGTGGCGGTGAAGGCTCTCGCCGAGGTTGCAATGGACTGCGACCTCGTCATCACGCACGGCAACGGCCCGCAAATCGGGTTGCTCGCGCTCCAGGCGGCAGCGGAGCCGTCCGCTGGACCCTATCCACTCGACGTTCTTGGCGCCGAGAGCGAGGGAATGATCGGGTACCTGCTCGAACAGGGCTTGCGCAATGAGCTCCCGGCACGCAACATCGCGACGCTGCTGACCCAGGTCGTCGTCGACACCGATGATCCTGCGTTTGCCGTACCGACCAAGCCCATCGGCCCGGTGTACACAGAGGCCGACGCACGTCGTCTGGCCGTCGAGCGCCGCTGGACGGTCGCGCGCGATGGAGATGGGTTTCGCCGAGTCGTTCCATCACCAGAGCCCCGACGCATCGTCGAGCTCAGCACCATCCGGCTACTGCTCGACGCGAACGTCATCGTCATCTGTGCGGGTGGCGGCGGTATCCCTGTCGTCATGGAAGGCAACGCAGGAATCCGCGGCGTCGAGGCCGTGATCGACAAGGACTTGTCCGCCGCGCTCCTTGCCAGGCAGCTCGCCGCCGATGCCCTGTTGATGCTCACCGACGTTGCCGGGGTCGCGCGCGACTGGGGAACGCCTCACGCCCAGCTCATCCGCACCGCGACACCGGATGAGCTGTCGGCGCTCGTCTTCGCGCAAGGATCCATGGGACCGAAGGTCACCGCGGCATGCCGCTTCGTTCAGAACACAGGAGGGCGCGCGGGCATCGGTGCGCTGGCCGAGGCAGCCGCAATCCTTCGCGGCGACGCCGGGACCACCGTCAGGCGAGTTCTACACCCAGCGTGCGCAGACATGAGCTCTCGGCCGTAGCGGAAGCTGACAATGGCGTGGGTCAGACGGCAAACCAACGTCGCGGATCGTGGCTTCCAGTAATGCGCCCACGGATCCGCTAAATGCCACATCAGTCGCTCTGATTTCTGTCGGCCTGCTCACGACCCTGGAACTCAGACGTATTGGCTGATCACGCGACTACGATGCTCACAATCGACTACGTGATGCCGAAGCGGTGCGTGACACCGATCAGCGCTGCGAGGTCCGAATCGTTGGGGTCGTCCGAACCGCGCGGGTGAAGCGTATGTGAGAGTTAGCGGGACGCGACGGCTCCACGTCCGCCGCACCCGAGCCGCCGCACCTGGTCGGGCCGGCCGCCCAACGGGGCGTGCCACTATGGAGAGCGACTCCCGCTATCAACCGCCCGAGCTACGCGAGCAGCCGTGCGTGCTTGCCGGAGAGGCCCCGGCGTGCGGACACCGAACGTGCAGGAGAGGACAACCGCGACCGCCGTCTCGGGATCCGTTCGCCAGGCCGCATGTACGGCGATTGGGCGCCCGCGGAGCACGGTTCGCACCCAGAAGCCGACCACCTCACCAGCAACTCTGAGGGGGCTTACCGCCCCTCGCTCGTCGTCCGGCCACTCGCCGTGCGCAAGAAGGCTGCGATGCGTGACGCCGACAGTTGGCATATTCAGGACGGCGCCGAGTTCCAAAGCCAAGCCCGCCCTGCGCGGGTGGTCCCGGCCAGTGGCGTCAACGAGCAGCACATCCGGGATTCCCGGGAGCGCGCGCACCGCCGTCTCAAGCAGCGCGCCCTCGCGCAGGGCGAGCATCCCCGCTTGATATCCCTCACCCGCCGCACCACTGATAACCGCTGTGTGCCCGTGCGCAGACGCGGCAGCCCAACCGTGGTCGCCCTTCCGGCCGGAGCCGGCAAGACCGCGCTCGAAGCAGACGAAGCAGCCTCCCACGACGGCGGCTGCCGTCCAGAACCACGGATGTGGCGACAGGCCGGCCAATGCCTGCTGCTCGACGACAAGCTCGGTGGCGGAACCCGGCCAATGTGACACAGCCCATAGCTTGCCGCAGCTTGCAACGCATTGACTGGTGGGAACTGGAGCACGACTCGCGGGCTAGCAGGTGACCGATGCTGATGTCGCTGCGCGCGATGGCTACGGCAAAGAAGAGCCGGCGTAATTGCCCTCTTCGAAGTGCGCTAGGACTCAAGTGGCTTGCGCCAGAGCTCCGTGGACCAAGATTCGGGCTTCCGTGCCGCGAGGAGATCAAGGGCCGAAAGACCCTGGTAGGAACCGGCACGCGCGCCTAGCGTGACGCCATGGCCCAATCCAACGATACGGTGGCGGCAGCGCTCCAGGAGTTCGCCGATCTCCTGGCCATCTCGGGTGGCGACCCGTATCGAGTGCGCCACTGCGCAGAGGGGATGGGTCGGCCCGGACGCGGTCATCAACACACATCCCATTGCCCAGCTACGGCGGTTCCTACGCAAGCCGTCGCAGCGACGGGCGGCATAGGCCGGGGGATGCAGTGGTACGGGGGGCTGCTCATCCCGCAGTGAGGGCAACGTTTCACACGCTCGCCATGGAGGTTGCAAATGCTCACGCGCTGGAGGAGGCAAGCTGAGAATCGCGCTCGCTGGTGACGTCATGTTGGGACGCCTCGTCGACGAAGTGCTGCGCCACCGGCCGATCCTGTCGGCGTGGGGAGACACGCTGCCCCTGTTCGCAGCGGCCGACGTGCGCATCTGCAACCTCGAGTGCAGCCTGACAATGGAGAGGGATCCTGCTTCGCTTCCCTCCAAGGAGTTCAGGTTCCGATCCGACCCCTTCAACGTCGCCGCGCTGCGCCTTGCCGGCATCGACGCCGTGTCCATCGCCAACAACCACGTGGCGGACTTCGGTGACGCAGGCTTGATGGACACAGTGATGACTCTCGATCGCGCGGACATCGCCCACTCGGGAGCCGGAGCTTCCCTTGAGCTTGCGTCGGCGGCCGCCATGGTGCGCAGCCGTGCGGGATCCGTCGCTGTGCTCGCCTGCACGGACAACGAGCCCGGGTGGGAGGCCGGCCACGACCGTCCTGGGGTGCGCTACTTACCCATCGACCCCCGCGACCGGCGCGCGGTCGCCCTGATCGACGACGTGCGGCGACTGCGGTCACATGTTGATGTCGTCGTCGTATCACTGCACTGGGGCCCAAATTGGGACGGAAGTCCGCCACCCGAGCACATCAGCTTCGCCCGTACGATCATCGACGCGGGCGCCGACATCGTCTTCGGGCATTCCCCCCACATCGTTCGGGGCATCGAGGTGTACCGGCGGCGGGTCATCATCTACTCCGCCGGCGACTTCGTGGACGACTATGCCGTCGACCCCGTGGAGCACAACGACTGGTCGTGTCTCTTCACGGTCGACATCAACGAGCGCGGGTTACGGCGGATGCTGCTGCACCCAGTGCGCATCGAGGACTTCGCGGCCCACCGCGCTTACGGACAGCTGGCGGCGACGATCGCCGCTCGCATCGCGCGCCGTTGCCGGGATCTCGGGACGCCCTGCCATTGGTCGCGTTCGGCAGAGGCGCTCGTCATCCGTCCACTGCTGCGTTCTGGCTGTGCTCCACCCGAGGTGCTAGCAACATAGGGCACCGCCGCGAGGTTCTCCGCGACAGACCTCTGACACTATTCATCCCAGCACGCACGAATGATGACTGCCGGAGCGCATCAGGAGTGTTTGACGACTGTGTACCAAACCCGGTCGGCCACGCGCACGACCTGGTCTCCCATGCGCGCGTAGCGGCGATACAGCTCCCGGCGGCCGGCAAGCTCACGCGTATCGGCCATCTTCAGCGCCTCCGACATTGCGATGCGATACCGCTTCTCGACATCCCTCGAGACGTTGATCGCCGCGTCCGCCTCAGCCGTGGCACGGTCCTGGTCGCGAGCGAGCATCTCGAATGCGCTGGCCAGATGACGGACGCCGGTGAGGATCGACGCAGCCATGGCAGCAAGGTGGGCGTCGGGCCGCATGGACATGACCTCGGCCTCTCGCACAGCGTCCTTGGCGCCGTTGAGTACAACATCGAGCCGCTCGGAAAGGGTGTAGATGTCTTCCGCGTCAAAGGGCACACTGAATGCCACGCGCAATTCCTGCTGCAGCCGTCGTCGGACGGCGTCGGCAGCATGCTCCGCTTCGCGCACGGCAAGTGCGCGGTCGCCGTTGCCTGATGACCACTCGAGGAATGCGTCCAGCCCGTCAACCGTGACGTGGCTCTGCTCGCGCAAGGTTGCGAGCACATCCGGGGAATGCGGCAGGAACCAGTGCTTCACACGAAGGGCCTCCATGCGAGGAGCGCGACCGCGCCGAGGATTGCCGACGCGGGAAGCGTCACCACCCACGCGAGCAGGATCTCACCCATCACCGGCCAGCGGACGTGCCGCCATCGTCGACCGCTGCCCACCCCGGCGATTGACGAGGCCACGACATGGGTGGTGCTCACTGGACCACCGAGAAGCGCCGATCCGAAGATGATCGCGGCCGATCCGCCTTGGCTGATCAGGCCATCCAGGGGGCGGATTCGGTAGATCCCGGAGCCGACGGTACGTACGATCCGCCAGCCTCCCAGCGCCGTGCCGGCGGTCAGAGCCATGGCTGCCACGAGCTTGACCCATACGGGAACGTCGAATGAGTGAATCTCCCCTTGAGCGAGGAGCAGCAGGGTGATCACACCGCTCGTTTTGGACGCGTCGTTGGCTCCATGACTGAATGCAAGAGCGGCTCCGGTTACCCATTCGCTGCGCCGGATGATCGTTTCAATTGACGTTCGCGCGCGTCGCAGCAGCCGCTTGGCGAGGAGTTCAAGGAGCAGTCCTGCGACGAAGCCGAGGAGCGGGGAGATCGCCAGCACGAACAAGATCCCGAGCACCCCAATTGGATAGATGCCGTTCAGGCCGCCCCACCGCACCGCGGTTCCTCCCGCCTCAAAGACAGCCGCTCCGACCAGGCCACCAACCAACGCATGACTCGAGCTGGAAGGCAGACCACGCCACCAAGTGAGCAGGTTCCATGCAACCGCGCTGCTGAGCCCGGCGCCGACAACGGCGACCACTTCCTTGTGGCCGACCTGCACGATCCCTCCGACAGTGTTCGCGACCGCGGTGCCGAGGAGGATGGGTCCGACGATGTTAAAGGTGGCTGCCAATGCGACCGCCTGCGCGGGCCGGGCGACGCGCGTTGCTACGAGGGCAGCGATGGCGTTCGAAGAATCATGAACGCCATTGGTGAAGGCGAAGACAATGGCCATCATGAGGGCCACGATGAGCAGCCAATCCACGCGGCTCCTTCGCAACCTGCAGTACCGGGGCGGCAACGCGTCTCACGCCGTGGGCCGATCGTAGTCGAGGCAGCAGGGCAGGCACAACAGGCGGATATCCTCGATCGCACCCTGACCCCAGCACTGCAATATCTCGACGCCCATCTCTGAACGATCGAGCACCGCGTGGCGGCCTCGCCTGACCGCGCTGCTGCGCGGGGCGTTTGAATGAAGGCCGGCAGTGACCACACGCGGGTGCGACGCCGGGCTCGAGCAGCCCGAAGGCTGACGGGGTGTGGGGCTAGGTGACTTTGGTCACGTGCGCCGGAGGACCGCGGTCTCTGTCGAATGACCGGCGCTGAGCCCATGCTTGACTGGATGGACCCGGGACCGGCCGACCTTCCGATGATCACGCCAGCCCAGGTTGAGAGGCTGGCCGACGCCGCGTTTCTGACCGATGCTCAGGGCACGATCACGGCGTGGAACCCGGCGGCAACGGAGTTGCTCGGCCATCCGGCCACCCGCGCCGTGGGTAGCCGCTGTGCGATCCTCCTCGAGGGAGTGAGGATGCATGGGGCACCCGTGTGCACGCACCCCTGTTTGATGGTGCAGGGCTTGCCTACGCAGCGAAGCTCGCGCACCCCGGCTCACCCGACGGCTCACCCGGACATGGTGGCGCGCCATTCCGACGGCGGGCGCCTCAATCTCAGCGTCGTGGCAATGGCAGTGTCGGTGGACGGAATTCCCATGCTCCTGCATCTGCTTCGCCACGACGCTCACAGTGAACACGATCCGTTGACGGGTTCGTTGAGCCGCGATGCCTTCATCGTACGCGTGCTCGACGAGCAGAACCGCGCTCTTCGCATCGGGTCATCACTGGCGGTGGCGCTCGTCGACGTTGACGGACTCAAAGCCATCAATGACGCACATGGCCACGCGACGGGCGATCGACTGCTCATCGGCATCGCAGACGCGCTTCGCGCAGGTCGTCGCGCCGACCTCGTGGCGCGGTGGGGCGGTGATGAGTTCGTCGTTCTCCTTCCTGATGCAACGCCGGTTGAGGGGAGTCGGCGCCTGCGACGCACGCTGAGATTGCTGCGACAGACGGTCACCCTCGAAGGAAAGCCAGCAACCTTCTCCGCAGGCGTCGCGCGACTCGAGCCGCAGGCTCCCTTCACGATGGCAATTCAGATGGCGGATAAGGCGTTGTATCAGGCGAAGCGGCGAGGGGGAGCGTGCGTGCTTGTCGCCAAGGCCTAGCCCTCACGGCCGTGAGAGTCTCCCGCCAGCCTGGAACCACGAATGGGATGGGGGCGTACGTTGCGAAGGCAAAGCCGTCGACCGGCGCGTCACAGACAGATAGTGCCATCGAGCAACGCTGGGCGGCGGGTTGCGGGCGCCGGGCGACCACCAAGCTACGGTCGGCAAGCAACGGTGGATAGATTCCCGGGCGAGGTCGCGACGTGTCCCCAAGGCCTCGTGGGCGTCGCCCTTGACGGTTCATCGCGCGAGGAACTGCGGCTTGCACGACGACCCCCGCTGCGGGGTGGCGCCGCGGGTCAGCAAGGCACCAGTTGAGGAGGTTGGTCCGTGAGACGTCCGACGTCGCCGCTGGAGCGCGTGGCACGACTCGTGCCCATCGGCGTCGTCAAGGGCTGAGAGATGGTCGACGCACCACCAAGCTGACGGTCTGGCTCTGCCGGTTGCGGTCGTAGCCGATCAGCCTGACGTAGCAGTCCGGATGAGCCGTCGTGCAAGCCTCGATCTCCGTCAGCACCGCGGCGGCAGCGCGAACGTCGAACAGAGGAAGCTTCCACATGCTCCAGTAGTGATCACGTGGATTCGGCTCCGCGACGTATTCGATGGCGGGGACGAGCCCTTGCTTCAGTATGTACTCGATCTGCTGAGCCACCTGCTGTGCGCTCAGCGGGGGCAGATAGGAGAAGGTCTCAAGCCTCACTGCCATCCTCCATACACTCGTTTAGGATCCCGCGTGGACTGGGTCGAGGCGGTCCACCTCGTCGAACTCGAACTTGATCTCCCTCCACAGATTCAGTGCTTCTCGCAGCTCTGCTGAATGCCGGGCGGCAGCGTTCAGAATCTCTGGTCCCTCGACGACCAGGTCCCGGCCTTCGTTGCGTGCCTGGACCACGGCTTCTAGGGCCACGCGGTTGGCCATGGCTCCCGCACTGTTGCCCTGAGGATGCCCTTGCGTGCCGCCACCGAATTGGAGCACGCAGTCGTCCCCAAAGATGGCCACCAGCTCAGGTATGTGCCAGACGTGGATGCCTCCGGAAGCCGCCGGCAAGACCGCCGGGAGGGAGGCCCATTCCTGGTCGAAGTAGATCCCCCGGCTCTTGTCCGCCGGAATGAAGTCTTCCCGCAGCAGGTCGTTGATGGCCATCGTGGCCTCCCGGTCTCCTTCGAGTTTGCCGACCACGGTCCCGTTGTGCACGTGATCGCCACCGGCCATGCGCAACCATTTGGCCAGGACCCGCCAGTGGATGCCGTGGTTCTTCTGGCGATCGATCACAGCGTGGAACGCCCGGTGGCAGTGGAGCAGCATGCCGTTGTCCCGGCACCAGCGGGAGAGCGAGGTGTGTGCGGTGAAACCCATGGTGAGAAAGTCGGACATGATGATCGGAGCTCCCAGCTCCTTCGCGAACTCGGCTCGCTGATAGATGTCCTCCATCGTCCCAGCGGTCACGTTCAGGTAGTGCCCCTTGCGCTCGCCGCTCTCAGTCTCGGCCTTCCCGACCGCCTCCATCGTGAAGAGGAAACGGTCCCGCCAGCGCATGAACGGCTGGGAATTGATGTTCTCGTCATCCTTGGTGAAATCGAGGCCGCCACGCAGACATTCATAGACCGCGCGGCCATAGTTCCGTGCCGATAGTCCCAGCTTGGGCTTGATCGTCCCACCCAGGAGCGGTCGGCCATGCTTGTTGAGCTTGTCTCGTTCCACCTGGATCCCGTGCGGCGGCCCCGGGAACGTCTTCAGATAGGCGACCGGGATCCGCAAGTCTTCGAGGCGAAGTGCCCTCAGTGCCTTGAAGCCGAAGACGTTGCCGACGATCGAGGACATCATGTTGACCACCGACCCCTCTTCGAAGAGGTCGAGCGGATAAGCGATGTACGCCATCAGCTGATCGGGCTGCCCTTCAACTGATTCGACGTGGTAGCAGCGCGCCTTGTAACGGTCCAGGTTCGTGAGAAGGTCGGCCCACACGGTGGTCCAGGTGCCGGTGGACGACTCGCCGGCGACTGCAGCGGCAGCTTCCTCCGGCGCGACACCAGACTGGGGAGTCACCCGAAACGCAGCCAGGATGTCCGTATCCCTCGGCGTGTAGCCCGGGTCGTAGTAGGTTTCCCGATACTCGTGAACCCCGGCGTCGAAGGCGGGGGTGCTGCCTTTCCCAGGGACGTCAGACATGTTCATGGTCATGGGCGATCTCCTCTGCCGCATGGTCGTGGGCCATGGACTCGTGGGCGCTCAGGGGCACTCTGAGCAGCATCGACTTCTTGGCGCTGAGGATGCGGTGCACGAGGAGCAGCTGAGTCAGCGCCAGTGGGTCGCTATGGTGTTGCCGCATCACGCCGTCCGTGAAATCACCGAACTGCTCGGGCGCCAGATGCCGCAGCTGCTGGTGCCGCGCGTCGATGTGGTCCCAGATCCGGTCTTCCAGTCGCCGAACCATGGCCGGATCGATGTTCCCGTCGATCTCGAGAACGTCTGCCGTCTCCGCGTCGTCCTCCTCCTGCACCGCTCGCAGCCCCTTTGTGGGGTGACCGAGCACACCGTCCAGATTCAATCGCGGGAGCGTTGCGCGCTGGATGATGCGCACGCTGAGGTGCTCATCGCCGCTGCCGGCGTTGTGCTCTGGCCGGTAGAAGCGCACGACGAGATCTGCATCGTGGCGTTGCGGCGCGATGTACGCCACCACGTCGGGCTGCCGGACCGCGATCTCCTTGCCCACTTGCTCCGCGGTATACCCGCGCTTGGCCACGTCGCGCTGCACTTTCCAGCGCCGCTTGAGCTCCTCTTGCGGGTCGAGCCAGACCTTCAAATCGAAGAGGCCCCTGATGCCCGGGACGAGGAACGGATGCAGGCCCTGGACGATGACCACTTCTCTCGCTTGGACCTCCTCCGGCGCCCCGAAGGTGCCGTCGCGGTGGTCGTAGACGGGTTTCTGGATCGGGTGGCCGCGCTTGAGGGCCAAGAGCTGATTCTCCATAAGGGCGAAGTTGCTCGCCCGAGGGTCCAGCGCGGTGATGCCCACCAGCGCGCGTTCGCGGCGGTCCAGGCTGTGATAGTCGTCCAGGCAGAGGCTCGTGATCCGGCTCGCGGGGAAGATGCGGTAGAAACCCGTTGTGAGCGTCGACTTGCCGCTCCCGCTGTCACCGCCGATCCCAACGAAGATCGGGCGCTGCCGCCCTGTCCCGACTGCCGGCGCCATCAGGCGTGCCTCCCACCGGCCACCACAGGCCGGTTCGCGGCACTCTCGCGGCTGAGCTGGTCGCACCATGAGCTTCGCCCATGCCCTTTGAGCCGGCTACCGCGCTGCTGCATTCTGTTGCCTCGCGCGCCATCATCCCCGCGACGCCCATCTAGGTCCAGAGCACAAGGTCACAACTACGCACGGTCACAAGGCCTTGGCCCCCACCGCTTCTGTCGAGCCAACCCCAAGCTTGATCAGGTCCCGGCAATGCGCTGCAAGTTCCCAGGGTGTCAGGCGGCGCGCATCACCGGAGCTTGCTGTGCGGTGCGACGACCCACCGTGCGCGTGTTGTCACACGATCTGCAACCACTGCGAAGCGAGCAGTGTCGTCGGTCGAAACCCTTGGCGGCATGCTTCCCGATTCTGACCCTCTTCAGACGCGGAGCGAAGCCTGCTGAACAGATGGCGTGACCACCAACTGAAGAGAGGTTAGCTAATGCCCAATTACTCGTCTTACGCGCACCCTCCAAATGTCGCGTTGTTGATCTCGAGACCAGTGGTTGATCCGGCACTCCCGATGATGATCATCGACTAACTCCGTGGCCTGCAGATCTCTCGAAATCGCTCGTACTACAGGGTGGGATGATATGAAATTGCTCGTTGCTACGTGCGCGCGATCGGGCGAGTTCTGCAAGCGATTCGAGTCGGAACATCCCAGATGTCGCTGACGATTTCGTGTCCGGATTCCCGTCGCGGTGCCGCCAAGCGAGCGTCACGCATCGCGGAGGCTGGCAGGCTCGGGTCGGCGTGGGTGGTGTTGTGACCGATGTGAACTCCGCGCCAAACAGTTCGCGAGGCAGCCTCCCGCCGCTCAGAAGGCGACACCGGCGAAGGAAACCGAAAGCTGCGAAAGGTGTCGCCGCCACGATCCGGCGACTTGCACGCGCGGATCGGCGCAACCTCGGGGCACTCGCTGCATTCGACCGTGGCGTGCGTTGAGGCC
>OCZT010002997.1_pt1 | contig 17392 bp, 19 predicted proteins | sample 1539031 | NCBI WGS metagenome assembly OCZT01 (sample SAMEA3539308, study PRJEB22396) | soil metagenome | biome: tundra; feature: field; material: soil | place: USA | collected 2010-05 | depth 0.15 m | reverse complement strand
TTGGTTTATCATCTTGATTGATGTAATTAAATACTATTGCTGCCAATGCGCCGCCGGCAAGGGGGCCAACAAAATAAACCCATACCTGTTGCCAGCAAAAGGTTTTTTGTATTGATAATCCAATGCCTACTGCCGGATTAAAAGCGCCACCGGAAAAACTTCCTAATGTTAATGCCATAGTCAATAAAGTTCCTCCAATGGCAATGCCATAAAAACTGTTCCCTTTTGTTCCGGTTGTTGTGGCTACATTTAAAACAACGTATGCCAATGCAAAAGTGCCAATCAACTCTGCTGCCAAAGCTTTTACAATTCCATCAGGTGCAATTACACATTCACCTGATCCCTCTTTTGCAAATAAATAACATACAATTAATGCTGCCACAATTGCTGCTGCAAACTGTGCTATCCAATAGCCAATTGCATTTTGTAAAGTTGCCTTGCCACGAATGAGTACAGCTAATGTTACAGCCGGATTATAATGTGCACCGGAAATATGCCCGCCTGCATACACCATAATCATTAATGAAAGCCCTGCGCCAACACCACCATACAGGGCTGCACCCATTACTAAAAAAAGGGTGCCGATAAATTCTACTATATATGTTTTCATGATGAAAAGTTCGAATAATTTTTTTAATAAAGAAAAAATAAAAAGAATCTCTCATTTAAGAAGTAACTAATTAACCTAAGTTGCCAGTTTTATATTTTTTTTTAACCCTACGATTTATCGTAGGGCAACATCTTAAATGATTAAAGGGCTTTAGCCCTCAAGTCATGGCTGAAGCCATTCTTATTTCGGTTTTTTTCTCCATGCTGAAGCATGGAGTTAGTACATTTTACAACTAACAACTTGAATTAATTACTAAGAGTGGCCGGTGGTACACCGGCCACGGCGGTCTGCAACATGGGAAACAAAAATCTCATTTTTAAAAATTTCTTATTTAAACTAATTTAAATTCCAGAGTTTAATAAACCGATGGATTTATTCTCATTTGTATCCTAAGTTTTTTATAAAAACTATTGGTTATCTCTTAAATTGCATATCTGCATAAATTAAATTAAGTATATGAGAAAAAAATTATTGTTACCCGTGCTAATACTGTTGGGCATTCCGGGTTTACTGTTTTCCCAGGCTAAGCTTGTAGAAAAAGTTACAAAGAGGGGAAATGAAATTGTAATTCCTTATGAAAAATATGTATTGCCAAATGGACTTACGGTTATTGTTCACGAAGATCATTCAGACCCGATAGTGCATGTGGATGTTACCTATCATGTAGGCTCAGCAAGAGAAGAAATTGGCAAGAGCGGGTTTGCGCACTTTTTTGAACACATGATGTTTGAAGGCTCAGAGCATGTGGCCGATAAAGAACATTTTAAAATTGTAACAGAATCCGGAGGAACACTGAATGGAAGCACCAACCTCGACCGCACCAATTATTTTGAAACAGTGCCAAACAACCAATTGGAAAAAATGCTTTGGCTTGAAGCTGATCGCATGGGATTTTTATACAATGCAGTCACACAACCAAAATTTGAAATACAAAGAGCCACAGTAAAAAATGAAAGAGGTCAGAATTATGATAACAGGCCTTATGGACTTGCAGGTGAAGTTGCCTCAAAAGCATTATATCCTTACGGGCATCCATATTCATGGTTGACCATTGGTTATGTAGAAGATCTGAACCGGGTAAATGTGAACGATCTTAAAAACTATTTACTTCGCTGGTATGGTCCCAATAATGCTACACTAACTATTGGCGGGGATGTAAATACAAAAGATGTAATTAAAATGGTTGAGAAATATTTTGGATCAATACCACGTGGGCCGGAAGTTACTCCTGTTAAACTCCCGCCGGTAAAGTTTACCAGCGACAGGTATGTAAGCTATGTAGATAATTATGCCAAGCTTCCGCAATTGCGTATTGTTTATCCAACAGTTGCGGAATATCACCAGGATATGGCTGCTTTAGCATGTCTTTCCCAAATACTTGGTGGAGGTGGCAGTGGCCGCGGCGGAGGACGTGGTGGTGGCGGAGGAAACCGTACTTCAGTGCTTTACCAATCGCTTATCAAACCTCAAAAAGCTTTACAGGCAAGCGCCTTCAGCAGCCTGAACGAACTTACCGGTGAATTTGTATTTTCTGTTACACCATATCCCGATCATAATCTTGCAGAAATGCAAACGGAGTTGAAAAATGCTTTGACCGAATTTGAAAAACGAGGTGTTACAGATGATGACCTGGAGAAATTTAAAAACAGTTATGAAAGCCAAACGATCAACAGGCTTGCTTCTGTAGATGGTAAGGTGGCGCTGCTGGCAGCTTATCAAACCTTTACCGGCAACCCCAATATGACTGGCAAATTGCTCAATATGTATAAGAGTGTTACAAAGCAGGATGTAATGAGAGTGTATAATCAATACATAAAAAACAAGCCTGCGGTAATTGAAAGCGTAGTGCCAAAGGGAAAGGAAGATCTTAAAGCTGCACCGGATAATTATGTTGTAGATACTACCAATTATAAACGGCCTCATTATGGGTATGAAGGATTGTCTTACAAAAAACCAAAAGATAATTTTAACCGCACCATTTTTCCGCCATCAGGGCCAAATCCTGTTGTAAAAGTTCCGGCTTTTTGGAAAAAGAGTTTGCCAAACGGTATGCAGGTAATAGGTGTTGAAAATAATGAGATACCTGCGGTAACGCTGAGCATTTCATTAAAAGGAGGAAGGCTTGCAGCAGAACAAAATAATCTTTCCAAAGCAGGACAGGCAAATCTTTTTGCTGCCATGATGAATGAGGATACTAAAGATAAAACCAGCGAAGAGATAAGTCTTGCATTACAAAAATTAGGAAGCTCAATCAATGTAGACAATACTGATGATGCAATTGTTTTCACAGTTCAGTCGCTCACAAAAAATCTTGATAAAACTTTAGATCTTTTAAAAGAAAGAATGTTGCGTCCGGAGTTTAAAGAAGAAACTTTCAATCGCTTAAAGCGGCAACTGAATGAGAGCATACGCAATTCAAAAAGCCAGCCATCAACAGTTGCAGATATTGTTTATGCTAAAGTGAATTATGGAAGCAACAGCATTTTGGGAGTTCCTGATAATGGAACTGAGGAAACATTAAAGAACATTAAGTTTAAAGATATCCAGGAATTTTATGATAATTATATCTCGTCACAGGACGGACAGGTTGTTGTGGTTGGCGATGTAAAAGAAAACCAGGTATTGCCAAAGCTTTCTTTTCTTAACCAGTTACCTAAAAAAGATATTACATTACCTGTGGTGGCATATAATATGGCACCTGCACAAAAAATAAGAATTTACATTGTTGATATTTCCAAGGCTGCGCAAACTGAGTTCAGGGTTGGCTATCCCACGGGTTTAAGGTATGACGCTACAGGCGATTATTACCGTGCCCGTTTGGCAAACTATAACCTTGGTGAAGGTTTTAACAGCCGTTTAAATATTAACCTTCGTGAGGATAAAGGCTGGACGTATGGTGCAAGAGGAGGTTTTGCCGGCGATAAATATTCAGGTATATATACTTTTAGCAGCGGTATAAGAGCCATGTCAACAGACAGCGCTTTGTCAGAAGTGATACGTGAAATAAAACTGTACAACCAGTCAGGCCCTTCAGCAGAAGAGATACAATTCATGAAGAAATCCATCGGGCAAAGTGATGCCCGCAATTATGAGACAGGTGTGCAAAAAGCGGCGTTTGTTGGCAGAATATTACGTTACAATCTTCCGCCTGATTACGTTAATCAGCAAACCAAAATATTAAATTCATTTACAGCTAATGATGCCAATGCATTGATAAAAAAATATATTGATATTAATAAGATGAATATTGTTTTGGTTGGAGATAAAGAAAGAATATTACCGGGCCTGCAAAGATTAGGATATGATATTGTGGAATTAGATGCCGAAGGAAATCCTGTGCCGCAGCAATAATATTTATTGTTCACTTAAATTATAAAATGCCCTTAATTAAAGAGGGCATTTTTTTTATAGTTTAAATAAATTTAGTTCATCAAATTATTTAGTATCCTTCAGTAATCCATTCCAAACTTTCCTGCCCTGTATTCTTTCGCCATTGTTGTTCTGTGTATTGGTTTTGTGCGATGCCACCAACAATTGTATTGTGCCACCAATTTTGCTTTGGTTGTTGGGGCAGTTTACACACATTGCCTTATTGAACACCAACCAAGGGTGGAAAATTTTTTATTAACAAATTTTTAGGAGAGATTTTTTAAACTGAGTGTAACCATATCCATCTTATTTCAAAATAACTTTTATGAATAAGTACCTCACCATTTTTATTGTAACTCTTTTTTCCGTTTCCATTTCTGATGCACAAGTGATAATGCGTGTAGGACCTGGTTATGGACGCAGGTATCAAAGACCTCAACAGAGAAATAGATCTCAGCAACAAAACCTGCCCAAATTTGAACCCTCCGTTAACCTCTCAATTGGTTACGGATTTCCTAATCAGGATAAAGACCAGCTTGCAGATTTTTATAATTACTACAAGGGCAATATAACACAAACTGGTCCGGTAACAGGCGCATTAGATTATCAGTTCAGCCGCAATATGAGCATAGGAGTAATGATTACACATGGTGAAGTAAGTGTGCCGTATTATGGTTATAACAATCCTTATACTTCTGCATTAAAAGGCTCATTAGATAATTGGGCGTTCATGCTTAATATTGTTCATTACATGCCTGTCAATACTTCAAAAGTTAGTCCTTATATAAGAACTGCAATTGGCATCAATACCTGGACACAGAATTATATTGATGCATCAGGGAATAAAATTAATTTAGGCGGACCTCAACCGACTGACCTTGCTTACCAGGTGGGGCTTGGAGCTAAATTTAAGCTATCAAAAAACGCAGGATTTTTTGCTGAAGCAGGTTATGGAAAATATATTCTTCATGGAGGCGTATTTTTTAAATTCTGATTATTCTTTCATTACTTTAAGATCGACAATCTTTTAATGGCTGTAACTGCTGTATCTGAAGGCTGGCAATTACGCAATGCGCATTGGTCACTTGAAAAAAAATTAATTTTGGAACCTCTTTTATTTATAAAATTTCGTGGAAACATAAACCAGGGCAGAACAAATTCTGAATTTATTTTTTAATCGCTTTATTTTATTCCGGGCTGATCAATGAGTAAATAGCTGAATCAGAAAATTTGCCATTGAAAAAATAATTCTCTTTAAAATATCCTTCTCTTATAAAATTGTTTCGCTCCAAAAGCTTTATAGAAGATAAATTATTTGGGTTTACATTAGCTTCTATGGAATGCAGTTTCATTATTTTAAATCCATAATCCAAAACAGCTGTCATGGCTTCCTGCATTATTCCTTTGCTTTGATGATCGGGATTCAGCGCATAACCAATCTCAGCTCTGTAGTGTTCTTTTGTTATATTCCAGAAGCAAATGGTGCCTATTAATGTCAGATCTGGTTTGAGTGTGATTGCCCATGTAACTGCATTGTTATTTTTTTCCAGGTCATTTATTTTTTGGATCCATAATGCTGCTTCTTCTATGGTGGCTGCAGGTTCCCTGTCTAAATATTTCAATACATTTTTATCTGAGCGAAGAAAGAAGATCCCGTTCACATCACTTTGTTGAACCTGCCTTAATGTAAGCCTGCCCGTTTCAATTAATGGGAATGGGTTGAAATTAATTGATAGCACAATATTATTTTTTGCTAATGATTAAAATTAAAAAGTTGTTTAAGAATCAGATAAAGTTAAGGTGCAAACTTGTATTCCCTGATAATAAACATGCTGCGGATTTTATTAATGATACACTTGCAAAAAGCATAAATCCATTAGCTGCTCCTGGCTGGTACCGGTGCCTGTTAAATGTACTTCCTCTGCATTTTGCATGTGGATAAGTATTTCTTTAAAGAATTTATGCTGCAATGTTCTTTCATGGTTGTGTGACTGAACTATAATTTGTAATTTCATTGAAAGAATTTTTATGAAAGCCATTGAAACTTCAGCTGCATTTGATGAGAATGGTCATATTATTTTGGATGACATACCTGCTATAAAAAATAAAAAAGTAAAGCTTCTTATTTTGATTGATGAAGAAGATACTAATAATGAATTTTATGATCTCTCAATGCAAGGTTTATCCAAAGCATATTCAGTTGATGAACCTGAATACGACCAATCTGTAGTTAAAGAACCCAACCCTGAATACAAGAATGAAAGAAGGTAATATAGTTTTAGTTGATTTGCCACAATCTGGTGGTGGGTCTAAATTAAGACCTGCTTTGATTTTAAGACAGCTTCCTAAGTACAATGATTTTTTAGTTTGCGGGATCTCTACACAAATTAATCAGTACATAAAAGACCTTGATGAAATATTAAATGAGGATGATATTGATTTCGATCAAACGGGATTGCACAAAACTTCTTTGATAAGAATATTTTTTCTGGCTGTAGTTTCTTCTCAAAATATTTCAGGCACTATTGGAAAAATACCTTTCCAATTACATAAAGACTTACTTCAGCGATTGGCAAAGTTTCTCACTACTTAAAATTCCTCTTTAATATTCTTAATAGAATTTTGCTGCAATGTACAGCGCAAGATTTTCATCACTCATTTTGTTGGAAGTACTTTCGTTGGTAGGCTTTATACAGTTTAAATTATTTCTCTTCTTCCTTCTTTGCTGCATCAATGGCATTTAATAAACCCTCGGTTAAGTTATCCTCTGCAAGTTGCCAGAACATGATGCCGTTTAATTTATTTTTTAATGCATACCTGGTTTTTAATTTTATCGACCTTGTATCATCATAGGTTGCCATTAATTTTCGCTGGATATTAAATGCATAAGGAGCTTTTGCAAGAGAGTCCCAATATTCTATAAATCCATTGGCAGCATTTATTGAATCTGCAAAGTGGCTAAACGATAATCCATGATAAAATTTTGCCGGCACATATAACCCGTTGGTAGTGGTATCTGTTACTTCAAAGAGCCTTGTATAAAAAGCAGCACCTATTACGATCTTACCGGGTGATACACCCGCTGCAATTAATTTTTTTACGCCATTATCAACTGACTGAACCTGTTTAGCTGTAGAATAGAGAGGAGTATGATGCCCTGAAACTGTGCTGGAGCCCGACACCAGGTCGTAGCTCATCAGGTTTACACGATCTATTTTTGGCATTACATTTTTCCAGTCAATTGCAGAATCTATAAAAGAAGTAAAGCCTCCGGCTGCAAAGCTGATCTCCATCTTTTTGCCGAGTTTCTGCCTTAGCTTTTTTACCAGTGCAGTAAAATTGGGTTTATCTTCCGCCTTATAAGGATGGCCCGGAAATCCTGAGATCACCGGGTATTCCCAATCGAGATCAATTCCATCTGTGCCGAAATATTTGCTTAATTCTTTTACTGACCTCGCAAATATTCTTCGTCCCTTTTTGGTAGAGAAAACAGGAGAGCAGGTTTGGCAACCTCCCCAGCCACCCAACGATAAGATTATTTTTAACTGCGGATTTCTTTTCTTCAGTTCTACCATGCGCTGGATGGTAGCGCTGTCACGGGCATTGCTCACCCAAAGGGAGTCTCCTTTTAAATGACAAAAACTAAAAATGATATGCGTTAGTTTTTCCACTTCAAAACTATCTATCATACTTGTTCTTCCTGCATAATAGGCGATCACTGCAAAATTTTTTTGTGCAGTATTTTTTTGTGCACTACAGTAAAAAGAAAAAACAGTAAATAAAAATATTGTTGAAATGATACGAAGCATAAACATTTTTAAAAGCATAAGTGAAAATACAAAACTTTGGGAATGGCTATGCTGTTGCCTGGCTTCGGTTGTTGGTCACAAGACCAACAACGGCTCTGACAACGGCACTACGCTGGCACTGGGGAACATCAACGAGGACGGAAGAAAATCATTTTTTGCAAAACGCCTGCAACATGTATATTGCAGTGAACGACTGCATATGAATACAAACACAGTAAGCTCTGTTTTCTCCGATTCCAAAAGCCATTATAAAATTCTCGACGGGCTGCGTGGTGTAGCTGCTATTATGGTTATCTGCATGCATATAATGGAACCTTTTGCCGGCGGCGATGCTACTAAAATGTATATCAATCATGGTTACCTCGCCGTTGATTTTTTCTTCCTGTTATCAGGTTTTGTAATTGCGCATGCCTATGATGACAGGTGGAACAAAATGAGCATAAAAGATTTTTTTAAACGCAGGCTTATTCGTTTGCACCCGATGATTATTATTGGTATGACCATCGGTGCGATTTGTTTTTATTTCAGCGCCTCAACTATTGTGTTCCCGCCCATTGGAACCACTCCTGTGTGGAAGCTGATATTAGTGATGCTTATCGGTTATACATTAGTACCGGTTCCGCTATCACTTGACATTCGCGGCTGGGGCGAAATGCATCCGCTGGACGGTCCTGCATGGACGCTTTTCTTTGAATACATCGCCAACATAATGTATGCACTTGTTTTAAGAAGAACGTCCAAGATGGTACTCGCAATACTTACTTTAATTGCGGCGGCCGTTTTGATACAATATAGTGTAGCCGGCGGCCGCGGCGATTTAATTGGTGGCTGGTCCATAACGCCGGAGCAGTTGCGCATAGGGTTTACAAGATTATGTTATCCGTTTCTTGCAGGTATGTTGCTGTCACGCCTTACAAAGCCCGGTAACATGGGCAATACTTTTGTGTGGTGCAGTTTGTTACTGATTATTATTCTTTCTATCCCAAGAGTTGGTGGCAGCAATACAGAACATTTTTGGATAAATGGCTTGTACGAAGCGCTAAGTATTATCATCATTTTTCCTACGGTTGTTTACCTTGGCGCAAGCGGTTCTATAAATAATAAAGGCGTTGCGAATGTTTGTCGTTTTTTGGGTGATATATCGTATCCTGTTTATATCATCCATTATCCTTTCATTTACATATTTACCGCGTGGGTAGTAGATAATCATAAAACATTTGCACAGGCATGGCCGGTTGGTTTACTGTTATTGGTATGCGTTATTACACTTTCTTATGTGTTTTTAAAACTGTATGACATACCGGTGAGAAAATGGCTTACAAAAAAATATTTGCCGGGACGGAAAAATTTATTGCCATAAATAAAAATACAAAACTTATGGAATGGGCACGCTGGTGCCTGGCTTCGGTTGTTGGTCACAAGACCGAACAACGGCTCGGCTGGGGAAGACCAACGAGGGCGGGAAGATCGATACAATATATTGCTTCAGTTGATAAAAAATGATCGAAAAATATGGCCGGTGCGGACACCGGCCATGAAGAAAAAAATTGCTTTTTCTGCCAAAGAAAAATTTAGTTTTGAGATTGCAGGCAGGCAATTCGATGAATTATATAAAGAAGTATTGTCAAATAAACGTAAATAAAATAAAATTACAAAAGCCATAAGCAACATTCCGAATGTTGGTAGAAATGATGATATATTTTAAATTATTTTTTAAAAAAGATCATGTTCAAAATAAGTAATCTTAATCCAAAAGCTAAGTCAGAAATTAATACTGGGTTTGGGGTCAATTCATCTGATTACTCCGGACGCTTTTTAAATAAAGATGGCGACCCGAATATTGGGAAAAAAGGAGTGAGCATTTTTGAAAGAATCAGTTGGTATCATACTATGTTGAAATTGCCTGTATGGAAATTTTTTGCAGTGATATTTCTCTTTTTTATCGGCAGTAATCTTGTATTTGCTTCAATATATTTTTTAATCGGCGCAGATCATTTACATGGAATGGTGTATGATTCAGATAATGGAAAATTTGCTGAAGCATTCTTTTTTAGTTGCCAAACTTTTACTACCGTTGGTTATGGAAGAATTAATCCTGTTGGTTTTTTAGCAAGTGCTATTGCATCTTTTGAAGCACTGATCGGTTTGCTAAGTTTTGCATTGGCAACTGGATTATTCTATGGCCGCTTTTCCAAACCTAAAGCTTATTTACGTTTTAGTAAGAATGCGTTGCTTAGCCCTTTCCAGGGTAATACGGCAATTATGTTTAGAGTTGCTCCTTTTAAAAACACAACCTTAGTTGATGCTGAAGCAAAAGTGACTTTGGCGATTTCATTAGAAGAAGAGGGGAAAAAGGTAAATAAATTTTTTCAGTTGCCACTGGAGTATAGCACTGTCAATGCTTTAACTCTTAGCTGGACAATAGTTCATCCAATTAATGAAAGCAGCCCCCTGTATAACCTCACGCAGGAAGACTTTGCCAATTTGCGGGGAGAAATAATAGTTTATTTAAAGGCATTTGATGATATGTTTTCAAACATTGTAGTAGCAAGAACTTCATATATTTTTAAAGAAGTTATAGTAGGTGCCAAATTTAAACCCATGTTTGAAGGCTCTGAAACAGGCAACAAAACTATTTTGTACCTGGACAGATTAAATTCGTACACAACAGCTGAGATAAAATTTGTTGATAATGTAACGATATAATTTTTTAGAGTTCCCAAATCATCTGGTAATTCAAACAAAGTGAGAATTTACTAACGTCATTAGACGAAAGAACGATGAAAACAAGTAGTTGCCCTTACATTATTTTGTGACTTTAAAACTCAAACTATTTTTATGGTGCTTGCGCCAGCGAAATTTTTAATTACGAAAGGAAGCAACCTTGCGCCAGTGAAATTTTTTAATTATGAAAGATGAAAGCAACCTTGCGCCATAATAGGGGGGCAACCTTGCGCCATATGAGGGATGACGGGAGCTTTATTATTTGTGATCTCGGATTCGCTGCTGGCTGTAAATAAATTCTATCATCCGTTTGAAATTGCCGCTGTTGTTATCATGCTTACCTACGGACTGGCACAGCTTTTTATTGTTGAAGGATCGATACAATATATTGCTTCAGTTGATAAAAAATGATCGAAAAATATGGCCGGTGCGGACACCGGCCATGAAGAAAATTATTTTACAATTTTATGTAATGGCAGATCACATCTTATTTATTTCCCTAACCTCTACATTTCCGCCATCATCCAAAATAGGACAGCCTTTTGCAATTTCTGCAGCTTCTTCAATGGTTTCAGTTTTAACAACGGAGTAACCTCCAATCAATTCTTTAATTTCTGTGTATGGCCCGTCAGTAACCATGTTGCCGGATTTTACAACTTTGCCTGCAGAACCCAAAACATTTCCCTGGTCTGCTAATTTCCCCTGTGCACCAATGCCGCCTAACCAATCCATCCATTTTTTCATAATTGCCTTTCCTTCTTCCTGTGTAGGCTTAGGTTGTGCTTTGTAATCGTTGCGGTATACAAATAAGAACTCTTTCATTTTATAAAATTTTTGATTGTTAAAAACTAATGACGAACGAAAGTTATAAAATTGGACAAGGGTTGAAGATTATTTATTTTTCCAGGGCCATTAATTTTTGACCAATTTTTGCATTCTCTGTTGCGGCGCTGTCTATACTTGCCTGGAGGGTACTAGCTAATTCAGAATTTCCTGCAGCAACAGCAGCATTTTTATCTACTTCCAAAGAATTCATTAAAGCAATGCAGGCCTTTGATTGTTCGTTAAGGGCTTTTTTCTGAGCTTCCACATCACTGCCGGTTTTATTGTCATCAGTAGTTGTTGTGGTTTCTGTCTTTACTGCGTCAGAACTTTTTTTATCAGTTGTGTCACAGGAAAATAAAAAAAAGAGAAATGCAAAAGCAACAAGTTTAATATTCATAAAGGGTAGGTTTAAGGATTAAAATTATTGTTTTGTAATTTAATAAAAAATGTTTTCTTGTAAACCTGTTGTGCTTGCAGATTCTGAAGGCAGCTTCTTATTAAAGAAAGTTGTTGGTCAGCGACCAACAACGGCGAGAAATATTCTGGTTACCAGAAATAATTAAAACCCCAGAATAATAATTAATCCAACTACATTACAAGCAAATAAGTAAGATGGAAAATAAAAAAGACAGCCCGGGAGTTTATATTCCTCCACCATTATTGTATGTCCTTATTTTTTTAGCTGCGGTATTTATTCAAAAAAAGATCCCGATCGATACTTCATTATTTCATTTGCAGGTAACAAAGATTGTTGGAATATTATTGCTGGTTACTTCATTGTTCTTTAGCATTACAAGTCTTAGGAAATTCTTTCAAAGCAAAAACACTTTGATACCTATAAAACCTGCATCCTCGCTGCAAACAAATGGCGTCTATAATATTTCCCGCAACCCCATGTACGTGGGATTAGCATTTATATATTTAGGATTAACCTGTTTAATTGGCAATTGGTGGAATATCATTTTATTTCCGATCCTTCTCCTTATTATTCAACAATACGTAATTAAAAAAGAAGAAGAATATCTTGAGCGTGCATTTGGTGTAAAATATGTTGAGTATAAAAATAAAGTTAGAAGGTGGTTGTAAAACCGTTTGTGTTTTTCCAGTAAAAATATTTGTTTACCGGTGTAAGAATTTCATAGTTCCGAAACTTCGGGATTATGTCACTCACTTGTACTTGCAGATTCTTTGGGCTGCTTTTATTGAAGCGAAGGGCACAAGAAATCAACGCACAAAGCAATGCCTCATTCTTGCGCCATTAGGAGGAAAGTATTTTATTAAAAAGAAAATAAACATACATAATTTTGATTATGAATAAGAACAAAATCCGCTAAGAAATCTTCAAATATATTTCACAATATTATGGCTGCATCTGTTAGCGTCAACTCTAAGCCAAAGAAGAAGTGATTTACATTAATCAAATCTTAAATTAAATAAAAATGAACCATACTAATAAATTGGAAGATTTCAAAATAAATGTAAAAATTAAACTGGCAGCATTATGGACATCGGTAATGTTCTGTTACATATATGAAGATTATTTTGAATTATATGTTCCAAAAAAGCTTGAGCGTATAATTAGTGGTGATGGTTTACTAAATACACCAATGAAATTATTTTCTGCGTCATTTGTATTGATAATACCTGCATTGATGATTTTTTTGTCAATACTGTTAATACCTAAATTAAGCCGTTTGTTCAATATGATATTTGGTGCATTATATACTGCATTAATGTTGTGGATTGCATCAAACTATTCGGATAAATGGCTAACATTTGCTTTATCCTTTGCAATTATTGAAAGTATAATTACTTTGATTATTGTTTGGTATGCGTGGAAATGGCCGAGGCATAATCAGTTAAACCTGTAATATCATTTTTATTTTATTTTATCATTTTGGTCTAACAGGTATATAGTTACCTCACAAGACCAAAATTTATTGCAGGCATAAATGAAAATACAAAACTTATTGTTGGCCTTGTTGTTGCCCGGCTTCGGTTGTTGGTCACAAGACCAAACAACGGCTCTGCTTGGGAAGACCAACGAGGGCGGAACGATATTTGCAAATTTTTGCTATTATTTGCAAATTTTAGCTTATATTTGCTTAAATTTATTTTTATGAGTAAAACATTAAATGAGCTTGGAAAACTTTTAGCAGATATGTATTCAAATGCTCCAAAGAAAGAGCAGGTGACAATGATCCATTTTTTTGGAATTAAGTATTCTGACGATATTCAGAAAGTTGGAATTCGAGAAGTTATTGAGCAGTCAGGAATTCATTCAACTTACAGAACTGAATTAAGTAAAGCAGTTAAATTAGCTAAGTACGTAAGTCCGAAATAATGATAACATTTCGCATTATTTAATTGAGTAAAAAATTAGGTGCTAAATTTTACTGATTGCATAAATTAAATACTTTGGGATGGATTTGTTATCTGGCTTCGGTTGTTGGTCACAAGACCAAACAACGGCTCTGCTGGGGAAGACCAACGAGGGCAAAGGGTCACAAGACCAAACAACGGCTCTGCTGGGGAAGACCAACGAGGGCAGGGAAGGAAGACCAAACAACGGCTCTGCTGGGGAAGACCAACAAGGGCGGAAAACAACGGCTCTGCTGGGGAACACCAACGAGGGCGGCAGCTTTTATTGAAGCGAAGGGCACAAGAAATCAACGCACAAAGCAATGCCTCATTCTTGCGCCATTAGGAAATTGTAATTAATACAATGATGCTGAATTTGTTTTTTGCCAAAATTCAGATAAAGGGTTTCTTGTGTCTGTCCCATCAAATGAAAAAATATCATTTAACTCTTTCGCAAGTCTCCATGCTCTTGTGTTAGATTGTCTAGACTGTTTTGTGAGCTTTTCTTCAACTATATTATATGCTAATAATAGGGGGATTATTTTTTCAACAACAATGTCTGATAATGACCCGTATTGTTTCTCATTTATGATATTTTTTTCATACTGATAAATTGTTTTATTAAACTTTAGTAAGAATTTATTGACTAATTTCTTAAACTCACTTTCCTCATGATATTGTATTTCTGTAGGAGTTTCCCCATTCTGTATTTGAATTCCGAGCCTTGCTAAAATTTGTAATATCCTGATTGGAGAAAATGCCGTTTCAGATATTTCTTGATTTCTTATTAGCACAAGAGAGGATATATTACAATCTTTAAATGATACATTTTCAAACTTCAATAATGAATCTAATTCAAAACGTATCTCATTGAATCTACACTGAATAAATTTGATATTATTTAAAGACGTTTTTCGAAAACTTATGTTTACAAAATCTCCATTGATAAATATAATATTCGAAAGATTTTTATTTTCAAATATCAAGCTAGTATAGCTAATTTTTGCATCAATAGTAATTGGAGCTTCCCAATTTTTCTTATCTAAAATTGAAGGAATTAATGTGCCAATATTCTGCTGTAGATAACTTGGCTTCCATTCTTCTAAAATGATTAATTTGAATATCTCAATTAGCGCATTGCATTGTTCTTCAAGATTGTCAACATAGTTAAAACAATATCTACCAACCGAATCAGGTAACTGATTTATGTAAAGAAATTTCTTTAAATTTTGAAACCTTCCACTAGCGATGCTTTCGTTTAATAACTGAGCAAGGCTTCTACTTAAAAAGTAATTTTTAAACTCTTCATGTTCAAATCGTCTGAGCTCTGGCTTATTATCTGATGCAGGAACCAAAAAAGCATGAGATTCAACTAATCTTATTACTTTAGGTTTAATACTTTCTTCAATTTGCCAATCGTCTAACAAAAAAGTAGTTAAAAACTGTACTTCTTCAATAGATATATTCTCACTGTTGTTTTCCCACATTTCTTTTGCTACCATAGCTAATAAAGTCATGTGCTGATCAAAAGTTAAATATGGTTTTCCAGTTTGTTGATCCCATTCTTTCCATTTATTTACTTCACGTTTTGTAAAGGCTTCTACTACAACCACAACTCCTTCTTCCGAGTTATTACTCAGCCTAAAAAATTCTGATGGAGTAACTTCACCATCTTGTAATGCTTGAATTGTTTTTGTAAGTAAAAAAGGTCTAGTTATAATAGGATGCTCGCTTTCATTATGTAATTCTATTAATAACTCATGATACAATTCTTCTGGATTATTGAAGAAATAACTTATATATTCTACTACTTCTTTTCTATTCCAGTTTTGAAGTTTCAATTCATTAAATTCACAATCAGGTGAAAGTTTTGTTTTTAAGTATTTTGTCCTCTTTAGGTAATCGTTAGTATCAAAAAAAGTTCTTCTTGATGCAGCGACTAAAATACCTTGGCCATCCATTTCGGAAACTAAACTTGATAAAGCTCCCAAAGCCGAAACTCCTCCAATCTCTGCTGCTAATTCATCAAAACCATCGATCGCAAGGATTATAAATTTATTTCTTATTAGATATAATATTGATGAATAAAATAATCCAGAAATTCTTAATTCTGCTAAATCATACATTATAGCTTCCGGAAGTCTAACTAAATCTCTTCCTTGAAGATCAACATGCCAAAATAAATATTTGCTTTCTCCTACTAAATAGCGTTTTGCTTGTGAGTACTGGAATTCTCTCAGCAGTGCTGTTTTTCCATGTCCTGCATCCGCTGTTATAAATGTCACTTTAGTTGCAAATTCATAAAATGAATCGCTTTCATATTTTAATAAATTTAGACAGCTATCACTTTTTTCCCCAAATGCCAGTTTTAAAATTGCAGGACCATCTATAAATACATCGTTACCTTTTCTTTTCTCAATAAGTTTGGTAGCAAACAAATCTAGCCTAGCAATTTCCTTTGAAAAAAACTCTCTATATAAGAATTCTTTACCATCATAATTAACCCGAGTAATTAAGGTATCCGGTTCTGTATATACTTTAAAACTCATGTCATGTCCATTTCTAGTAAACATAACGTTGCCAAGGCTATCAAATATGATATTAGCATCATCATCAGCAAACGCCTGTATATCTTTTTTTATCTCATGTTTATTCATATTGAGTAATTTTTACATCGAATGGGCTTAATATTTGTTTAGCCAAATTTATTTGGTGTTCATTCTTAATAAATAATTGTATTTTAAGATCGGGATTTTTTTCGGATTTAAAAATTGAGGAAAAGCCTAAGGGAGGTAGCAAATCAAAATCATCTGAAAATAAACAAACAGCTTCAACCCCTTTTTCCTGAGAAAATGTTATCAAATCACATGCTATCATAGTATCCACCATTTTTTGCTCTATACCAGTAAATGCTTCTGAGTTTTTAATTTCACAATGTTCTATATGGCATTGCTTTTCTTTTCGAATCGTAAATTTATTAAGCAGAAATACAGGGCACTGGTCACGATTTAGACTACACCATTCAGGCAGTTTCTCTTGATTAATTCTCAAACGAGGTATCCCTTCCTTTTCTTTAAAAGTATTGGTCCAAACATGAGATGGGTAATAGTATAAAGTTGTGGCAAGCTCTATATTTCCTTTTATTCTTGCCCCTAGTTTTATTATGGGAAATATTGAAATGGTTGAAATTAATTGTTGTAGCAATGAAGCTCTGCCAGTTAATATATCATCTTTAAACCACCCGCCATAAAACCTTAATTTGATTTCACTTGGGGACGGATTTAGACTTATTACATCTCGAATTAAATCTTTAATAATTAATTCAAATTCTTCTGAAGAATACTCATTTAAAGATTTTTTAAAAATGTTGTCAAAATCAATTAAAACAAAAATTCTTTTATTCATACAAGGCAAGTAATTAAAATCATAAATTTAAAAATCTTATAATGTTCATATTTTGTCAAGACATCCCAACAAACAAAATTGGCACTTAAAACATAACTGTCAATTAAGGGTAATGCTAAAGCTAAACACAAAATCAAATAAGAAGGTATTAAATCTTTTACTATTATGGATTTCATAAACTTTCTTCGCTTTAATAAAAGCTGCCAATGAATCTGCAAGTACAAGTGAGTGACACAACGACAGATTGTGCAAAAACTTTAATTCTTGTTCTTGCATTTTATTTTATTTT
>OCZT010002996.1_pt1 | contig 17396 bp, 23 predicted proteins | sample 1539031 | NCBI WGS metagenome assembly OCZT01 (sample SAMEA3539308, study PRJEB22396) | soil metagenome | biome: tundra; feature: field; material: soil | place: USA | collected 2010-05 | depth 0.15 m | reverse complement strand
CGCTCGGTGATCAGTAGCTGAGGTTTCCACAGTCACCTCAGGTCCGTTCGGGATAATGAATTTGATCTGGCTGAACGAGCCGTTTCTCCGCCTTAACCGCCCATGACCAGGTCAGGCGGTCGTAACCCCGTCCCGGCCGTATTAATGGGCGAACCGCACCTTCGGCAGGATGCGGGCCAGCCACTTTGGCTGGTGCCACGCCGCGTGGCGGGTGACGGCCAGCAGGGCAGGGATGAGCACGAGGCGAACCACGAGCGCGTCAAGTGCCACGGCGACGGCCAGGATCACCCCATCTCCTTGGGGGCGAGCGGTCCCGACAGCGCGAACGTCAAGAACACGGCGATCATGACCACGGCGGCGGACACCACCACACGGCCAGACGTGCGCACGGAGCCGACCAGGGAGTGCTCAGGATCGGCGTGGGTCTCGTGTCGCTCCTTTGCGGCGGTGAGCAGGAACAGGGTGTAGTCCATCGCTACCCCGAACACCATCGCGCCGAAGAACAGCGGCCCCCAGGCGTCGACGAACCCCTGCGGGGTGAAGTTCAGCAGCCCCGCAAAATGCCCGTCCTGGAAAATCAGCCGGGCGACGCCGAAAGCCCCGGCCACTGACAGGCCGGTGACGACCACGCCGACGGAGGCGATCAGGGGAGCGCCGAGGGTGCGGGTCGCCGGAGCGGCGATCACGGTGTGTTTCTCCGGGAGCGATGCGGGATGTGGCGCGGGCCCGCCGGAGACACCACGGGTCCGTGCCGATGGTGGGTGTGATGCGGTGGCGGTTCAGCCGCGGCCGAAGAGCTTGCGCAGCCAGCCGCCGCTGGCGGCGGGGTCGCTGGCGTGGCCGGCGCAGCGCTGGGATGCCGGGACACCGGCCATCACCTGCTTAACGTGCTGGCCGCAGCCGGCCCAGGTGGTCTTGCCGCATTTCCTGCAGGTGACTGCTCGGCACACGGTGGTTCTCCTAAATAGTTTGGGTGTGTCATGCGGGGAGTTGGCTGGCGGTCAGGTGAGCGCGGGCAGGGCCCGCCAGGCCGTGTAGCCGACGACCAGCAGGAGGGGCTGAAGGTGACGATCGGGTCGTCGACGCGGCTCTCCAGGCATGCCCCTGGCCGTGGTGTCAGTCATGCCTGTCTCTCGGGGAGTCTCGAAGCGGACGTATGAGCTCTCAGGCGCGGGGGGCTGCCGGCGGTGACGGGCCGCCCGAGCGGGCCCGCCCGCTCGTCCCGCCGGCCACCGAGTAGGCGTCGAAGCGGGCGCTGCGCAGGAAACCGGTCATGTCGGAGCTGCGGGTTGCCGGAGGCGCACACGACGTACACCGGTGCGCCCCGGTCAAGCTCTGCCGTGCGGCGGGGCAGCTGGTCCATCAGGATGAGCACGGCACCGGGCACGTGGCCGCCAAGTACTCGCCCGGCTCGCGCACGTCCGTGATCGCCGCGCCGCCCCTTACGGCCTCGGCCAGCTGGTCGATGCCCGATCTCGGGCGTGTCCACCGGGATCACAGGGGTCCTCCTTGCCGCTGCCCAGTGTCAAAATACCCTATGGGGTATTTACGATAGCCAACTATAACACCCGGGGGGTATTCCAAAACAGACGCTTCGGATGCGGGCCTGCTCTGCGGAGACGCAGGGAGCGGGGTTCCATGGCCGCCGCCGAAGCCACGACGAGCGGCTTTGAGGCCATGGTCACCTTGGTGCAACGCTGGCGATCGTGCCGGTGCGGGGCCAGGCCAGCAACCTGCAGGCTTCCCAGCGCGAGCGGGGCGCCGCGGCATCGGCGACGCCGCGGGATCCCTCATCACGGCGCCGGGCCGGCCTGCCGCCAGGCTCCGGGCCCGCCGTCCATACGATCCCCGCGAGGGAGTGACGGGGGCGGTACCCGGCCGCCGGCACGACGGTCGACTGGACGAGCAGGTAGACGGCCAGGCCGGTGAACGCGTACCCGATCAGCCGCAGGCCCCGGCGCTGCCGGTCCTCGCCAGTCCCGGACAGCTCCCAGATCACCACGGTCGACGCGCCGATCTCGATCAGCGAGTCCAGGCCGAACCCGGCCAGCGCCACCGACCGGGCCGCGACCGCCGCGACCGCCAGCACGATGATCCCGGCCACGTTCCAGCCCAGCGTCACGTACTCCAGCGTGAACCCCCGGCGCAGCAGCCGGGCACGCACCGGATCATCAGCAACCGTCACGCCAAGATCATCACCGCCCCGGTACCCGCATGCCCAGCCCTGCCGCCCGCTGTTCACGAACAATCCGCCGCACGGAAACCGGGGATTACCCACGCCGGCAGTTCGCGCGGATGCGTGACCGCCGTGGGACGCGGCGCCGCGCGAGCCGGCAGCACAGGCGAAGCGAAGCCGCACGCCCGCGGTGGCCAGCACCGCGGCCAGGCCCGCTCAAGGTGCCGGCGCGCAGTTCCCGGACCTCTCGTTTCGTCCTCGGCTACGAGGACGCTACGGGCCGCCGGGCCGTCCCCGCCGCGTGCGCCTGGCATTCTCGTTCGGCGGCGGTCGCCTGGGCCAGCACCGCCCGGGCGAGCTGCCGCGCCTCAGCGACCGTGAGGCCTGCCCACCCGGTGCCTTCGCAGCCGGAGCACTTGCCGAGATCGACGAAGACCCGCGCGGCGGGATGACGCGCATCGCCGAGAGCGAGCCTGCCGACCGCGAGTTCCCGCCCGCAGCTCGTACGCAGGTACTCGTGCCTTCCATCAGGACACGTGCCCGCATCTGGACCTGGCCTCATCACGCACCTCCCGGCTTCCGCCTAGCCGCCGCTGCATATACCCCTAGGGGTATAGGCAATAACCGGGCCGCCCTTATTCCTGCCTGCGCCAGGCACGCGCTGAGCCGGCCCGATTCCCCGGTGACCATCCCGGCGGCGGCCAGTTCGCGCAGGCCGCCGCGGACCCGGCACACCGTCGGCCCGGTGACCTCCGGCGGCCTCCCCGCCGGCGCGGGGCGCGGCACTGCCTCGAGGATCGCCCGGCCGGAGGTCGTGAGGTACCCCGCAGGCCAGAGCGTCGGCCGCGGGCAGGGAATGCCTCCCACCGGACGGCGTTATACCCGTAGGGGTATATTAGGCAGCAGCTAGCCGAAGGAGCGAAGATGAGTACCGTCGCACTCACCGAGGACACGTTCGAGGACACGGTCACCAGGCCGGGGATCACGCTCATCGACTGGTGGGCATCCTGGTGCGGCCCGTGCCGGATGTTCGCGCCGGTATTCCAGGCCGCCAGCGGGCAGCACCCGGACATCACGTTCGGCAAGGTCGACACCGAGGACCAGCCCGGCCTGTCCGGCGCCGCGGGAATCCGCTCGATCCCGACGCTGATGGCCTTCCGGGACGGCATCCTGGTGTTCTCCCAGCCCGGCGCGCTGCCCGCGGCCTCACTTGAGAAGGTCATCCAGGCGGTCCAGGAGCTGGACATGGACGAGATCCGCAGCAAGATCGCCGCGCAGGAAGGAGCGGGCCGGTGAGCTACGGCACCAGCGTCACGGTGCACGCGCCGTTCGCGGACACGGTCGCCCGGGTCCGCGCGGCCCTGGCGGGGCAGGGGTTCGGCGTGCTCACCGAGATCGACGTCACCGCCACCCTGCGGGCGAAGCTAGGCGAGCAGATGGAGGACTACGTGATCCTCGGTGCCTGCAGCCCGCCGTTCGCGCACCAGGCACTCGGCATCGACCGCAGCATCGGGCTGCTGCTGCCGTGCAACGTCGTCGTCCGCGCCGCTTTGGACGGCACGATCGTGGAGGCGCTCGACCCGCAGGTCATGGTCACGCTGACCGGCCGGCCGGAGCTGAAGCCGGTAGCCGACGAGGTCGCGCGCAGGCTCGCGAGCGCGCTCGCCGAGCTCACATCGGGAGGCACCGCGCGCTGACCAGCGCGCGGAACATCATCATCACCGGCTCCTGGCACGCGGTATGCGCCGTGGTGCACGCCGCGCGGGCCAGGCTCGAGCCGAGCGGCACCGGCCCAGCCGGACAGAGGACCATGCTGACGCTCCGCGGTCCAGTGCAGCGCCCGGCGCGGGCCGCGCCGGGCGCTCGTAACCCATCGCCTTTCCTCCCGGGTGACAGCGGATGCAGTCACAGCGTCGCCCGGCGGACGCGGGCCGCACGGTGTCTGCCGCCCGTCATCGGTCCGGCCCGCGGAACTTGATACCCCGTCGGGTATAATGGGACGGTACAGAGAACGTGCGGCATCCGGATTCACGCGCCGGGTGCGCGACCCCCGAGGGAGCCGGCATGGACGTGGACAGCGAGACGATGGCCAGCGTGCTCAGGCGGCTCCGGCGGGCGCAGGGCCAGATCGGCGGCGTCATCAAGATGATCGAGGACGGGCGCGACTGCGCGGACGTGGTAACGCAGCTCGCCGCGGCGTCCCGGGCGCTCGACCGCGCCGGCTTCAAGATCATCGCGACGGGCCTGCAGCAGTGCGCGCTCAACAGCGACGAGGCGAGCCACGCCGAGCGCGCGCAACTCGAGCGGCTGTTCCTGTCGCTCGCCTGAGACATGGCCGTAAGGGGAATGGTGGAAACCACAGAACAGGCGGTCTGGGACCAGCGTTACTCCGGCCCGGACCTGGTCTGGGGCGCCGGCCCGAACCGCTTCGTCACCGAGGAAGTGGCCGCGCTGCCAGCCGGACGGGCGGTCGACCTGGGCACGGGCGAGGGGCGCAACGCGATCTGGCTCGCCGAGCGCGGCTGGCAGGTCACCGCGGTGGACTTCTCCGCCGCCGGCCTCGCCCGGGCAGCCCGGCTGGCTGCGGAACGCGCGGTGAGCGTGGACTGGGTGCAGGCCGACCTGCTGGACTACCAGCCCGCGCCCGGCCGCTGCGACCTCGTCCTCATCGCCTACATTCACCTGCCGGCCGCCAGCCTCGCGCGCGTCTTCCGCGCCGCGGCCGCGGCGGTCGCGCCGGGCGGCACGCTGCTGGTGGTCGGCCACGACCGCGACAACATCACCCGCGGGCACGGCGGCCCGCAGGACCCTGACCGGCTGTATACCCCCGCGGCGGTCACCGCGGAGCTGGACGGGCTGGCCGTCCGGCGCGCGGAACAGGTCATGCGGCCCGTGCGGACGCCTGAGGGCGAGCGGACCGCGATCGACACGCTGGTCCGGGCTGAGCGCCCGGCATAGCCCTGCGCGGCTTATCCCGGCGAGGCTGCGACTGGCGGGACAAGCCAGCGCAGGTGCTCGCATTCGCCCTGCAACTGGAGGCGCCGCCACAGGACCGCGCCGGGGGACACCTGGCTGGCGTGCAGCAGGGCGGCGCGCCGCTGCCGGTTCCTGCTGACCCGCACGCACAAGTCGATCATGCCCGGCGGCTGCCCGGCGAAATCGCTGCCGGTCTCGGCTTTGAGCTGGCCGGCAGCGGCGACGGCGCTGCCGAGGCTGACCGGGCACGGCTCGAACGGCTCTTCCTCTCCCTCGCCTGACCCCTCCTGCTCACGGCGGAGGTGGTGACGTGACCACTGCTTCGGGCGGTACGAGCCAAGCGCAGGTGCTCGCATTCGCCGAGCAGCTGAAGCCGCCGCCACAGCACGGCGGCGGGCGAGACCTGGGTGGCGTGCAGCAGCGCAGCCCGTCGCTGCCGCTGCCTGCTGACGCGAAGGCACAGGTCGATCCGGCCCGGCGGCTGCCTGGAGAAGCCCTGGCCGGTTTCGGCTGAGAGCCGGGCGGCCACGGCCGCAGGCAGCGTCCAGGCCAGCACCGGCAGCCCCGCCAGATGTCCGGCCCGCACCGCGGCGCCCGTGGCGGTCCGATGGCCCGGGTGCCCGGTGTCGTCGAAGACCAGCACGCCGCTCGCGCTGACGCGGGCGGCGGCATCCGCGACGTGGCTGGCAAGCTCGCCCGCCGGGATACCGGCCAGACCGCCATCGGGGTAATCCAGCAGCGTGACACTGGCCACCCCGAGTTGGACGGCCGCCTGGCGCAGCTCGGCTTCGCGCGCGATGCAAATCGGCCTGCGTCTGATCCAGCGTGGATGCCCCGCCGTGGGTGAAGCACAGGATATGCACGGCAGCGCCAGCCGCCGTGAGCTGGTCAATTACCGCACCTAGCCCGAAGCTCTCATCGTCCGGGTGGGCGATCACCACCAGCGCAAGGGCCCAGGCCGGCAGCGTCGTCCCGGCCCGGCCGGAGCGCGACGCCACCGGCTCCGAAACATTCATGATCTACCTCCCATGCACCCATAGGGGTACATGGGAGCGTCCGGCCAGGGACCTTCGTCACGTAGATATACCCCTACCGGTATTTGCGCGACCGGCGACCAGGCAGTTAACCTGGCCTCATTACATACCGATAGGGGTATGTAAGAAGGAGGCTCGCTTGCTGGCCATCGCCATCCCGGCCGGGTCGCTGCTGATCGTGGGGATCACGGCGGCCGCCGGGATGATCGCCCACCAGCGGGCCGGCCGAGTCCGCCTCGCGCCGGGCATCGCCTTCGGTGTCCTCGGCGTGGCCGGAGCCTACGCCGGCACCAGGCTGTCCGCCAGCATCCAGCCCGGCCTGCTGCTCAGCTTGTTCGCCGGGCTCATGCTCGTGGCCGCCGCGGCCATGCTGCGCCGCCGGCGCGGGGCGGCCGGCCAGCATCTGCCCGCCGCTGCGAGCCCGCCTGCCCCGCGCGAGGCAGCCGTGCCGGATGACCTGGGGTGCTTCCCCATTGCGGGGCGGGGCCATCACCGCCACCCTGGACAAGCCGGCGGCTGCCGTGCGGGCGCCGGCCTCGTCCGCTGCCTGGCAGCGTCCAGGCGGGACCGCGGCGGTCCGCCAGGGTCTGAAGATCGCCGCCGCGGCGACGGGGGTCGGCCTGCTCACCGGCTTTTTCGGCGTGGGCGGCGGGTTCGTCATCGTCCCAGCGCTCGTGCTCGCCCTCAGCTTCGACATGCCTGTCGCCGTGGGCACCTCGCTGCTGGTCATCGCGATCAACAGCGCCGCCGCGCTCGCCGCCCGCCTCGGCGGCCACGTCCACCTGGACGGCCGCTGCTCGGCGTGTTCACCGCCGCCGCGCTGGCCGGCAACCGCGTCGCGTCCCGGGTCGATGCCTCCCGGCTCACCGCCGCTTTTACCATCCTGCTCATCGCCGTAGCCGCCTACTCGCTCACCCGCAGCCTGCCCGGGCTGGTGTAACCGCGAGCTACCCGCGCCGGGGCGCGCACCCCGACTGCGGGCGTGTATCGCCGGAGGACCTTCGGCTCTATGCGCGGCGGAGGCCGCGGCGCTGGGATAGGGCCAGCTTCCGGGGGAGGCGTGCCGATGGTCACGCAGCCCGGCGATAGCGATCCGCCTGTGCAGGCCGGTGAGGAGCAGCCATGTGTGAGATCGGTAACCGTGCCGAGGTCACGCCAGTCGAAGCGCTGCCGGCGACCTTGGAGTGGAAGGGTGAGGTCCTTCCGCTGGAGCCGGTCGACGAGCTGTCGGTGCTGACGGTCTGCGACAACGTCGCGGACATACTGCTGCCGGACGAGGGCCCGGCCAAGCGCCTCCCGCTGGCCGCGATGGCCCGGCTGGCACCGATGCTGGAGGCCCCGACGATAGTCGGGGGCAAGGCGGCTGACGTGCCGCTGGCCCAGCACGGGTTCTCCGCGCTGGTGGAGATCCGCAAGGGCGGCCGAGTGCGCCGGCTGCTGTTCGACACCGGGATCACCCCCGACGGGTGCGCCGGCAACCTGCGCCGCCTGGGCCAGGACCCGGCAGACATCGAGGCGATCGTCTGCAGCCACGGCCACTTCGACCACACCACCGGACTATCCGGCCTCATCGGCCAGCTCGGCCGCGCGAACCTGCCGGTGCTGATCCACCCCGAGGCCTGGGCCCGGCGGCGCCTGGCCATTCCAGGCGGCGAGCCGTTCGAGCTCCCCACCACCAGCCGCCGCGCGCTGGAAGACGCCGGCTTCGACGTCATCGAGCAGCGGCAGCCGTCGTTCCTGTACGACCGGTCGGTGCTGATCACCGGCGAGGTCGACCGCGTCACCGGCTTCGAGAAGGGGTTCCCGATCCACCAGGCCTGGCGCGGCCAAAGCTGGGAACCCGACCCGCTGATCCTGGACGACCAGGCGCTGATCGCCCACGTCGCCGGGCGCGGGCTGGTCGTGCTCACCGGCTGCGGGCACGCCGGAATCATCAACATCTGCCGCTACGCCCAGCGCCTGACCGGCGTGGAAAACCTGTACGCCGTCATCGGCGGCTTCCATCTGGCTGGCCCGCTGTTCGAGCCGGTCATCGGGGAGACCGTCAGCGCCCTGGAGCAACTCGCCCCCCAGGTCATCGTTCCCGCTCACTGCACCGGCTGGAAGGCCACCCACGCGATCGCCCGGCGCCTGCCCGGAGCGTTCCTCCAGAACAGCGTCGGCACCACCTTCCACCTCTCCGCCGCCGCGTAAAAGATCACTGGTACAGCCGTCCGCAACAGGCAGGCCTCGCCGCCATGAGCCGACGGCGGCCTCACGCACCTGATCGCCGACCGGATCGTCCGGGCCGTCCTGGCAGCGGCCGCGGTCTGGCTCGCGATCGCGGTAGGCGCGGGGACCGTCGGCGGGGCAGTCGCCCTGGTCTTCGCGGCGATCATGGCGGCCACGGCCAGCAGCGGGTTCTGCCCGCTGTACCTGCTGCTGGGGCGGCTCAGCGGGCGCCGGAAGCTGGCCTGAGCCAAGCCGGAATGGCCGGGCTCCGCGTCGGCCCGGCCATCCCCGTGGGGATGCGGCCGACGTCCGCGAAGGACATGAGAAGCACCTGCCTGTCTGGTTGATAGCCGCAGGCATTACCGTCGGTGTATGGCGGAAACAGACGTGACCGCCCCGCCCCGGGTGACGCTGCTCTCCCGGAGCAGGTTCGCCGGGCGCCATGCGTGCACGGTTGCGCGAAAGGGCACGGCCCGCGTCCCCGGGCGCGCATCCCGGCTCTGGCCGCCAGCCGCGGACTCGGTAGGTGACTACCTGGCTGCCCGGGAGCTACCCGCATGACCGGTCCCGTCGGCCGGGCACGCCACCCCGTCCCACCGCGCTGGCTCAGCCTTTCGCGCGCCCGGCGGCCGGGCCGGGTCAGCGAGCGCCGGCGGCGCCCGCAGCCGCTGCTGAAGCAGCGCATGCCGTCCGGGCGCGGGGCGATGGAGCAGCCGAACATCACCAGCGGCGGCGCCGGCGTCCTCACCCCGCGGTTCTGGGTGATGGTGGTGCTGACCGGCATCGCCGCCGGCCTGCTCGGCGCGCTGATGATGCTGATGTTGTTTAACGTGCAGTATGCGGCGTTTGGTTACCACTCTGGCAGCCTGCAGCAGGGCGTGGAGCAGGCATCCGCGGCGCGGCGGGTCGGCTCCTTGCTGATCGCGGGCGCATTCGGCGGCGTCGCATGGTTCCTGCTGCGGCGGTACACCTGGGCAGCGGGGCGTCCGGGGGCCTGTTCACCCCGACGCTCAGCACCGGCGCTGTCCTCGGCGGCGCGCTGGGCATCGCCTGGAACCTGGCCTGGCCCGGTTCCCCGTCCGGCGCGTTGCCATGGTCTGCGCGGCCGCCATGATCGGCGCGGCCATGCAGGCGCCGCTGTCCGGTCTCGCCCTAGTGCTCGAGCTCACCCACAGCGGCTTCGGGCTGATGGTCCCGATGATGGCGGCGACCGGGATCGCTACGCTCGTCGCCTTCCACGTCGACGGGTACTCGATCTACTCCGCCCGGCTGCCGGCGTATACCGAGGACAGCGCGCCCGTCGCGCCACCGGATAGCCAGACGGACCATCGGCACTAGCGGGGCTGGCGAAAGGCCGGCCGGGATGAGGGAATGCCCTTCGGGTAACGGTTGCTGCACCGCCGCTGTGCACTGCTTCCTGCTGGGCGCCCGGCACGGCGACGGCCTCCGCCAGTACGACTTGCACCGGGACATGCGCACCCACGGCCAGAATGAGCAGTTGCTCACCGAGTCACGCGAGCGCCGCTCGGTCTACCTGAAGTTCGCCGACGAGCTGATCCAGGCGCTGAAGCTTCCGGTCGGGCGGGACGGGTTCTGCGGCGAGATCCACCCGAAGCTGCGGCCGGTCGGGACCGCCGTGGAGGGGGTCACTATCGCCGGCGCCTGCCAGGGCCCGAAGACGGCCGAATCCGCGGCCTCCGGGCTTGCCGCGACCGCTGGCGACGTCGGACTCGTACCGGTGCCGGCGTGCCATGGCTCACCTCCGCCTGCTCGCCGTCGGCTCTGTGCACGAGGCCGCGAGCCAGCCTGCGCTCATCGCGCGGTTCCGGCTGGCATGACCGTGTCATGCCCGGCGGGGCGGAACCGGCGCAGCCGCAGGCTGTTGGTGACGACGAACACGGAGCTGAACGCCATCGCGGCGGCGGCGATCAGCGGGTTGAGGAATCCCAGGGCGGCCAGCGGGATGGCGGCGGTGTTGTTGTAGCCGAACGCCCAGAACAGGTTGCCCTTGATCGTGGCCAGCGTGCGGCGGGACAGCAGGATCGCGTCGGGGATGGCGAGCAGGTCGCCGCGGACCAGGGTCAGGTCGCTGGCCTGGATCGCGGCGTCGGTGCCGGCGCCCATGGCCAGGCCCAGGTCGGCCTGGGCCAGGGCGGCGGCGTCGTTAACCCCGTCGCCGGCCATCGCCACCACCCGGCCCCCGGATTGCAGTCGCCTGACCGCCTCGACCTTGCCCGCTGGAAGCACCCCGGCGATCACCTCGCGGACGCCGACAGCATCGGCCACGAACCGGGCGGCACGGTCGTTGTCGCCGGTGAGCAGGACGGGCCGCAGGCCCAGGCCGCGCAGCCGCCGGATCGCCTCCGCCGAGGTGGGCTTGATCGTGTCGGCGACCATCAGCACGCCGCGGACCTGCCCGTCCCAGGCGGCGAACACCACGGTCTGGCCCGCGGCCTCCGCGTCGGCCGCGCGGGCGGCGAGCCCGGCCGGGACCGCGAGCGCCCACTGCGATTCCAGCCAGTCTTTCCGGCCCAGCGCCACGGCGTGCCCGCCGGCGACGCCTGAGACGCCGAGCCCCCGGGTGCTGGCGAAGCTCTCCACGGCGGGCAGTTTCCGGCCGCGCGGGTCTTCCCGCAGCCGTTCCCTGGCGCCGGCCGCGATGGCCGCGCCGATGGGATGTTCGGAGGCGTCCTCCACCGCTCCGGCCAGCCGCAGCAGCTCGCCGGCATCCACGCCGGGTACGGCGGCCATGTCTGCCAGGCTCATCTTGCCGGTGGTGATGGTGCCGGTCTTGTCCAGCACGATGGTGTCGGCGGCCCGGGTGGACTCCAGCACCTCCGGTCCGGAGATCAGGATGCCGAGCTGCGGCCGGTGCCGACCAGGATCGCGGTCGGGGTGTGGCCAGGCCCATCGCGCACGGGCAGGCGACGATCAGCACCGCCACCGCGGCGGTGAACGCGGCCCCGGCGGGCTGCCCGGCCGCCAGCCACGCGGCCAGCGTCACGACCGCGACGGCGATGACGACGGGGACGAACACGGCGGAAACGCGGTCCGCCAGCCGCTGCACCGGCGCCTTGCCGGCCTGCACCTCGGTCACCAGCCTGGTCATCTGGGCGAGCTGGGTGCCGGCACCCACCGCGGTGGCGCGGACCACCAGCCGGCCGCCGGCGTTCACGCACCCGCCGGCCACCCCGTCGCCCGGGCCCACCTCGGCCGGCACCGGCTCACCGGTGAGCATCGAGGTGTCCACCGCCGAACCGCCCGAGACCACCACCCCATCGGTGGCGATCTTCTCCCCTGGCCGGACCACGAACTCCTCCCCCACCGCCAGTTGCCCCACCGGGACCCGCACCTCACGGCCGTCGCGCAGCACGGCGGCGTCCCTGGCGCCCAGCGACAGCAGCGCCCGCAACGCCGCGCCCGCGCGCCGCTTCGCCCGGGCCTCCAGATAGCGGCCAAGCCAGATAGCGGCCAAGCAAGATGAGTACCGTCACCCCGGCGGCGACGTCCAGGTAGATGGCTCCCGTCCCGCTGCCGCGCGCCAGCCAGGCGACGCTCATGTGCGCGCCCGCCCGGCCCGCGGCGCCGAAGAACAGCACGTACAGCGACCACAGGTACGCCACTGTGACCCCGACCGACACCAGCGTGTCCATGGTCGCGGCGCCGTGCCGGGCGTTGACGACCGCGGCGCGGTGGAACGGCCACGCTCCCCACACGGCCACCGGGGAGGCCAGCGCCAGCGATGCCCACTGCCAGTTCCGGAACTGCAGGGGCGAGATCATCGCCAGCGCCACCACCGGGATGGCCAGCGCCAGTGACACTAGCAGCCGCTTCCGCAACACGGATGTCTCGCCGGCGCCGTCCTCTTCTGCCGCACCCCCGGCCGACTCGCCGGGTGGCGCGGGCAGGGCCGCAGTGTAGCCGGCCTGCTCGACCACCGAGATCAGGTCGGTGGCGGGCATCGCGGCCGGGAAACTCACCCGGGCGGTCTCGGTGGCGAAGTTGACCGTTGCGGTGACGCCGTCGAGCTTGTTGAGCTTCTTCTCCGCCCTGGCCGCGCACGAGGCGCAGGTCATCCCGCCGATCGCCAGCTCCACGGCCCGCACCGCACCACCCGGCGCGGCGGCCGGGCTCACACCCGTGACCATGCTAATCCGCACATCGCCCCCTTCCTACGCTGTCACGTGCACCACGGCCGTTCGGGAAAAAGATCTTCAGGCCGAACGGACCGGGTATCACGCCCGGCCCGAAGCTTGACCTGGTGGCCCGGCATGGCCGCCCGGCGGCCTGTTCAGGTCCCGGCGAGCTGGTAGTCGCCGGCTTCATCAAGGGCGTCCGCGACGGCCTGCCGCGCCAGCGGCCGGTCGCTGGTGACCGTCACCGCGGAGGCGCCGCCGGGGACCAGGACCGCAGTCACGTCGCTGACGCCGTCCAGGGCCCTGAGTTCACCGGACACCGCACGCATGCAGTGCTCGCAGGTCATCCCGGTGACCAGGTACGTCACCGATGCCATGACGCAGCCTCCCTTCCTGCACCCCTGCCAGACAGCTTTCCATACCCCGGCACGGTATCCATCAGGCCGGACGGCCCCCATGACCAGGACCTTGGTAAGTACTGCCAGCCGTGCTTCAATCCCGGCTGGAAGCGGAGTGCGCAGGCCACCCGGCTCCAGCTGCCCCAGGCGGACGCACGAGCCAGCGTAGGTGCTCGACGTCTCCTTGCAGCTCCAGCCGCCGCCAGAGCGGCGCTCCGGGCGAGACCTGGCTGGCATGCAGCAGCGCGGCCTGCCGCTGCCGGGCCCGGCTGACCCGGATGACGAAGTCGAGCCGCCCGGGTGCCTGGCCGGCGAACGGCTGGCCTGTCTCGGCTCGCAGGCGGTCGGCGATGCCGGCAGGCAGGGCCCAGGCCAGCACAGGCAGGCTCAGCGGTCCGGCGGTTCGGACGGCCGCGGCTGTGGCGGCCCGGTGGTCAGGATGACCGGTGATGCCGGTGTCGTCGAAGACCAGCAGCCCGCTGGGGTGATACCGGGCGGCCAGCCCGGCGGCGTGCGCGGCCAGCTCAGCGGCAGGCACCGCGGCCAGGCGGCCGTCGGGATAATCAAGCAGCGCCACGGTCGAGACACCGAGCGCCGCCCCGGCCCGCCGCAGTTCCCGTGCCCGCTGCCGGATCAGGTCGGCGCCGGTCTGGTTCAGCGTGGACGCTTCGCCGCGGGTGTAGCACAGAACGTGCACCGCAGCTCCGGCCGACGTCATCTTGTCGATGATGGCGCCGAGCCCGAACGACTCATCGTCGGGGTGGGCGACGACCGCCAGCACAGCAGGCCAGGGCGGCAGCAGCCCGTGTGGCTCGCGGGCAGGGCTGCCATGCAGCCTGGCGGACGATCGCCCTGATTGGCCTGCGCTCATCCTCGCCAACCTCCTAAGGCCGCCCGGCCGCGGGAAGCACCGACGCCTGTATCCCCCTATACCCCCAAGGGTATGATAAGGCCTGAGACCTGAGAAGGAGGCGGCGATGGCGGCCGCTGAGCAGACGCCGGCCTGGCCCGGCTGAGGTCCGTGCTCGCGGCTTGTAGCATCGCGCCATGGCGATGATATCGGAGGAGCACGACCCTTCGTGTTCGGCCGACTTGTCGGCGGCGGTGGCGTTGTTCCGAAGCCTGGGGGATGTGACCCGGCTGGTGATCGTGCATGAGCTGGCGCGGGGGGATCGGCGGATCGTGGACCTTACCCGCGCGGTGGGCCTGGCCCAGTCGACGGTGTCGGCGCATGTGGCGTGCCTGCGTGATTGCGGCCTGGTGGAGGGCCGCCCGCAGGGGCGGCAGATGCTGTACCGGCTTACCCGCCCGGAGCTGGGGGCTGTCCTGGCCGCGGCGGAGCGGCTGCTGGCGGCGACCGGGAACGCGGTGGCGTTGTGCCCGGTCTATGGCCACCCCGGTCAGCAGGTGGCGGGCGGGTGAGCGGCGGTCATGCTCACGGCGTGCCGCCTGCGGGGCAGCGGCGTGCGCTGACAGTAGTGCTGGGGATCTCCTCGGCGATCCTGGCCGCCGAGGTCGCCGGCGCGTTCCTGGCTGGGTCGCTGGCGTTGCTGGCGGATGCGGGGCACATGCTCAGCGACGTCGCTGAGCTGGGCCTGGCGCTGACCGCGGCGGTGCTGGCGGCCCGCCCCGCCACTGACGAGCGCACCTGGGGGGTATCTGCGCGCGGAGGTCCTGGCCGCCGCCGCGCAGGCCGCGGTGCTGCTGGCCGTGGGCGGTTTCGTGGTCGCCGAGGCGATACGCCGGCTGGTCCAGCCGCCGGCGGTGGAACCGGGGGTGATGGCGGTGTTCGGCGTCATCGCCCTGGCCGGTAACGCCGTCTCGGTCCTGGTGCTGTCCCGGGTCCGGGACGGGAACCTCAATACCCGGGCCGCCATGCTGGAGGTCGCCAGCGATGCGCTGGGTGCCGGGGCGGTCCTGGCCGCAGCGGCGGTGATCGCGCTGACCGGCTGGATGCGGGCGGATCCGGTCGCCTCGCTGCTGATCGGCGTGCTGATCATCCCGCGCACCTGGAAGCTGCTGCCCGAGGCGGTCGGTGTGCTGATGGAGGCCACCCCCAAGGGGGTGGACCTGGCCGCCGTCCGCGCCCACATCCTCGCCGTCGACCACGTCCAGGCGTGCACGACCTGCATGCCTCCGCCGTGGCCACCAACCTGCCGGTCCTCACCGCACACGTGGTGGTGGATGACTCCTGCTTTCACGACCGGCACTTGCCGGGCCTGCTCGACCAGCTGCAGCAGTGCCTGGCCGGGCACTTCGACGTGGAGCACAGCACCTTCCAGTTCGAGCCGGCCAGTCACGCCGCCCACGAACACGCCGCGCACCCCTGAGCCAGGAGGCCGCCATGGGCGAGCATCGGCCAGGCAGCCCGCACGCTCCGGCTGCCACCACTGGCCCGGCCGGCTGGGACGGCCCGGCCCTGGCGGGCCCGGCCAGGCGTGACGCGGCCTGGCATGCCCGGGCCCGCACCGCCCGGCTGCTGGCGTGGGTGTCGCTGGCGTGGATGGCCGGTGAGGGCGCACTCGGGCTGGTGGCCGGCGCCCGGTCCGGGTCGATCTCGCTGACCGGCTGGGCGGGCGGGTCGGCGATCGAGGCACTCGCGTCCCTCATCGTGATCTGGCGGTTCACCGGCAGCCGCACGCTGTCGCCCACCGCCGAGGACCGGGCCCGCAAGGCGGTGGCGGTCTCGTTCTTCCTGCTCGCCCCCTACCTGGCCGCCCAGAGCGTGCAGGACCTGCTCGCCGGCCACCGGCCTGCCGCCAGCGTGCTGGGCATCGCGGTGACCGCCGCCAGCGTGCTGGTCATGGCGGTACTCGGGATCGCCAAACGGCACCTGGGTGCCCGCCTGGACTCGCGTGCCACCGCCGGGGAAGGCACGCAGAACCTGCTGTGCGCCGCCCAGGCCGCCGCCGTGCTCGCCGGCCTTGCCGCCACGGCCACGCTGGGCTGGTGGCAGGCCGACCCCGTCATCGCCCTTGCCCTAGCCGCCGTCGCGGTCCGAGAGGGCCGGGAAGCCTGGCGCGGCGAAGACTGCTGCTAACTGCCCGCCGCAGCACGCTGGGCCGGCGTGTCAGGTGCCGGCCACCTGCCCGGCCATTATGCGATGGCAGGCACACCGAACTCGGCGTCCGCTTACAGGCCCGCGGCCCGCCAGCACGCCCCGGAGCAGCAGTTCTCACGTGGCGGGCGCTGCGGCCGGGCGAGCTGGCCGGGTTTCGTACATGCGCACGGCGACGACCAGGCCGGAGGCGGCGGTGGGGGCGGCGAGCAGGGCCGGGTAGACCATGGCGGTGCCGGCGCCGAGCAGCACAGCGGCCGCCGCCCACACCGTGAAGGTGGTACCGAGGGCGGTCAGGCTGATCGCGGCGGCCTGCACGGCCAGGCCGGCCGCGATCAGCCATTTGCGGCCGATCCGGTCCGACAGTGCGCCGGTGGCGAGCTGCCCGGCGCCCCAGACGGCCGGGTAAAGGGCAGCCAGGACGCCGATCTGGCTGACGGTCAGCCCGTGGCGGGCGAACAGGAACGGGAAGACGCCCCAGGCGACGCCGTCGCTGAGGTTGTTGACCATGCCCGCCTGGCAGGCGGCCGACAGGGCCGGTTCGGAGAAGCTGGTGAGCCACGCGACCTGGCGGGTGGTCAGGTGCCCGCTCAGGTGACCGGCCGCCGCAACGTGCCCGGCGGCCTCGTGGCGGGCGTGGCCGCGGGTTTCCCTGACGAAGGCGGCTGATAGCCCGAGGCCGAGCGCGACGTAAGCGGCGCCGAGCAGGAACGGGGCGGGACGCAATCCATGAGCTGCGGCCAGGTACCCGGTGGCCAGGGCGGTGATCGCGACCGCGCCGTACCCGGCGGCCTCGTTCAGGCCCATGGCCAGGCCGCGGCGGGCGGGGCCGGTCAGGTCGATCTTCATGATGACGGTAGTGGACCAGGTCAGGCCCTGGTTGACGCCGAGCAGGACGTTCGCGGCGACGACCCAGCCCCAGTCCGGCGCCCAGATCAGCAGCGGCGGGATGGGCAGCGCGGCCAGCCAGCCGGCGACCAGCACCGGCTTGCGGCCGAACCGGTCCGACAGCGTCCCGGCGAAGAAGTTGGTGATCGCCTTGACCGCGCCGAACGCCAGGATGAAGGTGAGGGCGCTGCTGAACGCGGCCAGGTGGAAAGTGCGGGTGGCCAGCAGCGGCACCACCGTCCGATCCTGGCCCAGCGTGCCGCCGACCAGCGCGTTGACCGCGACCAGCAGGCTGAACTGGGCCAGGTTGGCGCGCAAGCCCAGCCGCACCCCGGCGCAGGCCGCAGGACCAGCTGACGGGGCCGGGCCCGGCGCCGGCGGCGGCGGGGTCACGTCAGGAGAGGTCACGCGTTGGTCTCCAGCGCCACGCCGGTCGCATCCGACCAGTCCGGCGGGCCGCCGGCCAGGACAGCCACCCCGGGGTGAGCAGCGGGGTGACCGCGGCCGGGTGCCCGGCGG
>OCZT010002995.1_pt1 | contig 17397 bp, 14 predicted proteins | sample 1539031 | NCBI WGS metagenome assembly OCZT01 (sample SAMEA3539308, study PRJEB22396) | soil metagenome | biome: tundra; feature: field; material: soil | place: USA | collected 2010-05 | depth 0.15 m | reverse complement strand
GTCGCCGACCTGCTGGAAACTCAATAGATCCCATGCGGATGGAATTTCTGGTAGGGACAACCCATTGGGATCGCCATTCAGGACGAACAACAATATGGTTGTGTCCTCATGGCCGCTGATCTTGGTCACGGCGTCGTCAATCTGCTGGTATGTGACGGGTACGGTCGAGAATTGTTTTCCGGTCCACCAGTGGAATGCCTGCTCGACATCGGTGAGGAGTTGGCGCGCCGATGCTTCGGAAGCGCCGGCCGGATAGGCACATTGAATGCGCCGTGGCGTCGCTGCCGGAAATTGGAAACAGCCTCCTTCGCGGAGCATCTTGATACGGTTCCCATAATAGCTGCGGTAGTCCGATTCTCTTACGGGACTTTGCAGCACTTTGTTCTTACCGAACCGGAGCGGCGGCGGAGTTATCTGCCAAAAGCGTCCAGCGGGAGGAGACCACAACCCACGTTCGAAATTGGCACCCAGGCTGGCGAGGACGTCAGGGCCGAGCTCACGCCAGAATGAAAAGACAAAGTCGCGCCGATCTCCCGGGGCCATGGGGATAAGGAGCTTTAGGGCCTCCGGCACTGCATCGTTAAACATACGCAACCGGAGGAGCTTAGCGGCGACGGGGACATCGCCTTTTGCTCTTGGAAATGAAACCCATACTGCACGGTCGTGTTGCGAAATCTGGAGCTGAGGTGCCGTTTTCGCATAGTAATAATACACGGAATCATATGTGACATTGTGCAGCCGAAACGACCCTGTGCTTCCACAAACCACGCCTTCCGGTGCCCGGGAGAAGTAGCACGTGGTACGGGTTTCCCCGCGCCTGTAAACAAGGGTCCCTTTGCCGTGCTCCCGCTGGGCCAAGCGGTCGAACAACTCTCGGCGGTGGCGGATGTCGGCAGCAGTGCCTGTCATGGGAAGGAACCAGTCCAGGGTGTGAGTTGTAAAGAAAGCCGTCTGGACATCGGCTGCGATGCCGACGCCTACGTCTTCCACGAACATTGAGGCGACGGATGCTCGGCGGACGACAGAGATGCCGTCTTTCTCCCTGATGGGTTGCTTCTCGTACCAGTTGCGCGGGCTCCCGCTGATGGCCCACCTTTGGCCCGCGTGCGCTAAACGAGCCAGCACGGCGCGTTCGACGATTGTGGGCAGCAACTGGCAACTAGCGGAAAGCTTTGAACGGACGCGGCATCTTATCGCCGCGATTAACATTGTCTCGGTTCATGCCAAGCTGTCTCTTGCCGGAGTCCCCGATCCCCAGCCACCGGAGGATGTCAAAAACGCAACATCATTCCTTCGTGCCTTTCTCGAAAAGCTTGCTGCCGACCTTTCTCAATCTGACAAGGATGCGAGTTCTCCCGTCACCGGAGCCACGGCCCGAGCTAACCTTTTGGCGAAGCGATTCGCGCTTTCCAGGAACCAAGCGCCGGAATCCTCCCCCATCTACGCTAGACCTCTTCCCCAGTTCATTCCACTTTTCGCGTCGCAAACCCGGCCGGACCAGCTCGCCCTGATCTCGGGCCTGCAGACGCTCCGGAACCTTCTGGAACAACTTCACCACGCAGACTCGAGCGAGATGCTCGGGAATCTATAATGGCAAACCCGTCCTTGGACCGCATTACGAGGGACCTGCTCGAAGCCCGCAATCGCGCCGCCCTCCGAGAAATCAGCGCCTTGGAAGCGGCGCTCCAAAGGCATCCCACAGTGCCCTTTCTAACGCCCTATCGCTCCAAGTTGCTTTCTTTTGCGCAACAGTGTCGGCAGCAAGCCGACAACAATCTCCATTTGTTGACCCTCGGAATCGACGACCTCCACGATGACGTGCGGAGTTGGACTGCTCTGGTCCTGGAAAATGTCCGAGTTGCCGCACACCTGCTAGCCGGCCCGCTTTTACCCTCCTCAGCCTGCGACCAGGTGTCAGTCAAAATACTCGCCTGGCTGCATGGCACGGACGCCCGTAACGTTCTCATGCCCCCAGTGTGCTGCGACGGCGACCCCGCCGTCCTGCCCTTGATCGAGTTCACACCCATCTATCAGTTCCCGACACTCAAGCAGGAGAGCCTGCTTCATCTACCACTGTATTTCCACGAGTTCGGGCATGTCCTGTACGCCATCCACAAGCCCGAGATGGACGAACTTGTGAAAGAGCTGCAGGATTTCATCGTGAGCGAGCTTCAGCCAATGTCCCAAAGAAATGACCTTCGCGCCAAACGACAGCGCGAGTTACAGATGGCAGTGGGCATCACTTGGTACGCGTGGACCCAAGAACTATTCTGCGATGCCGTCGGTTTATTGATGAGCGGTCCCGCTTACGGTTACGCGTTCTCCGACTATCTGCTTCATCTCGACCGCGGCAATTTTTCGCTCGATAGGCTGGCGCTCGCCTACAGCTCGCACCCGATCATATGGCTCCGGATAAAGTTTCTGGCGTCTCGCTCGCGCTCACTTGGGCATACGGAAATGGCCTCCGAATTGGAATCCCAATGGTCGTCAATTGCCGACTCACTTGGGATTGTTGAAGATTATTTCGGATACTTCGAAACAACCTGGATGCAAAAGATCGAAAGCGTGGTGGACGACATGCTGACGGAGGCTTCGCCGCGTCCATGCTCCAGCCAAGAGGCCCTCGCGGAAAAGGAGTGGTCCGTCGACGCTAGTCCGGTGCTGCTGCTGAACCGGGCCTGGAGGACAGCTCGCACGTCGCCCGATACCTTCGCAAGCTGGGAGCCGTCCGCGCTGATCTCGTTCGTGCGCTGACAGGCCCTCGCCGGTCTTCCTCCAACTATCCCTTTCGCAAGCGCAATAGTTTAAAGTCCTTCCGCGACCCCATCGGGCGCAATACCCTCCTTGATTGCGTCAGATGAAACTCGAAGACAAACTCCGTTCCGACGAGAACCCGAGTTGACCAAATAGTACATCTTTGAGGCCAGTTTGTCTATTTTCGATCACCGGGAATCCGATAGGCTTGCCGAAGTTCTAAAAATGACTGCTGCAATTGAACAGAACAATTACCGGGCCACAAGAAAGACGGCGCAGATGAGGTCGCGTGAGCGCGTCCTCGGTTGCCTTGCCCGCACCGGCTACGACCGGATTCCCATCAAACATGAAGGCACGCCAGAGGTGAACCAAGCCCTCATGGAACATTTCGGATTGTCGAACATGGAACAACTGCTCGTAGTGCTGGGCGAAGACTTTCGCTATGTGGCGCCCATCTACAAGGGACCGCCCCTGAGGACATTCGCTGACGGCAGCATTGAAGGCTATTGGGGCGAGCATTACATTTATGCCCAGTTCGAAGGCGGCAAGTATCTGGAGTCGGCGTATCAGCCGTTCGCCGGCATCGAGACGCTGGACGGGTTGGACTATTCGCATTTTCCCAGTGCCGACTGGTTTGATTACTCCACCATCCGGGCGCAGTGCGCGGCGTTGCGGCAGCAGTTCGCCGTCTGCGCCGGCACGCCGGGCGATCTGGATTTCATTAATGGCATCTCCCGCGCTCGCGGCATGGAGCAGGTGATGATGGACCTGGTCACCGACAATGAGGTTTACCTGGCGATTATGGAGGCCCGGTTCCAGTTCTACTACCAGATGCATGAACGGATTCTTCAAGCGGCGGACGGCCTGATCGATATCATGCACACGGGAGAGGATTTCGGCAACCAGCGCGGACCGATGATCAGCATGAAGGTTTTTGACAAGCATTTTGCGCCGAAGCTCAAGCAATACTTCGCCATGGTCCACAGTAATGGGGCCAGCACCATGATGCACATGTGCGGTTGCTGCGAAGCCTTTCTGCCGCGTTTAATCAACCTTGGGCTAGACATCTATGACGTGGTGCAGCCGACCACACCCAAGATGGACGTTGCTTATCTGAAGGAACATTACGGGGAAAAGCTAACCCTCTGTGGAACGCTGTGCGTGCAGACAACGCTGCCTCACGGCACTGCCGAGGACGTCGAGCGGGAGGTGCAGCGAAGGCTTGCGCTTTTTTCCAAAGGAGGGCTGTTCCTCGGTCCTACGCACGCGATCCAAGTGGGCACGCCAATCGAGAATGTTCTGGCCTTGTATCGGGCTGCTGGCAGCCTGTCTGCGCGGATCGATGACTCCATCCTCAGCATTCGTGGCGATCTGGCCGCAGTGGACAAAATCGATCTATCCAAACTGTACTAGTGTGCCGATCCTGGAAGACCGAGAACCCGATATCGAGCGACTGCTGGCCACCTTGCGTGGCGAACCGGCGGATCGTGTGCCGAACTTTGAAATTCTAATCGAAGATCTGCACGTGAAACAACTGCTGGGCCGCAAAGCGGGAAATACACTGGGAGTCGGCGGCGATCCCGCCAAAGGCAGCCAGGCCGGTGAGGGTGCCCGCCCCATGTATCCGCTGGATTACCTCGAGCTTTGCCGCAAAATTGGCCAGGATGCGATTGCATTGGAATGTCTCTGGACCCCCATCAGGCAGCGCAAACCGGATGGTTCGGTCGCATTGCTCAATGATAGGTCCTTCGAGGGTCCGGCGGATTTGAAACGAGTGATCTGGCCCGACGACGAAGATGTTGAAAGGGTTTTGGGCTACGTGCGCGAATACGTTGAGGCGGCTCGCGGCACCGGCATCGGCATCGGCGTAATCCTCTGCGGTGGGGCGATCTGGCAAACGCTTTACGAGTTCGTCCTCGGACTAGAGGACTGCATGGACCTGATGCTCGAAGAGCCGGAGCTATTGGACGAGTTGATGGCCCGCTCCGCGGATCATTTTGTTAAGGTGGCTAAGAGTGCAATCGCGGCCGGGATTGACGTCTTCTATCCGGCCGACGATTTCGCCTTCAACAAGGGCCTGTTTGTTGAGCCGCGCCGATTCGAGCGGCTGTGGCGCCCCCATTATGACCGCATCCTGGCCCCAGCACGCGAAGCCAAAGTCCCGATCTGGTTCCACTCCGACGGCAAAATCGACCAAGCGGTCGAGATGCTCTTGGACATGGGCGTGGACTGCCTCACGCCGATGGACCCTCGGGAATTGATTATCGCAACTACAAGAAACGGTACGGCCACCGGGTCACGCTGCATGGCAATATCGACATTACCTGGCCTCTGGTGAACGGAACCCCGGAAGACGTGCGTCAAGATGTCAAAGCCCACATGGATTGCCTGAAGCCCGGTGGCCGCTGGATCGCTGGCTCAAGCCACAGTATTGTAAACTACATCTCCCACGAAAATTTCCTCGCAATGCTTGACGCCATTCACTTCTACTGTCGCTATTGAAGGCGCGTGGTCCCTATACCCATATTCATAAATACAATATTAATCATGCAAGACCTGAAACTATTACACGACGCGATCCTGAACGGAGACGCGCGAATTGCCAAAGCGACGACCGAGCACGCCCTCGCAGCCGGCATGGACCCCTCGAAACTCGTGGAGGAGTTCATGGTGCCGGCTATGACTGAAGTGGGGCGGCGCTTCGAAAGCAACGAATACTTCGTGCCTGAGCTGCTCATCTCGGCCCGGGCAATGAAAGCCGCGCTCGAACTGATTCGCCCGCTGCTGGTTGCCAGCGGCGCTGAACCCATGGGCCGGGTTGCCCTGGGCACTGTCAAAGGCGACCTGCACGACATCGGCAAGAACCTGGTGGGTGCGATGCTTGAAGGCGGCGGGTTTGAAGTCCTGGATTTGGGCGTGAACGTCTCGCCCGAACAGTTCATCGCGGCGGTCAAGGAGAAGAAGGCCAATATCGTGGCCATGTCCGCACTGCTAACCACCACTATGCCCTCGATGAAGACCACCATTGATGCGCTGAAGCAGGCCGGAGTGCGCGACCATGTGAAGGTGCTGATCGGCGGCGCGCCCATCACGCAGAAATTCGCCGACGAAATCGGGGCCGACCGCTACGCCGAGAGCGCGGTGGGCGCGGTCCTGGCCGCGAACGAAGCCTTGGGCTGCCCCCCCTGATTCGCATGCCGCCCCGGACGGAAAGAGTTTTCGGCGGCTCTGCGAAACGGGCCGAGATTCCCCCGCAACCCCCCGGGCTCATTCTACCACCTGGAAGGATAGCAAAAGTCTAGGCCACAATGTACATCATAAAGGCCATTCTATCCATTCTCAATTTCCAGAGGTCCTGTCAGTATCGGCACAAAGCTCATGTCTAAAGAGACAGCACAAAAAGACAGATAGCATCACAAATGGAGTAAACAACTGGAGTAAACAACAACTCCGGCTCGCATATGAAGATTCCGAATGCGAACATCAGACCCCTCATCAGCACTCAAACCCCGCCCGTCACCGCCGGGTTCCAGCTCTGGCTCAAGACCGACGCCGGCATCACGGCGAACGGTAGCGCGCAGGTGACCACTTGGGCCGACCCATCCGGCCAGGGCAGCTAATCCTCATCCCAAGCCGCGAAGACATTCTTCCAAACCATCACACCATCGAAACAATAACAAACTCAACAACAGAACGATCATATGAACAATTGCACAGTCAAATCACCTCATCCCGTCTCGGGGCAAAGCCCATCGACTTACGGGCGCAAGGGTCGCCCTGAGTTGAAGTCAGGCACTCTGGCTGTCGTGGCCGCACTCGCGCTGTCCGCGAGCTCTCTCGTGGCGCAAACCACCGTTTACTTCGATGATTTCAGTGGTGACTCCGCAACAGACTTGAACGGCACCGTGCCCGACACCGCCAGCGGCTACGGCGGCGGAACAGCCAGCGCGCCTTGGCTGGCTGGCGGCAATTTGAACGCTGACGGCATAGTCGCCAATGACCTGCCGCCGAGCGGCGGCGTTTTGGGTCTAGGCGCTGCACTTCTGCCATTTTCGCCTCAGTTCGGCTACCGGTACGTCTTGTCGGCGGATATTATTGGCAGCACCGCCAACACCAATCGTTATATCGGCGTTGGCTTTACACATGGCGCGGATGCCGCTTGGCTGGCAGATCCTGGCAATTCAAGCGCCTACTGGCTAAGTCCGGCAACTTTTAACCCGGTGTTGTGGGCCCTGAGCCGGTTTGGATCTGCCACGCCGAGTGTCGATCAGGCCTTCGCCGGGCCTGGCACTGCGGGTGCGGTCAATTCCACGACGACCAGCGCACGTACTCTCAAGATAACCTTGGACACCAGGGGCACCAACTGGACCGTAACTTGGGCGCTCTTGACCAACGGCACCACCACCGGATGGGTGACGTACACCAATTCAACGATCTTGCCGGACTTCGACATCCAGTATGTCGGTTTCACGTCCCAAGGCAACAACGTGGGGCAGCGGATTGGTAATTTCACGCTCACCGCCGAGCAGTTGGTGACCGAGACGGTTGCGCCAAGTATTGTCCTCCAACCGGTCGGGTTCACCAATTATGTTAATATTAGCGCCTCCTTGAAGGCGGTAGCGATTGGCTCAACGCCTTTGTCCTTCCAGTGGTACCAGAACGACACGGCGCTCGCCGGTGCGACGAGCAAGACTTTGTCTTTTGCGAGCCTGGATTTGACAAACAGCGGTTCGTATTACTTAGTCATCACCAACTCCGCCGGATCGGTCACCAGCACCGTGGCGTCGGTTGTTGTATATGCGACAAATTTCTTTTCGCCCACGCTCTCTGTTTGGCGGATTCCCAATACTGGATCGGATGCGGCTTCCGGAATCAGTTCATCGAAAAACTATCTGTGCGCCCTGGACTTCGGGAATACGGCCACTGCCTTCTCCATCAATGGCGTGATATTTCAGCAACTTTCTAGCGGTTATACAGGCCCGGGGCTGGGCCGGTATTGGGGGGCGCCTCTGTTTGTAGGCACAGACGCCACCTACGGCGGAAGTTTCGTCATTTCAGGAGAGAAAATCAGCGCCAGTACTTCGGCCACCATGGGCTTGGGTGCAACCGGCAACGCAAATTATTCGAGCCAGGCGGACGGCAACCTTGGGGAATTGTTGCGGGATATTGCCTACATCAACGCCAACGCTACGTTCACAAACACAGTCATCACGCTGAAATTCGGCCAGTTGACTCCGGGCAAGGCTTACTCACTGCGTCATTATTTCCGGCAATGGACGCCTCCGACGACGGGGCGTCCCGTCCTGTTCACCTTCAATGGACACGGCACCAACGAGATATGCCAGATGGATACTGATATCGGCGGCGCGTTCTGTTTACAGTATGATTTCACCGCCGCGACCAACACGGTGACAATGTCCTTGGCTCCGCAGGTTTATAACTTTGGTGCTCTCATTTACGGTGTCACCTTGGAGTCTTCGGAGCCCGCAGTGAACTTGGCGCCGGTCATGCTGCTCCAGCCCAAGGGTTTCACCAACTGGGTTAGTTCCCTGAGTTTTGTGAATTACACGATGTCCGCGTATGCCGCCGGTACCCAGCCGATAACCTACACCTGGTACAAAAACGGAGTGAACATGGGGCTTGCTTCCACCAACTCGTTGAGTTTGGGGAGTGCCTATGCAGGATCGTATCAGATGGTTGCGGATAATGCCTACGGGTCTGTAACCAGCAGTGTGGCGGTATATGCCGTGGCTGGCGTAAGCGATACCGTCGTGTTGTCTCCATCGCTCTCTGTCGTGGGCCTGCCCGCAACGGGCACCGACGCGGCGTCAGGCATCTCGTCCGCGAACACTTATCTGTGTGCCTTGGATACCAGCGCCGTTGCCACTGCTCCGCTCACAATTAACGGTGTCAGCTTTCAGCAGGTGGTCCTTACCAACGGCGGGCCGAGTGTTCGCAATCCTGTGTGCAGCGGTGTTGATCCCACCTATGGAGGAACTTGGAAGTTCTCTTACACGAACTCCAACCCTGGCGGCACGCTCGGTTTTCAATCTGCAGCTTCCGGCGGCACAGCGGGCCAGGCGGATGGCAGCATGCTCTCGCTTTTAACGGACATGTGTTACCCGCAATCACCCGCCATCGGCGATCCGATGATCGTGGAACTCGTCGGACTAACGCCGACGGCGCAGTATTCGCTAAGATACTATTATCGCCAGTGGGGTGCCGTCGGTAACGGACGCGTCATCACTTTCACCTTCAACGGGCAGGGAATGAGTGAGACGTGTGTAGTGGATATCGATGCCGGCGGAGCCAAATACGTGAAGTACGACTTTACTGCTGCGAGCACCACCGCGACCATGAAGACGGAGGAATTTGTGGCGAGCGGGCCGACTGTGTATGGCATCACCTTGCAGCAAACCGCCCCGCCGGTCTTGCTGCAGCACTCCAAGTCACAAAACAACCTGACACTTTTCTGGGACATTGCGTTGACAGGTTTCACGCTGGAAAGCACAGACAAGCTTCCGGCGACGACATGGACGGCCGTGGGCGGCGTGGTGGACAACAGCGTCACGGTGGACGCCTCCACCGGCGCGAAGTTCTACCGTTTGCACAAACCGTAAGCAATTTTGAATGAAACAATCCGGGGCAACGGCCAGCGGCCATTGCCCCGGAGTTTGACGAAGCCAGGATTGAGTGAGGCAGAATTGGGGAACAGGACAGAACAGGATCAATTTATGAAAAGAACGAAGAGTTTTGCTGGCAAATGGTGCCGGAATGACGGTTTCACGTTGATTGAGTTACTGGTGGTCATTGCCATCATCGCCATTCTGGCTGCGATGCTCTTACCGGCTTTGGCGAAAGCCAAGGACAAGGCGTTGCGGGTGCAATGCGTCAGCAATCTCAAGCAATGGGGCGTCGCAATCAACATGTATGCTGGAGACAACGCTGATTGTTTTCCAAGTTTTGCTGATGGGCATGGGATCGCTTGGGTGCCGACGAACTGGCTTCAAAGTTTTTTTCCCGTTTATTTGTACAATAACAAGGCAGGCACCGTTGATAATCAGCGCAGCCGGAACGACCTGATCTACTGCCCTACAGATTTGTGGTGTCGCGCTTACGAGGCGGCAGCAGCCGCCAACAATCTGATTGGTTATCAGTATGTTCCTGGAAAGAGCAGGCCGGGGACGCCCGGGGCGGATTCGACTTGGAATTACGATATTGGTGGTATTGGCGAATGGCATTACAGAACGAAACTGGGCGGAACCTATCGGGTTGCGCCAGTCATGATGGACAAAATACAAACGTATAACGCTGCTTGGGTGGCTGACGTAGGAAGTTTTTACTCTGTCCCAACATCAAACCATCGCGGCAATGCCAACGTACCGACTGGCGGCAATTTTCTTTATGAAGAAGGTCGCGTAGCGTGGCGGAAATTCATCTACCCTAATGGCCAATTCAAGAAAACGATCGACCTTGGTTCTTACGACACTCTATGGAACTGCTTCTATCGTCCTGCTGACATACCTGTCCCATAGTTGAGGTGGGTGCTCTTCTACAAATTCCCGAACATCCAGACCAACCTGTGAGCTTGCAGAACACCTATCCAGCTTGCGAGGGTGTTGATGGTCTCGCCCGTGAGGTGGGGAGATATGCAGGCCGCACCAAAGCCAGTGTTGCCCGCGTAGCCTTACCAGGTTGCATCGGCAGGATGACCAGGGTGCACAGAACTGCTCGTCGCGGAAATAATAGGTCACGGTTCCCAAACAAACATTCACCCGCGCAGCGTCAAGTACAAGCGGGCGCGCCAAAAACCAAATTCTTATCAATTCGATGATTTCCAGACTGTTACCGGTGCTGGGTGGGTTGATTCTGACCGTCGTTGCCAACGCCGTGACAGTCGATAGACTGCGCTGTGAGAACCGGCAGGATCCGCTGGGCATTGATGTGCCGCAGCCGCGACTGAGTTGGCAACTGGTGTCCGATGAACGCGACCAGCGAGAGACGGCGTATCAGGTAGTCGTGGATGGCCTTTGGGACAGCGGCAAGGTCAGCGGCGACCAGTCGGTCGCCGTGCTTTATCAGGGCAAACCGCTGGCCCCGGCCACACGATACTCGTGGAAAGTCCGCATTTGGGACAAGGATAGACGACCTTCCGCCTGGAGCGCACCGGCGTCGTTTCTTACCGGTAAACTGTGCCTGGAAGATTGGCGGGGGAAGTGGATTGGCGCAAACGCTGACCGCGAGGCGCAACCGAGCGGCGTGCTTGGCTTCGCAGTCGAGGCCCGCGCGGCAGACGATGTGCAGTGGGTGCAAGTGGATCTCGGTCAACCGACGGCCATCGAGCGGGTCGTGTTGCATCCGATGTATCACAACGATCCCGCCGCTGGCGGCTGGATCAAGGGTTATGGTTTTCCATTGCGGTTCCGCCTGGAAACTTCGCTGGCCCCGGATTTCCGCGATGCCGTGATGCTCGCCGATCACACGCAGACCGATTTCCCGAACCCGGGTTGGGCGCCGGTCGCGTTCGCTGCCGGCGGGAAGACCGCCCAGTATGTGCGGCTGACGGCGACCAAGCTCTGGCACCGTGGGCCGAACTTGCCATTCGTCTACACGCTGGGCGAGATGCAGGTGTTTGCTGCCGGCAAGAACGTCGCGCTCCGCACGCCGGTCACGGCCAGTGCGAGTGTCGAGTGCTGCGGTTGGGGCAAGAGTCAACTCACCGACGGCCGGGCTCTCAGTCCCGAGGCAACAGCTTCCAGCCTGAAGCTGGTTGAGAAGTTGGCGAATCCGCACGGCGCGATATACATGCGGCGCGAAATTGACATCGCGAAACCGGTCACGCAGGCGGTCGTGTTTTTCTGCGGACTGGGATTCTCCGAACTGGCGGTGGACGGACGGAAGGTCGGCGATTACGTGATCGGGCCGGGCTTCACGACCTACGACAAGCGGGTGCAGTATCTCGCCTTTGACGTGACGGATCGTTTCGCCACGCCGGGCCGCAAGACGCTGGATGTGATCCTCGCCGACGGTTGGTACGCGCTCGAACGCGACCCATGGGTCCACCAGTTCGAGAAGAACCTCTACGTTGATAAGCCGAAGCTGTTGCTCGACCTGCATCTGCGCCACCCCGACGGTTCGGAAACGGTGGTTGTCTCCGACGAGAACTGGAAATGGTCCGAGGGTGAAATCACCCGCAGTTGGATCGCCCAGGAAGACATCGATCGCCGCCAAACCGCGCGTAACTGGCGACCGGTCGCGCTCGTGACCGGGCCAACGGGCAGACTTGTCAACCAGCGCGAACCGTTCAACCGAATCGTCGAGGAAGTGCGGCCGGTCGGCATGAAGTTCGACGCGCAGAAGAAATCCTGTGTCTGGGATTTTGGGCGCGAGATCAACGGCTGGGTGCATTTTCGCGCCGCCGGACCGGCCGGCGCGGAACTTAAGATTAGCACGATTCCGACCGAACCACGACGGCGCACCAGCCGGTTCATCCTCACCGGCACTGGCGATAAGGAATTGTACGAACCGCGTTTCTTCCATGCCGGCATGCAACGCGTGGAGGTGACCGGCTTGTTGTCGAAACCGGCCACGAATGATCTCGTCGGCTGCCGAGTCTCCTCGATGTACACACCGTCCGGCAGTTTCCGCTGCTCCGACGAACTGCAGAACTGGCTGAACGACGCCACGCGGCGCACGGTGGTGTCGTACACGACATTTCTGCCGAACGATCCGGTGCGCGAATGGAAGGCGTGGACGGAGGATATCGAAAACATGTTCCGGTCGGCGGTTTATCTGTTCGACGCGCAGACGATGTACGAGCGTTGGCAACACGACCTGATCGATGGCCAGGCCGCCGACGGTAACTGCCCGAACATCGCACCCGGTCCCGGGTTCGACGCCTACAACAGCCCGTGGTGGGGCGGATGCGTCGTCTGGCTGCCGTGGCACTCGTATCTCTACTACGGCGACGCGACGCTGTTGCGCGAAAGCTACCCGGCGATGAAACGCTACGTGGACTTTCTCGACCACGTCTCGAAAGACGGCCTGCAAGATTGGGGACTTGCCGACTGGTTGCCGGTCGAGGAAACGCCGCGGCCGATCATCAACACCCCGGCGCATTATCTCTACGCGCAGATTGTGAGCCGCGCCGCGGAGCTGCTGAGCCATCCCGACGACGCCCGCCACTACACCGAGATCGCGGAGAACGTGCGCGCGGCGTTCAACCGCGCCTTCCTCGATCCCGCCACCGGCATCTACGGTCAGCGCGGCTGGAGAGTCCGGTCCGGCAACTGGAAGCCGCCAGTGCCGCTGGATCAGACGCACGAAGTCTGGTGGACCGGCGACCGGCCCTGCACGCAAGCCGGGCAGGCGTTGCCGTTGGCGCTCGGCATGGTGCCGGAGGAAAGTCGCACCGCCGTCGAGAAGGCGTTGCTGCGCGAACTCGCGGCACATCGCAACCGCGTCGCGACCGGTTTCGTCGCGACGCCGTATCTGCTGCAAGTCCTCGCCGATCTCGCGCCCGACATCGGCTGGGCAATGACCGCAGCGCGCGATTTCCCATCGTGGCACAGTATGACGCGCGGTAGCGGCAACGATCTCATGAAAGAAACATGGGCCGGTGGCATGGCGCTAATGCCGTCGCTCGGTGGCAACATCGCCGCGTGGCACACCGAGGCGTTGGCCGGGATTCGCCCAGACTCCGACGGCCCCGGTTTCAAGAAGATCATCATCAAGCCCGCCGTGGCTGGCGACTTAAAATGGGTGAAGGCGCACCACGATTCGCCATACGGACGGATCGTGAGCAATTGGCAACGCGAAGCCGGTAAGTTCACGCTGGACGTGATCATCCCCGCCAACACCACGGCGACGGTTTACGTGCCCGGCAAGAATGCGCAGGCGGACAATGCCAAGTTTCTGCGAGTGGAAAACGGCGAGGCGGTCTATGGGGTCAGTTCCGGCACTTATCAATTCCGCTCATCCCTGAACAAACAATGAAGACAATCAATTCAGGCAGCATACTCGGCGCACTTTTCGGGGGGTCACGAACACACCGGCTGCCACCCTCCGCCTGGGGGCGGAAACCGCAGTGTTGCATGGCGATCACATCAGCGTGGAGAAGTACGGCGACCAGTCCAACATAGGCTCCTGGGAAAACCCGGAAGCGTGGGTAGCTTGGGAGAAAGCGGCATTTGCGGCGCCTCAACCTCGAATGCTGGCCGCCCTTTTCACCTGTCTGGCGGGAGCAACCCTCGCAACCGAATCGAATGGTCCGCCCCTCGTCTGGCTCCCCGAGAAAGCGGAATGGCGGGGTCGGAGCGACGACGTCATGTCGCGTGCTTCGCGCCTGGTCGGAGAGGCGGTTCGCGTGACGAGCGAGTTCATCGACGCGAAAATATCGCTGAATTACCGGGGCTTTGAAGGCTTATCGCTCGACAGTTTGGGGAAAGAGCACTTTCCGCTCGTCCCGGTGAACCCAAGACCGGCGACGCCCTCGCGACCTGTAGTGGCCACACGGCGCGGCGACCGTGTTGAGTACCGTGGATTGGGAACGACAAACTCCGATCCTCCGTGCTGGGCCAGAGAAATCGGGCGGAAAGAAATCCACCTGGACAACGGCGTCCAAGAGTGGTGGCTAAGACGTTGCATCGAAGGCCTTGAGGCGAAGGATGGCGGTGGTCTCCGCAGCGTTATCGCGCGGGGACTGACGTAACCACCGGATGAATTTTACGCTGCGCTGTGTGGCGCGCCGCGCTTGCAACACCCGGGTGGCCAATGGCGTTTGCTGCGTCGCACACGTTTGCTCCGCCTGTTTGGCCCTTTGGGTTCGACGTCGGCCTTCAGCCTGATTGCTCACTCCGTGGCGGCGCTCCAATTCCTGTTCGTAGAGTAGCAGCAGATGTCCCTCGCGCGTCTGCACACTGCTGTCGTGCGTCACGCCATGGTTGCGCGCGTCCGCGCGATCCCACAACCGGCAGGCGAGCCACTCATAGACCATGTTGTCTTTGACCCGGCTCAGGAAATAGACAGCGCATTCGTGGCGACAACGTTTCCAGTAGTTGAAATCAATCCCCGCCTTGTCATGGATCAGCAACACCCGCCGGCCTTTGGCCACGCCCTGACGCAATCCCCGGGGCGTGACGCGCTTGAGTGCGCTCATGGCGTGCTCGTGCAAGTCCTGTCCCGCCGCCAGACGCCGCAGCGTATGCGTGCGCAGGTCCAGACTGTAAAATTGTCCCACGGCCAGTTTGCGTCCCTCATGCCGCGCGTCATGCGTGGCGGCCTTGTGCCAGTGACCGTCGGTGGCGAAACAATCGCAACGCGCCAGTTCCGAAATCGCCGCGAGCCGGTCGTGCAACGTGAGATCGGCGCTGGCGATCAGCGCGTCGTGAGCCACGCGGAGCACCTCGCGCCGACGTTCACTGTGGAGCGCGGCGAAGTGCCAGATGAGTTGATAGTCGCGGAGATTGGCCAAAGCAGCGCTTTTGAAACGGGGTTCACTTCCGTTTGGCTGCACGGCTTGTTCCGCCTTCGGCAGATTCGGTCCAGCTACCGCCGCGAGCGTCATGACGCCAGGCTTCAGGGGACAGCCCTGTCTTGCGCTTGAACAGATGCGAAAAATGGTACTGGCAGTCGAAGCCAACCTGATCGGCAATTTCCTTCACTGGCTGGGCCGTGTTGTTCAATAGGCCTTTGGCCTTGTTCAACCGGAGTTGGAGTTGATACTGGTGCAAGGAGAATCCCGTATGGTCGTGGAAGGTGTGGCGTAAACAGGAGTAGCTGACGTGCAGATCGCGGGCCAGCGATTCCCAATCGATCTTCTCTGCCAAGTGTTCCATTACCAGATATTTGGCCTTCCGAATGATGGTCTCGTTGAAGTCGCCCCCGACCTTCTCCGCGCGGCCTGAGGCGCGCAAGCGGGCGAGGATTTGAAAGACCAATCCGGCCAGCATCTGTGGGTAGCCCAGCGGCTCGATTTCGAGCAGTTCGATAGCCCGGGCAAACGGTTCCTGCGAGGAATCGGTCAAGCCGACAAAAAAAACAGGTTCTTTGGGAGAAAAGCAGCCCTTCTGCTCCAAAGTGCGTGGAATCTCCCCATCAAAGCCGATCCAGTACTCATCCCATCCTGTTTCCGGGTTGGGCCTGTAGCGGTGCCAGACACCGGGGAACAGAACAAACGCACCTCCCGATTTGATGGACTGCTTGCCCGCCGCCGCGGACTCAAAGACTCCTTCTCCCCGGACGATGTAAACGATCTGAAATTCCTGCAAAATCCGCCCCTGCTTCCATTGAAACTGATAGGCGGGCGGGTGCTGGGTCAGCGGATAACTCGGTGGGTGTGCCTCGGCCCAACTGTAGCCGGCGGTGGTCACATAGAGTCCCCAATGCTTGTCCGCCGCACTGATGGGCAGATACCGGAAAAACGTGTTTTTCACGCCAGACATAGCGGCTCATCCGGCTCAGAAAGCTGCTTCTTGTAGACGTTCCAAGAGCACCAGGTTGGGAAAACCTCGCTCACCGAAGATGCGGTTGTCGTGTTCTTCTACCTCGGGGGACTTGACGCGCCTGCTCTTCTTTGGGCTCGTGTGACATTCCCTCCAGCTTGAGCACAGCCAGCAAATGCTTTTCCCGCTCGCGTGCGGGCAGTGCCCTGACGTCTCTGATTCGTTCGACGGCGTTCACAACGACACAATAACTGTTCTTGGGCATGCGCAACAAGCAACTTTCTCCGCTGCATGGTGATTATTGGGGGATTATTGACTCGACGGCTTGCCGAGTCAGAGTCGTTTCGTCTATGCCGACACCATCCTCTGCGCGGTTCAGTCCGAATGTTCAAAGTCCAGTGGCAAGCGTCTCGCCTGTCCGGCTGTGCGGCGCCCCGCCACTTCCACCCGATGACTGTTTCCGCCGGTGTCCTTGCTCCGGCAGTCGGCAACGGAGCCTGCTCCATCTCCCAGCCTCCCCTCACGAGCAGCCAGTGCCCCGCACCTGGCCGCGGCATGTTCAGTCGTTTACATGCTCTCTGGTTCACAGCCTGCGACACACCCCAGGGTGCGCCCAACTTCGTGAGGGGTGTCTGCCAGACCTCGTTGCAAAGTTCCTCTCGTGTGAATCGCTTGGTAGGGTGATTCATGACCCGAGGCTAGAACCTCGGCAACCCACTCGCGCTACCAACAGGCGGGGCCGGTTCTCCCGCCATCAACCCCGCTTCTCAGCTAGAAACCGCACCTCATCCCGCCAACGCCACGCCTCATCAGTTCTGACGTCGGCGTGGCGAGTCTGTTGCGCGTAGCGACCGCCAGCGGCGCGAGCTTCCGCTCAAAGCCCGCCGCAGCCGGTCCCCACTCTAAAGCAACCATTTGCCTTTAGAATGCGCCTCCCGTGCCTTGGGCACCCCTGTCCGTGGCCTCGCGCCCGACGGCAAACCGCGCCTCTCGCTCTGAGCCTCTAGCCCTCTGGCCGGGCAGGCCACCGCGCAAGGCGCCCCCCCAGGTCAAAAGGGGCAGTCTGGGAACCGTGGGCGGGTCTTTCGCGGGCGCAGCGGCTTGAGCCGGTCCGCCGCCGCCTTCCACTGTGCGAGCAAGTCCTGAGTTTCCATCCACCGTCGCCGCATCGCCATTAACTCACCCACCAACTCCCGCCCCA
>OCZT010002994.1_pt1 | contig 17399 bp, 8 predicted proteins | sample 1539031 | NCBI WGS metagenome assembly OCZT01 (sample SAMEA3539308, study PRJEB22396) | soil metagenome | biome: tundra; feature: field; material: soil | place: USA | collected 2010-05 | depth 0.15 m | reverse complement strand
CTTTGTATATTGCGAGATGAAATGGTAACTCAGATGAAGGTTCATGGATACCATCTACAGTTCCGGAGGGTAATACTCTAACAATATCCTTTGGGATTAAAGAACCTTTATCAACGCCCTTAGGAGTTATCCATATTGACCCATCTTCATCAAGTATAGATAAATTACCACCAGAAGTTGTGGTCATCCCATTCTGATAAATCCTATTTATAATTTCTATAATTTCATCACGTGGATGAAGGTACTTGAATTTCATTTTAATGGAATATCTATAAGTCCAAATGCAGGGATACCGTTGTCAAATGTATCAGTTATATTCATGAAAGGATTTGTAGCGGGCCCGAATACCAACTGGGAAGGAGCATTAGGAAGTCCGGATAAAAATAATTTAAGTCCAGCCGGGTCATCTCGGTCAAATTCAACTTTAGCAACAACATAATCGTATCTCGGCTCTCCATTAACACGTAGTTCAAATTGGCTTGGACGTCCACAACAAGTTAGGCTTCCACTAACGCCAGTAAAATGTAAAAGAAGATAATTGGAACCGGTTATATCATCCTTACGCATCTTTATGGATTCAAGATCGATTTGTTTTGCGTGATTCTTTAAGTTATAGACATAGCTGAGTGCAATTTCAGCAATACGCTTTCCGAGTCTTTTTTGTCCCTCAGTAGAGACATGTACCCAATCATCCAGAGGTAAATCGATGCTACTAACCATATAAATATTTTTCTGTTGGTTTATTATTTTACGTTGTATTTCGCGAACTACCTCAAATGATTTATCCATAGAAGGATTATGAATATTAAAACAACCTATTTGAACTATTATAACCGGCAAATCAGGATCTCCTACATCTTTCCGGATTGTACCAATCAAATGCAAAAGATCGTTTTCATAATTTTTAGTAAGGCCAGACATTGCTTCAGATTCCCCCTGGTACCAGATAATGCCTTTTATTTTATTACTGGCTGATTTAATACGACTTATCATTGCGCCATATAGTGAACTATCTCCTCCTGGTTTTCCGTCCGGGTTCCACTGATCCATTGTTGTACCCCCTATTCCACAAGGGATTAGCCCAATAGGTCTACCACTTTGTTCTAATATATGACGTGCGAAATAAATCCCAGGTCCGACCCCACCTATTGGACGTATTCTGCTTTCTTCACGTTTTTTTGCTAATTCTTCCCGCACTTTTTCCTTTTCCATTTCCCGATACCAGGGAAATCCCATGATAGTAAGTTCATAAGCCGGAGCGACAGCTTCATAAATGTGATGAAGAGGATTTTTCGCCAATACCCAATGGTCATCTAAACCCAACATCATAATCTGGGGATTTGTAAGGGTATCAGGCGTTCTACCATTTCCATCCATATTGGATTGTCCTGCAAGAACCCATATGTCGGCACTTATTGGACAGGGATTGATTGATTTTTTTTGTTGACTTAAACCGGTCAGTTCAAATAAAATCAACAATAATATAAGTTGGATGCAGCATAAAAATGATTTCTTCATGAGCTTAGACTCTAAGAAATTATAAATTAAAAAATGATGATGGAATTTAGAAAAGATTAATTAAAGATCACGCTATGAAATTCCGCAAAAGACGGGACGTTGCTACAGCATCATTTTGTTTAATTAATGATTCGAATTCAATATAGTGCTGGTCTACTATCTGTTCTATTTTTTTTAACCAAAGGATGCTTTCGGATATGGCCCCAATAGCATCTTCCCTGTATGGGTATTGATCCATTGATAACCATCCTTGGTAATTTGTCTTTTTGAGCCAGAATAATAATTCGATATAACATCTGAAATGGACGCTCCCTACTATCATATCGTCGTCCCAACTTCCGTAATTATCGTTAAAATGCATATGGTATAACATGTCTCCGGCTCTTTTGGCTAAAACAACAGACTCTGCAACGTTTTCACCTCCGTAAAAACTATGGCCTGTATCAATTGTAATTCCTACATTATTGCATCCGGTCTCTTTTGCAGCAAGGATGGTATCAGCCATACGGGCGTGGTATGAAAAGTTCCTGGGCTCTTTTGGCTTGTATTCCAATGCGAATTTCAAAGTAGGAAATTCTTTTGCTAATAAGGTAGTTGCTTCATTTAGCCATTCCCTTTCCTGATTATAATCTGTACATAATAAATAATCATATCCATCCTGCCCTAACCAAAGATTCATTAAGTTGCAATCAATTTCTAAGGCGATTTCACTCATTTGACGCAAATAATTAATCGCTTTTTGCCTGATTTCAGGATTAATATTTGTAATACTTCCTTTACCATATTCTTGATCTGTGAATGTATCCGGAATAATGGAGGAACAAGTAATACCATAATCTTTCAATCGTTTTTTCATATCTTTAACGTTTTCAGGCCTGATATCCCAAGTACCTACTAATTCTATTCCTTGAATATGTGGAATTTTTTTAACCGCCAAATCCAACATTTCTTCTGATGAGGGATTGTCTTTATAACTCTTGCAAAACCTGTCACAGGTATTGCCAAGATTTCCTAAAATGATCGAATATTTGTTAGTCATAATATAATTCTTCCTATAATTTAATTATTAATTTAGATATGATCTCCCCTTCTCATATTTTGGATTGCTCAAATATGTGTGCCTAATAAATTAGCATAGCCCAATATAATTGTAGAACCGACAAGTGTAAATAAAGCAAGCGCAAGTAAAAACTTTGTTAAACCACTTGTATTATTCCATTCTTTGAAGTAAATCCCCCATAAGGAACTAAAGATTATTATACTTGCCATGTGTAAAGTCCAGCTGGAGAATTGATATTTCCCCATTTGTGATTCACCCATGGTGTAGAAAAAATATTGAAAGTACCAAACAGTCCCTGCCAATGCACTGAAAAAATAGTTTGCGAATAATGGTATCCGTCTTTTGCTACCTCCATTTTGCCTCAGGGCAACATCATTATCATTACTTTCTATCCGTCCGGAATATTGATGCAAGGTTTTGTTCTTAAGTAAAAGATACATGCACCAAATAAAATTAGTTACAAAGCCACCAGCCATTACAACAATAAGTTTTGGAAAACCACTCCACATTTTAGCTGCGCCATAATGCATTGCACTCTCAGCGATCGGGTTGCCGGATGAAAGACCAAAGGCCATACAAGAACTCATAATACCGGAAAAAACAGCTACAAGAAGACCTTTTTTTAAGTCAAATTCCTTAATAGACTTGTGTTTTTGTTCTTCACTCATTTCCCGTTCTTTGGATATACCAGCAGACGCTGCCATTGCAATACCAATTAAACAAAAAATCATACCTATCAGGATTATCTGACCAGGAATAGTCTGCATTTTATCTCCAAGAGTGCCATTAAAGATCGGGGGCATATAAGTACCAAATAGCGCGGTAAATCCCAAAGCGACAGCCATTCCCAAAGACATTCCCAAATAACGCAAAGTCAATCCAAATGTTAAACCTCCAAACCCCCACATCGCTCCCCAGAAGAAAGTCCAAAACAAGGTACTGACGGACTGATCTGAAAGAACCTGCATCAGATGCGGTGTCATTATCAAAGCCACAACCCAGGGCATAATAATCCAGCTAAAAAAACCACCAGCAAGCCAATATACTTCCCAGGCCCACTTTTTAACTCCTTTATAAGGGACATAAAAACTACCCGAGGCTAACCCGCCTAACCAATGGAAAAATACACCAAGTATTGGGTTTGCAATCATTTAAGAACTCCTTATTTAGTTAACAGAAATATAAATTAAAGTAAATTAGCAAATTTTTAATTCTGGAATCCCGGTGACGCTAGTAGAATGGTAAAGAAGTAAATTTTTCACTTAATATTAGACCCTTTTGAATTAAAATGATAACTTCCAGAACTAATCTCATAAATAGCCCTTCCCACTTCAAGTTTCACAAATTTAACACCTTCAGCGCCTGATGTTCGCTTTCCGTTTTCCGTTACATCATCTTCTTTTCCAGCAGGTATATAAATGGTAGCAGTAGTGTTAGCCGGAATGGTTATATCCCAATTGAACATTGTGTCATTTAAGTGCCATTCGCTCTTAATAAGTCCATACATTGACAGATGAGAAGCTTTAACAAAATTCAAATTATCAATAGGAAAGGGTTTCATGATAATATGTTTGAATGCAGGGCGAGAGAGATCGGCTTTAATGCCGGCTAAATCTTCATAATACCAGATAATAAGATCACCCAAAAGCATAACATGATTACCTGAATTCATGAGTGGGTCTGCATTATCTCCATTCCACAATTCCCAAATAGTGGTAGCTCCCTTCTCAATCATATATCCCCAGCTTGGATATGTCTTATTTGTTGCAAAGTCAAAAGCCACGTCTGGTCTGCCATTATCCGTTAGAGTACGCATAATCCATTGTCCACCAACCAAACCTGTGCTTATATGATTTTTGTAAATATCAGCAATTTTATAAATAATGTTATCAAAAACTTTACTTCTTATCTCTTTCGATGGTATTCCGAAAGACAATGCAAGTGCATTTGCAGTTACAGTGTTGTTAGCATAATAAAGGCTATCTTTATTTAAATAAACTTTATTTATGGCATCCTTAACATTACTTGCTAAAGTTTCAAACTCATTCGCATCTTCTTTTTTATTCAGGAGGCTTGCATCCTGTCCCATTAATTTCAGACAATAATAGAAATACGCAGAACCAAGATACTCACCCGGAGTCTTTCGTTTAGGATCATTGGACCAAATTAAATCAGGTGATTCAGGTGGCATACACCAGTCACCGTATATGTCTTTTGGAAGGAGATAATCCTTCATATATTTATCGCGCATATAGAAAAGCCATTTTTTCATTGCATCATAATTGTCAGCAATTACTTTAATGTTTCCGAATTGTTGGTAAAGATGATCTGGGATTATGATAAATGATGAGGGCCATGTCATATTATCAGTGTAGAAAGACCAATAAGCCGGTGCCACATCAGGAATACTACCGCTGTCGTTTTGAGCATCTGCAATGTCAGTCATCCAATTTGCGTATAGCTTATTGTTATCGAAAATAAAACTTTCGCCATAAGAATTAGCTGATCGATCCCCCAGCCATCCCTGACGCTCATCGCGTTGTGGACAATCAACCGGTATACTATGATAATTCCCGCGAATTCCCCAATAAGCAGCTTTATAAATTTTATTTATGATATCATTTGAACAACTAAAATTTCCTATAGTAATGATGTCATCATATATAACCTTCCCTTCTATAGTATTTAGATCAGGTTTGCCAGGATAGCCTGTCAATTCCACATATCTAAATCCATGATAAGTAAAACGTGGCTCCCATTGTTCCAATCCCTGACCTTTAGTAATGTAAATATCTGTCTGCTTTGCTGTACGAAGATTACCTGTATATAGGTTTCCATCTAGTTGCAAAGTTTCGGCAAAACGCATTTTTACTTCTGTTCTTTTCATAGTCTGAACATGAAGAGATGACCAACCAACCATATTTTGTCCCATGTCAAAAATATAAACACCGGGTTTTATTTCTTTTATGGATTTTGGTTTGATGGTTTCCATTATCTTACTAGGTTCAATCATCTGGGCTGATAATTTTTTAGACGGACAGGCTACCTTTTCTGCATTCATCCAGCTGAAATCATTGAAACCTGGTTTATTCCAGCCAAGAATTTCTTTTCCGGCATCATAGATTTCACCGTCATATTCATTATTTGCTATAATCGGACCATTGGCGGTTATTTTCCAGGTCGTATCGCTAACAATACTTTGTTTTGTGTTATCGGTATATTCAATATCCAATCTGAATATCATTTTGGGGAAACCGTAAGTCTCTGTATTTATATGTACGTTTTCGTTAGGCGCAAAAACCAAACGCGGAGCAAAGAAGCGACCATTGCCAAGTATTACACCAATCGCATTTTCGCCGTCAATTAAATCCTTTGTAACCTCAAAAGTCATATAATAAGATCTTTTGGGATATTCCGATAATGCAGGGACTTGAACCTGGTCTCCGATTTTCTGTCCATTGAAATATAATTCAAACAAACCCAAACCGCAGATATAAGCTGTTGCGCGTTTTATTTTTTTATTAGATTCAAATTCTTTTCTAAGCATACGTGCAGATAGTTGTCTGAACGAGGAATCGGGTTTATCATTACCAACAGCTTTATCAAGTCCAATCCAGGAAGCATTCCAATCATTATTATCTAATAATCCCATACTCCACTTAGCAGGTTTACTCCATTCTGATGCATCCCCTTTATTGTCCCAAATTCTAACTTTCCAAAAGTATTCCGTTCCGCTGGTAAGCGGATTACCGTTAAATAAAATATTAATGGTATTATCGGAATTGATTTTTTGAGAGTCCCAGATATCACCTTCATTCTTAGAAAGTTTTTTGACAGAAGAGGCAATAATTATTTGATATGCTATTTGCTTAAAATCTCTCTCCTCACTAATTAATTCCCAGCTTAAGCGAGGCTTTTTGACGTCTATACCGACAGGGTCAGATAAATATTCTACCTTAAGATTAGTTATCTTAACCTTAGTTCCAATTGACATACCCTTGTTCCCATTATTCTTTGATAATGAAAACGCAACTTGAGATATTATAAGCATTATAAATAATATTCTATTCATAAAGATCCTTTATTAAATTTGGATAGAGATTTTTTTTGCTTTAAGGTTTGTAGAGTAATACGAGGGCGCTGTGATTATCATTTCCTGTTTCCCTCGACTCCTCGTCAAACCTTACGTGAAGTTTTCCTTCATACAGCTTTCCTGAATGAATATACTTTATTAAGGTATTGCTTCCTCCAAGTGTCCTGAATTGAAATGTTTGATAGCTTTTGCAATATATAATTCGTCTTCTCTTTAGTTGCACTTCATTCAGCAGAGACCCTTTATGGTTCCTTTGTCAAGCCGCTTAGATTATTGTCGTTTCCAACTATAATCCGGCTCATTGCTAATTGGCTTTAGAATTTTTCCATCATGGGAGTTGGCGGAGAAATCTCCGCCTCACCCAATTAGTAATTCCCAAGCTAAGCTTGACACTTATTTTATAAGTAACATCTTATGTACTGAATTGAAATTCTCAGTTTTTAACTTGTAGAAGTACACCCCACTCGATAAATGATTCGCATTAAAGTTTACCTCATAATATCCGGCATTTTGCAACGTATTAACAATTGTAGCTACTTCCTGCCCGAGAAAGTTGTAAACCCTTAGCGATACCATTTGAGGTTTCGGAAGGTTGTATTTTATTATTGTAGAAGGGTTAAAAGGATTCGGATAATTTTGAAGAAGAGTGAACTCTTTCGGGATTCCAATGGATTCACTTACAGCATCAACCCCCGTGGTCGTGAAGGAAAACAATGGATTATTGGAATAACCGCTCGACCCTGCAGTACCTATAGCGCTGACATGCCAGAAGTATCTTGAGGAAGCTGTCAATGAAGTAGATAATTGTAACGAAGTATCAGCTAAAGTAGTATCGAAAACAACGTTCTCTGGTAAGAATGCTCCTAAAGAGTCGCCGGATGAGTAAACATTTGACGCTGTAGCAATTTGGAACTTATACCTGGTCGCAAGGGCTGAGGTACTCCATTTAAAGCTTGCTTTAAGGGGTACATCTGAAGCACGAAAGGTTGGTAACATTGGTTTAGGTATAGTAGGTACCGAAATAATTGTAGTGAATGAATCCGCCACTGAAAAAGAACCTGCTCCGCCGGCATTATAACCCCGCACACGCCAGTAGTACTTCTGGAGATTCTTCAATGAAGTAACCTGATGAACCGTATCGGCAGTCGAATCATTTACTACAAATCTTGCAAATGACAGAATATCGGAAACTTGAACTTCGTAACCTGAGGCTCCCAAAGCAGGATGCCATATCAGAGCCAGAGTATCGGCACGCTGGTATGTCGCACCGTTTGCAGGAGATAATAGTAAGGGTGATGTTGCAGGAGCAACCATCACAGTAAAGGAATCGGGACCGGCAAATGCGCTTGGGCCGGTTGGATTGACAGCCTGCACCCTCCAATAGTATTTGGTGCCGCTTTGTAGTGAAACTGTTTTTGTCGTGTCGCTGGTCGTATCGTCCGCGGCAAAACTCGAAAACGTAATGGCAGTGGAAACCTGCCAATGATATTGTGCTGCCCCGGTAGCTTTAGTGCATACTAATTTTGCGTTCCATGGCTGGTTTGTTGCATTGTTAGCCGGTGAAACAAGCGCTGGCATTCCGGGGGCTTGCATAATAGTTGTGAAACTATTAACCGTCGAAAATGCACTTAAACCTCCACTATTGTAGGCGCGTACCCGCCAATAATACGTTGTGCTATTACCTAACCCCGTAATACTATCGGTAGTGTCGGTCAACGTTGAGTCATTAACAACGATGTTAATTTTAAACGTCGGATCCAGAGATATCTGGCACTGGTATCCCGATGCCCTAGTAGCAGTGTTCCACTTTAAAGTGAGGGAAGTCGGCTGATCAGACGCAAGATTTACAGGGCTAACAAGCGATGGAATAGGAGGAGGAAAAACTATAACATCTGTCAACGGTCGCCTCCAGAGGCCACCGGGGCTATTATAAGGAGCGCCCAAGGCAACAACGCCTACATAGACATAAGTTGCGGAAATAGCAAAAGCACCGACAAGTGGGTTACCGATAAATCCTTCATTAATTGGAACCCAAAGTGTTCCATTATTAGTTGAAAGGTATACACCGCCTAGAAAAGTACCAACAAATACATTCGTTCCGAAAGAAGCAAGAGATTGAGGATAAACCCCCCAGCCCGTTAATCCCGCAGATGCATCAGTCCAGCTAGTTCCGTTGTTGGTGGAAACATATATGTGGCCTCTAACACCAACAAATAAGCTTGAACCCGAAACTGCAAGACTTGTAGCTGAAGAGTCTGCTAATCCTGAATTGACTGCAGCCCAGCTTGTTCCGTTATCGGTGGAAAGATAAACGCCGCCACTTCCATTTAACGCGGCAAATAGATTCGTGCCGGAAAAAGCAAGAGCGTATATTTCGTGATCGGTTCTCAAGCTTGTTTGAGTCCAGCTTGTTCCGTTATCGGTGGAAAGATAAACGCCGCTGCCTAAAGTGCCTGCAAATAGATTTGTGCCGGAAACGGCAAAACTTTTTAGTTCTGAAGTATTGCTTCCCAATACCCCGGTTTGAGTCCAATTAGTCCCGTTATTGGTGGAGAGAAAAACCTTGCCGCTACTAACACCGGCAAATATATTCGTACCTGAAACAAGAAATGCTGAAACACTAGTGTCCGTCAATCCTGAATTGACTTGAGTCCAGGTTGTTCCATTGTCTGTAGAGAGATAAACCCCCCTGCCTTTAGGCGCCGCAAAGAGATTACTACCACTAACAGCAGTAGCATAATAGTTGCCGCCGCTAACCGGCGAAACGTCTACCCACTGTGCCTGAACTGCACAGGATAACATCAGAAGAGCGAGTGTCAAAACTAATAGAAAAATTTTCATATAGTTATTCCTAACTGTTTTATTACTGGTTATTAATTAATTAACGAAGAATCCTAATATTGAATGAGCAGAAGACAAAAAATTTCTTGCATTTATTATACTCTACCTAACTTGAGCGATAGGCCGCCTCAAAAGAAACCCTTGGGGTGTTTAAGCAGTGTAAAAACAGTACCCTTGTAATACAACCCGGGCGTTTACGCAGCATCCTTTATGGTTCCTTTGTCAAGTCGCTTAGATTATTGTCGTTTCCAACGATAACCTGACTTATCGCTAAATGGCTTTAGCTTTTTTCCAGTAAGGAATTTGGTAGAGCAATCTCCGCCTCACCCAATTAGTAATGCCCAAGCTTTAGCATGGCACTTATTTTAACAATATCATTTTCTTTGTTAGGGCAAAACTACCTGCTTGGATTCTATATAGATAAACTCCACTGGCTAGTCCCGAGGCATCATAATTAACTGTGTAACTTCCCGCCTTTTGTTCTTTATTAACTAGTGTTACAACTACCTGCCCCAACAAATTGTACACTTTAAGTGTAACCATTCCGCTTTCAGGAATACTATATTTAATTTCTGTATTCGGATTAAACGGATTGGGATAGTTCTGAGATAATGAAAAACTCTTTGGCTGCAGATCATTAGATTGTTTGATTGATGTTATGCGACCATTATTATAACTAAAGCTTAATCTTCCTAATGGAAGTGATTTACCTGTAGTGTAATAATCCATAATGTTTTTCTGGTCTTGCACTCCATCTGCAACCTTGAAATAAAACTGGAAAGTGCTATCTGAAATACTTAATGCAATCTTCGGTACTTTAATCTGCATTATATTATTGTTAACGACATACTCAGCACTTCCTACCATTACGCCATTCCCAGAGCTGTCAAGTTTATCGATTGATGTAGTCCCATTAACATTTGGCGCCCTGTTTATTTTATAATTATATCCTTCCCATCCCTGGAGTGAAACCTGATTAGTTCCAATGAACAAATTCATCCAGTTTGTTTGCCCACTTATATTAGCTGTTATATTTTTCTCCGCTCTTATATAGAAATAAATATTATTTGCATCGTTTGTTACTTTGATTTCCTGCAAATTATTCGGTGGGACCGGTAGAATGTATTTTGGGCTATGGTAGGCAAAAGCCTGGCTATTGCGACCATAATTAAGATTGCCAATACTTCTATAAATATTAAATACATCATTCCATTGAGAAGTATCGCCATGGATATCAATTTCATTGGGCGTTAGAGTTGGTAAAGATCCTGTTATTCCTTTATATTTTCTGATGTTTTGTATAAGCTGCATATAAAAGGCATCATTGTATCCACCCATCATTGGCTCTATATCGTTGGAGTATTCCTCATTAAAACAATCAACAAATGCTATACGTTCCTGGGGAACAGGACCATCCACTATCGCCTGTTTTATTGCAACCCATTGATTCCAAAAGGAAACAAACACAATTTGAGGGACAGTTTTTAACGCAACTTTCCATTCTTGTTGAAAATTAGCTCCTATTTCCGATTTGGTAGGATCATTTTGACCTGGTATAAACCGATAAAAAGAATTACCAGTACTTGCAACTGAATCGTTTATGCGTGAAGAAATAGTAAACCCCCTTCCCCAATTTATCGAACCGATCAAATATGAATCACTGAAAGGAATCATCGGATGCTGAGCTGCTGTAACACTCATTACATTTCCACCATAAAGTCTTTGGGGCTTCTGCCAGTCAATCCATGGAAATCCATCAGGATGAAAAACCGAGGTATCCGGGCAGTCTAAACAATGTGCCCTTTCATCCGGCCACTGTGAAGTTCTAAAATAGTAAAAATTTCTTAAAATCTGTTCCATTCCTGCTACGGGCTCATTATCAAATTTTCCTATTATTAAAGGCTTTTTACCATCAGGCCTAAACCACAAATTGGGATAAAGATTTTGAGAATACAGCACATTATAAAGATGAGTCATTGTTTGTTCGGAATAAGCGTTAGTATAAAAAGCAATCTTTGGAACATTCCAGCCCTGCTGTTGATATGAGTTTGAAATGGATAAAATTTTACCCCATACAGAATCGAATGTATTTGCGTTTGTAACATCAAAAACAATAAAATCAACACCTGCAGCAGTTAACATTTCAATATGCCTTCTTATAACATAATCATCTAATGAGTTATAGTAGTGAAATAGCGGTTCACCCCAAAAGTGAAATTGCCCATAAGGACTTACTGGCGTTCCATTTAAATTGAACAGGTTTTTATATGCGTTTCCAGAATCAGCTGCCAGAATTTTAGTATTATCATATATTCCAGGCATTTTGCCAGGTTCTTGCCCTAACCAAGGCTCATATAATATTCCGACATATCTATTAACTTTATTTCCTGTAATGGGATAGAATGATCTTCCAAACTGATCAACACCGCACAATGAATTGTTGTCATATCCCTTATTGCTTTGAGAAAACAATGCAGTGCTTAATAGAAGAGCCTCCACAAGGATTATTATTTTTTTCATTTGTTCCCTGTTATTTGCAGCCTCAAACTCCGCCCTGCCTGCTCACTTCCATTTCGTTTCCTTTTAAAATTTTTCCAGTATGGGATTTGGTAGAGCAATCTCCGCCTCACCCAATTAGTAATGCCCAAGCTTTAGCATGGCACTTATTTTAACAATATCATTTTCTTTGTTAGGGCAAAACTACCTGCTTGGATTCTATATAGATAAACTCCACTGGCTAGTCCCGAGGCATCATAATTAACTGTGTAACTTCCCGCCTTTTGTTCTTTATTAACTAGTGTTACAACTACCTGCCCCAACAAATTGAATACCTTTAGATTTACTAATCCGCTTGTGGGTACTATGTATTCAATTTTAGTGGTTGGATTAAATGGGTTAGGATAGTTCTGAGATAATGAAAATTTAGCTGGCGCTGAGTTATTTTCATTCTTAACGGAAGTTGTCGAATCTTGTATTAAAAGACCTGAAATAAATTGTGCATACCATCTTGCAAGGTAATCATTTGGATGGTTAACATTATTCCCAGTCATATCCTGATAACTTTTGTGTTTCAGTAATTCCTTATGAACTCCGGTAATATCCGCAACAACAATTCCCTGAGAAGTAAGGGAATCTAGGAGGGGCTTATATAATTCCTGAATTTGATCTACAATTGAATTAGGGTTAGCAAGCATAGTGGAAATAAGAATGAATTCGGCGTTAGGGTTATTATGACGGATAGAATCAATAATAGCCTTAATATTTTTTTTGAATACTTCAGGTGCAACAGCAGCAGTACCGCCGTCATTCATTCCAAAGCCAATAACAGTTAAATCAGGATTTTGAGCAATAACCTGAGAAACATTATCAACACCCCATTGCGAGAAAGTTCCACCGACAGCAAGATTTATAGAGTTTACGGGTGCCTGGTAGTGAGATGCAAGATTATAAGAAAGCAAGTCAGTCCAAAGTGGCATGAAAGGGGGTACGCCCTGAAATCCGCTTACGTTGGCACCTTTGGTAATGCTGTCGCCATAATAAACAACTTTAAGTGTGTCTTTATTTTGCAGTTTTGTAATTGTATGAACAAGCAGGTTATCAGCAAATACGGAAACCGGGCCTTGCCATATTCTATTATCTTCAGGTTGATAAGTAACTGCCAACTGTTTGGACTGAAAATAACCCTCTTTATATAACACATAAGTTCCGGGGACTTTTCCTGGTAGTGACCAGTTCGTCCTTGCAACATTAAAGACCAGGCTATCTTTAGTAAAATAGGGAGCTGAAGAACCAAGAGGAAGTTTAATCTTTCCATTCTCATAAATCCAATCGCTACCTTCTACAAATTCCTTTTTTAAGAATGCATCTTTAACATAAATAATCTTCTTTGCTTTAAAGAGGAGATTAGCTTCAGCCAATCCAGTATCGGGTTTAATCGGCTGGATGGTTTCATCATAAATAGTATCGGCTTTTAAAAAAGGTTCAAGATATTGAAGCGAGTTTTGACGATTGCTAAAAAGGACGGATACTGTATTGTTCCCGGAATTCGCAGTAACAATATCCGGTTCTCCGTTAAAAGGGGCGATTGAAACTGAAACGGGTGTGTTTCCCGTGGTAAAATTTATCTCACTAGAAAATGAAGCTGAGGAGGCACCATTAGAAGTAGTGTTTAAAAGGACCGATACTGAATTAGTGTAATAATTCGCTAAAGCGATATCAGGTTTACCATCACCATTCAAGTCGCCTGCAGTAACCGTATGGGGGTTAGCTGACGTCATAAAATCTTTCTTGGCTGAAAAGACTGGAGCAGAAGCACCGTTAGTAGTTGTGTTTAAGAAAACCGATACAGTCTTAGCACTAAAGTTTGAAATAATAATATCCGGTTTGCCATCCCCGTTCACATCTGCAACAGCTAAGGAGGTGGGAGTTGCTCCTGTTGTAAAATCATTCTTAACTGAAAAGCTGGGGGTGGATGCGCCGTCTGAAGTTGTATTTAAGAAAACCGACATTGTATTAGCACCGGGATTCGAGGTAACAACATCCAATTTACCATCTCCATTTAGATCGGCAAGAGCAACCTCTGAGGGGTTGATTCCAGTAGCGAAATCAGTTTTAGCTGAAAAAGAAGCAGTAGTCGCATTAACAGGAGTAGAATTTAAGAGCACCGATATAGTACTAGAATAGTAATTTGCCACTATGATATCTGGCGAACCATCACCATTAATATCCCCAATAGCAACTGAGACAGGTCTGTTTCCTGTATTAAAATCAGTTTTAGCTGAAAAAGAAGGTGTAGAAGCACCGTTTGTAGTTGTGTTAAAAAGGACAGAAACTGTATTGCTATTGCCATTGGCTACGACAATATCCGGTTTACCGTCTCCATTGAGATCCCCTATTGCTACTGAAACGGGATTGATTCCCGTATTGAAATCAGTCTTATCTGAAAAGGAAGGGGTAAAGATGCCATTGGGAGTTGTATTTAAGAAAACAGATATAGTATTTCCATTATTACCCGCATTGACCGCGACAATATCGGGTTTGCCATCCCCGTTGATATCTCCAACGGTTACCCATAAAGGAGTATCTCCTGTATAAAGTTCAAGGATCGAATAAAAATTAATTGTTTGTGAGAATACGGTTTGTGATATATTAAATAGAAATAATAAAGTTATCAAACCACTATGATAAATAAGTTTAGTTGTCAATATTTTCTCCAATTCATATGAACTCTTGGTAAATTTATTATGCGGTTACTGTAAATAATGTTTTTCTTTCTGTTATTAGTAACCCACTGTTTTGTCAAGAACTTTTAATTCTTAATGGACATTTATTATTATTTTAAAAACATAGTTTTTTTAGTTAAAGAAAAATTACCTGCCTGAATTCTATACATATAAATTCCAGATGCTAAGTTTGACCCATTAAAATTGACAGAATAGCTGCCGGAGTTCTGTTCCAGATTAACCAAGGTTACCAATTCCTGTCCCAACAAATTGTAAACCTTAAGAGTAACTATACTGCTTTCAGGAATACTGTATTTAATCTCCGTTGTTGGATTTAATGGATTTGGATAATTTTATGATAATACAAATAAAGTTTAGCCGGCGTTTCTTTATTCTCCTACTTGATTGACGTATGTGTATCCAGAGATTTCTGAAGCCATATATTGGTACATTTATTATTCGCATCGTAGGTTATTGGATCTTTAGAATAAATTAATTTCGCGGATTTAACTCCATGGCTATTATCTGTGTTAAACTGGATATTTAGATCATCTTCAGAAGGTTGTTTTGTAATTTGAATTAATTTCTTACCACCTTTTACAACCGAATTAGCAAAGTTATAGATTTCTTGAGGGCTCCAACCATGCTCATGGCTGTGAGGATATCCAGGAATAATTGTAACTGTTGAATTGATTGTGTTTTGAGTTGATTTTGAAGTAGCATCAATTGAAAAACAATTATCTGAATCACTGTTGATCCAAAGTGTTGGCGTTTTGGCTGAACGAAGCCATTTTGATGCCTCCCACTGGCGTGATACAGTATCATTATAAACACTCATAAATAGTGCCTTTGAGGTATTAAGATATCCGCAGCCATACACGGGTATCGCAAAGGCAAAACAGTCAGCATTTCCTATAGCAATGCTAGCGATTATACCGCCCCATGATATGCCGGTAATACCTATCTTGGTACTATCTACCCTTTCATCAGCAGCCAAAAGAGCATATGCCAAATAAACATCAGCAACGGCGTGATACATCCACTGATCCTTAATATTAACGTTTATGTCTGAATAATTTGTGTTAGAAGGACCACTATAATCATGTACTCTGTGTATGTTCGATAGGGGGGTAACAGGTTGGCGTCCCTCCAGATCCATTGCAATGGCAGCATATCCTATATCATTCCACATCTTTACCCATTGAGGAAATGCCGTACCACCTCCTCCATGGACTAATACAACAGCAGGTACCTTATTATTTTTAGATGCATTTGCTGGGAATCCGATATAAGTAAATACTTTTGTTGCATGCTTCAAATATTCCAGCCCTTCATAATAGAAAGCTTTTTCATTAGGATAATTGAGTGAATCCGGTGCATCATTATAAACTTTAGGAGCTACCCAAACGGTAGAATCGAATTGAAGACGATCCGCTGATAACGGATCTTTAACTGAAGTATCCCCTAAAGTGACGAAATTTGTAGAAACAGTATTACCCAATGTATCCATAATATTAACATAAAATATTTTTGTCCCTACCGGTAAGGTTAGATTGATCTTACCTTGATGAGTAGTTTTTTGAGCATTCAAATTCGCAATTAAAAATATTGAAACAATTAAAACAGTAAACAGTATCATCCTCTTCATTTTATTACTCTTTAAATTAATTATTTGTCAAGGTTCCGATTTCTTTTTTATTTAATTAAATTTTTTATAGCGAGACTACTAATAAAAAGAAAACAAGTAAAACAAATACTATTGAAAAGAATTATTACTTTCATCTTGTAGTTAATCATAACTATAAATTATATTAACACCATTAGTTGCCATTGATTCACTATAGAAAATTTTCGAACTCAAGCTAGGTATATCAAAGGACAATCTAGTAAGAGAATTAGAACATTATTTAATTGTTGCTTAATTGGTGGCCAACTTGAGTGAGTATATAAAGTATAGGCAGCTCGTTAAAACGATATAATTGCGGAGACATGATGTGCCCATCAAATATTATTTTAAAAGAGTCATCTTCTTAGTTAATGAAAAATTACCTGCTTGAATTCTATACATATATACTCCCGATGCTAATTTTGATGCATTGAAATTTACTGTATAGTTTCCCGACTTCTGTTCCAGATTAACCAAGGTTACCAATTCCTGTCCCAACAAATTGTAGACTTTAAGTGTAACCATACCGCTTTCAGGAATACTATATTTAATTTCTGTTGTCGGATTAAACGGATTGGGATAGTTCTGAGATAATGAAAAACTCTTTGGCTGCAGATTATCGGATTGCTTGATTGAAGTAATATTAATTACAGATGTATCTTGACCTAGAATATGATTCATTACTTCAACCTGATGTTCCTGCCAAATGGACTTTTTAGAAGGAAACCAATTCAGATCCCCAAGAGGTAATCCTTCGATTGATGCGGTTAATAATTTGCTACTTGTATAGGCACCATTAAACCTTGGCCATGTTACCGGGTATCCGGCTGCTGTATCTAAACTATAGTAATAATGTGCCCATTCTGACGCCGGTGGAGAAGACATACCCCAAAATTGTCTTGTTGCAGAATTAGCCCATGCTAATGCGGAATCAGTAAGTGTATATATCTTTTGATCAGTAAAAATAGGATTAGCTTCGGGTTGATCCTCTATGTTAGC
>OCZT010002993.1_pt1 | contig 17401 bp, 14 predicted proteins | sample 1539031 | NCBI WGS metagenome assembly OCZT01 (sample SAMEA3539308, study PRJEB22396) | soil metagenome | biome: tundra; feature: field; material: soil | place: USA | collected 2010-05 | depth 0.15 m | reverse complement strand
GGTGGGCTCCGGAGTCGGGCTCTCCGCGGGTTCGCGCTGTGAGCCTGAAGGCTGGATCCGGCCTTCCGCCGGCTCAGGGGATTCGGAGGGGTGCGGCGATGGGGACTTCAGGGACCCGATCGGCGGCTTCTCATCGCCAAGGGGTATCCCCAGGGACCGCTCGGCGGAATTGACAAACTTGCCGGGATCGCCAGAGGCGAACGCGGCGACGGAGCCCAGCAGCAGGGCCACGGCCACAGCGACCGCGAGGGTGCGGCCGAGCGCCCACGCGTATCTCATGGATCCGCGCCGTGCGTAAGCTCGCGCGGCACCCGGCGACGCCACGTTGAGGGCGTCGAGCTCGGCGCGCAGGCTCCTCGCGAGCGCCCTCTCAAACGAGCTGTCCATGAGTTCCATCTTAGAAACAGACGCTTGACAGCCCGTAAGTCGGAAGTCGAAATCCAAGAATGTCGCGAAAGGTGGGTGCGGTTAGGCAGTCAAGACAGCGGCCAGATCAGGCGATTTTTGAGAGGTGCCGGCGCAGGGATTCGAACCCTGGACCATCGGTTTAAAAGACCGCTGCTCTAACCTAGCTGAGCTACGCCGGCACGTCGAGAGCGCGATCCACTGTAATGAAACCGGTCCACGCTGGATCGCGCGGCCGACGTTAGGCGGCGCGCACCTGGGAGCCGGAGATAAGGTTCGCCAGCTGCTCGCTGGTCGCGTGGCCGACCAGCCGCCGGTCTCCTATCTCGACCACGGGCACGGACCAGATCCCCTTCCTGGTCAGGATGTCGGGCCGGGCCGTGACGTCCACCTCGTGGAGCCGGAAGCCCATCTTGGGCTGCAGCTCGGTGAGCCGGCGTTTCACGATCGGGCAGAAAGGGCAACCGATCGCGGTGTACACCATGACGTCGACGGGGCTCGTGGCGACAGCGACCGCAGGACGGTCGTCCAGCCGCCCGTACCCCATGTACGGCGAAATCGATGGGAACCACCGGATGTACGCCCACATGAGCGCGGGAGCAAGCACGATCCACACCGCCAGCAGCAGCCACTGGCGCTGGAAGGCCAGCACTGGGATCGCGCCCACGTACATCAACCAGGCCAGCACGACGAACGCCAGCGGGCATTCCTGCTTCATTAGTCGTTTCTCCATGATGAGAGCAGCTTTGCGCCGGCAACCGCGAACGTCCCGGGCTGGTGGTCCCTCGATTCGCCTGCCGAACGACCTTGCCCGCCTGCTGTAGCCTTGCCCCGGTGAAAGCCTGGGTGGTGCGGGAGCTGGGCGGCCCTGAGTCCATGCACTTCGAAGACGTCGAGCCCGGTCAGCCTGCGGATGGCATGGTGCGCATCGCGGTTCGCGCCGCGGCCATCAACTTCCCCGACGCGCTCATGATCGCAGGCACCTACCAGACCAAACCCGCTCTGCCCTTCGTGCCCGGCGTGGAGGTGAGCGGAGAGGTCGTGGCCGCGCCCGCGTCCTCCAGCTTCAAGCCCGGGGACCGCGTGACGGCGCTCCTCGACACCGGCGGACTCACCCGCGGCGGATATGCGGAGATCGCGGACGCGATCCCGGCGTCGGTCTCGCGAATGCCGAACAACATGTCGTTCGAGGAGGCCGCGGGTTTCACGCTCACCTATCAGACAGGCTGGTTCGGGCTCCACCGTCGCGCCAAACTGCAGCCGGGCGAGATGCTGCTCGTCCACGCCGGAGCCGGAGGTGTCGGGAGTGCGGCGATCCAGCTGGGCAAGGCCGCAGGGGCCACGGTCGTCGCGACAGCGGGCACCGACGATAAGGTGGAGCTGTGCCGCCGCCTCGGCGCCGACCACGCCATCAACTACAAGACGCAGGACTTCGCCGACGAGGTGAAGAAGCTGACGGGAGGGCGCGGGGCGAACGTGATCTTCGACCCGGTCGGCGGCGACGTGTACGACCGATCGACCAAGTGCATCGCCTTCGAGGGTCGCATCGTCATCGTCGGTTTCACGTCAGGACGTATTGCGCAAGCCGCGACCAACCACGTGATGGTCAAGAATTACTCAGTCGTCGGCCTCCACTGGGGCCTGTACCACACGCGTGCGCCGGAGCTGATACCCGCCGCCTCGCGCGCCCTGCTTGAACTGTACGAGGCGGGCAAGATCAAGCCGCATATCTCCGCTCGCGTTCCCCTGGCGGAAGCCCCTGGGGCGCTGGCCACCGTTGCCGGGGGCAAGAGCACTGGCAAGGTCATCCTGACCACGTGAGGGGGCTCCGCATCGCGCTCGCTGCAGCGCTCGTCGTACTCGTGGTCGCCACCGTTCTGCTCGCGGTCGCCGTACTGGCACCGGGCGGAAAAGGGCCGGGGCCCGAGGTGCTCGCCACAGACCAGACGCTCAGCTTCCCGATCGCGCAGGACGTCGCCGACCTCGACCCGGCCCAGATGTCATCGCCGGCCGACGTCGACGTGCTCGCCAACGTGTTCTCGGGGCTGTACAGGTTCGATCAGAAGCTGCAGGAGGTTCCAGACCTGGCGATCGGACCTCCCACGATCTCCACGAACGGTCTCACGTACACATTCCGGCTGCGCCACGACGCCAAGTTCTCCAACGGCGACCCGATCACCGCGGATGACATCCTTTTCAGCTGGAACCGCGCCGCCGCGAAGCAGGGCGACTACGCCGGCCTCTTCCAGCCCATCGCCGGCTACCAGGCAGTCGCCGACGGCAGGACGACCAAGCTCAGCGGTCTGGTCAAGGTCGACGCGTACACCTTCACCTCCACGCTCACCAAGCCCGCCGGCTACTGGTACACGGTGGTCGGCCTCTGGCCGTTCTGGGTCGTCGACCGCAAGGTGATCGCGACCGCCGGCGACAACGTTTGGTTCACCAAACCGGAGACCTTGATCGGCAGCGGGCCGTTTCGGATGACGGCTCGCTCGGCGGGCCAATCGCTCGATTTCGAACCGGTGCCCGCATGGTTCGGCGGGCGGACGGGCTCTATCACCCATGTGCACGTCGACGTCCTCGCCGACCAGACTGCGCAGATCGCGAAGTATGAGTCGGGGGTCTACAGCCTCATCGGCTACGCGGGCCAGGGCCTGTCGCCCGCGGCGGCGGTCAGGTACACGTCGGATCCGAGTTTGAGGAGCCAGCTGCAGCTGATCGCCGCGGGTCTCACCTTCTGGGCCGGTTTCAACCTGAAGACCGGGGCCTTTGCCGGCATCGACGCCGGACGGGCAGGGCGCCACGCGTTCAGCGCGGCAATCGACCGCAGCGCGCTGGTCGCCGCGGTCTGCAATCAGGGGACGGCCTGCGTCGCCGCAACAGGTGGGCTGATCAGCAAGGGCCTGGTGGGCTACCTCGGGGATGGCGCTGACTCCAACACGAAGTTCGACGCCGCAGCCGCGAAGGCCGAGTACCTGGCGTGGGACCCGAAAGGGACCAAGGCCAAGGGCCTCACCTATACCTATGACACAAATCCATTCAACAAGGCCGTATGCGCGAACCTCATCGGGCAGTGGCAGAAGAACCTCGGTGTCGCCGTGAAGTGCGTCGAGGTGGATCGCAAGACGTACTTCGACACGCGCAACGGAAACTGCTCGTACCCCCTGTTCAGGCAGAGCTGGCGGGCAGACTACGACCACCCGCAGGATTGGTTCGACTACCTGTTCGTGACCGGAGCCAGCTCCGGAGGCTCCTGTTACTCGAATCCCGCGCTGGACAAGTCAGTCGCCGCGGCTGACGCGAAGCCACTCGCCGGCGCCGCTGCGGACTACAAATCGGCCGGTGAGCTGCTGGTCCGCGACACCGTCTTCGGAGGGCTCATCTACGGGGTCCAGCAGTACCTCTCACATCCATACGTCAAGGGCGTCGGGGGCAACGCGCTGTATGACTTCCCCTGGACGGGCGCGCGGATCGTGCGTCACTAGGCTGATCGGCGGTGCGGCAGGGGATGGGCCCCCCCTGCGCGCAGTTGCGCGCGTCCTCCCCGCCAGTGGGGGGTGACTTCTCGCCAGGCTAGACGTCCGTCGAGAAGTGGCACGCCGCCAGGTGGTCGCGGAGCTTTTCCTCCAGCGGGGGCTCGGTGTCCGCGCACGGAGTCGGGACCCGAGCGATCGGGCATCGCGTGTGGAACCGACACCCTGAGGGCGGATGCAGCGGCGACGGGATCTCGCCTGTCAGCTCCACCAGGCGCCGGCCTCGCTGGATCTTTGGGTCGGGCACCGGGATCGCCGACAGCAGCGCCTTCGTGTACGGGTGCTTCGGGTTGCTGTAGGTCTGCGCGCTGTCGGCGACCTCCACGATCTTGCCGAGGTACATCACCATCACCCGGTCACTGATGTGGCGAACGACCGACAGGTCATGGGCGATGAACAGGTACGTGAGCTTGAACTCGCGCTGCAGATCCTCGAGCAGGTTGACGATCTGGGCCTGGATCGAGACGTCCAGGGCGGAGATCGCTTCGTCGCAAACGACGATGCGTGGGTTGAGAGCTAGAGCTCGCGCGATGCCGATCCGCTGGCGCTGGCCGCCCGAGAACTCGTGCGGGTAGCGGTTGTTGAAGTTGGGGTTGAGCCCGACGATGCGCAGCAGTTCCTGAACGCGCTCGTTCCGTGCCCGGCCACGGACGACGCCGAAGTTGTCGAGAGGCTCGGCGATGATGTCGCCCACAGTCATGCGCGGGTCCAGGGAGGCGAATGGATCCTGGAAGATCATCTGGAGCTCGCGGCGCTGCTGGCGAAGCTTCTCTCCGTGCATCTTCGTGAGCTCGACGTCGCCCAAGAAGATCTTGCCGGAGGTCACCGGAAGCAGCTGCGTGACGAGCCGCGCGAGCGTCGACTTGCCGCAGCCTGACTCACCCACCAGCCCAAGCGTCTCGCCCTCGCGAATCTCGAAGGTGACGCCGTCGACCGCCTTGACCGACTGGCCCAGCCCGGCGGGGAAGTGCTTGACGACGTTTTCGACGCGCACCAGTGGCTTGGCGCCGGCGGGGCTCTGTGAAGGCCTGAGCTCGGCAGGCACCGCGGCCATCAGGTCAGCTGCCCCTTGTGGACGCCCGAGCCGGCTCCCGGCCTGATGTCGATCAGCTCGTCGGCATGCATCTCGCGCCGGGCCCTTTCCATCGTCACCCAGCACGCGGCGCGCTGATTCGGCGCCACATCCTGCAGGACCGGCTCGTCCTCGTAGCACTTATCGATCCGGAACGGACAGCGCGGATGGAAGCGGCAGCCGGAAGGCGGTCGCAGGAGATCCGGCGCGATTCCTTCGATCGACCGCAGGCGCTCGTGGCGGAGCGCGTCAACCCGCGGGATCGAACGCAGGAGCGACCAGGTGTACGGATGCTGCGGGTTTTCGAAGATCTGCTCGACGGGGCCTTCCTCAACGATCTTGCCCGCGTACATCACGATCACCCGAGAGCACAGGCCGGCCACCACCGCCATGTTGTGAGTGATCATCACGATCGCCGTACCCAGCTCGCGGTTGAGGTCGGCGAGCAGCTCGAGGATCTGGGCCTGCACTGTGACGTCGAGAGCGGTAGTGGGCTCGTCGGCGAGGAGGATCGAGGGCGCGTTGGCGAGGCCCATTGCGATCATCGCGCGCTGGCGCATGCCGCCGCTGAGCTGGTGAGGGAAATCCTTGACGCGGGTTTCCGCGGCGGGAATGCGCACCTTCTTCAGCAGCTCGATAGTTCGCGCGTGCGCCTCGGCCTTGGACTTGCCGTGCGCCAGCATCGCCTCGTCGACCTGGAACCCCGTCCTCAAGACTGGGTTGAGCGAGCTCTGGGGATCCTGGAAGATCATCGCGATGTCGCGACCGCGGATCTGGCGGATCTCGTCCTCCGAGATCTGCAGCAAATCCTCGTTGCGAAACAGGACGTGGCCACCCACGATCTTGCCCGGGTCCGGCACCAGGCGCAGCAGCGATAACGCGGTGACCGATTTGCCGCTGCCGGATTCGCCGACGATGCCGAGGCTCTCGCCCGGGTAGAGGTCGAAGCTCACCCCGTCCACGGCCGTCACGATCCCTCCATCGGTGAGGAACTGCGTCCGGAGGTCGCGCACCTGCAGGATCGGGGTGGCCATCGCTTTTGGCTATCGCCTCGAACGCGGGTCGAGAGCATCGCGCAGCCCGTCGCCCAGGAAGTTGAAGGCCATCAAGGTGAGTGACAGCGCGATCGACGGCGCGATGACCATGTGGGGCGCGAAGCGGATCGCATCCACCCCGTCCTTGGCCATGGAGCCCCACGAGGGAGTCGGCTGCTGCACGCCTGCGCCGAGGAAGCTGAGGAAAGCCTCGAACAGGATCGCGGCCGGGACGCCAAAGGTCGCCTGGACGATGATCGGGCCAAGCGCGTTGGGCATGATGTGGCCGAAGAGCATCTTGATCGGCTTGGCGCCGCTCGCTCGGCCTGCCTCGACGAACTCGCGCTCGCGGAGCGCAAGAGTCTGGCCACGCACCAATCGGGCCATGTCCATCCAGCGGGTGACCACTATCGCGATGATGATGTTTGCCAGGCTTGGGCCGAGCAAGAAGACCAGGATCAGGGCGACGAGCAGGTCCGGGACTCCGTAGAAGACGTTGATGACGAACGTGACGACGGAATCAAGCCAACCGCGGTAGTAGCCCGCGAGCAACCCGATCGGCACGCCGACAGCAAGCACGAGCAGCTGCGTGCCCACACCGACGATCAGTGAGATCTGGGCCCCGATCATCAGGCGGCTGAGCTGGTCTCGACCCAGGTTGTCCGCACCAAGCCAGTGCGCCAGGCTCGGTGGCGCGAAATCCGGAGCGATGCCTGTCGCCGACATCCTGTACGGCGTGTAGAAGAGGGCCAGTAGAGCCACACCCACCAGCAGGACGAGGTAGATGGCCGCGGCCAGGGCCAGCCGGTTGCGGCGGAGCCTGCGCCACGCATCGGTCCACAAGCTGGCCTGGGCCGGCTCCGGGGTTGTGAGCGCGACCGATGCGCCCCTTGTGCCTGGTACTGGAAGTCGCACGGCCATCAGTAACGGATCCTCGGGTCGATGACCACGTACAGGAGGTCCACGACAAGGTTGGCGAGGCCGACCAGGGCGGCGTACATCGTGAACACTCCGATGACGATGAAGTAGTCGCGGTTGAGAATGCTCTGGGCGAACTCCTTGCCCAGCCCCGGAATGCCGAAGAGGTTCTCGATGACAACGCTGCCAGTGATGATGCCGATGGCCAGCGGACCAAGGATCGTGATGACCGGGATGAGTGCGTTGCGCAACGCGTGCCGAGCAATGATCACAGTCTCCCTGAGACCCTTGGCACGGGCGGTCCGGATGTAGTCCTGTCGGATGACCTCGAGCATGCTCGCCCTGGTCAGGCGCGCGACGATGCTCGCATATGGGAATCCGAGGGCAAAGGCAGGCAGCCAAAGCTGGCCGAGGTCGCCATGCCACTCCCCCAGCTGGTAGTAGAAGGCGCCGTTGGTGACGTTGTCGAGCCAGATCCCGAAAACGAGGATCAGGAAGCTGGCGATCACGAAGTTCGGCATGCTGTACCCGATCACGGAGGTCGTGCTCAAGACGTAGTCGACCCAGGTGTTCTGGCGCACCGATGCAACGACGCCGAACAGCATGCCAAGCCCGATCGTGAAGATCAGCGCGAGGCCGCCGACCTCGGTGCTGACGCCGAGCTCGCGGAGCACAAGGGGTGTGATCTTGACTCCGCGGTTGACCAGCGATTCGCCGAGGTCGCCCCGGGTCACCACCCCTACAACGAAATCCTTGTACTGGGCGAGCAGGGGCTTGTCCAGGTTGTAGTGATGGAGTAGAAGGGCGTACTGCTCGCCATGCAGGTGCTCATTGAAGAGGGCGTCCCCAGGCAGCCGGTGAATGCCGAGGAAGACGATCGACGACACAGCCAGAACTGTGAATGCGATCAGCACAATGCGCTGACCGATGTAGATCAGAGTTCCGCGCGTGAACACTTCAGCTCATTCTGGGCGAAAAAAGGAGGAGGGCGCTCGTTTCAAAACGAGCGCCCTCCATGTGTGACGACCTAGTGGGACTTGATCTGGATCCCGTTCCAGGCGTAGTCGACGAAGTTGTTGGAGCCGGCTCCCACCACGTATGGCTTGATGAGGAAGGCGCCGACCGAGTAGAAGAGCGGGATGTAAACGGCGTCGGTGATGAGCATCTGGCTCAGCGCCTGGTAGTCAGGCAAAGCCTGGCTCATGGGTTCGGCGTTTGCCTTGGCCAGCAGCGCGTCGTACGCGGGTGTCGCGTAGCCGCTCGTGCAGCCGGAGTCCGGGCAGCCCAGCGCGCTACCCCACAGGCCTGAGAACCAGTCCTGCGGGTGGTTGTAGTCGGCCTGCCAGCCGTCACGCGAGATTGCGTACTTGCCGGCGAGCCGGGCCAGGATGAAGGCGTGGTGTGAGACGGCGATCAGATTGACGTGGACGCCCAGGTTGGTCTGCCACTGGTCCTGCAGGAACACAGCTGAGTCCTTGAAGACTGGCGTCTCGGGGTCGTACGCGTAGGTCAGGTTCTTGGTCTTGGCGCCCGTCGGGTCGGCGCTCTGCAGAAGCTGCTTCGCCATGGCGGGGTCGAACTTCGCCAGCGGGTCGGCGTTGTCACCCAGGTACCCGATGAGGCCCTTGGTGATGAGACCACCGGTCGCTGGTGTGCAGAGGATGTTCCCACAGACAACATCCGCCAGCTTCGTCTTGTCGACCGCAAGGTCAAAGGCCATGCGGAGGTCGTGGGCGGCCTGACCGCCGGACAGGGCGAACGGTCCACCGCCCGTGCGCGACGCGTCGTTGACCATGTTGAAGGTGACCCAGGTGGTCCTGACCTTGGGCTGCAGCAGCAGCTGGGCCTTCTCGCTGGCGGTGGCCTGGATCCGCTTGATGTCGGCGACGCCGGCGGCCTGGCTCCAACCGCCATAACCGTAGATGTCGTACGAGCCCTGCTCATACGCGGCGATCGCAGACGCTGCGCTCTGGAGTATGTCGATGTGAATCTTGGTCACAGTCGGCCTGGGCGATCCCCACCAGTTCGCAACTGCTGCGAAGTCCTCAGACTGCTTGGGGGTGCGAGCCGTCATCTTGTAGGGGCCCGTGCCAACCGCGGTGGTTGGGTTGCTCCACCAGTTGTCGAAGTCCTGCTTGACGGCGTTCTGGTCGACGACCATGCCTGTCGAATCCGTCAGCGCGATGGCCGAGAGCCACCAGCCGGCGGGCGCGGTCAGCTTGGCGACGACCGTGTAGGCGTCAGGCGCGGTCAGCCCTGACATGGTCACGGATGGGTCATTGGCCTCGAGGAGGGTCTCGAGCGCAGCACCCACCGCCTTGTTCTTGGAGGCCGTGGAGTAACCGGTGATCGGCGACAGGTTGCCGCCGTACGAGGTCCCGTATGCGCCGGACATCGAGGCTGCACGGTTCCACGAGTAGAGGACGTCCTTGGAGGTGACCTTGTCACCGTTCGAGAAGGTGACGTCCTTGCGAAGCGGGAACGTGTAGGTCAGACCGTCGGCCGATACGGTCGGCATCGCGGAGGCGATGTCGGGGACGACGTTGAGGTTGTTGTCGAACTTGACCAGGCCGTTGAACATGTTCTGCCCGATCTCCTGGTCGGTCTCGGCGTCGGCCACTGCCGGGTCGAGGGTGGCGTAGTCGTCGAGGAGCGGGAACCTCAAGGTCTGGTCAGCGGCCAGGCCGGTGCCCGTGGTGGTCCCGCCGCCGCACGCCACCATCACGAGGCTGGCTGCGCCGCCGATGGCGAGTACCTTCAGAAACCGAAACGAGTGTGGAGTCATAGCTTCCCCCTAGGTCGAAAAGCTTGAGGCGTGAGCCTCTCCCCCCCCGCCATCTTCCCGATTTTCGGGGCGAGAGCGCGCCGACGAGGGGTGGCGACCGCTTTGGCCGCCGCTTACTCCACCCATCACTCTGGCTTGGCGAGGCCGGAATGTCAACCGGCGAGAGCGCTCACCCGGACCAGCGTTGGGCGGCCTCGCCTCAGGTTTTCAACCGTGCCATGATCGGCTGGTGAGCTTGATCGGCCAGGGCACGCGCCGGCTCGAGGGCGCAGAGAAGGTGGCGGGCGCTACGCGGTTCACCGCCGACCTCGATCTGCCGGGCCTGCTACACGTCCAGCTCGTGCTCAGCCACCTACCCAGCGCAAGGATCCGCGGCATCGACACCTCAGCGGCGCGATCGATACCTGGCGTGGTCGACGTGGTCACCGGCGCCGATCTGCCCAGCGTGAGCGCGCCGAGCCCCGAGAAGCCTCTCGCCGTCGGGCGCGTCTTTTACGTCGGGCAGCCAGTGGCAGCGGTGATCGCGGACAGCGAGGCCGCGGCCTCGGACGCGGCAGCCCTGGTCGATGTTGACTACGAACCGCTGCCGTCGACTGTCGATCCCGAGGCGGCAATGCGCGAAGGCGCGGACAAGGTGCTGGACGCGGAGGAAGCCGCGGACAGCGAGGATGCCTCCATGCACGGCGCCGGAGCGGACTCCGAAGCCGAGGGAGTGCCGGCTCGCCGGCCGCCCAACGTCAGCGCGGTCGTCAGCATCAAGCGTGGCAACGCGGGTGCGGCGCTCAAGACCGCCGAGGTGGTGGTCAAGGCCACCTACCGCCTTGCGGGCGTGCACCACGCGCCCATGGAGCCGCACGTCTCGATGGTCCGCCCCGAGCCCGATGGTGGGATGACGGTCTGGGCGCCGACCCAGGGACCTTTCTACGTCCGCGACGAGGTCGCCAAGGTGCTCGGGATTCCGACTCACAAGGTGCGGGTCATCCCGATGCCCGTGGGCGGCGGATTCGGAGGCAAGGTCACGCTCCTCGAGACGCTGCTCGTCCTCCTGGCCAGGCGTACCGGTAGGACGCTGCGCCTGAACCTGACACGGCAGCAGGTGTTCGCGGTCGCGCGACCCGCGCCCGCGGCCTCTTTCGACCTCGAGCTGGGCGCCCAGCGCGACGGGACCCTGGTCGCGCTTCGCGCACGGTTTCACTACGACAACGGAGCAGGCAGCGGCTGGCATGGCGGGATCACGGGCTCGTTCCTGACCGGGACGTATCAATGCCCCAACTTCGAGATCACGGGCTACGAGGTGTCGACGAACAAGACTCCGGTCGAGGCTTACCGAGCCCCCGGCGCTCCGCAGGCCTACTTCGCGCTCGAATCGGCGCTCGACGAATTGGCCCTCGAGCTGAAGATGGACCCGATCGAGCTCCGCCTCCGCAACGCGTCACGCGAGGGCGACCCCAGCGCCGATGGAAAGCCCTGGCCACGCATCGCCATGGTCGAATGCCTGGAGGAGGCCCGGAAGCATCCGCTGTACACGGCGCCGTGCGCAGAGGGCGAGGGAGTCGGGATCGCGCTCGGGTCGTGGGGAGGGGCGCGCACGCCATCCTCAGCCGGCTGCCGGGTCGAACCCGACGGGACGTTGACGGTGCACGTGGGAACGGTCGACGTCAGCGGTTCGTCCACCGGGCTGGCGATGATCGCAGCGGAGTCCTTCGGCGTCTCGATGGACAAGGTTCGGATCGAAACCAGCGACACCGGCGTCGCTCCGTTCGGGCCGCTGGCGGCCGGCAGCCAGGTCACCTACAGCATGGGCGGAGCCGTCCAGGAGGCCGCGCTGGAGGCCAGGCGACAGGTGCTGGAGATCGCCACCAACGAGCTCGAGGCGGCGCCCGAGGACCTGGAGATCGTCAACGGGCGCGTTACCGTGCGCGGGGTGCCGGAGCGCTTCGTCGAGATCACGAAGCTGGTGGCGCTGAGCACCGAGTTCATGGGCCGGTACAGACCGATCCAGGCCACCGGCCGCTCGGCCGTACTGGAGGCGTCTCCGATGTTCACGGTCCACATCGCGCGGGTCCGCACCGATGCCGAGACGGGCGCTTTCCAGCTCACGGGCTACGCCGCCATCCAGGATGTCGGGCGCGCGATCAACCCGCCCGAGATCGAAGGCCAGATCCACGGCGGCGCCGCCCAGGGCCTCGGTCGCGCCCTGGGAGAGCAGCTCGCCTATAACGAGGACGGCCAGCTCCGCACCGGCAGCTTCCTGGACTACGAGATCCCCACCGCCGACCAGCTGCCCGACATCGATGTACGGCTGATCGAGGTGACTTCCGCGGTCGGGCCGCTGGGCGCCAAGGGGGTCGGGGAGCCGCCCGCCGTGCCCGGACCGGCCGCGCTCGCCAATGCCCTCGCGCGGGCGACCGGAATCAGGGTACGGGACGTCCCGATCGACCGCTCCGCATTCGTCCGGTAGTTCGCAGCCCGTAAATAGGGGGTCCCTTGAACATCGCCGAGGACGCGACCGTATCCGTCGAGCGGGGAAGCCCCGGCTCGTCCATGCGCGCCTATGTGGCCCGAACCCTGCCCGCCTGCTCGCCGATCCTGGTCTGCAATCGCGCTCCAAGCGAGCCAAAGCCTGAAGGAGGATTCAAACGCGGAGCCGGTGGGGTGATCACGGCCCTGCTCACCCTGGCCGAAGCGACGGAGGCGGATTGGGTCGCGTGCGCGCGCAACGACGACGAGCGGCACCTGGCTGCCAGCCATGGCGCAACGGTCACGGTTCCGCTGCTCAATTCCCCCGGCCGGCTGCACTACGCCATGCCCACCAAGGAGCAGTACGACATGTATTACGGGGTGTTCGCCAACCCCGTGCTCTGGTTCATCCAGCATTACCTCTGGGACCTGGGCAACGAGCCCGTCATCGACGATCGCATCCATCAGGCGTGGACGGAGGGCTATGTAGAGGTCAACCGCCAGATGGCGGAGAAGGTGATCTAGGTCGCCCGCGAGGCGCCAAGGCGCCCCCTTGTTCTCGTCCACGACTACCAGCTCTACCTGGTCCCCGCGCTGGTGCGAAAGGCTGTGCCCGCGGCGATGCTCCAGCACTTCGTGCACGTGCCGTGGCCGACGCCGCAGTACTGGAAGGTGCTCCCCAAGCCCATGCGCGACGCGATCCTCGAAGGGCTGCTTGGATGCGACATAGTCGGCTTCCAGTCGAGCCTCGACGTTCGCAACTTCCTTTTAACATGCGAGGAGAACGCCGGGCTCCAGGTGGATGAGCGGGAGCGCGCGGTTTTCTACGGCGGTCGGGTGATCTATGCGCGCCATTACCCGATATCGATAGATGTCGGCACGACATCGAGGCTCGCCGCATCGCGCGGCGTCAAGCGCCAGGAGCGCGACCTGGCGACGTGGCGGCCGTCCCACCTCATCGCGCGCATCGACCGGACGGATCCGTCGAAGAACATCGTTCGCGGATTCATCGCCTATGACAAGCTCCTCCGCTACCACCCCGAGCTGCGCGGCCAGGTTCAGTTCTGGGCCTTTCTACAGCCCTCACGCCAGGACGTCGCGGTCTACAGCCGCTACCTCCGGCAGATCAGGCAGACCGTCGGCCGCATCAACAGCGAGTTCGGTACCGAAACGTGGCTCCCGGTCCGGTTGGAGATTGGCGAGAGCGAGCGCAAGGCCATCGCCTCGCTGAAGAACTTCGACGTGCTGGTGGTCAACCCCGTTTACGACGGGCTCAACCTCGTCGTCAAGGAGGGTGCGCTCGTCAACGCGACCAATGGAGTGATCGTGCTGTCTGAGAACGCGGGCGCTCACGAAGAGCTCCAGTCGCACGTGCTGTCGATCAACCCGTTCGACGTGGAGGCCACGGCGGCCGCGATGTATGCCGGTCTCACGATGGGCTTGGACGAGAGACGGCGCCTGAATGAGGGGGCGCGCGAGGTCGTGCGCAGCAACGACATCACGCGGTGGATCAGCCGACAGGTTCAGGACCTGCGCGACCTGGTCATATCGCCGGCTGTGCGCCCCTAGGACATGCAACCGCATGTCCTAGGCCGGCTACTAGGTGGCCCAGTCCAGGATGCTGCCGAGGAAAGTTGAGGCCTCCGCGGGGCCATCGACGATCAGGTCGCAGTGGTCGAACAGGTCGGACGGCACCTCGGCGGAGCCCACCCCGACGCAGAGGTGCGGGATGGACAGTTTGCTTGCGGTCTCGAAAACCGAGCGGTCGTTTTCATCGTCGCCCATGCAGACAAAGCCCCGCGGCGTGAAGCGGGCCAGCAGGGCCTCCAGCGCATTGCCCTTCCCGGCCTGCGGCGAGTGGACCTCGATCACCTTGCGACCGACACCGCCATAGAGGCCGGTCTGCTCCAGCAGCGGCTGCAGAATTTCCAATATTTGCATACCGCTGATCGGGGCGTTTCGGAAGTGAATCGCGCTGCTCGCGGGCTTGATCTCGATCCACGACCCGGGCGTGGTGCCGAGCAGCTTCGCCGCCTCGGCGTTGAACGTCTTGAGCGCATCCAGCTCGGCACGTCCGGGCGGCGGCAGGCCGCTGTCCCCGATCAGCAGCGCGCCGGGGATGGACACGAGGCCGGCAAGCTCCGGGTTGGTGCGGCTGCTGAGGATGACGACCTGCGCGAGTATGGGTGCCAGCCGCCGGAGCGCGTGCAGTGCCTCCGGAAGGGCCCTGGCAAGCGTCGGCTCGGGAACGATCTCCGCCAGCGTGCCATCGAAGTCTGAGACGAGCAGGAGCTCATCGGGCCGGATCGCCGACAGGGATGAGTCGCGCCAGACCGCGGCGATCTCCCTGGACTGGACGCTCACCCAACCAATCTACGGAGCGGGGCGGTGCCGCTGCACGATCGAAGCGAGCTGCAACCCCTGCGGCAGCGTGCCGAACGAGTGACCCCAGTCCCCGGCCAGGCGCGATGCGCAGAACGCGTCGGCCACGGCCGGGTCGCCGTAACGCACCAAAAGCGACCCCTCGAGCACGACCGCCAACCGCTCGACGAGGCGCCGAGCTCCCGCCTCGGCGCCCGAGCCGTTCGAGAGCTCGCCCTTCAATTCGTCTACGGATCGATCCAGCCTCGGGTCTGAGCCGCGCGCCTGTTCGACCTCCGCGATGAACGCCGTCACCGATTCGGGCTCGCGATCCATCGCACGCAGCACATCCAGGGCGTTCACGTTGCCCGAGCCCTCCCACAACGAGTTGACGGGCGCCTCGCGATAGAGGCGAGGCATGATCGATTCCTCGACGTAGCCGTTGCCCCCGAGGCATTCGAGCGCCTCGGCCGCCAGCGCCACCGCCCGCTTGCAGGTCCAGTACTTGCTCACCGCGAGCGCGAGCCGCCGGAAGTGGGCCTCCTCGGGCTCGGCGGTCCGGTCGTTGGCGCCGGCGAGCCGCATCATCAGGACGGTCGTCGCCTCGGATTCCACCGCGAGGTCCGCCAGCACGTTGACCATGAGCGGTTGCTCGCTCAGGAGGCGCCCGAACGCGCTCCGGTGAGCTGCGTGGTGCGTTGCCTGCGCGACCGCCTGCCGCATCAGCGAGGCGGACCCGATGATGCAGTCCAGCCGCGTGTGGTTGACCATTTCGATGATCGTCCGGACGCCCTTCCCCTCTTCCCCGACCATCCAGGCCAGCGCGTCCTGCAGCTCGATCTCGCTTGAGGCGTTGGAACGGTTGCCCAGCTTGTCCTTCAACCGCTGGATGTGGAACCCATTGCGGCTTCCGTCAGGAAGCACACGCGGGAGCAGGAAGCACGACAGGCCGCCCGGCGCCTGGGCCAGGACCAGGAACGCGTCGCACATGGGCGCGGAGCAGAACCACTTGTGCCCGCTGAGCCGGTGCTCGCCACCCGGTCCGCCCTTGCCGACAGGGGTGGCGAGGGTCGTGTTCGCGCGGAGGTCGGAGCCGCCCTGCTTCTCGGTCATCGCCATCCCGAAGAGGACACCCCGCTTGGTGGAGGGCGGCCGCAGGCCGGGGTCGTAGTCGAGGGTCGTGATCAGCGGTTCCCATTGGGCCGCCAGGTCGGGCTGTTTGCGCAGCGCCGGGATCGAGGCGTAGGTCATCGAGACCGGGCAGCCGTGACCGCCCTCAACCTGCGACCACACGTAGAAGGCGGCCGCCCGCGCCGCATGCGCGCCGGCGCGCGGTTCGCGCCAGGGCAGCGAATGGAGCCCGTGGCCGATCGCCACCTGCATCAGCCGGTGCCAGGCGGGGTGGAACTCGACCTCGTCGATGCGATTGCCGAAACGGTCGTGCGTGTGGAGCTGCGGCGGATTGGCGTTGGCCTGGAAGCCCCAGGCGATCGCCTCCTCCGTCCCCGCCAGCCGCCCCAGCTCACGCACCATGTCCTGCGCCCACGAGCCACCCTCGCGCTCGAGCGCTTCGCGCAGGGGAGCGTCAGAGTCGAACAGGTTGTAGTCGACCAGAGGGGGCGGCTGATTGAGGACCTCAGCCAATGTCGGCCGCCAGCTCGGCGACGAGTCGCAATTGTTGCTTTCGGGTTTCATTGTCAAACGCCATCGGAGAGACGATCAGGGTTTCCACGCCTGCGTCTCGGTACTCGCGGATTCGCTCCCGCGCCAGATCGCGAGGACCGGCGATGCTGACGGCGTCGATAAGCTCGTCCGGCAGGGCCATCGCCGCCTCGCTCTTCTTGCCGGCCAGGTAGAGGTCCTGGACCTCGCGCGCTGCCGCCTCGAACCCATACGACGACACGAGACGGTTGTAGAAGTTCTGCTCCCGTGAGCCCATGCCTCCGATGTACAAGGACAGCATCGGGCGCATCGCGTCGCGCGCGGATTGCGCGTCGTCGCTGATCATCACGTTGACGCTCGGGCAGATCCGGAAGCCATCGAGCGATCTCCCGGCGCGCGCGGCGCCCTCCTCGAGCGGCGCTCGCAGCGTCGAGGTGTGCTCTGGCGAGAAGAACACCGGCAGCCAACCGTCGGCGATCTCGCCCGCCAGCGCGACGTTCTTCGGGCCGAGCACGGCCAGGTAGATCGGGATGTGCTCCTGGACCGGGGCGATGGTGAGCTTGAGCGCCTTGCCCGGCCCGTCCTGCAACGGCAGATCGATCGTTTCTCCGTGGAACTCGACGCGCTGGCGGGCAAGGGCCATCCGCACCACCGCCACGTACTCGCGCGTGCGCTGGAGCTGCTTGCCGAATCGGACTCCGTGCCAGCCCTCCGAGACCTGCGGCCCCGAGGAGCCCAGGCCGAGCAGGAACCGGCCCCCCGACAGCTGGTCGATCGTCGCCGCCGTCATCGCCGTCATGGCCGCGCTGCGGGCGGGGATCTGGAAGATCCCGGCGCCGAGCTTGATGCGGGTCGTGCCGGCCGCCAGCCACGCCAGGACCGTGGCCGCGTCCGAGCCGTACGCCTCCGCCGCCCAGATCGAGTCGTAGCCGAGGTCCTCGGCGGTGCGGGCGATGTCGAGCTGGTCGGCGGCCGTTAGCCCGAAGCCCCAATAACCGACGCTGACACCGAGCTTCACCTATCTATTCTTGATGATCGCGGCTCTCTACCGAAGCAGGAGGTACCCTCTTGGTGGCTGTGCACGCGGGATTCATGTTCATCGGCGCGACCTTTTGGTTGATGATCCTGGGCGCTGCTCGTCGTCTGGGTCGTGCGCTCTCGACCGCCCTCC
>OCZT010002991.1_pt1 | contig 17402 bp, 13 predicted proteins | sample 1539031 | NCBI WGS metagenome assembly OCZT01 (sample SAMEA3539308, study PRJEB22396) | soil metagenome | biome: tundra; feature: field; material: soil | place: USA | collected 2010-05 | depth 0.15 m | reverse complement strand
ATCTTCGACATCGCGCCGGTGAGGAGGATGGTAGTTCCTGTTGGCGCTTCAGAGTAGGCAGAGGGCAGCCATGTGTGGAAGGGAACTAACGGAACTTTTACTGCGAAGCCGAGGAACGCGCCGGCAAAGACGATCAGGCCAAGATGCTCCGGTGTGAAGCGGTGCCAGGCAAGCTTGTCGACTACGGCAGGCATAAGGTGGCCGCTCTGCGCCAGGGCGGCAAGATCGATGAAGTCGAATTGCCTGGTCGCTAGGAAGATGGCTAGGAATGCGAGCAGCATGGCGACGCTGCCGACCATGGTGTAGACGAGGAATTGCGTGGCCGCCCTGGTGCGGTTCGGCCCTCCCCATACCTTGATGAGAAAGAAGGCGGGAATCAGGCTTAGTTCCCAGAAGATGAACCAGTGAAAGAAATTCAACGCGGTGAAGGTTCCGAAGAGACACGCCTGGAGCAGGAGTACGAGCGAAAAATAGAGCGGCACTCGCTCCTGAATTTGCCAAGACGCGACCATCCCGATGGGCACGACGATGGATGAGAGCAACAACATCAGAAGCCCGAGTCCGTCGATTCCGACGTGATACTCCGCGCCCAAGGGAGCGACCCAGAGGTGGCGCTCCTGGAATTGGAGCGCGCCGGATGTGGAATCAAAGTGGAACCACAGGAAAAGGGTGAGCGCGAGCGCGGCGAAACTGAAGGCCAGCGCCGACCAGCGGACTAGATTCTTGTTTCGCCCGAGCGCGAAGAGAACAAGTGCGCCGGCAACTGGGAGGGCGGTCAGGATGCTAAGCATTGGGATGGGGAAGGCGCTCATGCTTTCGCTCCCCAGAGCAGGAATATGACGAGCGCGATGAGCGCACAGCCGATGATGCGCAGGTAGGTCTGAATTCGGCCGCCCTGAAGCAGGGACAGAATCTGGCCGCCGCGCGAGACGCTCTGACAACCGTCGTCAAAACCGCTATTCACAATATTGGTGTCGAAGAAGTCGTCGAGCCAAGCGACACCAAGTACGAAATAGGACACTGTTTGCACCGCACCGTTCCAGACCCATCGATCGAGCCAGTCGCATACCCTGGACCACCAGTTATTCAGGCGAATAAGAGTTGCGCCGTAGAGGGTATCCACGTAGTAAGCGTGGCCAAGGACGGTAAAGATGGATGGCTGGAGTTCGCCTAGCGCATCGGGGGATTCGGCCGTTTCGATCGGCTTGCGCCCGTAGAACCACCAGCCCAGGCCAAGGCCGAGGAAGACGAGGAGCGATGAGGAGAGCATGACCGGAAGAATGCCGGGAGTTGAGAATGCTGCGAAGCTGAACGTGGCCGGTTTGTCCTCAAGGAACGACTGGAACCATGGCCATGCGGGCGTACCGATGAAGCCGAGGAGTATGGCAAACGCAGCGAGAATGACCAGAGGGACCGTCATCACTGCGGGGCTCTCGTGGGGAATGCCTGAGGCGTGATGCGCATCCGCAGAGTGCGAATCTTTGCTCGCCATTGCCAGTCGCGAATTGCCGGCGAATACGTAGTAGACCTGGCGGGTCATATAGAAGGCGGTTAGCAGCGCGCCGAATGCGCCCATGTAGAACGGTGCCTGGGAGATGCTCCAGTTGTGGGCGGCGTGGAGAATTTCGTCTTTGCTCCAGAACCCGGAGAAGAAGAAGGGGAATCCGCAGAGTGCAAGCATGCCGACTGCGTAGGCCGCAAAGGTTATGGGCATGTATTTTCGCAGCCCGCCCATGCGCCGAATGTCCTGCTCATCGGAGCAGCCGTGGATGACGGAGCCAGCGCCGAGGAAGAGTAGCGCCTTGAAGAAGGCGTGAGTGATGAGGTGGAACATGCCGACGGCTACGCCACCGACGCCGAGGCCCATCATCATGTAGCCAAGTTGCGAGACGGTGGAGTAGGCGAGGATTCGCTTGATGTCGTATTGCGCCACGGCGATGGTCGCGCCGAAGACGGCGGTGAATGCGCCTATCCAGGTGACGACTTGCAGGGCGATGGTTGGAGTGAGGAGCGTGCCCGCGTGGGCGCCCATCAGGGGATAGACGCGCGCGATGAGAAAGACTCCGGCGGCAACCATGGTCGCCGCGTGGATGAGCGCGCTGACGGGCGTTGGGCCTTCCATTGCGTCGGGCAACCAGACGTGCAAGGGGACCTGACCGGACTTACCTGCCGCACCGCAAAAGATAAGAATCCCGATGGCTGCGGAGGCGGTCATCCCCAAAATGGTCGTCTGTGCTACCAGATGGGTGAGAGATGACTGCTCGAGGCATCCGGCGCCGCCATCGTAGAGGAGGAGCGTGCCTGTCTGTGCGTAGAGCCAGACCATGCCGATCAGAAATCCGAGATCGCCGATACGGGTGACGATGAAGGCCTTTTTCGCGGCGGCTGCAGCTTCGGGTTTGGCATACCAGAAGCCGATGAGTAGATAGGAGGTGAGGCCGACGATCTCCCAGCACATGAAGAGCAGGAGCAGGCTATTCGCGATGACGACGCCGAGCATGGCTCCTGCGAAGAGCGCCATGAAGCAGAAGAAGCGCGTGAAGTTCTCGTCGTGGGCCATGTATCCGACGCTGTAGATGAAGATGAGCAGGCCTACTAATGTCACCATCACCAGCATGACAGCGGTGAGCGGATCGAGCATCCAGCCGAGTTTGAGCCACTCATTGCCAAACTGGAACCAGCGGACGTTTTGGGTGAGTACAACTTCTCCGCCGCGATTTCCGAGCACGTGGGCAAACGCACAAAGGGAGAGGAGGAACGACAGTGCCATGGAGCCGATGGCGAGGGAAGCGGCAGCGATGCGGCTCCGCTGTTTCAGTAAAGCGTTGATTCCCGCCGCAAATGTCGGCAATACGGGTACCAGCCAAAGGTTTTGAACGATCCAGGTCATTGAGTCTCAGCGAAGCTTTAGAAGAACGGTTGAGGGATTGCGGTAATGTTGTGTGACTGCGATTTGTGATTCTGCATGGAGAACTAGTTACGAGCTTTTCTCAGCCTTTCAGGGAGTTCATTTGGTCTAAGTCAGTTGTCTTGGAATGACGGTAAGCGGCAAGGATGATAGCCAGTCCAACCGCGGCTTCCGCGGCTGCGACACTGATCGAGAAAATTGCGAACATGATTCCGGTCAGTTTCGCGGGGGCGGGGCCATAACGCCAGAATGCGATGAAGTTGAGGTTCGCGGAGTTGAGCATGAGTTCAATTCCGATGAGAACGAGGATTGCATTGCGCCGGGTCAAGGCACCTGCGAGCCCGATTGAAAAGAGAAGGGCCGACAAGAGGAGGTAGCTTTGCAGGGAACTCATTTAGTTTCCTCTCTGCGGTCCATCGCGATGACAACGGCGCCGATGAGGGCCGCGGTCAGCAGCAGGCCCATGATCTCGAGTGGAAGGACAAATTGATGCATCAGCGCGTCGCCAATTTGTTGCACGGAGACTTCAGGTTCTGGCGGCAATCCCTGTGTGGACGCCGCGCTAGAGCAGATTGCCCAGGCCAGGACAGCAAAGACGGCGGCGGCGACCACGCTGCCCAGTAGCCAGAACGAAGAGTAGGTGGGTGGCTTTGCGGGCAGTGGGGTGTGCGTCATCATAATGGCGAAGACGGCAAGGATTGCCACTGCGCCGACGTAGACCATGATCTGCGTGAGCCCGACGAATTGCGCATCGAGTTGGAGATAGATTGCGGCTACTCCGGCAAAGCCTACCGTTAGCGCCAACACGCAGTGGACTGCGTTGCGCAGGCCCATGGCTGCCGCCGTTCCGGCGACTGTAATAACGGCGAGGATAAGAAAAGTTACTGTCATTTCGATAACTCGATACTTGTTACAACTAGATTCGTATTACAAAAACCGAAGCTTGACCTACGCGTTGATAACTTCATTTGGCAAATTGATACGTGCGTACCTGGAATTTCTTATTTCTTTTTAGACCTTGACCCAGCAGGACACAGGGAACGGCCACGATGGCAGTGCACACCAGCCATCGCAAAACTCCCGCGGGCATGAAATGCCAGATTCCGGCGTCGAGCATATTGAGCAGGGCCATGGGGAGTATGAATTCCCATGCCAGACTCATCAGTTGATCCATGCGCAGGCGGGGGAGAGTTCCTCGGATCCAGATGAATCCCGCAATCAGCGCCAGAAGCTTTGCAAAGAACCAGACATAGGAAGGAATCCATGTGAGGAAAGAGAACGGCGCGGACCATCCGCCGAGGAATAGCGTGATTGCCATTCCGCTGGTGGCAAACATGCCGAGGTATTCTCCCAGGAAGAAAAGCGCGAATTTGAAGCCGGAGTATTCGATGTAGTAGCCGGCGATGATCTCCGACTCGCCTTCGGGTAGATCGAATGGCGAGCGGTTGGATTCGGCAGTCGCGGCGATCATGAAAAGCGCGAAACCGACCACTCCCCAGGGAGTGAAGACGAACCAGTGCGGCCAGATTCCGGTATAGCCGGCTTGCTTGTCGACTATTGCGACGGTAGAAAGCGACCCAGCCTGCATGATGGCAACGATGGAGGCCAGAACGAGCGGCACTTCATAACTGATCATTTGCGCGATGGCGCGCATCGCACCTAGCAAGGAGTACTTACTGCGGCTGGACCAGCCAGCCATGAACACCGCAAGTTCCACGACTGAGCCGACCGCAAAAAAGTAGAGCACGCCGGCGTTCATATTCACGAGTACCATGTTTCGGCCAATGGGGAGCACGGCATAGCCCAAGAAGGATGCCGCCGCCAGGAGCACGGGCGCGAGAAAGTGCACAGCGTGGTCCGCGGTGAGCGGGACAATATCTTCCTTGGTCAGCGACTTGATTGCGTCGGCGATGGGCTGAAAAAGGCCATAAGGGCCTGTTCGGTTTGGGCCGTAGCGGTTTTGAAGTCTTCCCAGGCCTTTGCGTTCGAGCCAGGTGGTGATGGCGAACAGAAGCGGAAACCCGATGAGGACCGGCACAACGGAGAGGATCGCGGAACAGATGGGCTGAGCGCTGGCTGGGACGAAGCCCAGCAGCCATTGCTTGGTGAGGACGAAGATCTGATCGAGCGCCTGGGTCATTGTGTTTCACCGCCGACAGGTTGCTCTTGCGCTGCGGGGGCGACCTTGGCCTCAGCAGCGGCTTTCGCCTCGGTGGCCGCCTTCGCCTTCGCTTCCGCCTTGGCTCGCTCTTCGGCGAAGTGCGCATCGACAGCCGCAGCTTCCGTGGGGTGAATTGCGTTGTAGTATTCGTTGGATTTCGCCAGTCGCTCTTTATCCAGCAGAAGGTCACCGAAACGGTCGTCCGTGCTCAGGTCGTAGTCCACGTCCATCTTGATGGCATCGAACGGGCAGACTTCGACGCAGATCTGACAGCTCATGCAGACGGAGATATCGATGTTGAAGACCGCCGGGTAGAATTGCGGTTTGCCCACGGCATCCGGCTTTTTGTCCGCGCTCTTCTTGATGAGGATGCACTTCGGCGGGCATTCCTTTTCGCATATCTGGCACGCGACACAGCGCATCCCCTTGTCCCAGTCCGGCCCGTCGTAGACGAGAAACGGGAAGCTGCGCGCCGCCTCGATCTGCGGCAGGCGCTCCTCCGGATACTGGACCGTGGTCAGCCGATCTTTGCCGACGTAGCTGCCGAAGAAGTTGCGGGCAGTCTCCACCAATCCTTTCAGGATGCCTTCACCAACCACTGCTGCTCCTCCGCGTGTGCGTTCTCATCGATCCACCTCGCCCAGCACGATGTCGACGCTTCCCAAAATTGCTACAACGTCCGCGACGTTCTGACCGATACAGAGGTCTTCAAGGACGGTCAGGTTGATGAGGCTGGGCGGACGGACGCGATAGCGATATGGATTCAGCGAACCGTCGCTGATGAGGTAGAAGCCAAGCTCGCCCTTGGGTGATTCGATTCTTCCGTAAGCTTCGCCGGGCTTCGGGCGGAATCCGCGAATCCTCATCTTGGGGTCGACGATGGGACCGGCGGGGATATCGCGCATCGCCTCGTTGAGAATCTTCAGCGACTCGCGCATCTCGAGGAAGCGGATCATGTAGCGGTCGTAGACGTCGCCGTGGGCGCCGAGAGGGATACGAAAGCTGAAGCGTTCGTAAATGCTGTATTGGTCGACTTTGCGGATGTCGTAGTTGACGCCGCTCGCTCGCGCCATCGGGCCGCTCATGCCGGCGTTTATGGCCAGCTCTTTTGATAGCACGCCGACGCCCTGGGTGCGCTCCATCAGAATCTCGTTGCTGACGAGGAGATTTTCGTATTCATCCAGGAATCGCGGGAATTCGCGGACTACGTTCTGGGCCTGCTCCAGCCAGCCGGCGGGCATGTCGACACGACAGCCGCCGAAGCGCATGTAGTTGCACATCATACGCGCGCCGGTGAGCGCTTCGAAGAGGTCGAGGATCTTTTCGCGTTCGCGGAAGGCGTACATCAGCGGGGTGCCGCTGGCGCCCATGTCCTGCAACAGGAACCCGAGCAGGCTCGCGTGGTTCTGTAGCCGGGTCAGTTCGCCGGTGATGACGCGGAGGTATTCGGCGCGTTCCGGAACCTGGATGCCGGCGAGTTTTTCGACCGCGAGGGCGTAGCCCCAGTTGTTGGTGATGGAGCAGATATAGTCGAGGCGATCGGTGTACGGCATCGAGCCGAGATAGGTCTCGTTCTCGGCGATCTTTTCGTGGTTGCGATGCAGGTAGCCGAAGACCGGCTTCAGCTTGACCACGCGTTCGCCGTCCAGCACGACGTTCATGCGAAAGACGCCGTGCGTAGAGGGATGTTGCGGCCCCATCGAAATCTCCAGCAACTGTTCTTCCCCGCTGTCGTTCGTAGGTTCCAGCAAGGACTGGGCCGAGGGGTAGGTGGAGGTGCTCATCTCCCTCCCGCTTCGGCAAGGTGTTGGTTCGCCCGCTGCAACACTTGATCGTGCGCCGTCGGCTCGTATTCGAAATCATCCGGATCGACGTAATCTCTGCGCATCGGATGGTCCACAAATCCGTCCCACATCAGGATGCGGCGCAGGTCGGGGTGTCCGTCGAAGATGACTCCGTAGAGGTCGAAAATCTCTCGTTCCTGGAACTCGGCGCTGCGCCAGATTGGCGTGAACGAGGGCAGATGAACGGCGTCATCGCGGTCCTGGGTGCGCATTCGCAGCGGAAGCGGGCCGTACTTCTTCTCCTGCGAGAAGAGGTGATAGACGACTTCGAGGTATCCGGGGATTGTGGTCTTGTGGACTTCTTCGATTTCTTTCTCTACTCCATCCACGAGTTGCTTAACTTTCACCTTCTCGGATGTTTCTTTGGGCAGCCAATCGATGCCGGTGACGTTCGAGCAATAGTCGAAGCGCAGGTCGGAGGCATCGCGCAGAAACCGGGCTACGGCGAAGGCATGTTCGCCATCGACCAGGAGGGAGTGCTGGGCCGACGGGCTGGCGTTCGTCACCAGCTCCAGACGGCAGCCGGGGACGTTGGCTTCGAGTTCGGATTTAATCGTTTCGATGTTCATCCGTGCCTGCCTGCGTAATTTGGACCAGCGGTGCTTTCCATACTGCCGGGTTCTGGGTTGGTTCTAGATCATGCGCGCCAAAGCTAGGGACGATGAACTCGCTGGCCTCGCTGGCGTTCAGATGGCGGGGCCTGGTCTCCCCGGTTAGCTGTTGTTCGTCGATCTTCTTCTGCAACATCATGAATGCGTCGATCAGGGCCTCCGGGCGCGGTGGGCAGCCGGGAATGTAGACGTCCACGGGGATGTAGCGGTCAATCCCTTTCAGGACGTTGTAGCCCTGCTTGAATGGGCCGCCGGAGATGGCACACGCGCCCATGGAGATGACGTACTTTGGCTCCGGCATCTGGTTATAGAGGCGGACGACCTGGGGAGCCATTTTCTTGGTCACGGTGCCGGCGACGATCATCAGGTCAGCTTGCCGCGGAGAGGGGCGGAAGACTTCGGCGCCGAATCGCGCCAGGTCGTAGCGCGCCATGGTGGTGGCAATCATCTCGATGGCGCAGCAGGCCAGGCCGAAGTTTAGCGGCCACAGAGAGCTCTTGCGGCCCCAGTTGTAGAGATCCTGTAGGGTCGTCGCAAAGATGCCCTGCTTGCTCAACTCGGCCTTTAGTTTTTCATCCACCCCAAAATCCTTGATTCCGAATTGGTTGAGAGCGTTGGTGCAAGAGGAGCCGACACTTCCAGTGGCTATGTCCAGACCAATACGTTCTTCTGATAGGCCCAGACCAATCCTTCGATCAGCAAGAGCAGGAACACGAGCATGGCGATGGATTCTCCGGCGGAGAAGCCCGTAAACGCCACCGCAAACGGCAAAACAAAGACAGCTTCTACATCGAAAACGAGAAAAATGATCGCATACAGGTAATAGCCCGGCTTGAACTGGATCCAAGCATCGCCTTCGGATTCGAGCCCGCACTCGTAGACGGCGTTCTTGCTTGGGCCGGGCTTGTGCGGGGAAAACTTTTTTGCCCAAATCCATGCCAGCAACAGCGGGGTCAGGGCGAACGCGACCGCCGCCAGGAGCAGTACAATGACGGGCAGATAAAGGCCGTTGGTCATAGCTGGCTCTACTGTAGCAGACCTCCAAGCCGAGACTTGTGACCACGCTCACATCTTTCCCGCGTCCCCCGACCGCAGAATGGGAAGGGTCTTTTGAAGGGGAAAAATGACAGAACAGCAAACGGTGATTCTTGACGGGAATGAAGCGTGTGCTTCCGTAGCTTACCGACTGGCGCAAGTAATCACGATTTATCCGATTACACCGTCTTCCACGATGGCGGAGTGGGCCGATCAGTGGAAGGAAGAGGGGCGGAAGAACATCTGGGGCACGATCCCGGTTGTCGTCGAGATGCAGAGCGAAGGCGGGGCGGCTGGTGCGATGCACGGCGCCCTGCAGGCGGGAGCCACGAGCACCACGTTCACCTGCTCTCAAGGCCTGCTGCTGATGATTCCGAACATGTACAAGATCGCTGGAGAGCTTACCTCCAACGTGATTCACGTGACCGCGCGCGCCCTGGCTACGCATGCACTCTCGATCTTTGGCGACCAGTCTGACGTGATGGCCTGCCGGTCGACGGGATATGCCATTCTGGCGTCGGACTCCGTGCAGGAGGCTGCCGACCTGGCTCTGATCGCCCACATCTCCACGATGGGTTCGCGCGTCCCGTTCCTCCATTTCTTTGACGGCTTCCGCACGTCGCACGAGATTAACAAGGCGTTCGCGATCTCCGACGAGACGATTCGAGCCTTGCTGGACGAAGAATTTGTGTTGGGCCATCGCTCGCGGGCCCTCACTCCTGACAACCCGATCCTCCGGGGCACGGCGCAGAACCCGGACGTGTTCTTCCAGGCCCGCGAGGCCGCAAATCCCTATTACCTGGCCTGCCCCACGATCGTTCAGAACGCGATGGACGCTTTCGCCAAACAGACCGGCAGGGCCTACCATCTGTTCGATTACGTTGGCGCTCCCGATGCAGACCGCGTGATTGTTCTGATGGGTTCGGGTGCCGGCGCTGTCGAAGAGACGATCAAGTATCTCAACGCGCAAGGCGAGAAGCTTGGCTTGCTCAAGGTCCGGCTGTACCGGCCCTTTGCCTCCGAGGCCTTCCTTGCGGCTTTGCCGGCCACAGTCAAGTCGATAGCGGTGCTGGACCGCACGAAAGATTCAGCCGCGCTTGGCGAACCGCTGTACCAGGATGTGATTACGGCCTTCAGCGAGGCGTTTTCCAGTGGCACCGCGCCCTTTGCTCAGCAGCCCCGGATTATCGGCGGACGCTACGGCCTTTCGTCCAAGGAATTCACCCCAGCCATGGCAAAAGGGGTGTTCGACGAGTTGAAGCAGCCGCGTCCGAAGAACCACTTCACCATCGGCATTCACGACGATGTGACCCATACCAGCCTCGCCTTCGATCCGGAGTTTTCGACCGAAGACCCGCGTACGGTGCGCGCTCTGTTCTACGGGCTAGGTTCCGATGGAACGGTTGGGGCGAATAAGAATTCCATCAAGATCATCGGTTCGGAGACCCCGGGCTACGCGCAGGGCTACTTTGTCTACGACTCGAAGAAATCCGGGTCGGTCACGACGTCGCATCTGCGGTTTGGCCCAGACCCGATCCTCTCGACCTACCTCATCACCAAGGCCAACTTTGTCGCATGCCACCAGTTCCAGTTCCTGGAGCGGATGGACATTCTTGCCGCGGCTGCTCCCGGGGCGGTTTTCCTGCTCAACGCCCCTTACGGGCCAGATGAGATATGGAACCACCTGCCGCGAACGACGCAGGAGACCATCCTCAAGAAGAAACTCCAGCTCTATGTCATTGATGGCAATACGGTGGCGCGGGAGACAGGGATGGGCAACCGGCTCAACACCATCATGCAGACCTGCTTCTTTGCGATCAGCGGAGTGCTGCCGCCTGATGAAGCCATTGCGCAAATCAAGAAGTCAATCAAGAAGACCTATGGCAAACGTGGGGATGCGGTGGTGCAGCAGAATTTTGCTGCGGTCGATGCTGCGGTTGCCAGCCTGCATAAGGTGAATCTGCCGGACAAGATCACCGCATCGTTTGACATTCTTCCCACGCTGCCTCGGGAGGCGCCAGCGTTCGTTTACAACGTTCTAGGCGAGATGGCCGCAGGTCGCGGCGACTTGCTTCCTGTAAGCGCGTTGCCGCCTGGGGGCACGTTCCCCACCGGGACCTCGAAGTGGGAGAAGCGCAATATCGCGCAGATGATTCCGGTCTGGGATGAAGAGCTCTGCATCCAGTGCGGCAAGTGCGTGATGGTCTGTCCTCACGCCGTCATCCGCGCCAAGGTGTACGACACGGCGCTGCTGGCAAACGCTCCCGAGACCTTCAAGAGCGCCAAGCCGAAGTGGAAGAACATGGAGCAGGAGCTCTACACGCTGCAGGTGGCTCCGGAGGATTGCACCGGATGCTCGCTGTGCGTCGAGATCTGCCCGGTGAAGAGTAAGAGCGAGGCCAAGCACAAGGCCATCAACATGCAGATGCAGGCCCCCTTGCGCGAGGCAGAAGCGAAGAACTGGAGCTTCTTCGAGTCTCTGCCAACGGTCGATCGCGGCCGTCTCTCGCACACGCAGGTCAAGGATATTCAACTTCTTGATCCGCTCTTTGAGTTCTCGGGCGCGTGCGCTGGCTGTGGTGAAACGCCTTACCTGAAGCTGCTCACGCAGCTCTTCGGCGATCGGCTTTACATCGCGAACGCCACTGGCTGTTCGTCGATCTATGGCGGCAATCTGCCCACTACGCCTTACACCATCAACGATCGCGGACGCGGCCCAACCTGGTCGAACTCGCTGTTTGAAGACAATGCCGAGTTTGGTCTGGGCATGAGGCTCGCTCTCGACCAGCAGAAAGGGTATGCCGAGAATCTTCTGGGGCGACTTGCGCCGACCCTCGGTGACGATCTGGTGACCTCTATCCTGACCGCCAGTCAGTCCAAGGAAAGCGACATCGATGCACAGCGGGAGCGAGTGCGCCTGGTCCGCGAAAAGCTGGCAGGGGTGAACTCCGCGGAAGCCCGCGCCATGCTGACCGTCGCCGACTCCCTGGTGCGCAAGAGCGTCTGGATTGTGGGCGGCGACGGCTGGGCGTACGACATTGGCTTTGGCGGGCTCGACCACGTGCTTGGGTCGGGTCAAAACGTCAAGGTATTGGTGCTCGACACGGAGACCTACTCGAATACCGGCGGACAAATGTCAAAGGCAACACCTCGGGGCGCCGTGGCGAAATTTGCTGAAGGAGGCAAGCCGAACAGCAAGAAGGATCTGGCGATGGAAGCCGTCAGCTATGGCTCGGTCTACGTCGCGCGCGTCGCGATGGGCGGCAGCGACATGCAGACGGTCAAGGCGTTCCAGGAGGCGGAGGCCTACAACGGCCCGGCGATCATCATCGCCTATAGCCACTGCATCGCGCATGGGTATGACCTCACCTACGGGATGGAACAGCAGAAGAATGCGGTTATCTCCGGCTATTGGCCGCTGATGCGCTACAACCCAGCGCTGCGTGCAGAGGGCAAGAATCCCTTCCAGCTCGACTCGAAGGCGCCTTCGATCCCGCTCAAGCAGTACAGCTATCACGAGGCCCGTTACACCATGCTTGCGCGCAGCCATCCGGACGTTGCGAAGAAGCTGCTGCAGGAAGCACAGGACGATGTGGAGCGCTCGTGGAGGGTTTACTCCGGCCGTGCGGCCATGCCCGGCCGTTCTGAATCTCCCCATATTGCGCCTCCCGAACCAGAGGGGAAGATTGCGCCTCTCGGAACTGGTGGTCACTAAATGATGGATCTCACAACTGCGTATCTCGGACTCAAACTAAAAAATCCGCTTGTGGCTTCTTCCTCGCCGCTGACTGAATCGCTGGAGAACATTCAGCGCCTGGAAGAGGCCGGGACGGCAGCCGTGGTACTTCCTTCGATATTTGAAGAGCAACTCACACTGGAGAGTAATGCGCTGGACCAGGACCTCTCCCGCGGTACGGAATCCTTCGCGGAATCGCTTAGCTATTTTCCGGCGTACGAAGACTTCCGCCATGGGCAGGATGTCTACCTCAGCCAGATTCGCCGCGCCAAGAGCGCTTGCAGTATTCCCATCCTGGCCAGCCTGAACGGGGCTACAGCCAGCGGATGGGTGCGGTTCGCGAAAGAGATCGAACAGGCAGGAGCGGACGCGATCGAATTGAACACCTATTCACTGGCCACCGGATATAGCGACACCAGCGCCACGATTGAAAAGGGAATCGTCACACTGGTGCGCCAGGTAAAGGAAGCCACGAAAATCCCGATTGCGGTAAAGCTCTCTCCGCAGTACACGAGCATTCCGCACCTGGCGATGGAACTCGATCGTGTCGGTGCCGACGGACTTGTGCTGTTCAACCGCTTCTATCAGCCGGATTTCGATATCGACAACCTTGTAGTGAGCCCGAAGCTCACGCTGAGTCGTCAAGAAGAGTTGTTGCTCAGGCTGCATTGGGTCGCGATTCTCTACGGAGATGTGCGCGCAGATCTGGCAGTCACCGGCGGCGTTCACACCGCGGAAGGCGTTTTGAAGTCCATCATGGCCGGGGCCCAGGTAGCCATGACGGCGTCGGCCCTGCTGTCCAAGGGCATCTCGCATATAACAACGATGCAGAACGATCTTGTTCGCTGGATGGAGGAGCATGAGTACGAGTCGATACGGCAGATGCGCGGTAGCCTCAGTCGCCGGGCGGTTCCGGATCCCTCCGCATTTGAACGGGGCAATTACATCAAGACTCTGAGCAGCTACACCCTGCGTCAGACAGCGTTGCAATAACGATTGAGAAAGGGAATGCTCTGCGGGACTGTCTTTGACGTTGAGGTGGCGGAGACTTGTGACCCAAACCTACGTGCGATGGCACACGCAACTTCTGTGTCATCCGCACTTGATTCTCGGTCGCTTGCATAAAGCGTTATTTTTCAATATTTTACGGAAGATCAACGGACTCGTGCAACATAGCTGGAATCGAAATCTACACCTGTCACCGGGCCTGGCTGGAATACAATAAAAAATAGGTGGAAGCTGCCGAGATACCGATAGGCGCACGACTAGGGACCATACTCTAGGGTGCGAGGGCAAGGCAGCTTGGATATGAGAGTGGTGATCGTATGCTTGCCTGGAGTCTGCGATTGAAAGGCATCTACACATGGAAGGGATTCGTTCTTAAATGACTACCAGTCAAGTTTTGACACAGGCCGAGCCAACATCGGAGCCTGTGGGTGATGTAAAACCGATCGTCAACGATTTTTCAATTCAGATTGCAACGGTCAATGGCTCCGGTTCGCAGTCCGCTAACAGCGTTCTCCTGCGCAGCATCTTCCGCATGGGCGTTCCCGTCTCAGGAAAGAATCTCTTTCCTTCGAATATCGCGGGACTTCCCACCTGGTACACCATTCGCGTCAGCAAGAACGGTTGGGTCGCGCGCAAGACCGACATCGATGTTCTGATCGCGATGAACGCGGAGACCGCGCGCGAAGACGTTCTTTCGCTCGGTGCCGGCGGCGCAGTGATCTATGACGAGTCGCTGAAACTCAATGAACTGCGCTCGGACCTGACGTACTATGCGGTGCCCTTCGACCAACTCGCCGCCACGACCGGGGCGGAAGCGAAGCTTCGCAAGCTGGTCAAGAACATGGTCTACGTGGGCATCGCCGCAAATCTGCTTTCCATTGATATGGAGTCTGTCGAAAAGACGGTCCGCAAGCAGTTTGCCAAAAAGGTGAAGGCAGCAGAGCTGAACCTGGGCGCCGTCCGCGTCGGGTTCGATTATGCTGCGAGCACGCTGACCAAGCAGGATCCTTATGTTGTCGAGCGGATGAATGCCACGGCAGGCAAGATCATCATCGATGGCAATGCCGCGGCCGCGCTGGGAGCCATCTTCGCCGGTGTCACCGTAGTTCCGTGGTATCCGATCACACCGTCGTCGTCGGTCATCGAGAACCTCATCGACCTTCTGAAGAAGTACCGCGTCGGCCCAGATGGCAAGGCTAGCTTTGCTGTCGTGCAGGCCGAGGACGAACTCGCCGCAATCGGCATGGTTCTCGGAGCAGGATGGGCAGGCGCGCGCTCGATGACTGCGTCGTCCGGCCCGGGCATCTCGCTGATGACGGAGTTTGCCGGGCTCGGTTACTACGCCGAGATTCCCGGCGTCATCTTTGACATTCAGCGCACGGGACCCTCCACCGGTTTGCCCACGCGCACCTCGCAGGCCGATCTCACGTTCGTCGCGGGACTCTCCCACGGCGACACGAAGCACGTGATCCTGCTGCCGGGAACGGTGAAGGAGTGCTACGAATTTGGCCTGGAGGCGTTTGAGCTTGCGGAACATTTGCAGACGCCCGTCTTTGTTCTCTCGGACCTCGATCTGGGGATGAATAACTGGATGTCGGAGCCCTTCGATTATCCGGAAAAGCCAATCTCGCGTGGCAAGGTGCTCGACGCCAAGCAATTGGAAGAACTCGGCGGCTTCGGCCGGTACAAGGACGTTGATGGCGATGGGATCCCATACCGCACGCTACCGGGGACGGATCATCCTGCCGCTGCCTACTTCACTCGCGGCTCAGGCCACAATGAGAAGGCGCTGTATTCGGAGCGTCCCGAGGATTACGAGAACAACATGCTGCGGCTCGCGCGGAAGTTCGAGACCGCAAGAACGTTGGTACCGAAGCCCACGATCGAGGGCCCCGGCAAGGAGAAGGTTGGAATCATCGCATTCGGCACTAGCCACTGGGCGGTGATCGAGAGCCGCGACCAGCTCGAGCGCGAAAATCAGATTGCTACAGATTACCTTCGCGTCCGCGCCTTCCCATTCACAAAGGAGATTCACGAGTTTGTCGCTCAGCATGATCGGGTCTACGTGGTGGAGCAGAACCGCGACGCCCAAATGTTGAGCCTTTTGAAGATCGATCTTGATCCGGTCCAGACGGTGAAGCTGCATTCAGTTTTGCACTTCAACGGACTGCCCATCGACGCACGCTCGGTCACTGCCGCAATCGCCACACAAGAAGGAGCATGCAAGTAATCATGTCGACCACGCCAGTCACACCAAAGCCAATCAAGACGAATCGCATCGGACTCCAGATTCTGGATTACCGGGGCGGCAAGACCACACTCTGCGCCGGTTGCGGGCACAATGCCATCTCTGAACGCATTACGGAAGCGTTTTATGAGATGGGGATCCAGCCCGAGCGCGTGATGAAGATGAGCGGCATTGGCTGCTCCTCCAAATCGCCCGCGTACTTCATGTCGCGCTCATTTAGCTTCAACTCCGTCCACGGCCGTATGCCTTCGGTTGCCACGGGCGCGCTGCTTGCCAACAAGACCATGCGGTCCATCGGCATCAGCGGCGACGGCGACACCGCATCGATCGGAATGGGCCAGTTCATTCACCTGATGCGCCGCAATGTCCCCATGATCTACATCATTGAAGACAACGGCGTGTACGGACTCACCAAGGGCCAGTTCTCCGCGACTGCCGACATTGGATCGAAGTTGAAGACGGGCGTCGTCAATGATCTGCCGGCGATTGACATCTGTGCGCTGGCCATCCAGATGGGCGCGACGTTTGTCGGGCGCTCGTTCTCTGGCGATAAGAAGCAGCTCTCCACCATGCTGAAGGCCGCGCTCTCGCACCAGGGAACAGTCCTTCTGGATGTGATCTCCCCCTGCGTCACGTTCAACGACCACGAGGGCTCAACCAAGAGCTACAAGTACATGCAGGAGCATGAAGAGGCGGTCAGCGAAGTCGGCTTCGTACCTTACTTCGAGGACATCGCTGTCGAATATGATGCCAGCACCACGGTGGACGTCCGGCTGCACGATGGATCTCACATGCGCCTCCGCAAGATACACGAAGACTACGACCCTACCGACAGGGCGAACGCCGTCAAGATGCTGATGGAAGTGCACGAAAAGGGCGAGGTGCTGACTGGCGTGTTTTACGTTGACACGCAGAAGCCGGACTTCACCAATCTGCTCAACCTGGTCGACGAGCCTCTGGCCACGTTGCCGCAGGAGCGTACGCGCCCCGGTCGCGAAGTTCTGACTGCGATCATGGAAGCGCACTTCTAGACGATTGCCGGTCTGGAGCATTTGGCCGGGGCGATGTCGAGGTGGTTCTGGCAACTCGACGGGCCTCGGTCCGACTGGAAGTGCTCACAAAAACTGCTGCTCATCTGGTAGACTCAATGAGTCGTTGTGTTGGAAGGTCTCGGTGGCCAAGACGCCGAGGGCGAGTCCAATGCAACGGCAAGGTAGAACAAGGCGAAAGTAGCGAGACTCGCGAAACCGCTCATTCTATGTGATATTTTGCTCAAGTTGTTGTAAGACAACCTGGGGACGTAGCTCAGTTGGTTAGAGCGCTGCCCTGTCACGGCAGAGGTCGCGGGTTCGAGCCCCGTCGTCCCCGCCATACATTCCAAAGCACTTAGGAGTGTTTGGCGAAGAGAAACAAGGGCACAAAAAGGGCACAATAAGAAATTAGTCCCTTTCGGCCGACGTGGCAATAGACCTTGAAAAGGGCTCCCCTAGCGGGGAGCCCTTTCGTTTTATTGTGACGACTAGCTGGCCTTTGCGGGCAGGACGAAGATGCCGGAAGCGTGGTTGAGTGCCAACCTTTTGGCCTCGAGGTTGCCATGCTGGTACACATCGAGCATCCTGCTCGATGCATGCCCCATGATCTCCTGCACAATCTTCCTGTCTTCTTTTTTGTCTCCCAGCAGCGACGCGAGGGAATGCCTGAACGTGTTCCAGCCTACAAGCTTGGTGATCTTGGCTCGTTCCGCCGCAGGGCGGATGTGATCCGCCAGGGCAGACTCTGGCCAGTAGGGACGCTTGCCTTTCGTGTATGGCGATGCGAACACCCAATCGTCATCCTGGTTGTACGGGGTGA
>OCZT010002990.1_pt1 | contig 17406 bp, 13 predicted proteins | sample 1539031 | NCBI WGS metagenome assembly OCZT01 (sample SAMEA3539308, study PRJEB22396) | soil metagenome | biome: tundra; feature: field; material: soil | place: USA | collected 2010-05 | depth 0.15 m | reverse complement strand
GAGGTCCGCCGTGACCTGTCGCGCCTGGCTGGAATTGACGCGAGAGAGCTTCTCGAGATCCAGCTTGGAGATCAGGGACTGGTGTATTTCCGATTTGAATTTCTCGAGATCCAGCACTTGCACGGCAACACCATCCATAAAATCAGGGACTTCACCCAAAAATGCTCAAAAGTCGTTTCTTCTTTTCCGGGACGTCAGAGACACCGCATGCGGCTTTCGCCATTTGATTGATGACGCGCGAAATTGGCTGGTCACTCGTAGCCAAAGGAGTGGCCGTGTTCTGCGATCTCAATGCGGTGCCATGGTCGCTGGGAATCTTCCACTGGGCCGGCTTGGTAAGGGCCTTTGTGATGTGCTCTTCATCGACTCCGAGCAGCGAAGGCTCGTACCGATTGAGTACGATCTCGAGCTTGGGGAGGACACGATTGAAGAGTTCGGTGACGAGACGGTTGGAGTTGCGCAGTTCCGGAATGCCCACCTGCGTGACCATGTAGATGGTAGTGGCCTCAGCAAAGACTGAGGTACCGGCAAGGTCGAGCCTTGATCCGGTGTCAATGACCACGTTGTCGAATTCACTCCGCGCGATGGCGATCAGGCGGTCGATGGCGTCGCCGGGGGCATCAAATTTGGTCATCTTGCCGGGCGCCGCCAGAACGGACAATCCAGGGTTGTATTTGCGCAACAGCTTAGAGAGGAAATTTGAATCCAACCGGCCCGCATTCTGAAGGGCATCCACGGTGGAGTATTGACCATCGACCCCGAGCGTAAGAGCTGCGTCGCCAAAGGGCAGATCAAGATCGATGAGGAGAGTGCTTTGGCCTGACTCGCGGGCGAGCATGATGGCGAAGTTACTGGCGAGGAGCGTGACTCCGGAGCCGCCTTTGGCGCCGAAGAATACCAACAACCTGCCGCCTGTCTTCTTTGACGAGCGCGTGGCAGGACGGCGGACCGAGGCACGTACCAGGGCCTCAGCCAGAGCGCCGTTCGTGAAGGGTAAAGTTAGAAACTCACGGGCGCCTGCGCGCATGCAGCGGAGCATCATATCCGGATCGGCGTGGCCCGAACAGACCATTACGGTAGCTGAAGCGTAGCCGCAAATGGTCTCCAACAGGTCGAGAGCATACTCCGGATTGCTATCCAGATCGATGATGACAACATCGTGATTTTGTTGCATCAACCGGGGAATTTCGTCGACTTCAGGGTAGCCGGAGTACTCGCGTGTCATGCCGGCCTGCGAGTTGGCAAGAACATTGGCAACCGCAATGCGACGCTGCTCGTCCGGGCTAATGAGCGCAACAGACAGGAGGTTGGCGCCAAGGGCATCGATTTCGTGTCCCGGGGTCGATCTCGTCAAGTGGGCGGTCCTTCCTGAAGGAGGCGTTGCTGCGGGTAGGCTGGGCTCGGCATCAATCGTGATCCAATTACCGGTCATGGATTGATCCTCGCCGTCAACGTGAAAAGAATGAAATGAGTGTTCCGATGGCAATCGCCGGAGCATAGGGCATCTTGCGCGCAAGAGGGTTGGCCAGAACCAGGGCGGGATGAGGATGCATTCCGCGCTTCTTCAATCCGAAGATCAGCTCACCCGATCCCATGAATAAGTCTGCAAGAAATCCTCCATAGGCCGCCCAGCAGAGAGCCATAACACCCCCGGTTATGCCGGTAAGAACCAACGCCGTAAACAACTGCGAAGGGCCGATCCACGCCCCGATGGCGACGCACAACTTTACGTCGCCCATGCCCATGCCACCCATCCAAAAGAGAGCACCGAAGAGCAGAGCGCCCAGTCCCAAACCCAAAAAGCTTTGGCCAATACCGTGCCAGCCATATAGCCAACCGGAGACCACGATCCCAGCTACGAGAAAAGGGAGAACGAGCCAGTTGGGAATGCGGCGACTGCGCAGATCAGTAACGATCGCCACGCAGAGCACGATGAATGTTGGCCACCAAGCGATTGAGTGCATATCCTGACTCTCTTTATGGAGCGGCGAAATAGAACCAGTGCAGAAGGACTCCCTCGCACAAAACAGGGAGCACCAGCCAGTTGACGATGAAGCGGGTTCGCGAATCCGCGATGCACACCCCGGTCAATGCCGCCAATGCAAGAAAGGTAAGAGTTGGCCATCCGGCGATCAGGTACATATCCGGGTTCCTCCTTTGCCAGTCGAGCTGTCAATCCGGCTGACATCCCAAGTGATTGCAATCCCCAGTCCAAACCACAGAGTGAAGAAAAGGCAGTGATTCAGCGTCTTTAGGGGCCTGGTTTGGCAACCGGTGTACACGGATGTTTACAGTCTGAAGCGGGAAGTGAAGAAGGCTATATACACAGTGCGACAGTGCCAGAGCGCACCGGATGCACAAGCGGTCCTTTGCATTTGAATCGGACGGTCGGCGTAGATTCCAGGTTGGCGCTAACGGAAGGCCAACATTGTGCGGTGTGCAGTGCTTCGTCTGCTTAGCGACGATTGATTTACTGCTGCTTGAGATCGCTGGCGGTGCGAAATCATTGAAGAACGAGGGTATGAAAAGGACTTGATCGCGGTGTTCGGCAGCCGGCAATCGAGGTGATATCGTTACTATTGTGTTACTAAAGTGCCAGATAGTGAGTACTAAAGGTTGATTGACAGCATCTGTATGGTTACTATTGCTCAGTATCTCTATTTCATCAAAAAAATTTCGACAAGAGGTAAGTTCCTTGTCCATCATACGCATTTGTTTGTATTCAGAAGACCGTGCGTTGCAGGCTCTTCTTTGCTCTGCCTTGGGAAAAGAATTCGATGTTTTCCTGATCTCCAATGAGGATCAGGTCAAACAGGTCCTTTCCTCGCGGGAGTGCGACGTCGTAATGCTCGATTTGAATTCGCACCATGAATTGGTGCAAGAGCGCATCGAGTGCGCGCGGAGCCTTCTCGATTCCCCGACACCCTGGGTGATCCTGGCCGACGATGGCCTTCGGCCGACCGCGGTCGAACTGGTCAGCCTTGGCGCTTACGGATATTGTCGCAGACCTCCTTCGATCCGAGATTTGAGAATCATGCTGCGGCGGGCGCACGAAGGCTCCTCGCTGAAGAAGCAACTTCAGAGCGTGCAGGATCAACTGGAACTTGTCACCGGTTGCGACCGCATCATCGGTTCGAGCCAGCAGATGCAGCAGGTATACCGGTTGGTGCATTGCGTTGCCGATCTTAATGTCTCTGTGCTGATCATCGGCCAGAGCGGCACTGGCAAAGAACTGATAGCCCGCGCGATTCATAACCTTGGCAACCGTTCCAGCCGCCCGTTTGTAGCTGTTCCCTGCGGCGCAATTCCTGAAACCCTGATTGAGGCCGAGTTGTTCGGCCACGAGAAGGGTGCATATACCGGCACAGTCGGCGCGCGCGAGGGATTCTTCGAACAGGCCGGCGACGGTACAGTATTCCTCGACGAGATTGGCGAGTTGAGCCTGCTTACTCAGGTGAAGCTTCTGCGGGTACTGCAGGAGCGCGAGTTCACGCGGCTGGGCGGCAACAGGCTGATACCGCTGCGAGCCCGCCTGGTTTTCGCCACCAACCGGAACCTGGCAGAGATGGTGGAGAAGGGGAAATTCCGTGAAGATCTCTACTACCGTATTAACGTAGTGAAGATTGACACTCCGCCGCTTCAGGATCATCCGGAGGACATCCCTCAGATTGCCGGTCACTTCCTGCGAACCTATTCACATTTGTATCAAAAGAAGGTGGAGCGCTTTGAGCCGGATGCGATGGCGATGCTCCAGGGTCACGCATGGCCTGGAAATGTGCGCGAACTTGAAAACGTCATTAAGCGCGCCCTCGTTCTGGCCAACGGAGATGCGATTCGCCCAGTTGATTTGCCGCAGAGCCTGCAAAAGCAGAACGCTGATGGCATGGAAGCCCTGCTGCCAGCCGGCTCCTTCGAACGGCAGATTCACGACTTCAAGATCAGGCTGGCCACTGCGGCCATTCGAGAGACCATGGGAACAAGACGCTGGCGGCACGCAGCCTTTGTATTTCCATAGCCTACTTGCATCGTTTAGTGAGGCTGGCCGAGCCAGGTACGCCCTTTGAGACGGATGCGCAGGAGATGGCGGTCGACTGAGTTTGGCGGCGGGTTGATTCGGCCTTACGGCTTGCCCCAACCGCCGCCGCCGGGAGTTTCAAGGTGCACGGCGTCTCCGGCGTCGAGTTGGCAACTGCACTTTCCCGGCAATTGAAATTCGTGATTGCTGCCAGCCCTCACGATGTATGCGGCTCCGGCGGCGCCTTCTGCGCCGCCATCAAGGCCGTAGGGCCGGAATCGACGACGGTCAGCAAGCAGCGTGAGACGCGCGGGGGAAAGCAGTTCCACTTCACGAATGAGACCGTGGCCTCCATGAAACGCGCCTGCGCCACCTGAACCGTAACGATAGGCATAACGCCGCACGCGAAACGGGTAGGCATATTCAAGGGCCTCGATGGGCGTGTTCAGGGAGTTGGTCATGTGGGTCTGCACGCCTGAAATGCCGTCAATTCCCGGCCGCGCACCCATTCCTCCCGCTGCGGTCTCGTAGTAGGTAAAGGGCTCGCCGATGCGCGGGTCGGCTCCGCCGATGGTGAGGTTGCTCATGGTGCCGGCGCTGGCGGCCGGGACTCGTGCGGGAATTGCCTTCGCCAAGGCGCGCAGAAGAACATCAACAATCCGCTGCGAGGTTTCCACGTTTCCACCAGCCACCGCGGCGGGCGGCACCGCATCGACGATGCTGCCTGAGGGTGTTGCCAGCGTGAGCGGACGCAGGATTCCCTCGGTGGCGGGCGCATCTTCCTTGAGCAAGCAGCGCAGAACATAGAAGCATGCCGAAAGCGTGATGGCGCGAACTGCATTCACGCTGCCTGCCACCTGTGGTGAGGAACCTGCAAAGTCCACGTGGATCCCGGCTGCCTGCGGATCGAGCAGAAGGCGGACCGCGATTCGAATTGGTGTTTCGCTGACGCCATCGTCGTCCAGCCAGTCTTCGGCGCTGAATTCACCCTCGGGCATAGTGCGCAATTGAGCGCGCACCAGCCGCTCGGAGTATTCGAGCAGTTCATCGATCAGCGCTAACAGCTTCGCTTCACCATGCTTCTCGGCGACTTCGAGAATCCGCCGCTCGCCCACGCGGCAGGCGCCTATCTGCGATTGAAGATCGCCTTCGCGTTCGCGGGGAGTGCGCACGTTGAGCAGGATCAGGTCCAGCATCTCGCGATCCACTTGTCCGCCGCGCACGATACGAACCGGGGGAATGCGAATGCCTTCCTGGAAGATCTCTTCCGCTGGTCCCATGGAGCCGGCGAATCTTCCGCCGACGTCGGCGTGGTGGGCGCGATTGGCAACATAGAACGACGGCCTTTGGGCACCAGACAAGAAAACCGGCAACACCATAGTGATGTCGGGAAGATGGGTTCCGCCTGCGTAAGGGTCATTAAGGATGGCAACCTCGCCAGCCTTGAAATCAATGGCCGCAACGGCAGCCTGCACTGACATCGGCATGGAGCCCAGGTGTACAGGCATGTGATCGCCCATGGCAATCACCCTGCATTGACCGTCGAAGATGGCGCACGAGTAGTCACGGCGTTCCTTGATGTTGGGGGAGAGCGCGGTGCGGCGGAGAGCCGCGCCCATCTCTTCGGCAATGGAGTGCATCGCGCTCTGGAAGATTGCGAGTTCGACGGGATCGAGAGACTGCGGCATCATGCGCTCGCCTCCTGGAAGGAGATGACAAGGTTTCCGAAACGATCCACATGCGCAATGGCGCCCGGCGGCAATACCGTGGCCGATGTGTACTCGGTAATCATCGCCGGACCCTGGAGCACATCGCCGGGATGCAAAGCGTCGCGGCGGTAGAAGCGCGTGCTGACAAAGCTGCCATCGAAGAACACAGGCCGTTCGGCGTAACGAGCCGCACTACCATCGCCGGGCAGAGATTTCCGTTGCCTAGGTGTGTAGGGTTCGCCGGGAGCAACCATGCGCAGGCGGATGTTAACTATCTCCACGGGTCGCGCGGAATCTGAAAAGCCGTAGCGCTGCTGATGCAACTGGTGAAATGCCTCGACTGTGCGTTGGGGAGATTCATCGTCCCAGTGGACGTTCAGCTCATATCCCTGCCGGCGATAGCGCATATCTACGGTTCGCTGCGCAGTGCCCCGGAAGCCCTCTGCGGCAAACTCTGCGCGGCCTCGCTCTTCCAACTCGGCGAAGCCGTCCGCCAAAGTATCCATCGCGTTGCCGGGCAGCATTACGGTGCGCGAGTAGTCCCGCACCGTGTCCGCCAGCAGAATGCCCACCGCGGAAAGCGCGCCCGGCATGGCGGGAATGAGCACCGTAGGAATCCGCAGTGCGCGAGCCAGGGAACAGGCGTGCAGAGGTCCGCCACCGCCAAAGGCTACAAGGGTGAACTGGCGCGGATCGTGGCCTCGCTCGACGGAGATGACGCGAATGGCCTTTTCCATCTCGCTTTCAACCACGCGCAGAATGCCTTCGGCAAACTCTTCGACCGTTGCAAGCGAGCCTCTTTCGGCGCGCAGAATGCGTTCGGTCCGTTCGCAGTCCAGGTGCACTCCACCGCCGAGAAAGGTTTCTGGATCGAGGCGGCCGAGCACAAAGTTGGCGTCGGTGACCGTGGGCTTGTTACCCCGGCCAAAACAGATCGGTCCCGGATCGGCGCCGGCCGACTCCGGTCCCACGCGCAGCATTCCGCCGACATCGAAGCGGGCAACTGAACCGCCGCCAGCACCAGCGGTGTGAATGTCGAGCATGGGCACGCCGATGGGAACGCCTGCGACGACCGACTCGCGAGTGAGCCGTGCACCGCCTACAGCCTCGTCGGCGAGAAAGACATCGGTTGAGGTGCCGCCCATGTCGAAGCCAATAATGCGTTCGAAGCCGGCCCAGCCTGCAACGCGGGATGCGCCGACAACGCCGCCCGCAGGCCCCGAAAGAACTGTGCGCACCGGTTCACGGGCCGCGACACGCGCCGCGATGATACCGCCCGAAGACTGCATCACATCCACGCGGCCGCCGGAATGCTGATCGCTGACTTGTTCTACAAGGTGGCCAAGATAGCGCTGGATGCGAGGCGCGAGGTATGCATTTACGACAGTCGTAGATGCCCGCTCGTACTCGCGAAACTCGGGCAGTACCCGGTGCGAGACCGAGACAGGCAAGCCCAGGATGTTCAGGGCCGCTTCAACGCGGCGCTCTGTCTCAGGATTGGCAAATGAAAATAGCAGTGAGATGGCCACCGCCTCCGCGCCGCTTCTTTCAACCCCCTCAACCAGGGCCGCGAGTTCTTCGTCCGTCGGCGCGCGAAGGATTTCGCCTTCGGCGCTGACCCGCTCCGGAATGCCAAAACGCAGGTCCCTGGGGATGAGGCAAACGGGAAGGGGTGCGAACCAGTCGTAAAGACGGCTGCGAGTTTGGCGGCCAATGGCAATAGTGTCCTCAAATCCAGCAGTGGTTACAAAGGCCACGCGCGCCCCTGTCCGCTCCAGCATGGTGTTGGTTCCTACGGTGGTGCCATGGCGCACGTCGAGCGCCTGGCCAGCGCCGATCCGCTTCAGGCCTTCAAGCACCGCCTGTGCCGGATCGGCCGGGGTGGAGAAGAGCTTGAGCACACGAAGCTCGCCCTTCGCCAGGTAGACGCAGTCGGTAAAGGTCCCGCCGGTATCGATTGCTACGCGCAAGCCGCCCTTTCTTCTATCCTTAAGACTCTAAAACACCAGGGGGCATGGATACACCAGGAGCGCGCTTGAACGGGATCATCAGTTGGCTGACCGGGGCCTCGCGGGAACAGAAGCGCACACTTCTGGCAGCTTCGCTCGGCTGGATGCTCGACAGCATGGACGTGATGCTTTATGCGCTGGTGCTTGGCCAGGTGCAGCGCGAAATGCATCTCTCCGCGGCCGTGAGCGGCGCCATGATGTCGGCCACGCTGGCTTCGGCAGCCGTGGGCGGGCTGGGCTTTGGCTGGTTTGCGGACCGCTTTGGCCGCACTCGCGCGCTGACTTGGAGCATCCTCATCTATTCCGTATCCACGGCCATGTGCGGCCTGACTCACACTGCATGGCAACTTATGATTTGCCGCGTAGTGCTGGGGCTGGGAATGGGCGGAGAGTGGGCCTCGGGCGCGGCGCTGGTTGCTGAAACCTGGCCCGCGCATAAACGCGGCAAGGCTCTCGCATTGGTGCAGAGTTCCTGGGCAGTGGGCTATGCGCTGGGTGCGGGCGTGGTTGCCCTGGTGATGCCGCACTTTGGCTGGCGCGCGGTCTTCTTTGTTGGCGTCGCTCCGGCGCTGGTGACGCTTTGGGTGCAAAGGGGCGTGAGCGAGCCCGAGACCTGGAAGCGCGAACGGGCACCCAGCCTGCAACTCGGACAACTGTTTCGCGGGAGACTTGGACGCGGAGTGCTGGTCTGCGCCACGATGAACGCCGCCACCCTCTTTGCTTGGTGGGGACTCTTCACATGGGTGCCGAGCTTTCTATCGCGCTCCACCGCGGAAGGCGGGCGCGGCCTCAGTATCGTCCAAACCTCTCTTTGGACCATCGTCATGCAGGGCGGGACGTTTCTGGGATACGTAACCTTTGGGTATCTCGCCGACCGCTTCAGCCGCAAGTACACCTACATCGGCTATCTGCTGGCGGCTGCGGTTTTGGTGCCGCTGTTTGCCTTTGTCAGTAATCCAAGAGCCCTGCTTATCATTGGCCCGCTGGTGGGATTCTTTGGCACCGGCTACTTCAGCGGCTTCAGCGTCATTGCCAGCGAATTGTTTCCCACTCCTGTGCGCGGCACGGCCATGGGATTTGTCTATAACATAGGCCGCGTAACGAGTGCCACAGCGCCTTACCTGATTGGCCGCTTCTCTGAGATGGCGGGGCTGAGTTATGCACTCTGCATTACGTCGGCAGCGTTCCTGCTTGCCGCATGGATTGCGACGGCGCTCCGCCTGCCTCAAACGCAAGACTTGTAGCCAATGTTCGCGAAAATCAATCGCGGTGCTTTTGCGCAACCTGGACCTGGCTCACGGTGTCTTTGCGCGGGCCTGCCCCCTTCACATAGCTGTTGAAGAGAAGTTGACCGCCGAGAATCAGCAACCAGAACCACAGCGCAAGACGCAACGGCCGGCGCGGAATGCGCGTACTGACCAGCGTTCCGCCAATGGCGCCGACAAGTCCGCCAGCGGTCAGTTGCAAAAGCAGCGGCTGGCTCAGAGGATGCGAGAACCAGTGCGCGCCACTGCCAATCAAAGAGAGAACAAAGCCGAAGACGATATCCGTGCCGACTACTTGCGCGGGAATCAGGGGAGTGAGGCTGAGAAGCGCGGCACTGCCCAGTGCGCCGGCCCCGGCGGAAGAGAAGCCGACTTCAGCGCCTACCGGCAGCATGAGCCACGGCAGCAATGAGCTGCGGTTTTGTGCGCCCGGTGTTTCGCGCATGGGGCGGAACGAGAAGAAGATTTGCCAGGCCGCCGTACTGATCAGGATCGCGCCAAGAATCCCGTTCAACAGGTTCTGCGATCCATCGTTGACCAGTTGCTTCAAGAAAAGTGATCCAATGAGAACGCCGGGGACTCCGCCAAGCAGCATAAGGCCCAGAGTTTGCCACGCCACGTTGCGGCGAATCACTTGCGACGGCACAAGAATCAGTTTCACAATCGCAGAGTAGGTGAGGCCGATTCCAACCGCGATGGGTGCCGGCACACCCAGGAACAGCACCAGTACGGGCACGGTGATGGTTCCGGCGCCCACTCCGGTGAGTGCGATGAACAGCGCGATCATGAATCCAATGAGGTAGGTCATTTCATTCCTTGGATAGCTCAGCGGCGAGAAGAAGAGCCTTACCTGGTTGGTACTGCTTCAATGTGAATGCCGCATTCGACTTTGCGGCCTGCCCAACGTCCGGAACGCGGATCGTCGGGATTCAGTGGAAGCGAAGTACATGGCTCGCAGCCTATGGAGGAATAGCCGCGTTCATAGAGAGGCAGCAACGGAATCGAAAGTTCCTCGCAGGCATACCAGACATCGCGCGTGGTCCACGTAGCGAGGGGAGCAAGTTTCAACACTTGCTTGCCGCCGGGGAGAGTGAACATCGCGGACTCTTCGAGAGCGGCGCGGCTCTTTGCCTGCTCGCGCCGCAGGCCCGTAATCCAAACACGATATCCGGCGACTGCCTTGAAGAGCGGCTCAACCTTGCGCAACTTGCAGCACTGGTCGGGAGCGGATTGATAAAGAAGGCCGTGCTCCGCCTCTTGTTCGGCCACGGTCTTTTCGGGGAGAAGGTTGACAAGGTTCAGTTGCCACTCGCTGACCATACGATCCCGATAGGCGTAGGTTTCCTTGAAGTGGTAGCCCGTATCGAGAAACAGAACGGGAATCCCAGGATTGAACTCGATGGCCAGCTTCGCCAGCAGAACGTCTTCGGCCTGAAAGCTGCATGTGAGGCATACATCCTGCTTGCCTGCGATCTCGGGCGCCAGAGCCGCGCGGACTTCGTCGAGTTTGGTTTTCACTTGCGCCTGGATCTCGATTGCGCTCATCACAAACCTACCTTCTCTGACGGGATGAAGATGGCCGTGTCGTGCAACAGCCGATGGACCGCGGAAACTACCTGTTCCGGACTGCTTGCGTCAAGAGTCTGCTCCTGATCTTCTGCGCGCGCAATGAGCGTATCACTCTCGTTTGCGGTGACTACCAAAGCTAGCAGGCCTGATTGAATCTGCAGTTTGGTGACGACTGCAAGCAGGGCGGGGTGAAGAAGAAAAGCCTCGTCGCCGGTCTCGATGCGATTGGATACTACTCCGATCGAAAACAGGGAACGCTCGATTGAATCGATCAGCTCAGCCGGACCGTTGAGTTCGAGAACTGCGCCTCGGTGTCCCCAGCGTGCTTCCCTTTCGCCCGCGGTTACGGGCCCCCACGTATCGAGGTGGAGATGGCCGCCGGGCTGCGCAACTGACATGGCCACAGTGATCATGCCTGCGGCGACGGTGCTGTTGGATTCTGCGTCAACTAGGATGAATGCGCCTGTGCTGCGATTCTCGGAGTAAGGATCCATCGGAATGGGCCGCAGCAGATTCAGCGTCACAACCCCGATGCCGTTCATCTCCAGCGTATCGGCGGACTCGCGGGCCAGCGTGGCAATATTGGTGCGGTGCTCAACCGCGGTGATGAATGCGGGAACAATCTGGCTGGTGTGCTTGAAGAGATAACGCCGATTGCGTTCGAGCGGGCGTTGATCCATCCATACCAGTGCCGCTTGAACGGTCTTGGCGACGACAGCTTGAGAGTCCGCCGCAACAATCAGGTCGCCGCGGCTGATGTCGAGCTCGCGATCCAGAACCAGTGTTACGGAAAGCGGTGCAGGAGCTTCAGCAAGATCCCCGTCGTAGGTGACAACGCGCGCGACTTTTGCGCTGCGACCGGAAGGCAACACCGTAATGCTGTCTCCGGGGTGAACTGTTCCTGAAGCAATCTGGCCAGCGAAACCGCGAAATGTATGGTCGGGGCGCAGCACCCGCTGCACGGGAAAGCGGAAGGGCGCCGTCCGCGTCTCTTCCGATGGCGGCAGAGACTCCAACAACTCAAGCAGCGATGGCCCTTCGTACCAGGGCATCGCGCCCAACCCGCGTCCGGCCGTATGGACGACGTTGTCCCCTACCAGCGCGCTGACGGGAACGAAAGTAGCTTCGACCGGGTTGCCCGTTTCTTCCGCAATCTGATTGAGGACCAGGGTAAAATCACGCTCGATGGCGCGGAACGTCTCCTCGTCATAGCCGATCAAATCCATTTTGTTGACAGCTACCAGCACATGGCGCACGCGCAGCAGCGAGGCGATATAGGCGTGGCGTCGCGACTGCACCAGCACGCCCTTGCCTGCGTCGATAAGGACAACAGCTGCATCCGCCGTCGATGCGCCGGTGGCCATGTTGCGCGTGTACTGCTCATGTCCGGGCGTGTCAGCAATGATGAACTTGCGCCTAGCCGTGGAGAAGTATCGGTACGCGACATCGATGGTGATGCCCTGCTCGCGTTCCGCGCGAAGGCCGTCGGTGAGCAGCGCGAAATCAATCTGCCCAGGTGCGGTGGTTCCTTTGCCCTGGATGGAGCGCACCTGGTCTTCATAGACAGACTGGGTGTCATAGAGCAGGCGGCCGATCAGCGTGGACTTGCCGTCGTCGACGCTGCCAGCTGTCGAGAAGCGCAACAGATCTTTCTCCCGCTCGCCGGCCAGGAAATCTTCGATCGAAAAAATGGGAGTCGTGATGGTCGCCATCTAGAAGTAGCCCTCCCGCTTCTTGATCTCCATCGACCCTTCCTGGTCGTGATCAATTGCGCGGTTGGCCCGCTCCGAGGAGCGGAACGAAACCAGCTCGGCAATGATGGCGGGAATCGAATCCGCGTCCGAACGAATGGCGCCGGTGCATGGGCTGCATCCCAGCGAGCGCAGGCGCGATTTGACGAGTTGCGGCTTTTCGCCTGGCCGGGCGACGAAGTCCTGTTCGATGGGAAGCAGCGCGTCACCACGAATGTACATGGGGCGTTCTTTGGCGAAGTAGAGGTCTACGACAGGGATCCTCTCTTCGTGGATGTATTGCCACACATCCATTTCGGTCCAGTTGGAAAGGGGGAAGACGCGAATACTTTCGCCGGGATGAATGCGCGCGTTGTAAAGGTTCCACAACTCGGGGCGCTGGTTCTTCGGGTCCCATTGGCCGGCGCTGTCGCGGAAGGAATAGATGCGTTCCTTGGCGCGCGACTTTTCTTCATCGCGGCGCGCACCGCCAAAGGCCGCGTCGAAGTTGTAATGCTTGAGAGCGTCGAGCAGGGCCTGGGTCTTGAGCAACCCGCAGCAGCGCTTGGTATCGAGCTTGATGGGGTTGGTGCCGGCGGCGATCGCCGCTTCATTGCGCCACACCAGCAGTTGAGCGCCGACGCTGTGGGCCATTTCATCGCGGAAGGTGAGCATCTCTGCAAACTTGAAGCCGGTGTCTACGTGCAGCAGCGGAAACGGAATGGGCGCCGTGTAAAAGGCCTTCTGTGCCAGCCGCAGCATCACCGACGAGTCCTTGCCGATGGAGTAGAGCATGACGGGCCGCTCGAACTCCGAGGCCACTTCGCGCAAAACATGGATGCTCTCCGCCTCAAGAAGGCGGAGGTGGCTGAGGCGCGGGGCTGAGCGCTCTGATGGGGGGGACTGGGTTAATGTCTCTGTGACCGGCATGCATGACCTCATTCAGTTTGGGGATAGCTGAAGGCCGATGCTGCGGGTTTGCACCGAGGCTTTTCAGCTTGGGTGCGTGTTCTGATGTAAAGGGGAAATCAGAGACTAATTCATGCACCCGTCGAAGATATTCGACAGGCGACAACAAAACCGGCTTGGAGCAGCAGGCGTCATGCGTATGCACATACTAGCAAAGATTTAGTGAAGGTACAAATTCCTCCTGGGTCTGGATGGGCAGGGAGCCCCGGGGGATCGCTGGTTGGTCCAGTTCAGGCTTGGGGTCTTTGCAGACGGCATTCAGGTAACAGGGGGAGCTGCATTCACGATTATGGGGTACCCCCCCACCCCGTCTCTGCAAGAAAGTGATTTGTTTTCAATTGGATACGGCAAGGGTGCGGGCGTAAAGAATAGATTCTGCTGGGGTTCTTTGCAGAGATTAGAAAGCAAACAGGTTACGGGCGTTTCCTTTCCGGTTTTGAGGCCAGGAAGCGGTCAATCGGCCCTTCGACGCACTGGATCCGGTCAGAAATGGTCGCGAAAGACTCCATAAAACAATTGTGCGCCGAGGGAGGGTAATTATCTGCAAAAAATGCGGGCGGCTATTTCAAGGTTGCGAGGTTACGGTTACGGCAATTGTGGAACCGGCGTAGATGGTGCAAGGGCGTCGCCGAGAGCGGTATTATCCTTCGATGAACGAGTTCGAAACCAAGCCCCTTCCAGAAAACGCCTACCTGCCTCTGAAGCCAGGGGAAACCTACACGCCAATCGTTCCCGCGGAAGTGAATGTGCCGGAGCTGACGCTGCGGTCCATTCTTTGGGGCGTGGTGTTCTGCGTGCTTTTTACGGTAGCTTCGGCCTATTCGGGGCTGAAGGTGGGCCAGGGGATGGAGGCGGCGATCCCGATTTCGATATTGGCCATTGGCCTCGCGCGGATGCACAAGCGGCGGTCGAGCCTGCTCGAAAATGTGATCATCACCGGGATTGGCGGTGCCTCCGGCAGCGTGGCTGCGGGCGCCATCTTTACGCTGCCGGCGCTTTACATTCTTCACCTCGATCCGCACCCGGTGCAGACCATCTTCATCTGCCTGGCGGGCGGATGCCTGGGTGTTCTGTTCCTGATTCCGCTGCGGCGCTACTTTGTGCGCGAGATGCACGGGCAGATGCCGTTTCCGGAGGCGACCGCCATTACCGAGGTGCTGGTCACGGGCGAAACGGGCGGATCGCAGGCCAAGCTGCTGCTGCAGGCTACGGCCATCGCCGGCGTGTACGACTTCCTGGTGACCACATTTCACGTGTGGAAGGAGTATGTGGACTTTCAGTTCGTTCCGGTGATCCGAAACCTGGCTGACCGGAGCCGGATGGTTTTCAGCTTTGACGCGGTCAGCTTCATCCTGGGCCTGGGTTACGTGATGGGCCTGCGCAGCGCCCTGGTGTTTTGCGCGGGCGGCATATTTGCCAGCTTCGTTCTGGTCCCCGCAATCTGGTTCTTCGGGCAGCACATGGACTTCTCCGTTTATCCGGCTGTCATTCCGGTTGCCAAGATGACGGCGACCGAAATCTATCGGAACTATGTGCGATTTATCGGAGTTGGAGCCATTGCCACCGCCGGCATCATCGGCATCATTAAATCGCTGCGCGTGGTGGCGGGTTCATTTGGAATCGCGCTGCACGCCTTCCGGCACGGCGAGGCGGCGCATACGGAGAGAACGGACCGCGACGTTCCGGTGCTGTCTCTGCTGCTGGGAGTGATCGTGGGCTCGATTGCGGTGGCGCTGTTTTTCTCGCGGCTGCAAGTTTCCTGGACCGTATTGGCGATGGGCCTAGTCCTGGTGCTGCTCTTCTCGTTCTTCTTTACATCCGTGGCAGCCAACGCGATTGCCGTGACGGCGAACAATCCTGCCTCAGGGATGACGATGCTGACGGTGATCATCTCCTCGATTGTCTTGCTGAGCTTTGGACTCTCCGGTACTACCGGAATGTTTTTTGTGATGGCGATTGCGGGCATGGTGTGCACCGCGCTGTGCGTTTCAGGGCAGTTCATTACCGATTTGAAGATCGGCTATTGGCTTGGATCGACGCCGGCTGCGCAGGAGAATGTGAAGTTTCTGGGGGTCGTTGTTTCGGCCATCGCCGCAGCGCTGACGATTATCATGCTGGCACAGACGTTTCAATTCGGCGAGGCTGCACCTGGAGACCTGCGGCCGGTTCTGGCCTCGCCGCAAGCTTCGATTCTGAAGGCCCTGGTGGTGGGATTCATGAGCCACCAGCCGGTCGCGTATCTGCTCTTCGGCATCGGCGCCATGATTACGCTGGTTATGGAGATGCTGGGCAAGTCGTCGCTGGTGTTCGCGCTGGGAATCTACCTGCCGCTGGGGCTGACCTCGCCCATGCTGGTGGGCGGATGCCTCTCTCACTTCCTCAACAAGAAGGCGGAGAAGGCAGGCGGGGAGCAAGGCAAGAGCATTCGAGAGCAAGGGGTGATCATCGCTTCGGGCCTTGTGGCCGGAGGAGCGCTGGGAGGGGTTCTGGGCGCGTCGTTGCGGCTCTTCCCCTGGTATCGGGAAGACCTGATCACGACGCCGTTCTTTCAGAACGATCCGATTTCTCAATCGATCGCGATAGTTTTGTTCATCGGGCTGTGCATGTATGTCTGGATTAATTCATCCAAGAAAAAGAAGGTGTAAATCATGGATCAAGTTGGGAAGTATGTTGCGGACGCGGTTTTAGGGATCGACACGCTTTGGGGCGGGGACGTGCTTTGCCCTTCAGGCACGGGACGGTTTATTGCAGACTCGTGGTTCTCGGATGAGCCGCTGCCTGCTGCCTATACGCATCCTGCGGCGGCGCGGTTGCGGGAATGCGGCGGGGTGACGGGCAAGGAAGTTGAATCGGCGGTCGTCGAGCAGTACCTAAGCGAAGTGAAGCTTGCGGAGGCCATCGCCGGACTACGCAGTGAGGCGGGCAAGATGGGCGGGCTGCGTGGGGCTTATCTCGCGGGGATGGCGATTTGCATCGAAACCATGCTTGACCTTGCCTTGGAGGTGCTTGGCAAAGGCGATCCGGTGCCCTATGAGCGTTCAGTTAATGCGTCCACAGGGAAACCGCCTGAGCCGTCGCGGCCGGAGATAAAGCGGGAACGTGTCGCCGAGTTGCTTGGGCGCGCCGGGCACGCGTCGTCGAGTTCGTCCGGGCTGCTTGAGGCGGTGGATGCGTGGCGGCGCGAGCGCATCAGCCCTATGGCCTCTGTGCGAGCCTTGGGCGCGGCAGTAATTGCGCACTTCGACCACCTAAGCGCGAAGAATCTCCTGCCCTATCTTCCCCAGGAACTCGGCCGCGTTCCTCGCGCGAATATCGATTTCATGGCTATCAAGGACGCGTGGTTTTCAGGCTCGATGAATTACATTGGGCGGGCGCGTAACGCGGATGGGAGCCCGCAGTACGAGGCGAGTTACGAGATTAATGCTTCGCTGCAGATTTCGTTTCCGGAGTTCGAACAGCTCGTAAGCCACGAGGTTGTGCCGGGGCATGTGACGACCTTCGCCTATCTGCAGGATTTGTATGTGCGCGGCAAGGCTGGATTCGAGACCACGGTTCTGACCATGAACACGCGCGCTGCCACCCTGTTTGAAGGAATAGCCAACAATGCGATTCTGATTGCGCACGGCGTGACGGAAGTGGAGCAGTTGCCGGATGAAGACATGCAGATAGGCGTGCTGCTGGCGCTGTTGCAGGACGACGCCAAGAACCAGTCGTCGTATTTGACGTGGGGTGAAAAGAGACCGCAGCCGGAAGTGGCTGTGACACTGCGGCAGGATTTTCTGGTGACCGAGGAGCGCGCCGACAAGCTCTCTGGCGCGTGGGGAAGGCATCCCCTGCTGGGCCGCATGTATCTGCCCGCTTACCGGTCGGGCACGGAGAAGGTGGCAGAACTCCGGCGCGTTTATCCGGCGGACCGTGTGCTTCCGGCAATTTACGGATGCAATGGGCTGGTTGATATTCAGACGGTTGACCTGGTGCTGAAGGGGTAGGCCTGCATTTTTCACGGGGCGGTGCGACAACCCAGAATTCAAGGTCTTGCGCAGTCTCTGAGGGCCAGGAGGCCCTCGGGACAGCCGGCCGGGAGGCTGATTACATGACAGCGCCGGCTCCTTCGGAGCCCGAGTAGACTGGTTGCTGCTA
>OCZT010002989.1_pt1 | contig 17407 bp, 28 predicted proteins | sample 1539031 | NCBI WGS metagenome assembly OCZT01 (sample SAMEA3539308, study PRJEB22396) | soil metagenome | biome: tundra; feature: field; material: soil | place: USA | collected 2010-05 | depth 0.15 m | reverse complement strand
CTTGCACCTAAAGTCATGGCTTTTTTCCACATTTGATCAATTTTGTTATTTGTAACAGTTTTATTTAATTGTCGTTTTAAAAACCAATACCTATTTAAAAGCATTCCTAAATCCTCATTTTCTGCTCTATAAACTAAGGATTTAGTTTCATCCAAGATTTTCTTATTTAATTTCATTTTAGAAAGAATTTTATCAGTACTCCTTGTTATTCCTGTATAAAAAAGCATTAAATTTTTGGGATTATCTATTGTAGCTGGAATAGCTTCTATTGTTTTACCAAAATCTATATATCTTGATCCTCCAAAAGCTACAGCATATTGATCTTGATAGCCAATAGGCTTTTTAAGTATGTCTACCTCTATTCTGCAAGCCTCTTCTGCAAGCTGTCTGGCTGTCACAGATTCGCCTTTATAGTTATGTAGAGCATTGAGTACCCCTACTACTACAGCACTACTAGAACCTAGTCCTGAGCCTTCAGAGGGTATATCAGATAAGAAGGTAATCTCAACACTATCTTTTACTCCTACCAGCTTCATAGCTTCCCGAACTAAATCGTGCTTTATATCCTTAACATCAGTAACCTTCTCTTTAATTGAGTAATTAATCCAGATCTCTTTGTCGAATCTCTCTTTTATGATGCAATAGATATACTTATCTATAGTAGTAGTTAAAACTGCCCCACCATATTTTTTGAAATATCGTGGTATATCCGTATTTCCTCCAAGAAGCGAAATTCTGAGAGGGGTAGCTGTGATTATCATTTGATTACTCCTATCCTTTTTAAATTTTTGTAGACGTCTTTAATCCAATTATAGAAATCCGCAGCTCCCATATTTCGTTTAGCATAATTACATTTAGAACAAGAAGGTACACAATTATCTGGCGTATATCCTTTTGAAGAATCAACTCTATCTATACCATTATAAGTAAAACCCATTGTCCATTTATAATAATTTAAAGTTTGCCTAGGAGATTCATCACAATAAAAACAATTCTGTTTAACTAACTTAGAAAAAAGTACAAAATCTATATCAAAAACAAAATTTCTTTCTTCTGCTGAGCGTTTATATCCATAATAAAGAATATTTATTTCTGTTCTTCCGCTTCTCTTAAAACGTGTTGCTATATTCCCACACCCACAAGATTTTGATTTACCTGTTCTTAAGGAAACACCCATTATAATTTTTTCATTTCCACAATCACATTTACATAACCACCATTTTCCATGTCTAGTATCTATTTTGGGTGTTTCTGCCATTTTAATAACTTTTAATTTCCCAAATCGTTGACCTATTATATTTTTAATATTTCTACTCATTCGGTCTTTTTAATCCTTTCTCTTAAATTACTGGAAGTAATTGGTAAAGAGTCTATATATGCAATTCGAATTGCATTAGGATCAGTTACTGGTTTATCTTGTATATAATCTGATCCTAAAAACCTAATATCAATCTTCAAGTACTTAAAAATCAAAGATAAATCTGCTTCAGTTTCATAAACAACAATCTGATCTACATATTTACATCCTTTAAGTCTTATCTCACGCTCTAAAATAGATTCTATTGGTTTATGCTTCTCTTTTCGTTCAATACTTGGATCAACATGAAGCCCGACAATTAAAGTGTCACACTGCATCCTGCATTGTTTAAGTAAATGCACATGACCAGCGTGTAATAAATCAAAAGTTCCTGCTACAAATCCAATCATATTTTCCTTTGTAAAGTTGCAATTATTTTATTGTATCTACTCTCACCACCATTATCGATAAACTCAATATTAAAACCAAAATCTTTTAAATCAACTGTTTCTACATTATTAGTTAATGTTCCATCTTGTTTAGTATTCCAATAATGGTGTCCACCTGTTGATAGCTGATCCAGTGAGCAGTTTATATAGATCCAACCATCAATCTTACAAACTCTGATCATTTCTTTAACAGCTTCTTTTATATTGCGGGTATGATCCAGAGCATTTAAACAATGAACAATATCAAAGAATCCATCCGGGTATGTTAATTTCTCCATATCCTGATATTCCACTGAGATTACTGGTGTTAAACCACGATTTTGCCAAAAGTCTTTAAAATCATTTGTATCAGAATGATAAATCTTTAAATCTACTCCATCTAAATATGATCCAATAGTAGAAAATGGCCCTGAACCTATATCTGCTATCTTAACTTCTTTTTTATTACCGATAAAAGGTAATAGATAATCTATAAGTGGTAAAGCTTTATGATATTGTCTGACTCTACCCTGAGTAGTTTGTGACATATTATTCTTTTACATAGAACCAACTACGAAATTTATCTCTTTTCAATCCTTTACTTGTATGCATAACAGCAAAAATAGGCAGAAGATGATAAGACTTAGCATAAGCTTGGACAGCTTTTTTAACATGATTATATTTTCTAAAAGGATAATTAACATAATCATGACCTGAAATAATTCCGCCTGGTCTAACTTTCTTTAACCAGTAATGTATATCTTGGGCAACATTTAAAAAGTCATGATTACCATCTATATAAACAAAGTCTAACTCACTATCTTTAAAATCTTTAACTGCTTCCATTGATGTTTTTCTGATAATTTTACAGTTAGGATAAGGTTTAAGCCTATCTACTGTTTCCTGATACCGATTATCAAAAAAGGGCTGATCTTCCCTTGATTCTGGTTGCTGATCTTCTTCATAAGCTTCGGCTTTCCAAGGATCAACACAATAAAGCCACAGATTAGGATTAGTGGCACATAAAAATGCTGCATATTCACCCTGATCTGTTCCAATCTCTGCTCCTTCTTGAAAACCAAGTTCTGCAAAGAGTTTAGCCAAATCTGCACTACCTATCATTTCAGGAATATCTATAAAATATTCTTTGCCAATCTGAATATTATATTTCTTAATTATGTAATCAAAAGTATTCATTTTATAAATAACCAAGTTGAACCGCTATTTTTTCCAAATAGAAATAATGGCTTAATATTATTAGTTTTCATATAAAGGTTAAGTGCATCTTTAACATCATTCTTAGATCTTCTATGACTCCGCCAAACATAATCATGTCCGCTTACTATGCCACCGGATTTAACAATTTTAGACCATTTCTCAATATCTTCTAGAACGTATTTATAATCGTGATTAGCATCAATATAAACAAAATCCAATGATTCATCTTCAAAATCTTTAATTGCTCCCATACTGGATTTTTTAATAATTTTACAGTTATATGGAGATAAACGTCTTTTAGTAAGAGCATAATTTACATTCATGTAGTGAGGATCTCTCAAGTCCTCATAATCGTTGTAGACTTTCCAAGGATCAATACAATATAGTTTGACTCCAGGATTTGCCTTACTTAATGTTTCCGCATATAATCCTCTGTCAACTCCTATTTCTGCACCAACTGTAAAATTAAGTTCTTTAAATAATTCAGCCATGTCATTTCTGGTATATGGTAAATCAATTGGAGATTCACTCTTAGGATCAACACTATATTTATTAAGAATGTAATTTAAGGTATTCAGCATACATCTCCTTCCAGTTCTCAGGCCAAGTTGGCATAGGCATAAATTTATCTACAAACTGTTCAAAACTATATTTAAGTTTCCCTGTATTAGTTAGCCAATACTCTGCTGTCCAGTTATAAGTTTTCTCAGTATGCTTTTTATCTTCAGGATAACCCCTATCTTTTGAATCCTGATGCAGATGAGCATACCAAGTTTTCTTATTAACCATTAACTTACCTCCCATAAGCCAAGCCTTTAGTCCAAGCCAAATTGGCTCTTGGGCATGACCTAGTGGATCTTCTGTAGGAAAGCCACCTAATGTATTTAAGAAGTAATCTTTACTCACAAACCAGCCCGATCCATGCATTGAAGGAGTTTCATCTATATCTGGATAATTAGGAAAGTTTCTGGATGCAGTTCTCTCTGGCCAATGTCCCCCTGCTTTAAACCTTAATCCTTTTGGATCAGTAAAAGGGCAACTCAAATAAAAGTAGTCATAAAATCTATCATCCTGCCACTGCCACTTCTCTGCATCTAAAACATAGAATCTAGGAGTAACTACCCAATCATGTTCCATATCCTTTTGTAGTATTTCATCAAAGCCTTTTCCAAACATACAATGAGCATCACTCTTATAGATATATTTGCCTGTAGCCAAAGTAACTAACTTATTGATCATTGGCTTTAAACCGATTGCTTGATCTTCACGAGTAATTGTAATCCTACCATCCATATATTTCTTATCAAGTTTAAGACCAAAATCAGTAGAACCATTCATTCCTACAATAATTTCAAATTCCCCGGTAGCTTTTGCATAAATATCCTCAATAGTTCTTTGAAGATACTTTTCGTTCCTACTAGGAATAATTATACTTACTTTAGCCATTTCTATTCCCCCAAGTATCTGTTGTCCTGTGACAAGCTACACAAAGAGTCCTACCATTATCAATGGCAAACCTTAATTCAGGATAATAAGCAAATGGTTTAATATGGTCAGCATTTAATTCTCCACCTCTAGTAAAACACCAAATACAAGTATAGTTATCTCTTTCAAATACAGCAATTCTCCATAATCTATATTCTAAAGAATGCCTTATTATATGATTTTGTGTAGAAATTCCACCCTTCCAATTAGTTACTAATTGAGGACATTTCTTTCCTTTATTCCAAGCAATTTTCCCTTTTAATGCCTTACTTCTTTTTAAAAGAGTTTCTTCTGAAGGTTTCACTCCATACATAGGATTCTTTAGCCCTAATTTAGCTAACTTAATATTTAAAGTATGTTCTTTAGACTTCTTCTTTCCTTTCCAAAACTTACTAAGATAATCTTTTTCTTCTTGTGTTAATTTTCTAGCCATATTATTTTTTAAGAGTTCCCTGTTCTCTTAATATTTCCTCCCAATTTTTAGGCCAAGAAGGCATATTAGGAAATTTCTCATTTATGAACCATTTAAATGGATATATCATATTGGGTTCTTGATCGTTAACCCAATGAATTGCAGACCAGTTTGAGGCTTCGACAGTACCATTAGGCATCTTGTAAAAACGCCCATAACGATTTCCCTTGTGCAAATGACAGTAAAAAGTCTTTTTATTTACCTTTAATGCTCCGCCACCTAACCAAGTCTTAAAACCAATCTCCTGCGACTCCTGAGCAAACTGACCATATCCTTCTTCTGATAATCCATGTAAAAAGTTATCAAAATAATTCTTTGTCATAAAGTAGCAAGATCCCTGCATTGAGGGAGTACCATCTTCTACTGTATGCTCTACTTTCCAAGGTACTCCATGCATTCCATCATCATGCTCTTTACCTTTAAGAGGAAAATCAATGTACATATAATCAACTGGATATTTATTGTCTGTACGCTCTTCTATCTTCCAGTTTTCAGCATCTAAGGCATATCTGCGGGGGATTTGTACCCAATTATCTTGTAGATGGTTTTCAATTAGGATCTTGTCAAATCCAGGGCCAAATAGACAGTGATCATCAGTTTTCATTAAATACTTGCCTTTAGCCAATTTTGCACAAGCATTGATTCCCTGTCTCAAACCAATAGGAGAATTAGGATGAATATAGGCAACCCGCTCATCTTTAACTATTTCTGCCGGCCAATTTTCATCCACATTGATAATTACCTCAATAGACGTAACAGCATTATCTAAAATGCTTTTAATCGTCTTGGTTAAGAAAGGCGAGTTGCGGTTAGGTATTAAAACTGATAGATCAATCATCTAACTATTGTCCAATCTTGACCTTTAAGGTCACCCTCATTAACTGCCCAAGTTTTGAAGACTTCTCCATTTCTACAAATAGAAAGCCAACCCACATCTAAAAAGCCATAATCTGTATTATTCCAGGTAACACGAGCGATTTTGTAACCCTCTATTAATTTTCTAATTGCATTTGGAAAATCCATACTAGGTTCTATAATCGTAGCCTCTACTGGTGGGCTGAATTGTTGATTATTATCCATTATTCTCCTTTCTGTTCAGATGCTGAACTACTTATATTTATTGGTGTCATTCTAAAAATATATTCATCTAATGCTCTGCGGGTATGTTCAGAGTCACTACCTGGAAGTTTTCTTAAAAATTGGTCTTGTTCTTTTGTAATACGGAATAATCGGGGAACTAACATACTAATACTATATATCTATCGAATATCTTATGTCAAGATACTAAGATGGAGAAGCAGAAGGAGATGAGCTTGGAGATAGTGAGGCAGAAGGACTCAAAGAAGGAGATGAAGATGCTGAAGCACTAGGTGAGACAGATGCAGAAGCAGAAGTACTTGGCGAAACAGAAGCAGAAGGACTGAGAGAAGCAGATGAGGATGCTGAAGCAGAGGCACTTGGTGAAATAGAAGCAGAAGGTGAAAGCGAAGCAGATGCAGAAGTTGAAGGACTGACTGAAGCAGAAGGTGATAAAGAGGCACTAGGACTTAATGAAGCAGAAGAAGATTTAGATGCTGAAACACTGGATGAGGAAGAAGGCGATACTGATGCACTAGCAGAAGGCGAAGGTGATACTGATGTACTTGGTGAAAGTGATACACTTGCTGATGAACTCGGAGAACCAGATGCTGAAGGTGAAAGCGATCCTGATGGAGATATTGATGCTGAGCTACTTGCTGAAGCTGATGGACTTACACTTGATGATGCAGATGCACTACCTGATGAAGAAGCACTCTTAGAAGCAGAAGCTGAAGCACTGGATGATGCTGATGTACTTGGCGATTGAGAAGCAGAACTGCTTTGTGAAGCTGATGCACTTGGGGATTGAGAAGCAGAAGGACTGAGAGAAGCAGAAGAGGATGCTGATGAGCTAGAAGAAGCAGATGAACTTGGAGATTTAGAAGCACTTATAGATGTTGAAGGTGATTGACTTGCTGAACTTGAAGAACTAGGTGAAGCTGATGCTGAAGGACTAACTGAGGCAGAAGGTGATAAAGAGGCACTGGATGATGAAGAAGCAGAAGGTGAGCTAGAAGCTACAGCTCCATCTACTGTTATAAGATTCCAAGAAGCAGAAAGATGATCCCCAACATTTTCATATAAACTTCTATCAACAATACCTGCTGCAAAATTTAGTCTAAATAAAGCACCTTTAGCAAAACCAGCATAACCAGTTGGTACTGTTAAACCTTTAGCATGAAGAATATAACCAGTAGTTCTATCTGTTAGATCAATTTGATTTACTAGATAAGGGGCACGATTAACTAAAAATGCTGCTTCTGATGCAGTTCTATTACCGACAGTAATATACTGAATTCTAGCAATTTCAACCTGATCGGTTGCTGGTAAGTCTGTTAAGATTTCAAATTTAGCTGCTGCCATATTATCCTTTAAGTGCTACCCTCATTGTAACAGTATATGTTGGACTATTAGTACCACCTATTTTTAATCTAAACCTAATATACTTACCAAAATTAGCAGTAAACTTTTTAAAACCCATACCATTTGTAGTTAATTGAGTAAAGGAATCTCCGGAATCAACAAAATGATATTGATTGGCAGTGTCTCTGTATCCATATTGTAGATCACAATCCAGAGTAGGACTATTTCCACCAGAAGCAGCAACTGAAAGCATAGCTATGCCTTCTCCAAAAAAACCCACATCAATTGGTTCAGTAAAACCAATCCCGGTTATGATTAAAGCATCAACAGGGCCAACTGTAGGAATCTTATCCCGAAGAGCGGGAGTAATTATTATATTATCTCGAACTACCATAAATTTATAGTATCACAATCTTCTGTGGAAGTTAAGGGAGTATTGAAGAGTTGCTAAGGTCTAGAGTTTACCGAACAACTCTGTGAGAGCCTTACGTCTCTCGTCAAGTACCTTAGCCCCATAGACATTTAAAGATTTATATTTCTTACCAAAGTTTCCAATAGCATCTTCCATACCTGTTTCAACAAAACCCATAGCGAAAGTGATAGCTGATTTGTGACCAGCCATGATATGCCAACCATTTACTTTATCTCCAGCTACTCTTGGTGTTTGGAATACTTCAAAGCCTGATAATGCTCCACCTAGTCTACCATTTGCCAAACCTGAAGTTGATAATTTATCATAAGCTGCTGGTACGCCTGATGGATTGTAATTAGGATTTAGTTTAATCAAAGCTCCGACTGCTGGAGGAACGACTACCCATCTCTGTTCAGAAGGAATTTCCTGATTATCCATTAATACTTGTAATTGATTTAATTGATCAAAGATTGAAGAAGCTGTCATTTGAACTGGTGTATTTGCTTGGACAATGTAAGATGCACCCCCAGCGATTGCTCCGCCAGTATATTGTCCTGTTCCGGAATCATCAAGATCATCAATAACAGTAAGTGAAGTTGCACTTACAAAGGTAGCAACCCGATACCAAGATGTTTGACCGGCTGCCTGAAATCCTTTACCAACCATAGCAGCAGTAAAAGTAGTAGAAGCTCCGGTAACATTTCCGGCTGCATCAACTGTTACAGTTCCAGCGGTATAATCAGTTCCAATTCTGTTTCCAGCCCCAACTTTAGTCCAAAAACCTAATACATAAGTATCGATAACTTTTTTAATTTCAGAAGCTGTTTGAGTAAGAATAGTTCCCTCTGGATTTTTGATGTAAGATCGGAATTTGTCATAAGACTTAACTCGGAAGTAAATTCTTTTTGCTTGATTTGTGACTAATTGACCATTTGTTTCAGTCAAGTCATCAGCAACCATATCTGCACCAGTGTAGTCTTGAGTTAATATCTTACCGAAAGTTAGAATGTTACAGATAGAAGCTTTATCTCGAATCTCACCTTCATAATCCTGATTAGTAATTTCCTCAGCAATAGCGGAGGTGTAATAAATTTCGAGTGTTTTAGAAGCGAATGCTTCTGCTAACTTGGTAGGATATGTTGCCATGTGAGTAAAGTTTAGACTATCTACAATAGTAACTGCAAACAAGAAATCAGCCTTATTTGTTGTATTTATACAATAGCAGTATTTGTGATATGCTAGAAATAGTGACTACCAGAGACCATAACGACATCCAAAGTCTATACTACATCCATAGATTTACACGTGCTTCTATTGCCCGACTTTACGGATTATCTCATCAACGGATACTCCGGATACTAGATAACAAAGCTATGAGTATTGCAGATACAGAATGTTTACTCTGTGGTTTAGAAGAGATAGTTGATCCCTTCTATATAGATAATAATGATAATAACAATAGCCCCCAAAATGTAATTATGTTATGTGAAGCAGACAGAAGAAGAATCAGACACTTACAAATGAGGAGACTTAGACTTCCACTCTAACTTTACCGGCTTTAATCAACCTCTTGTACTCTTTTGGATTAGAAGTTCTCAGTTTAGCTACCTGTTCAGCATCCATAAGACCATCTTTTTGTACTTGTTTCTCCCCACCGCCACCTTTTAAGAATAAATCGCCTCTATTTTGTTTCTTAGGTGGTAATTGATGAAGAAATGCCGGCAATAATACGTCAATTGGAGTTCCCCTATGTGCTTCTTTCATGGCAAACTTCCTAAAATCTGCCTCATTACCAGATAATTCAATAAATTCAGGTTTACCATCAGTAGTTTCTATAAAAGTATCTACTTTCCCGGCCCATTCATCTACTTTTTTACCTTCTTGGACAGCTTCTAACACTAATTGAGACCTTTTTTCACTGATATACGTTCTTTTAGTCATTGATTGCTCAAAAGTAGTAAGTTCATCCCAATTTGCCCCATCTTGGGCTACAAAACTCCTTAATTCTGCTTCAGTAGGGTCAGCTATATTAGCTGCCTGTTCTGCCTTTGCAGCTATAGATTTACTCTTTTCAGCTTGAATTTGAGCTTCTGCCTGTTGGGCTTTGTACTTCCTGTCTTTTTCCTCTTGAGTTTCTGCTTCTGGTTTAATTGGCTCTACTACTGGCTCTTTAACAGGTGCTTTTCCCTCTTCTAGCTCTACATCTTCTTTTTCTATTAAACCAAAAGCTACTTTTTGCTCATCAGTTAGATCATCAACATTATCCGCCAAAAAGTCCTGCTCTTCAGCAGTTATTTCATCAGGATCTTTAGCCACTAAATCATTAAGTTTAAATGTAGGAATTTCAGGAATAACTTCAGGAGTTTCTTTTTCTATCTCTTCTAAAGCAGGGTTCTTCTCTTTACTTTTATTACTATTATTCATATTTTTCTTTCACCCTTCTGCATTACACAGCTAAGGAAAGACTAAACTTTAGCATCAACAGCAGTCATATCATCCCCATTGTAATCTTGAGGAAGAACTTTAGCATCTGGATCAGCATTTCGCCCTGCGAAGGAATCAACTACTGGTGCAGGTGTTTCTGGTGTTGGATTTACTGGAGGTGCTGCTGCTGCTGCTTTAGCATCTATTTTTGCTTGGTCTTTTTTGCTTACATAAGGTGTTGGTTCGACACTATTACCCTCTTCTACTACAACTGGAGCACCTTCTTTAACTATAACTGAATCAAAAACTCTCAACTGTTCTTTATTAAGATAACCCCTGCGGGCATTTAAGAATGCAACATCATATTCAGTTAAATCTTCTGGGTTATGAGTAAGTATTGTTTCTAAAACTGCTTTATCTTCTAGGTTCATTTTTTTACTTTTTTAACTTTCTTTTCTGCTCTTTCCTCTTTAGCAGATGGTTTCTTACCTTTTTTCATCTCAGCCATATCTTCGGCATCCATCTTTTTACCTTTTTTAAACCCTGATCTCATCTGTTTGCCACTCATACCAGGTTTTGCTTTAAACATACAATCTCATTATTATCCTTTAAAATCATTTTGTCAAGTTACCAGCTGCAACCTTTTTATATTGAGCTAATATCTCTTTGGCTCGTTCAGGTTTAGACAAAAATCCTTCAAGTAGAATATAGTTTTTAAGCCGGGCCTTTAAAAATATATCTCTTTTGGATGGTAAATCCTCTACAGCTAAAACATATTCTACTGATTCACGCATCTTGGGGATATTAATCTTTAAATCTTCCAGAGTAACCTTACTTGATTCAGCTATTTCAAGCAGTTTAAAATAAGTTTCCCTCTCTACAGTAGTTAGCTCATCAAAGTCTTTGATTCCTGCTGCTTCTAATACTTCCTGTACTGGATCATCCATATTAAGCTGCTGCCCCCATCATTGGCTGCTGTTGCGGAGCTGCTATTTGTGGTTGACCCATTTGAGGTTGTCCAGGTTGACCACCAGCTCCCATTTGAGGTTGAGGAGTTGCTGCCATAGCTTGCTGTTGCTGTTCATCCTCTTTCATAACCTCTTCCTCTTCAGATGTACTTAAATTAGCAAAATCCAGACTCTTTTTCTTTATAATACTATCCAAAGCCTTATTAGCCGGCATTAAAGTTTTAGAATATTGCAATTTCTGCAACGAATCAGCTATTTGAGATTGAACATCATCCTTCATCCTTACTTCACATTTATAAGCTAACTTCTGAAACCACTGGCTAGGTGAAACATTCTTAGCATAGTTTTTCTTAGTCAATCTGCCTTTCTTTACAATTACCATATCATCCAGTATATCTGCTGCTGCTTCTAACATCTTGGTATATTTAAGTCCAAAGTCTTCCCAAGAGGCATTGTAGTAAACCTTCATAGCCTTAACTCTGTCTTCAGCATTCTTTAAGGCCAACTGAACCTCACCCAAAGTAATTTGTGGCCCGGGTTCCTGAGTTGTACCCTGCTGAGTAGTTGTGGCAGCCGATACCTGCTGAGCCATAGTCAGAACAAAGTTCATATGCTCCAGAGTATCTGCCAAATCAGGTATATCAACGTGCATGATCTGATCCCCTAATTTACCAGATTCACCGGCTGGAATAGGATACCAACCCCAAGGAACAGGCTCAAAGGTTTGCGGAGTAAATCCTTCTTCAGTTAAAGAGGAATTAAAGTAGTTCATACCAAAGTTTCTAAGGGTTCTATTCTCAACTAACTGAGAGAACCAGGCATTTAAGACCTTGTTTAAGGTTCTAAGTGCATCAGCTACCCCATCAGACCAAAAATCAGCTCGTTCAGTTTCATCACCCCAGGTAGTAGCAGGGTAGTGAGTAGTCCAGAAGTTGTCTGAAGTATCACCAATACACTCCTCAAGCGGGGCAGAATACAAAACTTCCATATCTTCAGCAGTAATAACATAGGTTATCTCATCCCGCCCTGTGTTTTTATTAAACTCTTTGATATAAAACTCATTTAACTCTACATAAGTTTCACCTAAGATAGGGGCAAAAGCATCAATTACCCCCAGAGAAGCTGCTGCTTTCTGCTTTAATACCCAGTCATACGAGTTCTCCTGTGCTTTAATAAGCCCCAGTTCAGTAGCCATAAATTGCTCTAATCCATCAACTGCTGCTGTATCTAGCTTTGGATTAGTCTTTAACGAGGCAAGGGGTTTATAAATATGCTCTCTGCAAATTCCTCTGGCAGAATCTATATCTGAAGGATCAACATACCTATCAACTAAAACATCATCCGGGGCAACTACTTCCCAGAAGAACTTGCCATCAATTATATTCATGAACTTAAATGATCTGCCATATAACAGAACTTGGCGTTTATCCACAATATCTTTAATAACCAGCTCATTCTCTTTGCTGTTGGCATTCCAATACTCATTGTAAAAGACCTCCTGCTGGTCGTCATTATTAATATCCGAGAAGTAAAGCATTGGAGGATCATCTATATCTTTGAGTAAAGTTTTAATTGAAGATTTAATCAGAGGAATATTTACTGATTGTCTTTGGGTTAACCTGTTTAACTGCACCTTATCCCGATACATAGTGTAGTTATCTATCCAATCAGGCTGCCTTCGCATCCTAAATTTAAACCAGCCCTCTTTGTTGATACGGAGTTTCAGCAACAAGGCAGCATTGGGAGTGATAGTTTCTTCTTTAGGATTCACACTATTAGTATACAACATTTAAAAAAAGCAAGCATCCCTGCCCAAGAAGATGCTTGCTAATCTCTACTAACTATCTGTAAGGGCCTCTTATTTCCCTTAAATTAATTATACTAAATTTACTTTTAACAAAGCAAGTAATAATAGCCCTGCTCCGAATCCTACTTTCCACCAGTTAGGAACTTTATCAAATCCGATTCCTATAAAGTATAGGCCAAGTAAAAATTCAATTAATATTCCAGTCATCTATATCACCACCCTTCAGTATTCGATACAACTTCAGGAAAAGCTACCCCGCCATAAGGTCGGTAGTTGTCAACTCCTACAACTGCTATTTCAGCCTGAGTAAGCTGCGGAGTTGGCATCTTGATCTTATCCTTGGCAAAGGTTAAGGCTAAAGCATCTGCTATATCCGGAGATTCAATACCCCGCTTTCTCATATCATCCTTTGACATAATCTGCGTTCTACCGCTGTTAGGCTGTTTCTTATACGGAATCTTTAACAGTTCTACCCAATCAGGATGAGGGTAGAGCTTTGCTCCCTGCTTAATCCATGGCTGGATACCATTCGGCCCGGCATAAACTTCAGCCCGCATATTAAGGCTTTGCTTCTCTGTTGATTCATGTTCAGCAAAGTTGACAGCATGAACTTTGCAGCCTCTATTCTTTAAGATAGAAACTACACCATGCCCGACTCCTGTATCATCAACAAACACCGCCCGATCCAATACGCCATACTCATTCATATATTTAACCACTTGATCTGCTATCTTAACTGAATCCTCTTCATGATCCTTGCTTAGTACTCTGGCGTAGTTATCACCCCTCAAAACATAAGCATTGAAGTTCCTGCCACCTTTGGCCACATCAACACCAAGCCGGGGTATACCAAAAGGCTCTACCTGTCTCTCTTGGGCTATCTTAATGTCATCTTCAAGTAAAAGGTTCATCCAACCTTCTTCGTCTATCTCTGAGGCAGATGGGAAGATATTCTCAAATAGAATCTTGAAGAAGGCAAATTGCTTCATCTCATCAATAGTCCCCTGAGTCATCCGGCCTTCTCTAAGTGAGGTATAACAGTCGATATTGATCACTTTATACTTTGGGTCATGGTAAGAACGCAGAAAATGCCCCCGGTTGAATGGATTGCCGATCTTGACTAAGAAGTTTACTGTCGGGTTATCTCCTAACATACGCATGACTAGGGCGTGTTCATCATCAGGGATTAGGGCCGACTCATCCTCTATTATATTATCAGCTCCAAACCCCATGGCATCCTTAGCAGACCCAATAAACACCTCAGACAGCAAAGTCTTGCCATCTTTGGTTATATCAGTCCGAAAGGTTAAGTGGTTTTTGTTCTTATACCGCCTAATTGATTCCAGATCTTCACCTTTATCTGGTACAAACCTGCCCATAGTCAAAGGATTGTCAAAGATATGGCTTATTATCTGATCCATAATGATCTTAGCTTTATCCTTAGTACCGGCAACAATGGCCCACTTCTCAGGGTATACAGCTACCCTAGTTAATACCGCCAGAGCGGTTGTCATAGACTTTCCGTACCTAGTGTGACACATGATATGCAATCTGGAGTGACGTTTCTTTGAGATTTCATTGAATATATAATCTTGTCCTTCACTTAGTACAATCGGCTTACCTTGCGAGTCAATATATAACCGCTGCACCAGCTCTTGTGTTGCTGTCATTTGGATAGTATCCCCTTTACAGCATCCGCCAATACAATCAAAGTGTTGTTAGTTACATTTCCGCCACCTTCTGCCCCGGCATCATTCATTTTAACGTTTAGCATCCTGAGTTTAGTTTGATACATCTTCCAATCATCAAACCCGGCCGATTCCATGCCTTCCAGAGCAAGCCTTATGCCTTCTTGCTTGGCTTGTGTTGCTTCCGGCAGCTTTAACCAGTCCAATATTTTCTCAGGGTCAATGCCCAGAGCTATAGCAATCTCCTGCCAGTGTCCCCGGACACTTGCAGTCTTTAAGGTTGATAGAAACTGTTTAAATTCTACTTGTTGAGTATAGACTGGTAATAATGTGGATAACTTTATAGGTAATGTGGATAACTCAGTCTTGGGTATGGAAGACTGCACAGGCGTTGCAAGCTTTGAGTCCTTTTTTATGACATTTACAGAAGCATTCATTCATTTAGTTGACCATCTTTCTATACTTTACCACAATATCCATTAAATCACCAAGGGTATAATCGGTTAGAATCAAGCATTTGTCCTCACTTCCGAATGTTGCGATAATCATATCAACCGGGATGCTTTGGCAAATCATTCTCAACCGCTCACGCCCCCCAATTGCAATCGTTTTGTCCGGGAAGTTTTTAGCAATTAAAAAGTATCTCTTTGCTTCTTCAATTATATCGAAACTAGTTTGTTTTAAGACTTGTACCATATAAATATATTAACATAAACCAGGTGGACACTTATATCAACTAAACATATATAAAACCGATATAGGGCAGTACAGGGGCTTGCTTTAAGAAGATTGAATGATATTTAGCACGTATTTAGCTTCTTTTAGCATATTGCCAGATATATGGTACTTAGTTGCTCCATCATAGAAAATGCCAGTTACCATTTCTTCAAGCATTTTCTTGGGATCTCCTGTTACAGATAATCTTTTAATAATCTGATACTGGGCAGTCCTGCGATCTAGTAAAAAAGTATGATCAAGTAAAGTAATTGTTTCCATATTCATATATATTAGTACATATATATAAATATGTCAACTATTATGCCACTAGCCTATAATACGACTTCATACTGAATGTACACGGACTCTCCCCACCTATTATATATATATATTATAAAAAAAAAGAATGCCCTAACGATATATAAATAAGTTAAGTGTCTCGGGGGCGTGAGCTGTGGTACATCTGGTGTTAACTTGGGGGAGTGTGAGCACAACTTGGGGTATTGACACTACTACCCATAGGGAGTATTATTAAATCAATGAATATACAAGATACAATCGCATTATTGAAGATATCAACCAAGATAGAATTAATAGTTGAAGGAAAAGATCAATTTACTTCCGGGGATTTCCAAGGTGCTATTGAAGCTCAAATTATGATTGCTTATCAGTTAGGCAGGAAAGCAAATAATGAATAAATACTGGTATAACTACAAAATAGCACAAAAAGAAGAAAACCCATTTTTAGTATTTATAGCTTGTTTATCTATTTTTGTTTTTGCTTATTTAATAACAATTATAATTTTATAAAGTATGAGTATAGAAAAAATAGAGCGAAATAATCAAATATATCAAGATAGATTAGATCACATGAGCTGGCGGATGATGAGCCAAAAATATAATTTAAATATTAGCACCTTGAGGGATATAGTGGATCACATAGAAGCTAAAAACATCATCAAGGATGTATTTAATCCTGATTAGATTCTCCTATAACTTTTATAAGTGGATTATATATATCTCCATCCGGAAAGTATTTGTCTCTTAACTTTGTGCCCTCAACCGGTATAATCTGCCTAAAATAACCATATGTTTTATCTGATAGCCTCCAGGAGACAGTATATCCTTGCCCATACCCTGTTTTTGTTACAATGCCTAATGCTGCTAAATCTTCCAGTATTATTTCCGATCCTGAAATACTGTAACTTGTTTCTTTGGCTACATTATGAGTAACTATTTCCCCTTCAATTAAGGCTATTATATGTAGGATTTTATTTCTAGGTATAGTATCAAGAGCTAATCTTAAAGCTAGATAGTAATCTTCCCAGGTGACTGTGTTTCTTTTATCTAAAACAGCTAGGGCCTTGATTAACACACCCAATTGCTTAGCAAATCTAGAAGGTGCTTCCGGCTCCGGTATTAACTCAATCTCTTTTGCTCCGTAAGCATTCCGGATAATACCTGATCTGGCTATAACTACAAATGAGGCCAAATGGGCAACAGCTTTTATAATTTCAGGTGGCAGTGTTATATCTGCTATTTTGGGAATCTTGATACCCCAGAAGAATTTAGCCATGGCAGTTTTAAGCTCCTGCCTCATCTCTACCTCATGGCCTGACATCATCAAAGCTTTAGTCGCCACCTCAATATCATTAGGCTGAAGTATTCTATATATGATAAATCGCTCACCCATTACACGCATGAGAGCAGTTTGATTATCTATAATCCCGGTGACTCCGGCAATAAGTGTGATTCTGCCCTTCCAGTGAACCTCACCGCCTGTGCCGAATGGCTTATCGTATTTACCATCATATATTTCTCTAAGCTGGCCCAGTATGATACTTCTATCCTCTTGCCTCATGGATAATACAGTGGTGAAATCCTTCATAGTTATAATTGAGTTAGGTATACGCATCATCAGTGATGGTGGTTCTTTCCTCTTGCCTTCCAGCCCTGAAAATAAAGTCTTAGTGGTTAAATCGGACATCATATAAACAATGGGCAAGCAGATAATAATGTGATTAGCTCTGTTTTTGTGCCTGATGGTGG